>Ga0137436_1000316_pt1 | contig 15132 bp, 19 predicted proteins | sample EasRivERMGT119_2_FD_102328 | JGI IMG/M metagenome (GOLD analysis project Ga0137436, IMG submission 102328) | Soil microbial communities from meander-bound floodplain in the East River, Colorado, USA - East River MetaG ERMGT119_2 | ecosystem: Environmental > Terrestrial > Soil > Floodplain ...
CCCAAGGGCGACGCCAAGCTGTGGCTCGGCTTCATCGCGATGTGGATGACGATGGCGATCGGCTCGATCCCGCAGCAGGACGTGTTCCAGCGCGTCACCTCGGCGAAGGACGAGAAGACCGCGGTGCGCGGCTGCCTGATTGGCGGCGGCGTGTATTTCGTGTTCGCCTTCGTGCCGATCTTCATCGCCTACGCCGCCCTGGTGATCGACCCGAGCTACGCCAAGCTGTTCGCCAACGAGGATGCGCGCGAGATCCAGCGCATCCTGCCCAATCTCATTCTGGAGCGCACGCCGCTGTGGGCACAGGTGCTGTTTTTCGGCGCCCTGCTGTCCGCGATCCTGTCTACTGCGAGCGGCGCGCTGATGGCGCCCACCGCGCTGTTCACCGAGAACGTGGTGCGGCCTTTCGCCGGCAGCATGAGCGATCGCACGTTCATGCTGCTGCTGCGCTCGATCCTCGTCACCTTCACGCTGGCGGCGCTGCTCTTCGCACTCAACTCGAAGAGCACCATGTACGAGATGGTGCAGAACGCCTACAAGGTGACGCTGGTCTCCTGCATCGTGCCGCTCGCTGCCGGCATCTACTGGAAGCGCGCGACCAACGTCGGAGCGATGCTGTCGGTGGTGCTCGGCCTCGTGTCGTGGGGCATCGCCGAGCTGGTCGCCGCCGACGCGACCGTGCCGCCGCAGCTCGTCGGCCTGGGGTTCTCAATCCTCGGCATGCTGTTCGGCTCGCTGGTGCCGCGGCGCTAGGCCGGATGGGCGCCTCGTCGCTCGTCCGCATCCTGTTCGTCGTCTACGCGCTGCTCGTCGCCTACGCGTCGCTCTATCCGTTCGAGGGCTGGCGCGAGCCGGGGCTGTCGCCGTTCGCTTTCCTCGCCGCCGGCTGGCCGCGCACGTTCCTCAGGTTCGACATGGTGACCAACGTGCTGGGCTATCTGCCCTTTGGCTTCCTGGGGGTCGCTGCCCTGCAGCCCAGGCTGCGCGGCGGCGCGGCGCTCGCAGCGACGATCGTCGCGGCGCTAGCGCTCTCGTTGTCGCTTGAGACGCTGCAGAGCTACCTGCCCGCGCGCACCGCCTCGAACCTCGATCTGCTGTGCAACGTGGCCGGCGCGGCGCTCGGCGCGGCGGTGGCGCCGACGCTGATCGCGCGCCTGGACGGCCTGCGCCTGCGCGAGCAAGCCTTCCTGCCGGGGGCGGACATCGACTGGGGCCTCGCGCTGCTCGCGCTGTGGCTGTTCGTCCAGCTCAACCCGGCTACGCTGCTGTTCGGCGCCGGCGACCTGCGGCCGCTGCTCGCGCCGGGCCCGGCGCGCGGCCACGCGCCGGAATTCTTCATCCGCACCGAGGCGATCATCGCCGCGGCCAACCTGGTCGCGGTGGGCCTGCTGCTGTCCGCGCTGGTCGCCCCCGGCCGGCCGGCGCGCGCGATGCTGGTGGCGCTCGTCGCTGCCGCGCTCGCCGTCAAGGCGACGGCCTTCGCGCTGATCATGCAGTCCGAGATGTTCGCCTGGTTCACGCCCGGCGCGCAGGCCGGCCTCGCCGCCGGCCTGGTCCTCGCGCTCGCCGCGGTCGCGCTGCCGCGCACCGCGCGCCTGGTGCTCGCCGCGATGCTGGTGATGGCGGCAACCGTGTTCGTCAATCTCGCGCCGCCCAACCCGTATCTCACTGCGACGCTCAAGGTCTGGCAGCAGGGCACCTTCCTCAACTTCAACGGCCTGACGCGCCTGGTCGGCGCGCTATGGCCCTTCGCCGCTCTGGGGTATCTGATCTTCCTCGCCGCGCGCAGAAGGTGAGACGCCGCGGTTAAAATCTCGCGATGTCCTATTACGACAAGCACGTGTTTTTCTGCTGCAACCAGCGCGACGGCGGCGACCGGCCATGCTGCAACGGCAAAGGCGCTTCCGAGATGCGCGACTACGCCAAGAAGCGCGTCAAGCAGCTTGGCCTCGCCGGCGAAGGCAAGGTGCGCATCAACCAGGCTGGCTGCCTCGACCGCTGCGAGGAAGGCCCGTGCATCGTGGTCTACCCGGAAGCGGTCTGGTACACGTACGTCGACCGCCACGACATCGACGAGATCATCGAGGAGCACGTGCAGAACGGCCGCATCGTCGAGCGGCTGCGCATTTGAGGGCCAGCACCCGACGCGAATTCGTCGCCGGCCCCGCGGGACGCATCGAGTGCGCGGTCGACGCGCCCGAGGGCCGATCCCGCGGCGCCGCGCGTGGCGGTGCCCTCATTGCCCACCCGCATCCCTTGTTCGGCGGCACGCTCGACAACAAGGTGGCGCAGACCCTCGCCAAGACCTTCGTCGACCTCGGCTACGAAGCGTGGCGGCCGAACTTCCGCGGCGTGGGCGAGACCGAAGGCAAGCACGATGAAGGCCGGGGTGAAGTGGACGACCTGGAAACCGTCTACAGGAGCATGAACAGGCAACCCATGGTCCTCGCCGGCTTCTCCTTCGGCGCCGCGATGCAGGCCGGGCTGGCGCAGAGAGTCCCGTCCGAGAGGATCGTGCTGGTCGGCGTCGCGGTGCTGGGCCGCGAGGTGCCGCCGGTTCCGGCCGGCACGCTTGTCGTCCACGGCGAGCTGGATACGACCATCCCGCTCGCCGCCGTGCTCGAATGGGCGCGGCCGCAGAACCTGAAAGTAGCGGTGGTGCCGGGCGCGGACCATTTCTTCCACCGCAAGCTGCATGAGCTGCGCGACCTCGTCAAGGCCAACTGGCGATGAGCGTTTTGGCGGCGCGGCGTAGACTGCTCAGATAATGCTCTGGGTCAAATCGCTCCACATCATCTTCATGGTGACGTGGTTCGCCGGCCTGTTCTACCTGCCGCGCCTGTTCGTCTACCACGCGATGGCCGAGGACCGGCCCTCCATCGAGCGCTTCAAGGTGATGGAGCGCAAGCTCTTCTGGGGCATCATGACCCCGGGCGCGGTCCTCACCATCGTGTTCGGCGTCTGGCTGTGGCTGCAGTGGTTCAAGCCGGCCACCGGCTGGCTGCACGCCAAGATCGCGCTGGTCGCGCTGCTCGCCGGCTACCACCTGTGGTGCTGGCGCCTGCTGCGCGCCTTCGCCGCCGAGCGCAACACGAAAAGCCACGTCTGGTTCCGCTGGTTCAACGAAGTCCCGGTCGTGATCCTCTTCGCCACGGTGTTCCTGGTTGTCTTCAAGCCGTTCTGAATCGTTCTTCGCGAGCGCGCCTCGCGGCCTGGAATCGCTGCTCCTGCAGGAGCTTTCCTCTCTTGGCGCGAGCAACGCGAAACAGACGCCCGGAGGGGTCGCGTTCAGCGGCAACTGGGAAGTTTGCTATCGCGCGAACCTGTGGTCGCGCATCGCCTCCCGGGTGCTGTGGCGCATTGGCGAGTTTCAATACAAGAACGAGACGGATCTTTATGACGCCGCGAAGGCGATTGACTGGCCGCGATACTTTGCGGTGCAGAAGAAGATCCGGGTCAACGTCACGGCGCAGAAGAGCCCGCTGAAGAGCCTGGAGTTCGCCACGCTCAAGGTGAAGGACGCCGTCTGCGACCGCTTCCGCGACAAGCTCGGCAGCCGGCCCGACGTCGATCGCGCGGCGCCGGACGTGCGGATCCATGCTTTCCTGGAGGAAGCGAAAGGCATCCTGTACCTCGACACCTCGGGCGAGGCGCTGTTCAAGCGCGGCTGGCGCATGGACATCGCCGAGGCGCCGATCCGCGAGAACCTGGCGGCCGGGATCATCATGCTGACGGGCTGGAAGTTCGACCAGCCGCTGCTCGACCCGATGTGTGGCGGCGGCACGCTGCTCTCCGAGGCTGCGGCGATGGCGCGCGGCCGCGCACCGGGGGCGAAGCGGTCTTTCGGTTTCGAGAAGCTGTCGGTGTTCGACGCGAAGCTGTGGGAAAAGATCAGGAACGAAAGAACGGTGCAGCCAGTGGAGCCGCGGCTATACGGCAGCGACACCGATCCCGAGTCGCTGCAGGCGGCGCGCCGCAACCTCGGCGCCGCCGGCGTCGAGCGCTGGGTAAAGCTCGAGCAGAGCGACGTGCTGGAGCGCGCCGCGCCCGAGGCTTGCGGCGTGATGGTGGCCAATCCGCCGTACGGCGAGCGCATCGGCAGCGCCGACGACCTGGCCGCGCTCTACCCGAAGCTGGGCGACGCGCTGAAGAAGAAATTCGCCGGCTGGAACTGCTTTTTCTTTACCGCCGACCTGCGCCTGGCGAAGCTGATCCGCCTGACGCCTTCGCGGCGCACGCCGCTGTGGAACGGTTCGCTCGAGTGCCGGCTCTACGAGTTCAGGATCGTCTCAGGCAGCAACCGTTGACGGCGACTGGATGTGCTCTGGCCGCGCGCCGAGACCGACCATGCGCGCCGGGATGCGCCTAAGCCAAGGCCAGCGCGCGAGCGCCCTGACCGCCAGAGGCGGCCCGATGCCGTGCGTATCCTGCAGGACGCGCCGCAGGATGTTGTTCTGCACCGCCACCTGGAAAGCCTGCGTGAGGCGGGTCGGGAGCTCGCGTCGCTTTTGCACCTTTGAGAGCGCCGGCAAGCTGAAGTCGCCGTTGTAGAGCACGTTGGCCGCGGCCACCGCGTCCTGGATGGCGAGGTTGATGCCCACGCCGCCCACCGGCGACATGGCGTGCGCGGCGTCGCCGATGCACAGCAGGCCGGGACGGCACCATTCGCGCAACCGGTTGACCTGCACGGTGAGCAGCTTCACGTCGTCCCAGGAGCGGATCTCGCCCATGCGCGCTCCGGCCAGGCGCATCAGCCCGGCGATGGTGGCGCGGAAGGACTCCAGCCCCTTCTGCTTCAGGGTTTCGAAGCCGCCCTTGGCGATGACGAACGCACATTGCCAGTAGTCGCCGCGGTTCAGCATCACCAGGATGCTTCCGCTGTCGAAGCGCGCCATGGTGTCGGGCGAGTCGCCGGGCCGGCGCGACAGCCCGAACCACAGTGCGTCGATCGGCGCGCCGAGATCGGTGACCGGAAGCCCGCCGCGGCTGCGCACCAGCGAGTGGCGGCCGTCCGCGCCGACCACCAGGTCGGCGGTGATCTCGAGCGGACCCTGCGGGGTGAGGCATTTGATTCCCGCCACCTTGTTTCCCTGCTCGATGAGATCGGTCACCTCGGCCTGCATCATCAGCGAGAACCCCGGATAGGCGCGGGCGTGCCGCGCGAGGAAATCGAGGAAGTCCCACTGCGGGATCATGGCGATGAAGGGGCAGCGCACCGGCAGGCCGCTGAAATCGGCCACCGGCAGCGTGAGGTCGCCGAACTGCGCGCGCAACTCGTGCACCTTCTGGTGCGGCAGCCGCAGGAACTCCTCCAGGATGCCGAGCTCATGCAGCAGCTCGAGCGTGGAGGGATGGATGGTGTCGCCGCGAAAGTCGCGCAGGAAGTCGCGGTGCTTCTCGAGCACCATCACCTTCAGGCCGGCGCGCGCGAGCAGCAGGCCGAGCATCATTCCCGCCGGGCCGCCACCGGCGATGCAGCACTGCGTGGCGATCACGGGTGAATACTAAGCGAAACGCAGCCGCTTCCAGGCCTCCAGGCCGCGCACCTTCTCCAGCTTCTCGTAGTCGGTGAGGTCGAGCCGCAGCGGGGTCATCGAGACGTAGCCGTCTTCGATGGCGCGCCGGTCCGAGTCCTCCTCGGTGCCTTCCACCGGCACCACCGTGTACCAGTAGTGGGTGCGGCCCATCGGGTCCTTGGCGGGAACCACCTTGCCGTCGTAGTGGCGCACCGACTGGCAGGTCCAGCGCGTGCCGCGCGGCGCCTTGTCGGGGAAGTTCACATTCACCAGCGTGAGCTCTGGCGCGGCCAGCAGCTGCTCGAGCACGGTCGCCGCCCAGGGCTTGAGCATCTCGAAGCTCGGCTGCTCGCGATCGGTGGCCGGTGCCGACAGCGCGATGCCGCGCAGGCCGAGCAGGCTCGCCTGGCGGGCGCCGGCGAGGGTGCCCGAGTGCCAGATGGCGTTGCCGAGGTTGGTGCCGATGTTGATGCCGGAGAGGACCAGGTCGACCTTCTCCCACAGGCTGACGCCGAGCGTGACGCAGTCGGCCGGCGTGCCGTTGACGCGATAGGCGTCGATGCCCGGCAGCGGCGTGCGCTTGTAGGTCACCGGGCGCGACGAGGTGATCGAGCTGCTGGCGGAGGACATCTCGACGTCGGGGGCGACGACGCGCACTTCGCCGAATGCGGCGGCGACATGGGCCAAAGCGGCTATGCCCGGGCTATAGACGCCGTCGTCGTTGGTGATGAGGATGCGCATATGACCCCTCTACAGCAATTACCGTGCGCGTCACGCTGATCCACAACCCCGCAGCCGGCCGGCAGGAGGAAGACGCTGGCGCACTGCTGAAGCTCCTGCGCCGCGCGGGGCACAAGCCGCGCTATCAATCCTCGAAGGAGAGGGGCTGGGACCGGGTCCTCGACAAGCGCGCGGATCTGGTGGTGGTCGCCGGAGGCGACGGTACGGTCACCGGTGTGACCCGCCGCATGGTGCGCCGGGGGGTTCCTGTAGCGATCCTGCCAGCAGGCACGGCCAACAACGTCGCGAACTCGCTCGGCCTGCTCAAGAAACCCTTCGAGGAGCTGGTGCAGGGCTGGCGCGACGCGCGCCGCGTGCCGCTCGACCTCGGCATCGTCAGCGGCCCGTGGGGCGAGCGCTACTTCGTCGAGGGCGTCGGCGCGGGCCTGTTCGCAGGAATGCTGGTGAACTCCGAAAAGAACCAGGGGAGGAAAGAAAAGGAGAACAAGACCAAGGGTCCGGCTCGCGTGGTGGACAACGCGCTGCGCCGGCTGAAGGAAGCGGCCGAGACTGCCGAGGCGGTGGAGATTGGCGCGCGCCTCGATGGGGTCGATATCTCGGGCAGCTATCTGCTGTTCGAGGCGGTCAACCTGCCCTACATCGGCCCCAATCTCTACATCGCTCCCGACACGCGCCCGGGGGACGGCCAGCTCGAAGTGGTGCTGGTCCCCGAGGCGCAGCGCAGCCGCCTGGTCAAGTATCTCGCGCACTGGCACAAGAACCGCGGGCGCCCGTCGCTGCTGCCCTCGCGCCGTGGCAAGCACCTGCAGATCGAGTGGACGGGATTCGCTCTGCATATCGACGACAAGCTGCGGCCGCGCAAGAGAGCAGGCGCGGAGGAGATCGCCGGCCTGGTCGACGTGCGCGTCGACGGCGCAAAGGTGGAGTTCCTGGTCCCGGCGCGCCCCGTTACGCGCGGCACTTGAGCGGCAGGTAGTTGGGCGGGATGTTGGTGCGGTTGACGCCCTTGGCGCTCATGTTGCCGGGGACCGGCGCAGTGCCGCAAACCCACGCCACCGGCACCACCGGGGCGTCCTCGACCACCGCAGGCCGCAGCGTGAGCACCTTGCCGCGGATGGCCCCATTCGCGCGGTTGCCGAAGGTGATGTGGATGGCGCCGCTCTCCACCACCACCGCGCTGACCAGGTTGCTGACGATTTTTTCAGGCGGCGGCAGCGCCGCCGCGGCATTGTCCGGCGGAAAGACCTTCAGCAGCGCCCACGACACCGCGACCGGCGCCTTGGCGACGTCGGCCAGCGGCAGCGCCTCGTTGACCTGGTCGCGCACCAGCTTGTCCTGGTAGGTCGGGTACGCCATCATCACCAGGATGGCGATAATGGCGAGTACCACCATCATCTCGATCATGGTGAAGCCGCGGCGCATGGGGCATTCTAGAATGTCCTGATGAAAAGACTCCTCGTTGCTTGCGCCGCCGCCGCGGCGCTCACCGTCCAGGCGCAGGAATTCCCGGCCAGGCCGATCCGCATCGTGGTGCCGTTCGCACCGGGCGGCGTCGCCGACAACAGCGCGCGCGTCGTCGCCGAGCCGCTCGGCCAGCGGCTCGGGCAGCAGGTGGTGGTGGAGAACCGCCCCGGCGCGAGCGGCAACATCGGCACGCAGCAGGTCGCGCAGTCGGCGCCCGACGGCTACACGCTGCTGCTCGGCTTCGACGGCACGATGGTCATCAACCCGCACGTCTTCCCGAAGATCCCGTTCGACACGCTGAAAGACTTCGCGCCGGTCACCAAGCTCGGCGACGCCACGCTGATCCTGGTCGCCCATCCGTCGCTGCCCGCGAAGACGCTGCAGGAGGTCATCCAGCTGAGCAAGTCCAAGCCGCTGCCGTACGGCACGTCGGGCACCGGCGGCACGCCGCATCTCGCGGGCGAGCTCCTCAAGCAGCGCACCGGCGCTCAGCTCGAGCATGTCCCGTACAAAGGCGGCGGGCCCGCGGTCATCGACGTCGTCGGCGGGCAGATACCGCTGGTCTTCACCGCCGTTGCCAGCGCGCAGCAATACGTGCGCACCAACCGGCTGGTCGGGATCGGCGTGCCGGGCGCGAAGCGCTCGAGCGCGCTGCCGGATGTGCCTACATTCCAGGAAAGCGGCCTCGCCGGCTTCGACGTCTCCTCCTGGACCGGCATCTTCGCGCCCGCCGCCACGCCGCGCGCGGTGGTGGAGCGCCTGCAGAAGGAGCTCGCCTTCGTTCTGCAGTCGGCGTTCGTCAAGGAGCGCTACGCCGTCCTGGGTATCGAGCCGGCGGGCAACTCGCCGGCGGAGTTCGGCGCCCAGGTGCGCGACGACCTCGCGCGCTGGGAGAAAGTGGTGAAGGCCGCGAACGTGCGGGTGGAGTAGCTACGACCTTGCGGTCGCGATGAGATTGATGCCCAGCAGCCCCATCGCGCCGCCTGCGGCGCGATCGACCCATACCTTCCAGCGCAGGTAGGCGGCGCGCGGCGAGGGCGCGGACAGGGCGAGCGCCACGACCGAGTACCAACCCGCCTCGATGGCGAAGATCACCAGCGGCAGGACGAGCGTCACCGCCAGCGGCGCTTCGCGCGGCAGGAGCGAGACGAAGATGCTCGCGTAGACCACCGCGGTCTTCGGATTGCTCACCTGCGTTGCCAGGCCGAGCCAGAAGGAGCGATGGAACGTGCTGACTGGCGCGCCTTCGGCGATCTGCAGCGGCTGGCGCGCGCCGCGCCAGAGCATGCAGCCGAGATAGATCAGGTAGGCGCCGCCGAGGACTTTCAAGCCGAGGTAGAGCCACGGCACCGCCGTCAGCACCACGTGCAGGCCGAGCAGGGCCGCCGCGGCGAACAGCACGCCGCCGGCGCCCATGCCGAGCGCCGCCGCCAGCCCGTCGGCGCGCGAGCTCGCCACCGCGGTGCGCGCCACCACGACGAAGCTCGGCCCCGGGCTCATCGCGCCCAGCGTGATGGCGCCGGCGATGCTGATGATGGAGAGCGCCGCGTCCATTCCTATTCCAGTTCCTGCTTGGCAAGCGAGTAACCGAGCCGGTAGGTCGCGCGGACCGATTCGACGGCGCCATGCTGGCGCAAGCGATCCGTGCCGAGCTCGCTGCTCGCCACCGCGGCGAGCTGCCTGGGCTGGTATCCGCTCAGCAGCAGGACGGACGGGGCCTCGGCGTCCTTGCCACGGATGCTCTGCTCCTTGGTCATCACGGGCTTGGCGGCAGGCTCGAACAGATAGGCGCTCGCGACCCCCACCTTCGAGGAAATGCCGGGCAGGACCTTCGCCAGCCATTCGCGCAGCTCGTTTTCCCTTCCCGCCGCCGCCGAATGCCGGATCGACACCATCGCGCTGCCAAGACCGAGGCCGGAGGCGGTGCTCAGGCGAAAGAACCCTCGCGTCATGCCCTGCAAGGTGGTCATGACCCGGGAGGTCCACGGCGTCGGGTTGTTCAGGCGCTGCGCATAGTCCGGACCGGTCAGCACTTCGATGCCGGCCACCTCATACATCATCAGATACCGCGGGCCGCCTTCTTCCGCGGTCCACCGGCTGCCGCGCAGGAACCCGGGGATCGACACCCGCTCGGGCATGTGCTCGTGCGTGTGCCAGTCGTCGTGATCGTCCACGGCGCCGGGGGCGACGTCGTAGAACATGATCATCGTGGCGCCGCTATGGAGGGCCATGCCTCGACTTGAGTGCCGGGCCGAGCAGCGTGATGCCCGCCGAGATCAGCGACTTGGCCAGGCCGGCGATGGCCCACAGCAGCAGCACGCCGAGGAAGAGCAGGCCCATCAGGTAGATCTCGCGGCCGAGATCGATGTCGAAAGCCTTCCCATCGACCGTGCCGTGCGCCGCCCGCAGGGTTTCGGCGCCCTGGCCGATCAGGGCGGCGAGCCAGGGAATGCTCTTCGGGTCGTCGATCAGCAAGAACAGGATCCAGGCGGCGTAGAGCGCGATTCCGCTGCCGGCCAGCACGCACAGCGCGCCGAGCGCCGCCACCGTCAGGACGATCGCCCGGATCACCGGGTCGGCGGAAAAGGAAAGGGGCGCCGCAGCGCCCCGGGGATCTTCGTTCATCGCGACCGCGTCAAACGATGTCGAGGTGCTCGATGCCCTTGGTCAGGTCGGCGCCCTTGGCGTCCTTGCCGTGCAGCTTGATGTTGAGGCGCACCTCGTTGGTGGAGTCGGCGAAGCGCAGCGCGTCCTCGTAGCTGATGCGGCCGGCCTCGTGCAGGTCGAACAGCGCCTGGTCGAAGGTCTGCATGCCGAGCTCGCGCGACTTCTTCATGATCTCCTTGATCTCGTGGATCTCGCCCTTGAAGATCAGGTCGGAGATCAGCGGCGAGTTGAGCAGCACTTCCACCGCCGCGGCGCGGCCCTTGCCTTCCTTCAGCGGGATCAGGCGCTGCGAGATCACCGCCTTCAGGTTGAGCGACAGGTCCATCAGCAGCTGCTGGCGGCGCTCCTCGGGAAAGAAGTTGATGATGCGGTCCATCGCCTGGTTGGAGTTGTTGGCGTGCAGGGTGCCCAGGCACAGGTGGCCGGTCTCGGCGAAGGCCACCGCGTGCTCCATCACCTCGCGCTCGCGGATCTCGCCGATCAGGATCACGTCGGGCGCCTGGCGCAGGGTGTTCTTCAGCGCCATCTCCCACGACTCGGTGTCGACGCCGACTTCGCGCTGCGTGATCAGGCAGTTCAGGTGCGGGTGGACGTACTCGACCGGGTCCTCGATGGTGATGATATGGCCGTGCGAGTTCTCGTTGCGGTAGCCGATCATCGCCGCGAGCGAGGTCGACTTGCCCGAGCCGGTGCCGCCGACGAAGATCACCAGGCCGCGCTTGGTCATCGCCACGTCCTTCAGCACCTGCGGCAGCCTGAGGTCGTCGAACTTGGGGATGCTGGTGGTGATCACGCGCAGCACCATGCCGACGCAGCCCATCTGCACGAAGCAGTTGACGCGGAAGCGGCCGATGCCGGCCGGGTTGATGGCGAAGTTGCACTCCTTCTTCGCCTCGAACTCGGCCGCCTGCTTGTCGTTCATCACCGCGCGGGTGAGCATCGCGGTGTGCCCCGGGGCGAGGGCCTGCGCCGACACCTTGGTCATCTTGCCGTCGATCTTCATCGCCGGCGGGAAGTTGGCGGTGATGAACAGGTCCGAGCCCTTCTTCGCCACCAGCGCGCGCAGAAGGTCGTAGATGAACTTGGTTGCTTGCTCGCGTTCCATGATTACGCCCCCGCGAAGTTGTCTTTGTTGGCGGCCTTGCCGCGTGCTTCCGCGCTCGAGATGACGTTGCGCGCCACCAGCTCCTGCAGGTTCTGGTCGAGCGTCTGCATGCCGATCTGCCGGCCGGTCTGGATCGCCGAGTACATCTGCGCGATCTTGTTCTCGCGGATCAGGTTGCGGATGGCGGGGGTGCCGATCATGATCTCGTGCGCCGCGCAGCGCCCGGTGCCGTCCTTGGTCTTGAGCAGCGTCTGCGAGATGACCGCGCGCAGCGACTCCGAGATCATCGCGCGGATCATCTCCTTCTCCGCCGCCGGGAACACGTCGACGATGCGGTCGATGGTCTTGGCCGCCGACGAGGTATGCAGCGTGCCGAACACCAGGTGGCCGGTTTCCGCGCCCGAGAGCGCGAGGCGGATGGTCTCGAGGTCGCGCATCTCGCCGACCAGGATAACGTCCGGGTCCTCGCGCAGCGCGCTGCGCAGCGCGTTGGAGAACGACAGGGTGTGCGGGCCGACCTCGCGCTGGTTGATCAGGCACTTCTTCGACTCGTGCACGAACTCGATCGGGTCCTCGATGGTGAGGATGTGGCCCTGTTCGCTCTCGTTCTTGTGGTTGACCATCGCCGCGAGGGTGGTCGACTTTCCCGAGCCGGTCGGGCCGGTGACCAGCACGATGCCGCGCGGCTGGTCGGCGATCTCGGCGAAGATCTTCGGGCACTTCAGGTCCTCGAGAGACATGATCTTGGACGGAATGGTCCGCATCACCGCCGCCGCGCCCCGGTTCTGCACGAAGGCGTTGACGCGGAAGCGCGCCAGGTTGGGCACCGCGAAGGAGAAGTCGCACTCGAGGTTTTCCTCGTAGAACTTCCTCTGCCCGTCGTTCATGATGTCGTAGATCATCCCGTGCACTTCCTTGTGCTCCATCGCCGGGACGTTGATGCGGCGCACGTCGCCGTGCACGCGGATCATCGGCGGCAGGCCGGAGGACAGGTGCAGGTCCGACGCCTTGTTCTTGACCACGAAGGCGAGCAGTTCGGTGAGATCCATTACAATCCTCCCAGCGAGAAAATTTGCCGCTGTTTCAGGGGATTATGGCTGCAATTGGCGACAACCTGCAAGTTGTAAGAAGGCGCATCGAGGGCGCGGCGCGGGCGGCTGGGCGGGAGCCGAGCGCAGTGACATTGTTGGCAGTCTCAAAGACGCACGCGGCGGCGCGCCTCGCCGAGGCCGCGGCGGCCGGGCAACGCGCTTTCGGCGAGAACTACGTGCAGGAGGCGCTGGAGAAAATGGACGCGCTTTCCGCCACAAAAGGCCTGGAATGGCACCTAATCGGCCCCTTGCAGAGCAATAAGACTCGCCTCGCGGCGGAGCGCTTCGACTGGGTGCACACGGTGGCGAGTGAAAAGATTGCAAAGCGGCTTTCCGAACAGCGTCCTGCCGGCCTGGCGCCGCTCAACGTGCTGGTTCAGGTAAACGCCTCCGGTGAAGCGTCGAAATCCGGCACTTCGCCTTCGGCGGCCGCTGCGCTTGCCTCGTCGATTGCGAGCTTCAAGGGAATCCGGCTGCGCGGCTTGATGGCGATTCCCGAGCCGGGCGCGCCGCGCGAGCGCTTTCACGAGGTGAACGTGCTCTACCAGGAGTTGAAGGCCGATTTCGGCTTCGACACATTGTCGATGGGCATGACTGACGACATGGATCTGGCGATCGCCGAGGGCGCGACCATGGTGCGCATCGGCACGGCTATCTTTGGTGCTCGCCAATCCGCCCCCGCCGGCCGGCTGGCTTCCTACAACAAATGAAAATCGCCTTCCTTGGCGGCGGCAACATGGCTACGGCGCTGATCGGCGGACTGATCGCGAACGGCCACGACGCGTCGCGCATTTCGGTGATCGAGATGAGCCCGGCGGCGCGCGAGAAGCTCGCCGCGCGCTACCCGGTGCGGGTCACCACCGCGCCCGACGACGCCATGAAGGGCGCCGACACGCTGGTGCTCGCAGTGAAGCCCCAGGACATGAAGCACGCGCTGGCGTCGCTCGGCAGCGAGGTGCGCAGCGCTCTGGTGATCAGCGTCGCGGCCGGCATCACGCTGGGGACGCTGTCGCGCTGGCTCGGCGGCCATCGCAGGATCGTGCGCTGCATGCCGAACACGCCAGGGCTGATCGGAGCCGGGATCACCGGCCTGTTCGCAGCCGCGGAAGTGAGCCCTGCCGAAAGGCAGAAAGCGGAGAGCATTCTGCGCGCGGTCGGCGAGGTGGTCTGGCTGTCCGAGGAAAAGCTGATCGATCCGGTGACCGCGGTTTCCGCGAGCGGCCCGGCCTACGTCTTCTGGTTCATCGAGCAGCTCGCCGCCGCCGCGGTGAAGCTGGGCATCCCGCAGGACGATGCGCTGAAGCTCGCCAAGCAGACGGTGCTCGGCGCGGCGAAGCTGGCCGCCGCCAGCGCCGATTCACCGGAAACGCTGCGCAAGAACGTGACCTCGAAGGGCGGCACGACCGAGGCGGCGCTCAACGTGTTCGAGCAGGAGAAGCTCGCCGAGCGCTTCCTGCGCGCGGTGGAGGCCGCCAGCAGGCGCGGCGAGGAGATGGGCAAGGAGTGGGGAGGCAAGGACTGACGTGTTCGTACAGATCACGACCTTCCTGGTCGAGAACATCGTCGCCTTCTTCGTCATCCTGCTGCTGGCGCGCTTCTATTTCCAGCTGCTGCGCGTCGGCTTCCGCAACCAGATAGGCGAGTTCGTCCTCGCCACGACCAGCTGGATCGTGCTGCCGCTGCGCCGGGTGGTCCCGGGCCTGGCGGGCCTCGATCTCGCCACGCTGCTGGCCGCCTGGCTGCTGCAATGCGCCGGCCTGTGGCTGCGCGTCCTGATCGTCGGCGGTGAGCCCAGCGCCGGCGCCATCGCGGGCGTTGCGCTGATCGAGCTGGCCCGCTACAGCATCTACATCCTGATCTTCGCCGTCTTCATCCAGGCGATCCTCTCCTGGGTCAACCCGGAGGCGCCGGTGATGCCGGTGTTCAACGCCATGACGCGGCCTTTCCTGCGGCCGCTGCGGCGCTTCATCCCGCCGGTCGGCCGCGTCGACCTGACGCCGATGATCCTGCTGCTGCTGCTCTTCGTGCTGCTGATGCTGATCGATGGCGGCGTACGTGCGCTGATGGCGCCGTGATCCTGGAGCTTCACGTGCAGCCCGGCGCGTCACGCTCGGAGTTCGCCGGCAAGCACGGCGAACGCATCAAAGTGAGGCTCGCGGCGCGCGCGGTGGATGGCAAGGCGAACGAGGCGCTGATCGAGTTCCTCGCCGCGCACTACGGCGTACCGAAGCGCAGCGTCCGCATCGAGGCGGGGCTGCGCTCCCGGCAGAAGCGCGTTGTGATCGAGGCCTAGGCCGCCTTCTTCGCCTTGGCAGGGGCGTCCGAGCCGCCAGCCTGCAACGCGGGCTCCCCAAAAAACTGCTCGTCCTCGGTCGAGCCGTGCAGCGCCGTGGTGGAGGCCTTGCCGCCGGTGCACACCTGCGTGATCTGGTCGAAGTAGCTGGTGCCGACCTCGCGCTGGTGCTTCACCGCGGTAAATCCCTTCTCCGCGGCGGCGAACTCCTTTTCCTGCAGCTCGACGAAGGCGCTCATGTTGTTGCGCGCGTAG
>Ga0137436_1000317_pt1 | contig 15130 bp, 15 predicted proteins | sample EasRivERMGT119_2_FD_102328 | JGI IMG/M metagenome (GOLD analysis project Ga0137436, IMG submission 102328) | Soil microbial communities from meander-bound floodplain in the East River, Colorado, USA - East River MetaG ERMGT119_2 | ecosystem: Environmental > Terrestrial > Soil > Floodplain ...
ACGGTCCGCCAGAAGGTCTTCGGATACCTTTTCCAGAGTCCCGTTTTCGATTCCCTTCCTCAATTCCCCCATGAGCTCCTGGTAGTAGTGCAGGTTGTGCAGGGTATTGAGCCGCGCGCCGAGGATCTCGTTGGTCTTCTGCAGGTGGTGCAGGTACGACAGGCTGAAGTTGCGGCAGGTGTAGCAGGCGCAGGCCGGGTCGAGCGGCCCGGCGTCGTCGCGGTGGCGGGCGTTGCGCAGCTTGACGTCGCCGTTGCGGGTGAACAGCCAGCCGTTCCTCGCGTTGCGCGTGGGCAGCACGCAGTCGAACATGTCGAAGCCCGCCGCCACCGCCTCGATCAGGTCCTCCGGCGTGCCCATGCCCATCAGGTAGCGGGGGTGCTGCGCCGGCAGGCGCTGCCCCATGTGGGCGAGGATGCGCGAGCGGTCCTCCTTGGGCTCGCCCACCGACAGGCCGCCCACGGCGTAGCCCTCGAAGCCGATGGCCTTCAGCTTGCCGAGCGACTCCTCCCTCAGGTCCTCGTACATGCCGCCCTGCACGATGCCGAAAAGCGAGTTCTTCCCCTCTTTTCCGAACGCCTCTCGCGATCGATGCGCCCAGCGCATCGAGAGCTGCATCGAGGATTCAGCTTCCACCCGGGTGGCCGGGTAGGGCGTGCACTCATCGAACACCATCGCGATGTCCGAGTTGAGCGTCTTCTGGATCTGCATCGAGATCTCCGGGGTCAGGAACAGGCGATCGCCGTTGATCGGCGAGGCGAACTGCACGCCTTGCTCGCTGATCTTGCGCAAGTCCCCCAGGCTGAACACCTGGAAGCCGCCCGAGTCGGTGAGGATCGGCCCGTCCCAGCCCATGAAGCGGTGCAGGCCGCCGTGCGCGCCGATCACCTCCAGCCCCGGGCGCAGCCACAGGTGGAAGGTGTTGCCGAGCACGATCTGCGCGCCGAGCTCGCGCAGCTCCGCCGGCGACATCGCCTTGACCGCGCCGTAGGTGCCCACTGGCATGAACGCCGGCGTCTCGACCCGGCCGTGCGCCAGCTCGAGGCTGCCTCTTCTGGCTTTTTGAGAAGAAAAATTGACTGTAAAACGCAAAATCAACCCCGCTCGATGAGCATCGCGTCGCCGTAGGAGAAGAAGCGGTACTGGTTGCGCACCGCGTGATGATAGGCGTTCATCACCTTGTCCTTGCCGCCAAACGCGCAGGCCAGCATCAGCAGGGTCGACTTCGGCAGGTGGAAGTTGGTCAGCAGCCGGTCGACCACCTTGAATTCAAAGCCGGGGTACACAAACAAATCTGTTTCGCCCTCCGGTCGCTTCGTGAGCGCCATGGTTTCAAGCGCCCGGAGGGTAGTAGTCCCGACAGCAAGCACCTTTCTTCCGGAAATCCGTTCGATGGCGCCCGGAGGGATCGCGTAGCGCTCCTTGTGCATCTTGTGCTTCTCGATTTCATCGACGCGCACCGGCTGGAAAGTCCCGGCGCCGACATGCAGGGTGATTTTTTCGATGGTCGCTTTCCGCTCGAGAATTTCCTGGAGAATCGAATCATCGAAGTGCAACCCCGCAGTGGGCGCGGCGACGGCGCCGGGGCGAGCGGCGTACACGGTCTGGTAGCGCTCGGCGTCCTCGGCCAGTGGTGCGTGCGTGATGTAGGGCGGCAACGGCACCGCGCCGTGTCGTTCGAGAACTTCCTCGAGGTCTTGCGAGAACACGACTCGATAGAGATCCTCGATGCGCTCCTCGATCGTCACGCGGATGTTCTCGATGAACAGCTCGCCGCCGGGGCGGGGCGGGTGGCTGGCGCGGATCAGGACCAGCGCCTCGCGCGGCCCGAGCAGGCGCTCGACGAACAGCTCGACGCGCCCGCCGCTCGCCTTGCGCCCGGCGAGGCGCGCCTTGATCACCCGGGTGTCGTTGAGGACCAGCGCGTCGCCCGCGCCGACGAGGCTCGGCAGGTCGGCGAAGCCGAGGTCGCTCAGCCGGCCGGCGGCGTCCAGGCGCAGCAGCCGGCTGTCGGCGCGCCGCGCGGCCGGGTGCTGCGCGATCAGCCCGGGGGGCAGCGCGTAATCGAAGTCAGAGACCCGCATCGCCGCGGATTATAATTTTTGCCGTAGCAGTGGTTATCCCAATCGCCGGCCGGAATGGTGGAACCGGTAGACGCAGCGGACTCAAAATCCGCCGGCCGCAAGGCCATGAGAGTTCGAGTCTCTCTTCCGGCACCAGTAAACGACCAGTAACGACCCGTAAACGCACAGTAAACGGCCCAGGTAAAAGATCGTAGCGGACCGGGGATTCCCTGCTGGACTGGCGGGGCGCCCGGGCGTAGGCTCCCCTGGGGAATTCTCTTCGGGGGGGACGGCTATGGCGCAGGCGCAGATCAGGGCTTTGCCTTCGGCGCGCAACACCGTGATGGTGGTCGACGACCAGTCGACCGGCCGCGCCATTCTGGAGCAGGTGGTGAGGAGCCTCGACGAGCGCGTGCACGTCGAGAGCTTCGCGCGCCCGGTGGACGCGGTGGTGTGGGCCACGCGCCACGTCTCCGACCTGGTGCTGGTCGACTACATGATGCCGGACATGGACGGCATCGAGTTCGTCAAGCGCCTGCGCTCGCTGCCGGGCTACGAGCACGTGCCGATCGTGATGGTCACCGTGCACGACGATCGCAAGGTGCGCTACGCCGCGCTCGACGCCGGCATCACCGACTTCCTCACCAAGCCGGTCGACGCGCGCGAGTGCCTGGCGCGCTGCCGCAACCTGCTCACGCTGCGCCGCCAGCAGCTCGCGCTGGAGGACCGCCGCCGCCTGCTCGAGCACATGGTCGAGGACGCCACGCGCGAGGTGCGCGAGCGCGAGAAGGAGACCCTGCTGCGCCTGGCGCGCGCCGGGGAATTCCGCGACGAGGAGACCGGCTTCCACCTGATCCGCATGTCGCGCTACTCGCGCCTGATCGCAGCCGCCATCGGCCTGGAGCGCGACGAGTCCGAGACCGTCGAGCTGGCCGCGCCGCTGCACGACATCGGCAAGATCGGCATCCCCGACCACATCCTGCTCAAGCCCGAGCGGCTCGACGAGAGCGAGTGGCTTGTGATGCGCCGCCACCCGGTGATCGGCCACGAGATCCTCAAGGGCAGCGCCTCGAAGTACGTGCGCATGGGGGCGCTGATCGCCCTCGGCCACCACGAGAAGTACGACGGCTCGGGCTACCCCAACGGCCTGGTCGGCGACCACATCCCGCTGTGCGCGCGCATCGTCGCGGTGGCCGACGTCTACGACGCGCTCACCTCGCAGCGGCCCTACAAGAAGGCCTGGCCGAGCGAGAAGGCCTACGAGTACCTCGCCGCGCAGCGCGGCAAGCACTTCGACCCCAGGCTGGTCGACGCCTTCGCCGGCGTGCAGCGCGAGATCCTGGAAGTGCAGAACGAATGGCGCGACCCGCACACAGCGAGCTGAAGGCGCCGAGCGGCCTCGCCGCCCGGCTGCGCGCGCGCCTCGCGGCGCGGCCCGACACGGAGCACGAGCAGGCATTCGTGCGGCTGGTGATCAGCGCGCTGCTGGTGCTCTACCTGCTGCCCGGCGCCGAGCAGCAGGGGCGCAGCCTGATCCTGTACATCGGCTGCGCGCACTTCGCCGTCGGCCTGCTGGTCCTGCTGCGCATCTTCGCCTCCAACGAGAGCTCGCCGGCGCGCCGGGCGGTGGCGATCTTCGCCGACTTCTCGACCGTCACCTGCTACATGGCGTTCTTCGGCGAGGCGGCGGCGCCGCTGTTCCTGCTGTACGTGTGGATGACGCTGGCCAACGGCTTCCGCTTCGGCAAGCAGTACCTGCTGATCTCGCTCGGCCTGGGCGTGGCGGGCTTCAGCGCGGTGCTCGGCCACAGCGATTTCTGGCAGGCGCATCGCTACATGGGCTACGGCCTGCTCGGCGCGTTCGCCGCGCTCAGCGTCTACGTGCAGTCGCTGGTGACCAAGCTGTTCGACGCCATCGCGCGCGCCGAGGCCGCCAACCTGGCGAAGCGCCGCTTCATCTCGATGGTCAGCCACGAGCTGCGCACGCCGCTCAACGCCATCATCGGCATGGCCGACCTGCTGCGCGACTCGCCGCTCAACCGCGAGCAGGCCGACATGCTGCAGACGCTGCGCGGCTCCTCGCGCGTGATGCTCGGCCTGGTGGAGGACGTGCTCGACTTCTCCAAGATCGAGTCCGGCAAGGTCACCCTCGAGCGCATCGACTTCGACCTGCACGCGCTGGTCAACAGCACCTGCCGCATCGTCTCGGCGCAGGCCGCGGCGAAGGGCGTCGAGTTCGTGGTCTCGATCATGCCCGAGGTACCGCCGGGGGTGCGCGGCGACCCGCACCACCTGCGCCAGGTGCTGATCAACCTGGCCGGCAACGCGGTCAAGTTCACCGAGGCGGGCAGCGTAACGGTGCATCTCTCGGTGCAGTCGGAGACCGAGGCGGCGGTGCGGCTGAAGTTCTCCATCCGCGACACCGGCATCGGCATCCCGCCCGAGGCGCAGGCCAAGATCTTCGAGAGCTTCACGCAGGCCGACGACTCGACCGCGCGCCGCTTCGGCGGCACCGGCCTGGGCACCACCATCGCCAAGCAGCTGGTCGGCCTGATGGGCGGGCGCATCGGCGTCGAGAGCGCGGTCGGCCTGGGCAGCACCTTCTGGGTCGAGATCGAGCTCGCCAAGCAGCCCGAGCGGGTCGAGGTCGGCAGCGGCGAGGTGGCCGGCGCGCGCATCCTGCTGGTCGGCTTCCCGGCGAGCGACCGCGCCGCGCTGGAGGAGGCGCTCGGCTCCTGGGGCGCCACCGCGGTCGCCGTCGCCAGCGTCGAGGAGGGCGTGGCGCGGCTGGTGTCCGAGATCAGCCTGGCGAAGCCCTACCACAGCGCGCTGCTGTACGCCTCGGCCGAGGACCTGACGCTGGCGCAGCGCTTCCGCCGCGCCGCGCCCGACCCGGCGCCGCCGACCGTGCTCGCCGTGCCGAGCGACGCCGACGTGCGCCGCTTCGAGGTGCTGTCATCTGGCTTCTCCTCGGTGCTCGGGCTGCCGTTCGACAAGCGGCGCCTGTTCAACGTGCTGCACTCGGTGTCGGCGGGCGAGGATGTGCGCGAAGGCGTGGTGCGCCTGCGCGACTACGTGCGGCGCAGCCCGGCGGCGAAGAAGCTGCGCGTGCTGCTGGCCGACGACAACCCGACCAACCGCGAGGTCGTCGGCAAGATCCTCGAGCGCGGCGGCCACGCCGTCACGCTGGTGATCGACGGCGAGCAGGCGCTCGACGCCATCGAGCGCGACGCCTTCGACGTGGTGCTGCTCGACCGCAACATGCCGGGCATGGGCGGCATGGAGGCGCTGCAGGCGCTGCGCCTGATGCTGCGCGGCCGCGAGCGGCTGCCGGTGATCATGCTGTCGGCCGATGTCACGCCGGAAGCCAAACGCGAGGCGCTGGAGGCGGGCGCCGACGCCTTCCTCGCCAAGCCGATCGAGGCGGTGCGCCTGCTCGAAGAGGTCCAGGCGCTCGCCAGCGGACGCGAGCAGCAGCCGCAACCGGCGCCGCGCCGCGCCGAGCCCCAGTCGCTGGCGCAGCGCGCCGCCGACGGCCCGACGCTCGTGGTCAACACCGAGACGCTCGGCCACCTCGAGGAGCTCGGCTCCTCGACCGCGTTCGTCGAGAAGCTGGTCGGCGTATTCATCGCCGACAACATGGCGCTGCTCCAGCGCATCGAGCAGGCAGTCGCCGGGCGCAGCTTCGGCGAGTTCCGCGCGCTGCTGCACGCGATGAAAGGCTCTTCGGCCAGCATGGGTACCGACCAGCTGACGCTGGTCTGCACGCAGCTCGGCAAGCTGTCCGATTCGGAGCTGCGGCTGCAGGCGCCGGGGCTGTCGCAAGCGATCGGCGCGGAGCTCGCCGCGGCGCGCGGCGAGCTCGAGCGCTACCTGCGGGAGCGCAGGCAATCGACGGGCTAGGCGCGGTCAATCTGCAATACAATCGTCCGATGGGAGGTCAGGCTTGGCCGGCATAGCTATCAGGGAATCGAAACCCGCGTCGTTCTTCCTCACGCTGCTCGAGATGACGGACCTCTCGCGCCGCGGCCTCGAGGACATCCCGCGGATGAACTCGATGCTCCACAAGGGGCTGACGGCGGTCGAATACCGCGCGTTCCTGCACGACCTCTACTACATCGTCTGGCACTTCTGCCCGACCATGGGGGCGGCCGCCTCGCGCCTCGACGATCGCTTCCGCAACGTGCGCTACGAGCTCTACGAGCGCATCGAGGAGGAGAAGAACCACGAAACCTGGGTGCTCGAGGACGTCGCCGCGGTGGGGGGCGACGTCGCCCGGGTTCGCTCCCGGGTGCCTAGTGACCCGGTGCAATGCATGGTCGCCTTCAACTACTACTGCGCCGAGCGCTCGCATCCTTGCGCGATCCTCGGCATGCTCTACTCGCTCGAGGTGATCGCCTCCGCCTACGCCGCCACGCTGGCCCAGTCGATCGCCAAGTCCCTCGGGAAGGACATGGACGGCCCGGGCTTCAAGTTCCTGCTGTCGCACTCGGCCATGGACCAGGAGCATGTGGCGAAGCTCAACGTTCTGGTCAAGACGATCGACGATCCTGTGGCACAGGAGGCGATCATCAACGCGACACGCGTCAACTTCTACCAGTTCGGCCGCCTGTTCTACGACGGCGGCTTCACATCCCTGATCCCGGACTGAGCGCGCGCTGAAGCGGCGGGCGGGACTTACCCCACCGCCGCCAGCCGCTCCTCCTCGATCGCCACCGCTGCGACGTCGGTCACGTCGCCCGCCTCCATGCGCCGCATCTGCGCGCGCACGATCCGGCTCATCATCCTCAGGTCGCGGTCACCCAGCCTGAAAGCCGCGTCCACCCAGACGTCGGTGATGTCGTCGAGCTCCTCGCGCGTCACCTGGTTCACGCGCCGTCTCGCGGCGTACGCCGCCTGCAGGCCGTTGCGGTGCTTCGCGTTCTGCGCGATCCAGGCGCGCACCGCGTTGGGCGCCTCGCCGTCCTTCGCCAGCACGTCGACCACGCCCATCTCGTGCAGCTTCGCCGCCGGCAGCACCTTGCCGGACAGGATCAGCTCCTCCGCCGCGCGCATGCCGATGCGGCGCGACAGCAGGCTGTAGGCGCCCATGCCGGGGAACAGGTTGAACAGGATCTCCGGGAAGCCCATCTGCGCGCTTTCCTCGGCCACGATCAGGTCGGAGGCGAGGGCGTGCTCGAAGCCGCCGCCCAGCGCATCGCCCTGCACCATGGCGATCTTGGTCAGGGTCGGGCTGAAGAAGCTCTGGCTGCACGGGTACACGATGTCGATGCAAAGCTTGGCGTAGTGCGCCAGCGCCTCGCGGTCGCGCGCCTTGATCAGCAGCACGAACAGGGCCAGGTCGCCGCCCAGGTTGAACACGCGCGGCGTGCGCGAGCCGGTGACGTAATAGCTCACCTGCTGCGAGTCGCCGTCGAGCTCGATGCGGCCGCGGTTGGCGGCCAGCCGCTCGTCGTGCGCAAAGAGGTCCTTCAGCATCGAGAGGCTGTAGCAGGCCACCCCCTTGGGCTTGAAGTATCCCCACGCCGTGCCGGTGGCGGGCTCGAACTCGGTCTCGTACTGGGAATTGGGCTTGCCGTAAGGTACGCATAGCCCCACCGCGTCTCTCATGTTGCTCATTGGACTGTTCTCCTTCCCCGAAATAGCCCCCCTAGGCGGGAGCTTTGACCCGGCCCCGGCTGCGTCACCGCGGCCTTCGCGGCCATTAGATGCACGTGTGTAAAAAGTCGCAATAAGGGAGTCCCCGATACCCACCATACGGCCGCAGCGCCTTGTTGCCTGGCCGCCACATCGGGTACAGTAGGCCGGCAGGGGGGCGGGAATGTACGCGATCGTTTACAAGTCCGATGGTTTTCCGATCTGCCGCCAGGTGGCCGGGGTGACCCCCGACCCGGTGGTGACCTGGAATACCGCGGACGCCGCCAAGGCCTTCATCTCCTCCAAGGGCGGCGACGCCGACTTCCAGCCGGTCGAGATCACCGACGACGCGATGGACAAGCTGGCCAAGGCCATGGGCTGCGCGGTCGAGGCGATGACCTTCGAGCCCTACCCCGGGTAAGAAAAACCGACGCTGCGGATTCGCGAGAATCCGCTAACTGTCAGAAAAGGCACCTAGAACTCCAGGTTGTCGATCAGCCGGGTGCGGCCCAGCCGGGCGGCGCCCAGCACCACCAGCCCGGCCCCTGCCGGCCGGGGTACCCCGGCCGGCATGCCCTGAGGCAGGCCCGGCGGTACACCCTGCAGTACACCCAAATCTGACTGGCGCCTGACTTCGACGTAGTCGGGCTGCCAGCCCGCTGTCGCCAGCTCCCGCATGGCCGCCTCAGGGTTTTCCCCCTGCCTGACCCTGTGCAGCAGGCGGTGCAGCCGCGGCGCCTCGGCGCGCTCGGCGGCGGAAAGGTAGCCGTTGCGCGAGCTCATCGCCAGGCCGTCGGCCTCGCGCACCGTCTCGCCGGCGACGATCGCCACCGGCAGGTCGAGCTGGCGCGCCATCGCGCGCACCACCATCAGCTGCTGGTAGTCCTTCTTGCCGAACACCGCCGCCGCCGGCTGCACGCAGTTCAGCAGCTTCAGCACCACCGTCGCCACGCCCTCGAAGAAGCCGGGGCGAAAGCGGCCTTCCAGCTCCTCGCCCAGGGGCCCGGGGTGGACCTTGAAGCGCTGCGGCTCCGGATACAGGATCGCCTCATCGGGCGCGAACAGCAGGTCGACCCCCGCGGCCTCGAGCATCGAGCGGTCGCGCTCGAAGGTGCGCGGGTAGGCGTCGAAATCCTCCTCCGGACGGAACTGCAGGCGATTGACGAAGATGCTTGCCGCCACGGCTCCTGCATGCTCGCGCGCGATACGCACCAGCGAGAGGTGGCCCTCGTGCAGGTTGCCCATCGTCGGCACGAAGGCGAGCGGGCCGGCGGCGAGCGCCGCGCCGCGCAGCGCCCCGATGTCGCGCACCACGCGCATCAGCCGAGGTTGAAGAACTCGCGCCGGCTGCGCATGCCGCGCATGCGCGACACCAGCAGCTCGAAGTCGGCGTCGCGCTCGACGAAGTTGAGGTTCTCGGAGTTGACGATCAGCACCGGCGAGCCGGCGTAGTGGTAGAAGAAGCGCGCGTAGCCCTCGGTCAGCAGCGCCAGGTACTCCTCGCTGATGGCGCGCTCGTAGCCGGCGCCGCGCCGGCGCACGCGCTCGACCAGCGTCGCCGGCTGCGCCTGCAGGTAGATCACCAGGTCGGGCGCCGGCGCGCGCGGCCGCAGCGACGCGTAGATCTTCTCGTACAGCGCGAGCTCGTCGGCCGACAGCGTGATGCGCGCGAACAGCGGGTCCTTGTCGAGCAGGAAGTCGGCCACCGTGGCGCGGCCGAACATGTCGGGCTGGGCGAGCGGCTCGAGCATGCGCGCGCGCTGGAACAGGAAGAACAGCTGCGCCGGCAGCGCGTAGCGCGCCATGTCGTCGTAGAAGCGCTCGAGGAACGGGTTCTCGGCCGGCTGCTCGAGCATCAGGTCGGCGCCCAGGCGCGCGGCCAGGCGCCGCGCCAGGCTGGTCTTGCCGGCGCCGATCGGCCCTTCCACCACCAGGTAGCGGAATTTATCCACGGAACACGAAGTACACCGCGCCCATGATGCACAGCGACGCCCACAGGTAGTCGAGCTTGAGCGGCTGCTTCATGTAGAGGATGGCGAAGGGCACGAACACCACCAGGGTGATCGCCTCCTGCATGATCTTCAGCTGCGGCAGCGACATCTCGGCGTAGCCGATGCGGTTGGCCGGCACCTGCAGCAGGTACTCGAAGAGGGCGATGCCCCAGCTGGCGAGCGCCGCGATCCACCAGGGCTTGGCCGACAGGTCCTTCAGGTGCGCGTACCAGGCGAAGGTCATGAACACGTTCGAGGCAACCAGCAGCCCCGCCGAGGTGGCGACCGTGGAGAGCTGCATCACTCGATCCTTTCCGCAACTTGTTCCGCCGTTTTCTCCAGGCAATCTTTCACCGTGCCGACGCCCGGTATTGAAGCGTGCGGAGCGACCTCGTAGAGGGGCTTGAGCACAAACGCCCGCTCATGCATGCGCGGGTGCGGCAGCGTCAGGTGGGCGAGGTTCATCGTCACCTCGCCATAGAGCAGGATGTCCAGGTCGAGCGGCCGTGGGGCGTTGCGGAAGCTGCGGCGCCGGCCGTGCCGCGTCTCGATCCCCTTCAGCTCGGCGAGCAGGCGGCTGGCCGGCAGGCTGGTCTCGATCTCGGCCACCGCGTTGACGAAATCGGGCTGGTCGGCGTAGCCCACGGGCGCGGAGCGGTACAGGGAGGAGCGCTTCAATACGCTGGTGCCCTGGATCGCGGCGAGATCCTCGAACGCGAGGCAGACATGGCTCTTCGGCTCGTCCAGGTTCGACCCGATGCCGACGTACGCGAGCGTCACGCGGGCTCGGGGCCCTGCTCCGGGGCGCCGCCGCCCCTGCGGCGGCGCCGGCGCCGCCGTTTTTTCGGGCCGGTGTCGGGCAGCAGCATGGCGGTGCGGCTGTCGGCGTCGGCGCTCTGGAAGGCGCGCCACCAGGCCTCCAGCTCGGCGGGCACCTCGCCGCTCGCCGCGCGCAGCGCGAGGAAGTCGTAGGCCATGCGAAAGCGCGGCGCCTCGAGCGTGCGGTAGGCGCGGTTGCCCGAGCGGTTCTCGAAGCGCGGCTGCATCACCCACACCTCGCGCATGGTGGCGGTCAGCTTGCGCGTGATGGCGAGCTTGGCGCATTGCGTGTCGAGCACTTCGTCCATCGCGAACTCGAGCGCCTGGATCGGCCGCTCGCCGCGCGCCTGGCGCGCCTTGGAGGCGGCCAGCACCTCGTGCCAGAGCAGCGCGGCGAACAGGAACGCCGGCGACACCGGCCGGTCCGCCAGCACGCGCTCGTCGGTCTGCGCCAGGGCCAGGGTGACGAAGCGCTCGCCCAGCGGCTGCTCGAGGATCACGTCGAGCAGCGGCAGCAGCCCCTTGCTCAGGCCGACCTCGCGCAGCTGGCGCAGGCAGGCGCTGGCGTGGCCCGAGAGCAGCAGCTTCAGCATCTCGTCGAACAGGCGCGCCGGCGGCACCCGCTCCATCAGCGGCGCCATCTCGCGGATCGGCTCCTTGGTGGCGCTGTCCAGGGTCAGGCCGAGCTTGGCGGCGAGGCGCACGGCGCGCAGCATGCGCACCGGGTCCTCGCGGTAGCGCGTCTCGGGGTCGCCGATGACGCGCATCACGCGCTTCTTCAGGTCGGCGAGGCCGCCGTGGAAGTCGACCACCTCCTCGGTGGCCGGGTCGTAGTAGAGCGCGTTGACGGTGAAGTCGCGCCGCCGCGCGTCCTCCTCCTGCGAGCCGAAGACGTTGTCGCGCAGCACGCGGCCGTGCTCGTCCTTCTCCGCGGTTTCCGGGTCGGCGGCGCGGAAGGTGGAGACCTCGACGGTGTCCTGGCCCATCAGCACGTGCACCAGGCGGAAGCGCCGGCCGATGATGATCGCGCGCCTGAACAGCGGCTTCACCTGCTCGGGGCGCGCGTCGGTGGCGATGTCGAAGTCCTTCGGCTCGATGCCGAGCAGCAGGTCGCGCACCGCGCCGCCCACCACGTAGGCCTGGAAGCCGCCGTCGCGCAGCACCGCGCACACCTTGGCGGCGGCCGGGCTGAGCGAATCGCGCGCCAGGCCGTGCTTGCCGCGCGGCATGCGCACGGTCGACTCCGTGGACAGGCCCAGCACGCGGCGGATGAAGCGCTTGATCATTCTTTACCGGGATTCTAGCCGCGCAGGGAAATCACGGCCCAGCCGCGCTGTTTCGCCGCCGCCGCCAGTCTTGCGTCGGGATCCACCGCCACCGGGCGGCGCACCCGCTCGAGCAGCGGCAGGTCGTTGTGCGAGTCGCTGTACAGGGTCGACTCGGCGAACTCGGCGAGGCGCCGGCCGCGCGCCGCGAGCCAGTCGTCCAGGCGCCGGATCTTGCCCTCGCGGAAGCAGGGCACGCCGGCCACCCGGCCGGTGAAGCGGCCGTCGCGCGACTCGGGCTCGGTGGCGATCAGGTGCTCGACGCCGAACTCGCGCGCGATCGGCCCGGTGACGAAGCTGTTGGTGGCGGTGATGATGGCGCACAGGTCGCCCGCCTCCTGGTGCTTGCGCACCAGCGCACGCGCCGGGGCGCCGATCATCGGCCGGATGCGCGCCGCCATGAACTCGCCGTGCCAGCGCGCGAGGTCGGCGGGCTGGTGCGCGGCGAGCGGGCGCAGCGCGAAGCCGAGGAACTCGTGGATGTCGAGGGTGCCGGCGACGTACTGCTCGTAGTAGGCGCGGTTCTGCGCCTCGTACTCCTCGCGCTCGAGCACGCCGCGGTCGACCAGGAACTGGCCCCACTCGTAGTCGCTGTCGCCGGCAAGCAGCGTGTTGTCGAGGTCGAACAGGGCCAGGGCCTGGGGCATGGCCCGCGAGTGTAACTGCGAAAGGAAAGCCGCCCGGAAGCCGGCGGCGGCAGGAAAACGCCGCCTAGAAGCGGCGCTGCACGCCGACGCGGAAGTCCTGCAGGCGGGGCAGCCAGCCCGGCTGGTCGCGCGAGACGGTCTCCGCGCTCAACGCCCACTCCGGCGTGAACCACCAGCGGCCGAACACCGACACCTGGCGCTCGTAGTCGTAGTCGCGGCCGCTGCTGCTGTAGGTCATGCTGAAGTCGGCGCGCTGGCCGACCGAGTAGGACCACATCAGGCGAGAGATGGGCGAGAAGCCGGTGGCGTCGCGCACCTGGTACTGGGCGAAGCCGAAGCGGTCGTACTCGGGGGTCAGCCAGCCGCGGGCGAAGGCCGGGTCGAGGCCCAGCTCGGCGCGCTCCGGGACGCGCAGGCCGGCCTGGGCGAGCGCCTGCCCGGCGCCGAGCGCTGCGAGCAGGGAAAAAATCGCCAGGGCGGTCTTGGGCCGCATATCGTCAAGCCAACATACTCTGGGCGCGTGACGCTTGTCGAGGCGGTATTGCCCCTTCCTTGCAGTCCTTGACCGCCTTGTGGCGCGACCGCCACGCGATCTCTTAAAGTGATTTCTGAAGTGCTTCCCGCACCAGGGGCAGCGTGAGGGGCCGCTGGCTGGCGAGCGAGTAGCGGTCGAGCGAGTCGAGCACCGCGTTCAGGCTGGCGAGGTCGCGCGGCAGGTGGTTGAGCAGGTAGGCGAGGACCTCCTCGGGCAGGCGCAGCCCCCGGCGCGCCGCCTCGGCGCGCAGGTGGGCGGCCTTGTCGGCGTCGCTCGGCGCGCGCAGCTGGTAGACCAGGCCCCAGGCGAGCCGCGTGCGCAGGTCCTCGCGCAGCGCGAGCCCCGCCGGCGGCGCGTTGCCCGCCGCGATGACCGCTGCCTGGCCGTCGCGCGCCGCGTTGATCGCGTTGAACAGCGCCTGCTGGGCGGTGGCGTCGAGCGTCTCGACGTCGTCGGCGGCGACCAGGCCCGGATTGGCTTGCGTCGCGGCGCGCAGCAGGTGCGTGCGCCCGCTGCCGCGCTCGCCCCACAGGTAGACGATGGCCTCGGGGCGCTCGCCCCTGGCCAGGGCGCGCACCGCGGCGAGCGCCTCGGCGTTCGCGCCGGCGACGAAGTTGTCGAGCGAGGGCGCGGCGGGCGGCGAAATCTCGAGGGGAAGCTGCCGCATGTAGAATTTCGACTCTAGCATGTCGAAAGGGCTCTCCTACCGCGACGCAGGCGTGGACATCGACGCGGGCGACGCCCTGGTCGAGGCGATCAAGCCGTTCGCCCGGCGCACCATGCGGCCCGAGGTGCTCGCCGGCATCGGCGGCTTCGGCGCGCTGTGCAGGATCCCGAAGAAGTACAAGCACCCGGTGCTGGTCTCCGGCACCGACGGCGTCGGCACCAAGCTCAAGCTCGCTTTCCAGCTCGACAAGCACGACACGGTCGGCATCGACCTGGTCGCGATGAGCGTCAACGACGTGCTGGTGCAGGGCGCCGAGCCGCTGTTCTTCCTCGACTACTTCGCCTGCGGCAAGCTCGAGCCGGGCGTGGCCACCGACGTGATCAAGGGCATCGCGCGCGGCTGCGAGCTCGCCGGCTGCGCGCTGATCGGCGGCGAGACCGCCGAGATGCCCGGCATGTACCCGGCGGGCGAGTACGACCTCGCCGGCTTCTGCGTCGGCGTGGTCGAGCGGGCGCGCATCCTCGACGGCAAGTCGATCAAGCCGGGCGACGCCATCCTCGGCCTCGCCTCGAGCGGCCCGCACTCCAACGGCTTCTCCCTCATCCGCAAGATCCTGGAGCGCGAGCCGGGCGCGAGCTACATCGAGCAGCTCTTCGAGCCCACGCGCATCTACGTCAAGCCGGTCCTCAAGGCGCTGAAGAGCGGGCGAATCAAGGGCCTCGCCCACATCACCGGCGGCGGCCTCACCGGCAACGTGCCGCGCATCCTGCCGAAGAAGACCCGGGCGGTGATCCGAAACGGCGCATGGGAGCGTCCCGAGGTATTCCAGTGGCTGCAGCGCGCGGGCAACGTCGAAGAGGACGAGATGCACCGCGTCTTCAACTGCGGCATCGGCATGGTGGTCGTCGTCGCCCCCGCCGACGCGAAGCGCGCGACAACAGCCCTGCGCGCCGCCGGCGAGACCGTGTACGAGATCGGCACGATCGAGAAAGGCCCCGGCGGCGAGCCGGACTGCGTCGTCGTCTAGGAGGAAACCGGGGTCAGAGCCCGATTTCCCTCCCAGCGCCGTTCAACTAGTGGTGCCCATGGCCGCGGTCGTCACCGCCGCCGCCTCGGTTGGTCCGGATCTGCCCGCGGATCTCGCCGGTGCCTGACAGGTTGGTGTGCACGTTTGCATAGGCCGCGCCGGCACGGATTGCATCGATGACCTCGTTCAGCTCGCCGGCAGTGATCTGCTGCGTGTTCGTCGTGGCTGGCGGCACGACCACATCGGCGGCGCGGATGGTCCCGGTGATGGTGACCTCTGCCGCAGTGGACGGCGGGCAAACCTGCGTACCGGCCGGCCCCGGGTTGGTTGCGGTGCCGCATAGCCAGACCACGATGGCGCCGCTGGTGTGTCGCTGTCCCACGTGGATATGCGCCTGGGTGATCGTGCCTTGCAGGCCG
>Ga0137436_1000318_pt1 | contig 15129 bp, 22 predicted proteins | sample EasRivERMGT119_2_FD_102328 | JGI IMG/M metagenome (GOLD analysis project Ga0137436, IMG submission 102328) | Soil microbial communities from meander-bound floodplain in the East River, Colorado, USA - East River MetaG ERMGT119_2 | ecosystem: Environmental > Terrestrial > Soil > Floodplain ...
CGCGGCGTTGAAGCCGGTGCCGGTCAATCCCGCATAGCCGCCGGTTACCCATGCCGAGACGGCGCCGGTCTCGTCCGCATCCGTCCAGGACGCAATGTCAGAGCCGAAGGTGCCGTTTGTGATCGCCGTCGTGACCGCGACGCGGGTGATCACGGCATCATTGATGATCGGCCGCAGAATGTTGTTCGTGCATTCAAGCTGCGCATAATCGGAATTCGAGAAGACGAAGGGGATCGACTTCGAGACAGCGTTGCTTGCCGTGCCGAGCAGGTATTGCAGCCCGGGCCGCAGCATCATCGAGCCGAGCACCCTCGGCATCCAGTTTGTATGCAGTTCCGCCGCGAAGGCCGTGCGCTTTATGTCGACGCGCGAAAGGCCATACTTCGAGAGCAGCCCGCGATTGAATGCTACGAACGGGACATTTCCCCTGGCCACATCAGCGCTCGCCGCCGCGGCTACCGCGGCCCCAGGTTCCGCCGTAGCGTGACCCCGCCCACGTCCCCATGGGGATCGCCTGCGTCGGCTTGTTCGTCCCGTCGATGCCGTTGGCGCGGTGACGCGCTTCCTTCCAGCGTTTGCGGACGTCTTCCTTCAGCGTATCGCTCTTGACCAGGCGCTCGCAGGCGAAGTCAGCGAGATAGAGCGCAACGAAGTCGACAAACGACATCGGCCACAGCGAATAATCGAGACCGAAGCTCAGATCCTTGGAGACGTACCGCACATAGATCACGTCGAGATCGGCAAACCAGAAATCGCCTTCGTCCACATATTGCATCGTCGGCATTTGGAAGTAGGGATCAAAGGCGACCGAAGTCGTGCGCACCCAGTCGACCGGCTTGTCGAATGCCCGGATGTACCCGAACGACGGCTCGACGGAGGGGGAATAGTTGAGCGCTTCCGTGCGCGTCGCGAAATTCCAGTAGCCCAGTTCGAGGCAGTAGATCGGGCCACCCTGATCGGCGCCGCCCTTGTCCCAAGCCTTGTCGAGCGCATGGCGGCTTTCGCTCTCTTCAACCAGCGACGCAAGCTCACGCTCGCCCAAGATGCTGGAGAGGCAGTGATTGAAGACCCCTAGCTTGGTAGCCCCCATCGCAACCTCATGCCGCTACAGGGCGGACGTGTTGAGCGAGCTTCGCTTGGGCCGCATCCTTCGATGGCAGGTCGGAATAGATCGCCGCCTTGTCGGAGAGCCGGACCACGCCCCACTTGCGCGCGGGACCCATCCACTTGACTTCAAAGTCAACATCGCCTGGCACGCCAGCTCCGGCAGGGGCTTCCTCGGCAAGATCCACGAAACGCAGCGGGCGCACGCGCGCGAAGGCGGTGCCCACCTCAACCACGTACACCCAGGCGAACCACTCGCGGGAATCGGTCTCGATCTCGATCCGATCGCCGACTTTCAGCGTGCTCGCGAGGTGCGCCCAGAACTTCGGGTCGAACACTTTGCGCGCGTCCGTGCCGTGCTCGACGGTCGCGGACCATACGCTGCGATGAAACTCGGCGGGCCTGAAGCGCGTTGGGATCAGTGACATGGGGGCTCCTTCATTGTGACGGCGCGAATTGCCCGCATAAAAGAGTTCGCGCGCGCACGCTAGACCTCACAAAAAATTGGGACCGGACCATCCCGGAGGATAGGAAAGCCCGGTCCCCGACGCCCCCGCGTCAACGTCGTTCAACTAGGTAATCGCCAAGCCAGTCGGCGAAACGGTGACAGCGCCGCCCGCGGTCGCCGTGATGACCCGGTGCAGGGTCATGACGTCGTTGGTGTCGGTGTCGAACACCTGGACGATGTCGCCCACGCGCATGCCGCGCGCGTAGCCATCGGTGAAATAGCCGACGGCATCCACATCGGTCGCCACATCGGTCGAGCGATACGACCAAGTGCGGCCAGGGCCAGTAAGCGGCGCCGGCGAGATAAGGTGCGGAGGATTTGCAGCGTCGTAAGCCATGTGATTCTCCTAACTCTTGCCCGTTTCCGAGGCGGCCGATTTACGAGGCGACGATCGCCGAACCGTCGTGATTCACAACGACCACGCCCGAGTTCTGCAGCAGCTTCGCGCCCATGAAGCCGGACGCGCGCGCCCAGTAGTAGGAGTCTTCGCGGTTGTAATCCGCGTCGATCTCCATGCCCTCGGTGTCCATCGCGTAACCGACCGCATTGCGGTGCCACGCAAGGCACTTCTCGGCGTTGGTCGTGCGGCCCGACAGGCGGTTGGAGATGAACCAATTGAAGCCGGCCCAGCGCCGCATCTTGCGCGCGGGACCGTTGAAGGGCTTCACGTCGACATAGTCCGAACTCGCGAACTCCTTGACCTGCAGGAGGTAGGTCATCGCAGCCGGCGAGGCCGCGAAGAACATATTGTCCTCTTCCTCGATGTCGACATCGGCGTTGCCGAGGATGCCGAGCGCCTTGGCGGCGAGGGCGAGAGACATGGTCGCGGCGGCGCCCGTGTCGGCGGTTCCGGCAGAAAGCACGGAGATGATCAAGTCATCGATTTTTCGGTTGAGAACTTTGACCGATCCTTCCTGAAGGATGCGCCGGCCATCGCCTTGCGAGGCGAAAATGTTGAACTTGGTGCGACGCGGCTTGTCGTGCCATTCGGCCAGCGTGCAGGAGTTCTGCGTCAGATCGTCGGCGCGCGCCGGGATCAGGCCGTTCACGCCGCGGGTGACGGCCTCGGCGCCACCGGTGCCGGCGACGAGGAAGACGGCGGTGTTGCCCTTGATGACCGCTTCGGAAACGGTCGTCGAGCGAAAGAACGATTGTTTCTGCTCGAAGGCAGCGATGTATTCTTGGCGGTATTGTGTTTGGAACGCTGTGTCGGCCACGGCGGGCTCCCCTTGCAATTGTTGCGAATGAAAAATCCGCAGCAACCGGGAAGCCGCTTCATTAGCGAGACGGTGGCCTTTCGGGGCGTCCGCTAATTCGACAGGGCCGATGCCTTTGGCACTGTTGCGCGACTGGGCCTCATACGAGGGAGGCAGTCACAGTTTCGTGGCGTAGAAGCGTTCGTTTGTTCCGTCAAGAGGTGCCACGCAGTTAGGTGCCCGTTTGAAATTCTTAGGCGGCCGTTTGAAATGTTTCCGTGGCAGTTTGAAAATGCTGTCCTAGGAGAGCGCGGCGCATAAGTGCGCCGATATCCTTTGTTTGAGCGCACAATTGCGCTTGACGAGACTTGCGAACTCTTTTAGCCACGCGACACTTCGCATCGCAGCTCTACGCGCCACAGCGCCGCACTGCACGCCATGTCGCTCCACATCGCTCCGCCTCACAACGCAAGGAGTTTTTATGAAGATCGCTACTGTCACTCTCGCATCAACAGCGCCCTATTCGCAGTCTCGGTCCTATGAGCACGAGATCGAAGAGTTGCCGCGCGAAGGCAAGGACGCCTATCAAACCCGCACTTGGAGGAACAAGTGCCATACTTTACCGAGCGGCAAAGTGTTCATCCCTCCGATGTCGTTCAAAATGGCTTTGGACACAGCCGCCAAAATGCTTGCCGGTGACGAAGGATGAAGTCCTGTGCGATCGCATCTTCGCCAACGCTGACGGCGTGCGCGGCTCTGGTAAGCGAGTTTGGCGCTTGTTTCCGCGCATCGACAATTGGACCGCAGACGTTCCGTTTCATGTGATCGCCGACGAAATTACTGAAGACGTTTTCGAGGAACATCTCCGCCAGGCCGGGGCATTCGTTGGCATCGGCCGGTTTCGTCCGCAGTCTGGCGGCTATTATGGGCGGTTCGAGGTAAAGAAGATCAAGTGGAATTAATCGTCGCCGCACCTCGCAGCACTCCACTGCATAACGCACCGCCACGCGGCACAACGCAACACAACGAGGACGGTTTCCGCCCCATGACCCCAAAAGAACTGATCGACTGGCGCACACGGCACGGCCTCTCGCAAGCCAAAGCGGCCGAAATGCTTGGATGCTCGCGCAGGGGAATCCAACTATGGGAGAAGGGCGACGGCACCATCCCGCAAACCATCGCGCTCGCGATCGCTGCGGTGCAGTTCAACTTGCCGCCTTACGGTCGCAAGGACTAAGCCGCCTTCCCGCCCATGCGAGCCTGCGCCGCGAGCAATTCGCCCATGCGCAGCCGCATCTTCTCGCCCTGTGGCGTCCTGGCCCAATATTCTTCGGGCTTCGTCCGCAACACGGTTTGAATCTGCGAAAGCTCATCGCTGATCGACTTGCCGACATCGCCGCCGGACGCCTCGACCACCGTTGCATTCGGGTCGAGGTCGCGAGCGACTTGAGCCAAGGCTTTCAGCACCGTCGGATTGTTCAGAAGCAGAAGCCCGTTCTGATCGCGCGCGGATTCCAGCATGCCGCCAACGCCGTCGGGCATCTTGGCGAGCATGTTCTTGATCGCGTTCTTATTGCCCCGGAACTCGTTGCCCCATTCGCTCATCAGGGCTTCGGTGCCGTTGAGGCGCGCTTGCTCGTTCTGCTCGAATATCTGATCGGCCTGTTGCGCGACGATCGCCTGATAGGCCGAGAGCGCCGTGTGGACCTGCGCCGGCGTGGCGTTGATCTTGTGCATCTCCTCAGCGAATTTGCCGTAGAGCGCCTTGTCGTTTTCACCGATGACGAGCGTCGTGCCGTCCGCGAGCTTCACGTCCTTGAGGTACTCTTCGGACTTCTCGGGAATGCCGTTGTCCTTGCGGTATGCGGCAATTTGCTCAGGCGTCGCATCGGCCGCGAGCGTCGGCTTCATCTTGCCTTCCGAGATCGCCTTGCGGCTCTCGAGCAGCGCGTCGACGACGGCGGTTGCGGACGTGTATTTCTGGATTGCGCCTAGACGCTTCGCATCGCCGCCGGTCATCACGTTGCGCCAATCGACGCCTTTGTCACCGTCAGCGGCCTTGCCAGCACCACCGGCGTCAGCGCCGGCAGCGCCCTTGTCGTCGAGCAGGGTCGCTTGCTTTCCGCCGTCAGCGCCCTTTCCAGCGTCAGCAGCCGCACCTTTGCCGGCATCGCCTTGCGCGCCCTTGTCCGCGCCAGCACCAGCCGCCGCGCCTGCGTCTGCGCCACCGGCGCCTTGTTCCTCAGCCATGTTCGTCCTCCAATATCGCGGGGTTTACGCGGGTCATCTTGATCATCTCGGCCGCAACGAACCGGCGGCCTTCTGCAAATGCGGTGTCGCGATCGCCGTCGGCGCCGGGCCTGAAACTCACGTCATGGAAGCGGCACAGCGCGCCGATGATCCATGCCCAGCACTTCACTTGCTGCTCGGGCGACGCCTCGCCGACGCTCAGCGCGTACATCGCATTGAGCTCGCCCTTACCGTAAGGGATCGAGCCAAGGACTGATTTCGGGGGCGCGGCGGGGGCCTTTGGCTTCATGCGGCTTTAGCTTGCTCCATCAGCCCGAGCGCTTGCGCGCCCTTCCCAGCCGCTTCAGCAGCCATGCCCGCCTGCCCAATGCCGGCGATCGTCTCGGCAATCGCCTGCTTCGCCTCGCGCGCCTGCGCACGTTGCGCCATCGCGTCAGGTGTCCGCAGCCACGCGGCCGGGTAGCCGATGCCTTCGAGCGCGCCGCGGAGAGCGATCGGCGCGTCGACCGTATCGATCACGCCCGGATCGGCTTCGGCCGCGACCTTCAGCAGTTCCGCACCATTGGCGAAGATCGAGCCGCGCTCAGCGCCTTCCGCCTTCAGCAGCGGCGACTCAAAATGGAATTGCACGTTGGCGCCGCGCAGCCGTTCCGGCACATCGTTCGCCGGTCCGAAAGCGCCGTTGCGCATCAGGAGCGAGAACGTCTCGTCGCAGAGCTGGCCGTTGTAGTCCTCTTCCATCGGCTCGAACAACGGAAGCGCCTGCCGGATGTACTCGGAAACGCGATATGTTGCCTCCGTCGCCGTATAAGGCTTGCTTTGATCGCTCGGGGGAAGGCTCAGCTTGTCGAGGTAAAACGCCTCGCGGATCATGGCGCGCGTGTCGGCCTGCATTTGAAGGCCGAACTGCAATCCCGTGCGATCGAACTCGATCGGTGACAGCGCCTTGCCGAACCTCTCGTCATATTCGCGATCGACCCACGTCACGCCACCGGATGCGAGGTTGATGTCCGAGCGGATGACGGCTTGCTGCGCCACCATCGGCGGGTCTGCCGCCTTCTCGCCCGCTTGGAGCAGCGTCAACGTCATGGCCTGGATCAGCCGCGCGTCAGGCAGCGCCGCGACTGTCGCCGGCGAAAACGCATATTGGGAGCCCGAAACCGTCTGCCACCGCGGGATCACGTAATAGCGCCCGTGGATGCCCTTCTCTTCGATCAGGTGGCCGTTCTCGACGTCGATGTAGATCGACACATAAGGCGTCCGCCACTTCTTGCCGCCGGTCGGCTCGGCATAGTCGGACGACTCCAGGACGACATGGCGCACCCGGACCGTGCGGAAGGGATTGAGGCGAAGCTCGTTCACCATCGGCCCGGCGAGGCCCTTGTCGCCGAAAGTCCCGTGCAGCTGCTTCAGCGTCGGTTCCCAGTTGCGATGCACGCAGCCGATCTTGCCTTCAGCATTTTCGGCCCATGCGACGTCGCGAAGATGCCAGCAGCGATAGAGCAGCGCGTCACGCGCGCGGTTCAATTCGACGCTCAGAACGGTTTGGCCGAAGGCCGCGAAGTCGTGGTCGCCCTCCTTCGTCGCCCGCGTGAACAGCGAGGCGCGGTCATACATCGCCGCCCGCTGCACCTTGGCGGCATATTGCAGCCATTGCTTCGAGGCGTCGTCATCCTCCGTATAGGCCGAGCGGATCGAGAACCATTGCTTGCCCTTGGGCCGCAGCATCGACGAGAAGGCGTTGCCGAGATCCCGGCGGCAGATGAGCGGATAGGATGTCGTGAGGTGCGCCGCGAACTCGCGGCCGAGCATGACGCTTTGCGTGAAGTGGGCACGCTCCGGATAGAAGTGGTCCGCCGTCTCTTGCAGCAGCGAGTTGAGCGGCGCCTTGTCGGCGAACAGCTTATCGCCCTGCTTCACGAGTTCTTGGTGGCGGACGTCGAGGGCCATCAGCGCCCCGCCTTCTTTGGCGGGATCATCTACTTCTCGCCCCGCTTCTTGCCGAGGTATTTCTTCATGTAGCCCTTTTCAGGCGGGCGCATGATCGTCGGCGGCCCCTTGCCTTCGGCATCTTTCATGGCCCCGGAATAGCCCTTCCGGTAATCGAGGAACATTCCGAGGATCGATCGCGACTTCTTGGGCTCTGGCTTCTTGGCTTCGCTCATGGCCCGAGCGTGTCCGACAAGATCGTGCTTTCGCGCCCACTGCGCGCGGAGACTGTCGCCGCCGCCTTCTTGCGAGCGGCGAGTTGGTTGGCTGGATCGGGCATTGTTGCAACCGGTGGCGGCTTTTTGGGCTTGTCGAAGAGCCCTGCGCCGAGAATGCCGAGCGGCAGCATCTTGAGCGGCTTCTTGAACGCGTCACCCATCACTACCTCCGCACGAAATCACGCTGCCGGTCTCGATGGCGAATTACCGTAGGGGCGCGCATAAAAGAGTTCGCGTCAGTGCGCTAGGGCTTCGTGAATGTCGCAGCCGCCCCGCAACCGGCGGATCACGGAATTATGCACTTCCCAAACCTGACGCAATAGATCGCGCTCACGTGCGTTTTCCGCCAGTTGATGGATTGCAGCCGCAATCGCCCTTAGTGCGGCGGCTTGCTCGGCCGCCGGCGCTAGGGCGAGGACAAGTAGGAAGGGCCGCTACCCGGCTCCCCGCGAAGGAAAAGGTAGCGGCCCTTAATCGGCCTAGGCCCGAGTGGTGGAACTGGCAGACACAGCCGCCTTGGACGCGGCCGGTTAATTCGGAAACGGGACCGTGTGAGTTCGAATCTCGCCTCGGGTACGTCGAAAGTCAACATAGACCATCGAACTGGTTAGCGCCCCATGAACCTCTCGCAGATTTCCAAACTGACCGAAGACGAAGCGCGCGAGATGTTGGAGCGCATCCGGTGGCCGAACGGCCCTGCGTGCCCTCATTGTGGTTGCGTGGAGGGGCATACGAAGGCCGCCGTCAAAGCCGCTGAAGGAAAGCGGTTGACGTACAGGGAGCCAATCCGAAAGGCTGGATAGGGCAAGCGCCTGCGAACCCAAGGGGGTTGCGGCAGGGCTGTTGACCGATTACTCCGGAAGGGCGAGAAGGTTGTCCTTCCCGTAGCCGTCCGGCATTCCCACATCGGGGCACGGTTACGCCTCTCTGATGTCCCCGCAATCACGGTCAATTCGCCGAACACTTCGCCGATCATCTGCGTACGAACTCCCTTTGCGTAGCCCTGTGCCGGATCACGCTAGGCGCGCGGACGTGGCTATTGTGCGCCTTTGACCAGATGGCTGCATGCGTCATCGCCCGCTGACCTTCGCACCACGAGATCACGACCGCATCGCCGCCATCGGGCGAGCGCCCGAGCTTCTCGACGACGTCTTCCTTGGTCTCGACCTTGATGCCGCGCGCGGTCACTTCGAACGTCGCCGCCGTGAGATCAGCGACGAGCGCGGGATCGGGCGGCAGAGCAACCGGCGAGCCTCCGGGCTGCGCAGGATCGAGCGCCTCGCGGAATTTCCAATAGACTTCGCTGCGCTTGTTCGTGAAGCCGAGTTGATTGTCGGCCGTGCGCGCGAGCGACTTCTCTGCGCCCTTGTAACCATAGACCGACGGCTGCCCGACCTGGTTGACAGGCAGGTTGCCGATCAGGTGATCGTAGGGCGAGCCGCCATAGCCGCCACCCATGTCGATGATGACCGCGGCATTGTCCCGCCGCCGCGCCACGATCAGCCCGGCCACGTCGGGCCCCGTCGGCGTCTTGACGCCCGGCGTGCGCTCGAGCGGAGCGAACCAGCCGTCGTGGCGGATCGCGAGCACGGTCTGATCATCGCCGCCGCGCGCAACGTCGCAGCCGATCGCGCACATGGGAATCCCCGCCGGCGGGTGCGGCGTCCAGCGCGCTTGCGCCTCGCGGACCCATTGGGTTGGGATGACCTGTTGCAGCGCGTCCTTGCGGGCGAGCATGAAGTTGCCGTCGCGGAAGGCGGAACGGTAAGGCTCCGGCAGCGCGTCGAGCTTGGCCGCGTAGTCCGTGCGGGCGAGGAACGGATTGTCGGAGAGCACCGCCGGGATGAACGTGCGCGAGAGCGGCCGCACCGTCTTGAGCAGGATTTGCACAGGCTCGGGCCCGGGGACTTCGCGATCCTTCCCGGCTTCGTCCGTGATGAACCAGCGCAGTTCGCCAGGCTTGGCCGGGTTGTGATGGTTCGGATCCAGCCACGGCGCAAAGAACCGGATCAACCATTCGCCTTCCGACGAGACCGGCGGGTTGCTGGCCATGACGACGCGGCAGCGTTGGCCTTCGTCGGCTGATCGGTTCCATGTGATCAGAAACCGGACCTGCGATTCGTGGAAGTGGGCGACTTCGTCGAGGAATAGCCCGTCGTGCGGTTGGCCTTGCCACGACTCTTCGTCGCCGACATGCGCACACGCGCCGAAGTCTATATGCCGGCCGTCCGCGGTTTTGAGCTTGGGCGGTGTCGAGCCGTTGAAGCCCTTGCGAGACCGGTTGATCTGAATCGCCCGCTCGGTCAGGGCTGCAAGATCAGTGTATTGCCGGCGCAGGACGAGCGAACGCTTGTGCGCCGTCATCGCAAGGCCGAGCAGCAATTCGCTCTTGCCCCCACCGGCGGCGCCGCCGAACAGCAGGATGTCGGCCTTGGAGTTGAAGGCGTCCAGCTGGGGCCCAGGTGACGGAACCCACAGCCGTTTCTTGGCGTCCGCTTCGGCGACCTTGCGAAGCTCCGCCTGCTTTTCGGCAGGCAGAGCTTTGTATTTCGCAAGTATCTCCTCGAGGACCGCGGTCACGCTTAGCCGCGATCAGACCGGCAGTCGAACGTGTCGAGGTTAACGATCTTGGAGACCGCCTCGCTTGAATAGGACGCGATGACAGGCGTCAGCGCAACCGTCTTGGTCAGTGCGCTCGCGATCGTCCCGACGAGCGTGCCGTTGATGTAGAACTTGGCGGTTTCATCGGCACCGACTTCGACGCGGAGCTTCATGTCGGTATCAGCGACGAAGGCGATGCCGGTATCGACCGGCGTGCCGTCGGTGTTGCCCTTCACGCCCACGCACCGGATCGTGTCTGTGGTCGCGGCCGTGTCGAACAGGAAGCCGCAGCCATCCGATTGGTTGGACGTGTAGGTGACGACCGACAGACCCCACGGCATTTCGAGAGCCGCGATCTGATCGGTGAAGCCGACGAACAACGCGACCGCCGTGATGGCGTCGAGCTTCAGGATGGTTTCGAAGGCAAGCCCGCCGTTGTCGGCGTAGAACTGGAGCGCGCCGAGATCGACCTGTGCACCGTTACCCGCCATTGTGACGGTCGCGGAATCGCCGGTCGTGATGATGGCTCGGCCATTCTCGCCCGTGGTGATCGCAAAGGCCGATGTCGCCGAGTCCGAGCCTTCTTGGAAGTTGTAGCGCCCGTCGAGCGCATCGCCGAGGAAGTCATCGGAAAAGACGACTTGCTGCATGGGGTTTGCGCCGGAGCTGCGAACCAGCTTGCCGTCGACGATCAGATCGCCGTTCTTGTTGAGGCCGATGCGATTGCCGTGCAGGGAAACGAGGATGTTTGTGTCGATTGGCATAGCCGTGAAGCTCCTGATAGCGTTGGCCCAGCGCCGTGCTCAGGCGGTCGATCTCCGGGCTGGGGTCACCGGATCGGCCGATTGAGCGCGGGGGCGCGTCGGGATTGCCGATAAAAGAGTTCGCGCTTGAGGGAAAGTGGCTGCTAGGTTTGGGCAGCACCGGACAGGCGGGGGAGCCAGCCATGACGTCAAGCGCACTTAGCAAGCGGGTCGAGTGGGCCGTGATCATCGTCACCATGGCCGTCGGCGCGACCATGGTAGCTTCGTCTTGGACTATTCCTCGCGGGGTCGGGAACGAGCGGTTTTCGCCGAGGAACGCCGTCGACAGCGTCCCGGCAGCAATCGCCGCGCAGCCGGTGTTCAATGACATCGAAGTCGGCGGCTACCTGATTTCGCGGCAGATCAAGCCCTACATCGACACGCGCCTGGAGCTCTATGGGCGGTCAACGGCGGAAGCCTATTACAAGTTGGTCGATGGCCGGGATGAGCAGGCGATCCTCAGCGAGATCGAAAAATGGGGCGCGGTGTGGACGTTGTTCCCGCCAAGCAACCGAGTTAACGACGTCATGGCGCGACAGAGCGCGTGGTGCCGCCACTTCGGAGATGACGTCGCTGTTGTCTACATCAGGCGCGACGTGCTTGAGGCGGCGAAATGGGAATGTGCTAACCGAGCTCGATAACACGCACAGCGCCGCGCGCACCGGCGCCGCCAGCGCCGGACGTGTTGGCATTACGACACCCACCGCCACCGCCACCGCCACCGCCGGGAGCCGCGCCGCTAGCGCCCGCTCCGCCATTGGTTGTCGTGCTTGATCCGCCGCTCGGCCCGCCGTCGCCAAACCACGGAAACGCTGTATTAGACGCAGCTATTGCCGCCGTCGCACTGCTCACCGGGCCAACCGTGCCACCGCCACCGCCCTCAGTGGACGAGGATTGCTGAAACATCCCGCCACCGGCCGCGCCGTGTCCAGCGCCGCCCAGATTTCCAGCGCTGACCGTGCCAGTGGTATCGACGCCAGCGCCCTGCGCTCCGCCGCCCGGACCGCTGAACAACTCGGGATGCCCACCCCGAGCACCATTCGATCCTGGACGGCCACCGTTGCCAGAACCACTCCCAGGGCGAAACTCAGTCGAAAGCGAGCCGTTAAGACGGTCAAACGCGACCGACGTACCAGAACGTACAGTGCCACCGCCACTGCCGCCCGCTGTCCCCCCCGTGCCTGCGCGGCCACCTATAGCGGCGAGAAACGCCCCAAAGGACGATGCGTTACCATCCGCCCCCGGGTTGCCGGGGGTGGTTCCGGTAACGCCGGTGCCGACAGTCGCTTGCGCGCCGCCAACTGTAACCGTCACTCCACCGCTAAATGCGGTCGAGAGAAACCAGCCGCACGTCACCGCGCCCGCTGATCCGCCGCCTCCACCTTGACGCTGTGCGCCATTGGTGCCCGCTGCACCTGAGCCCGCAGAACCGCCGCCGCCGATCACCTCGACATAGACGAGCTTCGTAGCGGCATTGATCGTCCATGTGTCGTTGGCCGTGTACTCGTACGATGCGAGCACCGCTAGCGCGCCGGAACCGGCGACAGTAGCGAATGACCCATCAGCGCGGAAAAATGTTGAGGTGCCGCCCGGCAACTTCTTCATATAACCGTGCATCGACGTCGAGGCGTCGTGCGTCGTGTTGTCGGCAAGGACCTGCATCGCTTCGGTAATGGACGCAGCCTTGACGCCCGCCGTGATCGAGGGCCCGCCGTCGTTGTACGTGAAGTCGATTGTTGCGCTGTCCGTCAGTATCAAGCCGACAGCATCCTGCGCCTCTTCGTCGGTATAGGCGCCAACGCCCGCAAGATCGCCCACGTCGATTTTGACGATCGAGCCATCCGCGAGAAACCCGAGCAGGAAGTCGCCGGCCGCCGGCGCCGCCTCAGCCGTCAAATCAGCGAGCGCCGCATCGTGAGGATCGCCCGCCGCCGCATCGTTGCGCAGCTTGATCGACCAAGCCGGCATGTCGGCGAGATTGGTGTTGTCGACGGCATTGACGGGGATGTAAGGCTGCCCAGAAGGCTGCTCCGGCTGCGTGGTCGACAGCACCTTGTCGCGATCGAGCCTAAGCCCGCGGCCGACGCGGAACCTGTTGATGAGCCCCTTCGGCGCGCCGTTCCAGAACGGGTTGGAGATCACGCGGTGCTCCCGACTCCCAGGAGCATCATGTTGCCGCCACCGCCTCCGCTGCCAGCGGCAGCAGAATCAGCGGAATGGGCGATTGTTGGTCGGCGAGCCACACCGCGCGCCCTCTTAGCTTCCGAACGACGCAATAGTCGCCGTCACGGTTGGGGCGGTGCCGCCCGAGAGCGTCGTCAGGTTGGCGCGGACATAGCTGACGACGGGGAAGGCGCGCAGGTTCGTGCCGGCGAATGCTGACGCGGTGACGAATTCCTTGTTGGCTTGAACCGTGATGTCCCACCTGACGAGCAGGAACCAGTTCGTGCCGTCGAGAGAGCCTTCGAGATCAACGACGCAGCCCGTGGGCACGCCGGTCGTGACGACCTGCATGGAGTGGATCGGCATGGGCAGACCGAGATGCGAGCTAACCCCGGCGCCCGTTGCCGCCGCAGCTGCGATCGATTTGAACTGCTGTGCTGCCATACGCGCGCGTCCTCGATTGAAGCCGTGTTGCGGCTTGTGATCGATGACGCGGGGGCGCCGGGGTTAGGTCTGCGTATTATGGTTCGCGAGGGACGGCAAGAGCCTACAGCGCCGCCAGCATCGCCCAAGCCTGGACCAAGGGAGTCATCTATATAATTCCCCTCATTTGGGAGCCACTCGCACGATCTCCAGCCCGCGTTCCTCGAGACAGCGCTTCAGTAGCGCGCCGGCTGATTGCCGTTCGGCCGGGCCCTTACCTTGCGCCCTTGCATCCTCGTCCATGTACTGTGCGTCAGCGAACGCTTGGATCACTTCGTTAAGCAACGCTTCGTCATTGGCCATCGGATTTATCCTCGATCTGTTTCGGCTTCACGTCGACGCTCATCAGAAGATGCGCGACACGCTGCGCGATCTCAAGCTCGGAGAGGTCCGCAGTGATCACGGTCGCGACCACCTCATGCGTCTCGCGCCACTCGTTCGGACGGCGGTTTGCAAGCCACTTGAACGCCGCCCCGACATCCGGCGGCACGTGCTCCTGATAGGGCGCGTAGACCGGCTTGGTCGCGCCTGCGGGCATGAAGATTTTGGTCGCTCGGTGAGTGTACCCGGTCGCTCGCCGATAGAGCGAGACGACCACCGATTCGTCAGCGTCATCCTTCGATCTGGACATCGCGTAACAAAAATCCGGGTAGGTGTTCTTCCAACGGTAGAGCGTCATGACTTCGACACCGAAGAAATCGGCCACTTCCATGTCGGTCGCACCGAGCTTGAGAAGGCGCTTTGCATCATCGCAGAGCTTGGGCGAATAGACTGTCGGCCGCCCGCGTTTCTTGTGCAGATGCTTGGGTTTCGGCTTGGTCACGTCGGGTCACCATCCCAGTGGTTCAGCCTGAAGTATCTGCCGCCCTTCCGCCTCCGCAGTCGAACGCTGCTGACATCCGACCGCAAACAGCCGCACGACTTGCTCTCCCCCAACCGAAGTTTGCTCCCCTTCACAACGCGCTCACTTCCACAATCACACCGACAGAGCCAATAGGCGCCGCGACCACCTTGCGGTTTCTCAGCCCTAGTTAGAACCGACAGGCGGCCAACCCTCTGACCTGCCATATCCTTCGCGCCGCTCATTTGCATGCCATCCGCTTCTGCGATCTCAACCACCGCCCTGTCCCGTTGCTGGTATTCCAACCGAGACTGGCGCCTGCGCTCGGCACGTTCTTACCACCCTGCATGCGATGGATCACGCCCGAGATAGCGGCTCGGGTGATACCGGCGATGCCGATGCGCTCCCTGATCTCGGGAGGGCTAAGGCCTTCGCGATGCAGCTTCATGACCAAGCTACGCAGTTCGTCGGTCCACATGGTTCACCCCATTGAGCGCAGGCGCTCGTCTTCCGTCCGCTGTCTCGCGAGCTGCTCAACCCGGTCTCTGACGATAGGGTCAGGCAACCTCAGAACTCGCCTCAGCCATGCCATGATGGTGTTCATCGTGATCTCCCAGCGTTGGTTGAAGTCATTTCCGCCACCTCGCGTCGAGCCCAACGAACACGAGGATCGCGGCATCGATCAGCTTGCGCCCGACGAACCACATGATCGCGAGAGCGGGGATGCCGATCAGCACTAGGGCGAGAGCGACGTCGCTCATTTCAGCGGTATTATGGCGCCATAATACCGCATTTCAGCGCCTTCCATCCCAGACGTTTCGCGACGACGGCCACAGCCGTTTTCATCGCTCTGCCCTCATCAGCAGATCGCGCTTCGCTTTTGCAGCCGGATAGCGCGCGAGTTCGTCCTCGGTCACCAGCGTCCGCGGGTCGTGAGGCGGCGGGCCAACGCCGTAGATGTCCTTCCACGCGC
>Ga0137436_1000319_pt1 | contig 15112 bp, 12 predicted proteins | sample EasRivERMGT119_2_FD_102328 | JGI IMG/M metagenome (GOLD analysis project Ga0137436, IMG submission 102328) | Soil microbial communities from meander-bound floodplain in the East River, Colorado, USA - East River MetaG ERMGT119_2 | ecosystem: Environmental > Terrestrial > Soil > Floodplain ...
CACCATGATCGAGGAATCGCTTCTGACCAGGTCGAAGCTGTGGCTCGGGGCCTTCGTCGGCTTCTACAGGCCGAGCGTTCAGGAAATTCGGACGCTCGATCCGGTCTCGAAGTTTCTCTACTCGGCGCGCAGCGTCATCCTGGTCATCTCGGCTCAGGCCGCGATCATCGCGGGGCTGCTCGCCGCGGGCGACCGGGAGTTCGACACCGTCTACTTTCTCCTCGTGCTGGCGGGTCTGGTCGTCGCGCACATGATCAGCAATCTGAGCAACGATTACTTCGGCTACCGGCGCGGACACGACACCCCGGACTCCCCGCGCATGCGCTACACGGTGCATCCGCTCGCGAGCGGCGTGCTGGAGCCCCGGACTCTCGTGACCGGTTTATTGATCCTTGCCGCGATCGGCGCCGCGATCACTGCCACCTTCATCGTCGAGCGAGGCTGGCTCGCGGTGGCCTTCGCAGCGGCGGGCATCGCGCTCTTGCTGCTCTACGACGCCGCGCCGGTTCCCCTGAAGAGCATCGGCCTGGGCGAGCCCGCGGTGTTCCTCGTGTGGGGGCCGCTCATGGTCGGAGGCGGCTACGCCATGATCACGGGCCACGTCTCGAGCGCGGCCTTCTACGCATCGATTCCTTACGGCCTGGGCGTGATGTCCATCCTCACGGGCAAGCACATCGACCAGATGGATTTCGACGCCGGGAAAGGCAACCGCACCCTGCCGGTGCTGCTCGGCGAGCGCTCGGCGCGCGCGCTGAACGTCGCGACGATCGTTCTCATCTATGCGGTCACCGCCGTCCTCGTCGCGCTCGGGCGGCTCACGCCGTTCGCCGCGATCATCGTCGTCGCGCTGCCGCGCGCCTTGCGCGCCGTATCGGTCATGAGCCGGGCGCGGCCCGCGTCGCCGCCCGCGGGTTACGTCGGCTGGCCGCTTTGGGTCCACCGCGTCTGCCTGGAGCACAACCGGCGCTTCGGCTGGCTGTACATCCTCGGCCTCGCCGCCGGGGCCGTCTGGCCCTCGGTCCGTTTCTGACAAGACCGCGTCGCCGCTCCGACAACTCCGAAAATCTCATCCGGCAGCCGGAGGACCGCGAGCACCCGGAACTCGACCGGAATCGCGATCCGAAGCAGCAGGTTTGACGTAGATCAACAGCCGGTCGAGCCGAGCGACTATCTTCAAAGCAACGAATGAAGACATCCGGATTCTGGAGAGTCAGTCCGTGGTTTACAAGCGAATCCTTGTTCCTGTTGACGGAAGCCGGACCTCGATCGCGGGGTTGAAGGAGGCGCTGAGGCTCGCGAAGAACCAGCGCGCGAGGCTTCGCCTGCTGCACGCAGTGGATGAAATGATCGTCTTCAACACGCCCGAGAGCAGCATCAATATCGCACGCGTGGTGAAAGCCCTGGAACGCGGCGGCAAGCGGCTCCTCGGAAAGGCGGAAAAGCTCGCTTTGTCCCAAGGCATCAAGCCGGAGTCCGAGCTGTTGGGAAGCGCCGGCGGGCGGATCGCTGACGTCATCGTCGAGCGTGCAAAGCGCTGGGACGCCGATCTGATCGTGATGGGCACCCATGGGCGCCGCGGGGTGAAGCGGATGCTCATGGGGAGCGACGCCGAGCTCGTGATTCGCAATGCCTTCATCCCGGTGCTTCTGGTTCACGCCAAAAGGCCAACGGCGAATTCCCGAAAAAAGGGAAGGTGAGAGCACGGAAACCGGGAATCGACCATGCCCTGGACGTCCAACCACTATCCGCCTTCCATGCTGGGGCTGTCCCCGCCGGTCCGGGCGAAGGCGATAGCGATCGCCAACGCGCTGCTCGAAGAGGGCCATGTCGAAGGCGACGCGATACGCATCGCGATCGCGAGAGCCAGGCTTTGGGCGGAGGGCCGGGGCATGCGTCTGTTTGCCTCCGGCGCATCCTCGAGCGGCGACGTCAAGACTCGCCCGGCACCGCGCCGGGCCGAAGCGACGCGCGAAAGGTGAGGAAATGAAAAGCGAACGAGTCGGTTCCAGGGGTCAGCGCAGAGAGCAGCTGCTGGAGGGGTACGAAAAGGACAGCTACAAATCGAAGCAGAAGCCGCCCGACCCGACGCGATGCCCGGACTGCGGCGCGACGTTTCGAAAAGGGCGCTGGTCCTGGGAGGCCGCACCGAAGGAGGCGCACGAGCGGGTGTGCCCGGCGTGCCAGCGCATTCGCGACCGGTTTCCGGCGGGCTTCGTCACCCTGAGCGGCGAGTTCCTCCGCGAGAACAAGGACGAGATTCTGCGCCTGGTGAGGCACTGCGAAGAAAAGGAGAAGGCGGCGCATCCCGTCCAACGTCTCATGGCGATCGAAGACACCGCCGAAGGCGTGCTGGTGACGACCACCGACGTCCACCTCGCCCGCAACATCGCGGAACGCATCCACGACGCCTACAAGGGCAGCCTGGGATTGCACTACAGCAAGGAGGAAAATCTGCTCCGCGCGACCTGGAAGCGCTAGAGACGGGATGAATGTCACGGATCGCTCAGGAAAAACGTCGCTTCCCGCAATATTCGGCCCCTGATTTTTCTCTGCCGGGCATCGGGGAGGCGGCACGGCTCGATCCCGGTGCGCTTTTTTCCGCGCTCGGGACGTCGCCGTCGGGGCTGACGCGCCACGAAGCCAGCGCGCGCCTCGCGGGCTTCGGCCCCAATACGGTTGCCCGCGAGCGACCCCTGGCTCCGCTCAGGCGCCTGCTTCAGTTGTTCATGGGCCCTTTGTCGCTGCTCCTTCTCGCGCTCGCGGTTCTGGCGCAACTGAGCGGCGAGGCGGGGGGCGCGCTGGTCATCGCGGTCATGGTCGTGCTTTCGGTGCTGCTCTCCTGGTTCCAGGAAGTCCGCTCCGGCAGGGCGGCCGAGCGCCTGCGGGCGATGGTGCACACGACGGCGAGCGTATTGCGGCGCGATCGCGACAAGACGACGGCGAAAAGCCCGGTCGTCGCCGAAGGCCGGCTGCACGAGATCCCCGTCGCCCGGCTCGTGCCGGGAGACATCGTGCAACTCGCGGCGGGCGACCTCGTTCCGGCCGATGTCCGGCTGCTCGAATCGAAGGACTTGTTCGTCGATCAGTCCGCGCTCACCGGCGAATCGATGCCCGCGGAGAAGGACGCCGTCGTGCCGTCAGGCGCCGAGTCGGCCCTGGAATCGACCAACGTCGCCTTGATGGGCACGCACGTGGTGAGCGGCACCGCGACCGCGCTCGTGGTCGCCACCGGCGCGCACACGCGATTCGGCTCGATCGCGGCGTCGATGTCGGCCGAAGACCCGCCGACGAGCTTCGATCTGGGCGTGAAGCGCTTCATCGGGCTGATGCTGCGCTTCATGCTGGTGATGGTGCCGCTGGTTTTCCTCATCAACGGCCTCATGAAAGGCAACTGGGTCGAGGCCTTCCTCTTCGCCGTGGCGATGGCGGTCGGCCTCACGCCCGAGATGCTGCCCATGGTGGTGACGATCAATCTCGCCAAGGGCGCGCTCGCGATGTCGCGCAAGAAGGTGATCGTCAAGCGCCTGAACGCCATCCAGAACCTCGGCGCGATGAACGTGCTGTGCACGGACAAGACCGGGACCCTGACGCAGAACAAGGTGATTCTCGAGAAGCACGTGGATATCGTCGGCGCCGAGAGCCGGCACGTGCTCGAGCTCGCCTACCTCAACAGCCATTTCCAGTCGGGCCTGAAGAACCTTCTCGACGTCGCCATCCTGGAGCATGCCGAGATGCGCGAGCACGTCCATGTTCCGCGCAGCTATCGCAAGATCGACGAAGTGCCCTTCGATTTCCGGCGCCGGCGCATGTCGGTGATGGTCGCGCGCGACCCGACGCACCACGTCCTGATCTGCAAGGGCGCGCCGGAGGAAATCATCGCCGTGTGCACGCACGTCGAGGAAAGGGGGAAGGTCGTTCCTCTTGGCGCGGCGCACGGCATGGATCTCCCTCCGGTCATCCGCGGCCTGAACGAGGAAGGTTTTCGCGTGATCGCGGTGGCGTACAAGCACGTCCCCGCTTCGAAGACCGTCTGCGGCGGCGCGGACGAGTCGGGGCTCGTGCTCGCGGGCTACGTCGCGTTTCTCGACCCGCCCAAGGAAAGCGCGGCCGGCGCCGTTCGCGTTCTGCGCGAGCGCGGCGTGCAGGTGAAAGTCCTGACCGGCGACAACGAGGTCGTGACGAAAAAAGTCTGCGCGATGGTCGGAATCGAGACGGGCACGGTCGTGCTCGGGAGCGAGCTCGAGCACATGGATGACGCAACCCTGGCGCGGCTCGCGGCGCGAACGGCGGTGTTCGCGAAACTCGCGCCGGAGCAGAAGGCGCGCATCATCGCCGCGTTGCGGGGCGGCGGCCACGTCGTCGGCTATCTGGGCGACGGCATCAACGACGGGCCCGCGCTGCGGGCCGCCGACGTCGGCGTATCGGTGGATGGCGCGGCGGACATCGCCAGGGAATCCGCCGACATCATTCTCCTGGAGAAGAGCCTGCTGGTTCTCCAGGACGGCGTGATCGAGGGCAGGCGCGTGTTCGCCAACGTCGTGAAGTACATCCGCATGGGCGCGAGTTCCGCCTTCGGCAACATGCTCTCCGTGGTGGGAGCGAGCGCGTTCCTGCCTTTTCTGCCGATGGCGCCGGTGCAGGTGCTGCTGAACAACCTGCTCTACGACGTGTCGCAGACCGCCCTCGCGACGGACAGGGTCGATGCCGCCACTCTTGCGCAGCCGCGCAAATGGGACATCGGCAACATCGGCCGCTACATGCTCGCGTTCGGGCCGATCAGCTCCCTGTTCGACTACGCCACCTACTTCACGTTGCTGTACGCGTTCCAGGCGCGCGAGAACCCGAGCCTGTTCCAGACCGGCTGGTTCGTGGAATCGGTGCTGTCGCAGACGCTGATCGTGCACGTGATCCGCACCGGCGGCGTTCCCTTTCTCGACAGCAGGCCGGCCGCGCCCCTGCTCGTCACGACAATCGCAGTCTGCGCCGCCGCCCTATGGCTGCCGTTCTCCGGATTCGCGCCCCTGCTCGGGCTGACGCCGCTGCCCCCGGACTACTGGCTCGCGCTCGCGGCGATCCTGGTTTGCTACCTGGCGCTCACCCAGTCGGTGAAGGCGGCGCTGGTCCGCCGCTTCGGGCTGGATTGAGCAGCACCGGCGGCTGAGCTGGGCCGGCTGCGGCACCATGCCCCGGCGGAAGCGCTCCTGCTGCAGGACATCGAACGCTCGTTGGCGTCCGACGAACGGATACTGCGCGAGGCGGAGCGGGCGAAACTGGACGCGGCGCTGCCGAAGTCGCGCGCGCTGCAGACGATGGTTTCGATGCGCCGGGACCTCGCGGCATTGTGGGAACGCTCCGCGGCCCCGAGGGAGCAGCTCGTCAGGCAGCTCGAGGATTGGTGCCGGCGGGCCGAGGCAAGCGGCATCCGGCCTTTGGCGGAGTTTTCGCAGCGCTTGCGCAGTTATGCCTGAACCGGCGGCAGCCGACGCCGCGATCGATCAGCGAAACACGATCAGCCCGAGCGCGAGCCCCGCGCCCGTCGCGACGAGACCCGGCGCGCAGCGTTTCGCCAGCGCCGCGCCGCCCAACGACAGCATGAGAGGCAGCTTGAATGCGAGGTTGGCGATGATCGCAAGCGTGATTGCGGTGACGGTCTCAGTCCCGGTGATCTTGCCGGCACCGGAGAGCTTGAGGATCGACAGCAGGATCGCGTCGACGTCGGCCAGACCGGAAACGAGCGCGAGGCCGTACAGCCCCGCGTTTCCCATGCGGTCGGAAAGCCAGACCGAAAGGACGAGCACGACCGCGTAGAGGGCGCCGAAACCCAGCGCCGCGGTGATCTTGCTCGGGTTGGAGAAGTCCGGAGCGAAACCATCGGCCGGTTCCGACTTGCGCCTGAGCATGATCCAGGTCGCGGCCACGCCGAACACGACGCCGGCGAGAAGAATGGGGACCAGGCGAGGCAGAGCGTCCAGCGCGACGACGCCGGTGATGACCGCGATACGGACGAGCACCACGACGCTCGCCAATACGATGACGACGCTGCTCAACTGAGCGTACGACGCATTGCTTCGCGCCTGCCGCGAATACACCATCGTGGTCGCGGTGCTCGATACGAGTCCGCCCAGAAAGCCGGCGAGCAGGACGCCGCGCCGCTGCCCGAACAGACGCAGCGACAGGTATCCGACCAGGCTCAATCCCGAGACCAGCACGACCATCAGCCAGACGTGATAGGGATTGAGCGCCTGGTAGGGGCCAAAACCCCGGTTGGGCAGAAACGGCAGGACGATGAAGGTCAACACCGCGAACTGCAGCATGCTCGCGACGTCCTGCGGCGAGAGCCTGGCGGTGAAACCGTGAAGCTGGGCGCGAAAATGCAAAAGCATCGTCGCGACGATGCCGAGAGCCACCGCGAGCGTGTCGTAGCCGAGCCAGATCATGACGCCCAGGCAATAGCAGAACATTACCGCGATCACCGTGGTCGTACCCGGATCGTCCACCGGCTGGCTGACGTTGACGTAGGCGGCGATGATCATGGCGCCCACGGCCACAAGACCGGCCGCGACCACCCACGGGGAACCGAGAACTTCCGTCAGCAGGCCCGCCGCCGTTCCGAACAACGCCACCAATGCGAAAGTACGCAGGCCCGCTTTCGGCGCCGGCCGCCGTTCCCGTTCGAGCCCGAGCAGCAGGCCGACGCCGAGACTCACCAGAAATCGCAGCGCGGTCTGTATCTCCTCCGGCAACTCCAGCGAGCTCATATCGTGCAGGACAATTCAACGATTCATTTCCATCCAAAGCCTGGGCTCGACCGCCGCCGCCGCCATGAATCCGCCCATGAAGGCTCCCGGGATGCCGAGGCTCAAGGCATCCTGACCGGCAAGGAGCAGTCCGCGCACCGGCGTGCGGACTCCGAGCGCCCGGCTTCGCAGCCGCTCGGCCGTCATCTCCAGCCCGTACGCCGCGCCCCTCTCGGCGCCCACGTAGGAAGCCTGCGACAGCGGCGTGGAGAGCTCGTGGAAATCGACCAGGGGCGCAAGCCGCGGAAAGTGGCGCTTGAACTGCCCGAGCAGGCTTTCCGCGATCCACGCCTTGGTCGCCTCGTATTCCTCGGGCCGGCGCCCCGGCTCGCTTTGCGCCCACTGCGCGAACGGCTCCCAGCGGCAGAACGCGTCCACCTCCGCGGTGTGGTGCTGCGGATCGGCGTGCGACGGGTCCTTGAGCGAAGGAAAAGTCACGAAGATGCCCGGCGCGTCCTCGTCCGCCGGCCGCTCCCACACGCGGCCCACGTCTTCGCTTTCGTACACCCACACGTTTGCTGCCGTGGCGCCGCATGCGCGAATGTCGCCCTTGAACCCTATGTAAAGGCTGATGTACGAGACGCCCGGCTTGAGCGCCGCCAGGGCCTTGCGCCATTCGGGGGCGACCTCGGCCGGGAGCGCCGCCACGGTGTTGTGCGCTCCCATGTCGGAGATCACGACCGGGGAGGCCATCGATTCGCCGCTCGCGAGGCGAACGCCCGCGGCGCGGCCGCGCTCGACCCGGATTTCTGAAACGGCCGCGTCGGTGCGCAGCTCGCCCCCCGCCGCCCGGACGGTCGCGCCCAGGGTCTTCGCGAATTGCGCAGGGCCCCCCACCGGATAGTAGGCGCCGGCAAAGTAGCTTCCCATCACGAGCGCATGCATCGCGAGCGGAGAGCGCTCGGGCGGCAGGCCGTAGTCGCCCCATCGCGCGCTGAGGAGCGCCGCAAGCCGCCGGTCGCGAATCGCGCGCACCGCATCTGCAGTGGTCGTTTGCAGCGCCCGGCGCACCCGCGCCGCGTTGAGCCAGCGCACGACCAGGCCCAGGGGCGCGGGCAGGCCCCGCCCCGCGAAGAGCGCGTGAACGGCGCGCTGAGCGTCGGCGCACGCCGCGAAGTAGCGCTCGATCGCCGCACTTTCGTCGGGAAAAAGCGCCTTCAGCCGCGCGATGTAGGCTTCGCGAGTCGTCTCGATCGGGAATTCGAACCCCGGAAACCGAACGACGTCGTAAGGCGAACCGACGGAGGCGAACCGCAGCTGCCCGTCGGTCAGCCAGCGCAGGATCCGGCCGAACTGGTTGTCGGGCCCGGGCGCATCGCCTGCGCCTCCGATGTAATGCACGGCGGGGGCAAACGTGTATTCGCGCCGGCGAAACGTCTGCGTCATCCCGCCCAGTTGGGAGTGCCGCTCGAGCACGAGCACGCGGCGCCCGCGCTTTGCGAGCGCCGCAGCGGCGGTCAGCCCGCCGATTCCCGAGCCGATGACGATCGCATCAGCTGAAGGCGAGCCCATGTCGCTTCACTCTCCTGCTTACATCCCCATTTCGTCCATGGGCGGGCGGCCCGCCGCGGCCTTCTCCGGAATCTGCGCGATCATGCAATCGGTGGTGAGGATCAACCCGGCGATCGACGCCGCGTTCTGAAGCGCAGTGCGCGTCACCTTGCAGGGATCGAGGACGCCCATCTGCACCATGTCGCCGTACTTATCGGTGAGGGCGTTGTAGCCGAAATTCCCCTGGCCTTCCTGCACGCGGTTCACCACGATCGAGGGTTCTTCACCGGCGTTGACGGCGATCTGGCGCAGCGGCTCCTCCAGCGCACGCAGCACGATCCTGATGCCGGCGTCCTGGTCCGGATTGTCTCCGCGCAGATTCCCGAGCCCCGAGCGCGCGCGCAGCAGGGCGACGCCGCCGCCGGGGAGGATGCCCTCTTCCACCGCCGCTCGCGTGGCATGCAGCGCATCCTCGACGCGCGCCTTCTTCTCCTTCATCTCGGTCTCGGTCGCCGCGCCGACCTTGACGACGGCGACGCCGCCGGCGAGCTTCGCCACGCGCTCCTGCAGCTTCTCCTTGTCGTAGTCGCTGGTCGTGTCCTTGATCTGCCCGCGCAGGTCTTCGACCCGGGCGGCGATCTTCTTCGGGTCGCCTGCGCCGCCGATCACGATGCTGTCGTCCTTGTCGATCTCGACGCGCTTCGCGTGTCCGAGTTGATCGAGCGTCGCCTTGTCGAGCTTCAGCCCGGCTTCCTCGGCGATGACCTGGCCGCCGGTCAGCACGGCGATGTCTTCCAGCATCGCCTTGCGGCGGTCGCCGAAGCCGGGCGCCTTTACCGCGCAGGCCTTGAGGACCCCCCGCAGCATGTTGACGACCAGCGTCGCGAGCGCCTCGCCTTCGACGTCTTCGGCGATCACGAGCAGCGGCTTGGCGGTTTTCGCGATCTGCTCCAGGATCGGCAGCAGGTTCTGGATCGAGGAGATCTTCTGATCGTGGATCAGGATGTAGACATCTTCCAGGACGCAGCGCTGCTTCTCGGTGTTGATGAAGTAAGGGGAAAGAAACCCGCGATCGAACTTCATGCCTTCGACCACCTCCAGCTCGCTCACCAGGCCCGAGCCGTCCTCGACCGTGATCACGCCCTCCTTGCCGACCTTCTCCATCGCTTTCGCGACGATCTCGCCGATCGCCGGATCGCAGTTCGCGGAGATCGTGGCGACCTGGGCGATCTCGGTGCGCGCGCCGCACGGCTTCGCGAGCTTCTTCAGCTCCTCGACGACGGCGGTGACGCCCGCGTCGATGCCGCGCTTCAGGTCCATGGGATTCATTCCCGCGGCGACGTATTTCATTCCCTCGAACACGATGCCGGCGGCGAGCAGCGTCGCGGTCGTCGTGCCGTCGCCCGCAACGTCGGACGTCTTGGAGGCCACCTCCTTCACCATCTGCGCGCCCATGTTCTCGAAGCGGTCCTCGAGCTCGATTTCCTTCGCCACGGCGACGCCGGAGTTGATGACGATGGGGGCGCCGTACGATCTTTCCAGCACGACCGTACGGGCTTTGGGCCCGAGCGTACCGCGCACCGCGTTGGCGAGAATCCGCACCCCGGCCATGATCTTGGCGTGGGCGTCCTCGTGGAAAATAATTTGCTTCGCGGCCATGTGCCGATCCTCGCAGGAGAGTAGCTAGCGATCAGGGTAGCGCCGGCACGGTCCTTCGGATTGATTCAAGTCAAACGCGGCCATGCGCGTCCCACAAAAAAAACCCGCCATCCCAGGGAGGGAGGATAGCGGGTGCGGCGGAGACCCCGGGTCGGGCCTATGACACCTGGCCTGGCCGGTCTGAGGCTGTCTCCATCCATCGCGGCGCCTAGAGGCGCTGCGAACTTTGGCCTGATTTCAGGCTCCTCATCTTTGCGCCTTCATCTCCCTGGCGGGGAAATTTTGGACGCCGTGTTCAGCGTACTCCAGCGAAATGCGGGGGTTTTGATCCAGGTCAAACAAGCCCCCGTCTGCTTGGCTCGGCGCCATGGCCGGAAAATGCGAGCCTGGATTGATGCATGTCAAGGGCAAGTACAGGCTGCGGCCTATGCTTTTTTTATCCATTCGGAAGGATAAGAATCACGGGGTCTCCATGTATTCGCGCTCGATATTCCGCCGCGATCTGACCGGCGGCAGGCTGTTCGAGGACCGCGCCGATGCGGCCAGAGAGCTTGCCGCAGCGCTCGCCGCATATCGCGGCAAGAACCCGCTCGTGCTCGCCATCCCGCGCGGAGCGGTGACTATGGGGCGGATCCTCGCGGATGAGCTGGGCGGCGAGCTGGACGTCGTGCTCGTGCGCAAGCTGCGGGCTCCGCTCAGCCCGGAGCTCGCCGTCGGCGCGATCGAGGAGAGCGGCTGGGCCCACGTCGCGGATCACGCCGCTTCCGCAGGAGCCGACGAGGCCCATCTCCGAGCGGAAAAGGAGACGCAGCTCGAAGCGCTGCGCGCGCGCCGAAAGATGTATACGCCGGAGCGCGCGCCCGTCGATCCCGCGGGACGCACCGTCATCGTCGTCGATGACGGGCTCGCCACCGGCGAGACCATGATCGCGGCGCTGCATGCGGTGCGATCGAAAGAGCCGTCGCGGCTCGTGTGCGCAGTGCCCGTCGCTGCTGCGGACAGCCTCAGCCGCGTCGCGCCCTACGCCGACGAGGTTGTGTGCCTGCATGCGCCGGCGGATTTCCAATCCGTCGGGCAATTCTATGTCTCGTTCTCTCAGGTCGAGGACGAGCAAGTGGTCGCGCTGCTCTGCGAGACAGAACAAGCGCACCGATAAGCGGTGATCGCGCTGCTGGCGGCGCAATACGCAGTCGGGAATACGCGGGATATCCGCGTGCGGACCTCGCTCCATGCGACTGCAAGCGAACCGATACAGGCTCACACCACATGACTTGATATGGATCAATACAGGCCTTTCTTGGAGGCGAATAATCTTTTTACAGACTACAGACCGCCGCCAGTACGCACCCCGGCCACGGCCGTTCAATCATGGAAGGGGCAAAGTCATGAACACTCTCTGGATCGTCGTCATCGGCGCGCTCACCATCTATTTGGCCTACAACTTCTACGCGAGACGCATCGACCGGAACGTCATCCAATCGGACGCCAAGCGTGCGACGCCGGCGCGGATGTACATGGACGGCGTCGACTTCATGCCGACCAGCCGGAACGTCCTCTTCGGGTATCACTTCAAGGCGATCGCGGCCGCGGGGCCCATCGTCGGACCCATCACCGCCGCCAATCTCTGGGGATGGTCGCCGTCGCTGGCCTGGCTGATCCTGGGCGTGAGCTTCATCGGCTGGGTGAGCGATTACTCGGCCATCATGGTCGCGGTGCGCAACGACGGCAACAGCCTGTCGGCGATCGCGCACAAGCTCATCGCTCCCCGCACGCGCACGATCCTGTTCGTATTCATCTTCTTCTACCTGATGCTGCTGGCCGGCGCGTTCGTCGGCATCCTGGCGGCCATCCTGTCGGCGCGCCCGGACGTCCCCTTCGGCATCATCATGCTCGCCCTGATGGGGCTCCTCGCGGGCCAGATGATGTACCGCTGGAAGATGGGCATCATGGGGGTCACGGTCTTCGTCGTGGCGCTCACGCTCGCCGGCATGGCCGCCGGCCCGTGGGGTCAGCACCGCGATGAAAAGGGCGCGCTCGTGCAAGGCCCGGTCGCGGCCGCGATCGTGCAGGTGAACAGCGCGGTCGACCGGATCAACGATCGCAAGCCGCTCTTCGCGGTGGAGGACCCGACCGGCGCGGACCCGAGGATCCCGGCGCCGGGCAAGGACGGGAAGCGCGCGAGCACCGCAGCGTATGACGCGGACACGGGCCTGCTCAAGACGCTGCCGAACTACCTAATGTGGATGGCGTTCCTGTTCGCCTTCAGCTACATGGGGGCCAACCTGCCGATCTGGCGCTTCGCGCAGCCGGTGAACTACATCGGCTTCTGGATCACCTCGATCACCATCCTGCTCTCCGCGCTCGGTATGGTCGTCGCGCCGCTCCTCGGCACGAAGGACGCGTCCGGCGCCCTCATCGGCGCGTTCGCGCTGCCGGCCTTCAAGGACCTGGGATTCGCGATCGACGCGGCCAAGGCGTGGCAGCCGCTGTGGCCGATGCTCTTCGTCACCATCGCCTGCGGCGCGATCTCGGGCTGGCACGCGCTCGTCGGCTCGATCGGCACGGCGCGGCAGATCGAATACGAGACCGACGCCCTCCCGGTCGGCGCCGGAGGAATGTTCGGTGAGGCCGCGCTTGCGCTGCTCTCGCTCACCGCGGTTTCGATCGCCGGCGCGGGCGGCGGCGGAGGGCGGTTCGCGATCGGCGTCGGCAAGCTGGTGTACGCGGGGACCTTCGGGCTCGTCCCCGAGGCCTTCGGCACCGCGCTCGGCTTCGCCACCTTCGTGATCATCGTGCTGACCGTCACGCAGCTCGTCTTCCGCGTGATGCGCGTGACGCTCGCCGAGTGGGTGGGCGACTCGATCCCGCTGGTACGCAACATGCACGTCTCGAGCGTCATCTCGATGGGCCTGACGGCCGCGCTCGTGCTCACCGGCACCTGGGTCTACCTGTGGCAGATGTTCGGCGCCTCCAACCAGCTGATGGCGGCCCTGAGCCTGCTCGTGGTGTCGGTGTGGCTCAAGTCGGAGAAGCGCAACCCGACCTACGCGGTCGTGCCCATGGTCTTCATGTACTTCACCACGCTGGCGGCGACCGCCGTCACGGCGCGCAACCTCTACGTGACGATCGCGGCGAATCCGAAGATGACGGCGCTGCCGGTGGCGGGCGCGTGGGCCATGATCGCGGTGTCCGCGCTCCTGTTCGCAGCGGCGGTCGTGATCGGGTGGGACGGGTACAAGGCCTACTTCCGTCACGGCGCGACACCCGCGGCGCCGGTCGTGCAGCCGGGGACTGTGCCGCCCGGGGCGCGTGCCTAGGCGTTACTTGAGCGCGAGCTCGGCGAGAACATGAACCGCTTCGAAGAACTCGCGCGCGGGCCGCTGCCGGTCGGGCAGCGGCACGTGAAGCTGGAAATGGGGTTCGGCGCGGCGTACGGAAAGCCGCGCCGGCCGCATGCCCGCCTCCCGGGCGCGCTCGATCAGGGCTCCCGCGCGCTCCAGCGCCGGGGTGCTTTCATGATGAATCCTCAATTTCCCTTCCTGGATTTGCCACGCGGGAGGAATGCGGGAAAGCGCATCGCGTCCCGACCAGCTGCCCGGGTCGAGTGCTTCCAGTTCAACGGAAGGAGTTTTCCTCAAAACCCCGCGAAAGATCAGCGTGTCGCGGCGCCCGCGCAGGCGGGAGAGCGGCCACCAGGGCAGGTCGCGCGGCTCCAGGAAGATGACGAGCGTCGCGCTCGAGAACGGTGTTTTTGGATCTTGAATGATCATTTCAACCACCGTCGAGCCGAGCCAGCGCACGGTGGTGCGGCTGCCGACGAGCGGCATGCCTTCCTGCATCCAGCGCATGAGCGCGCGTCCGCTGTAGACGTTCCGGATCGTGCCGGCGGCGAACCAGGCGACGACCGCGACCGCCGCAACACCTATGAGCTCCGTCATGGCGAACGACGATAGCATGCCCGTCGCACACGGGTGGAGACGCGCGCTGCGCGAGTTCATGCACGGCGTGGCGGGCTACGAGATCGCCCACCAGGCGCTCGAGTTGCGCGCCACGATGGAGAGAGTATTCATGCTGGGCTTGTTCGGCGACATGCTCGGCGTGCCGATTCTGCCGCCGTACTACGGACTGCGCCTGCTGCCCTTCGTGGTGCCGCAGGTCGAGACATGGAAGCGCAGCGTGCTGCGCGAGCGCGAGCTCGGCAGCGACCACGAGCATCACCTGCACGGCGTATGAAAGGGAAAGCATCATGACCGAAGAAGAGAAGGAATCACTGGCGAAGAGGTTGTGGCACAACATCACCGACACGGTGTACGGCATGGCCGCGCACGACATGAGCCGCGCGGCCCTGCGCACGCGCGCCTCGATGGAGCACCTCTTCATCCTCATCACGATGGGCGACCTGCTCGGCATCCCGATCCTGCCGCCGTACTACAGCCTGCGGCTCCTGCCTTACGTGGTGCCGCAGATCGCCACGTGGAAGCGGCGCATGCTGCGTGAGAAGGACGTCGCGGACGCGATGTTTTGAGATCGACAGGAATGCGCAATCGCGCGCATCCAAACAAACGAAGGAAGCACCATGGACATGAAGACTGATGGCAGGAGCGCGGGCCAGTGCCCGTTCAACCACATCGCCGGCGTCGGCAGGACGAACCGCGACTGGTGGCCGAACCAGCTGCGGCTGGAGCTGCTGCACCAGCATTCCCCGAAGTCCGACCCGATGGGCGGGGGCTTCGACTACGCGAAGGAGTTCAAGAGCCTCGACTACAAGGCGCTGAAGAAGGACCTGGTCAAGCTGATGACCGACTCGCAGGACTGGTGGCCGGCGGACTTCGGCCATTACGGGCCGCAGTTCATCCGCATGGCCTGGCACGCCGCCGGAACCTACCGCATCCACGACGGCCGAGGCGGCGCTGGCCGCGGCCAGCAGCGCTTCGCCCCGCTCAACAGCTGGCCCGACAACGTCAACATCGACAAGTCGCGCCGCCTGCTGTGGCCGATCAAGCAGAAGTACGGCAGAAAGATCTCCTGGGCCGACCTTATGATCCTCACCGGCAACGTGGCGCTGGAGACCATGGGCTTTCGCACTTTCGGCTTTGCCGCCGGCCGAGAAGACACCTGGGAGCCCGATCAGGACGTGAACTGGGGTTCCGAGACCGCCTGGAAGG
>Ga0137436_1000320_pt1 | contig 15093 bp, 19 predicted proteins | sample EasRivERMGT119_2_FD_102328 | JGI IMG/M metagenome (GOLD analysis project Ga0137436, IMG submission 102328) | Soil microbial communities from meander-bound floodplain in the East River, Colorado, USA - East River MetaG ERMGT119_2 | ecosystem: Environmental > Terrestrial > Soil > Floodplain ...
GTGGGTCTTCACATCTCTTAACATGTGAAGATAACATGTTTTAGAAATGATAAAAACGAGCAGCCACCTCACGGCCGGCGTTGATTGATCGACAGCTGCATCGACGGCCGCCCGCCTGTCCCACCCATTCATTGTGGGGCTACTACCACCCTCCTAGTGCTTTCCTGACATTTTAGTTGGTCTTCACATCTCTTACCAACATGAGAAGATAACATGTTTTGGAATGCAGTGATCTCGGCCGAATGATGAGCGGTAAGAGATATTACACGAAGATCAAAAACCTTGTTCTACGCATCATCCGTCTTCAGCAGATTCCTAAGTTCCAACAATTTCTTTTTTACCCCAAATGAGAGAAATTTGTGCGCCCTCCATTGGACTCTGCTGAACTCATCCCTTCATCTATGCATGCCTTGATGGAGCCCGGAGCATATCGGCCGCATAGACATGTTTGACCCGACCAATTTAACTATTAAAATCTTGCATTCCCGCCAATCCCCGATGACACACCCAAATAAGATAAAAGGGCAAATCCATGACTTGACAATCAACTACCACCTCTTGCCTGAAAACCATGGCCTGGCACCTTGGAGGGCAGACTGATGATGTATCCAAGTATCTCCGCTTGAAGTTCAGCCGCCTTCACACTGGTTCCATTGAACTCCCAGATATGCCCCGTCGCTGGAGCCTGGACTATCTCACTGAGGTAGACTTGGCCGCACATATTCTTTATCAAGCGTATAATAACCAAGGTAGCTTTCGTTGCCTGATTCCTAATTTGGGGTTGATCAATATCGGCAGTTCGCACAGAATGGGATGTGGTCCGGTATGCCGACCACATCATCGGCCGAAGGAATATTGCGGCCGATGTGGAGGCCAAATTGAAAGCCAAATTCCCACCACTATATCAAGATTCAACGCTCCACATAGTGCCGGGCATGGTTGTGGATAAGTTCGGCAAGGTCCTTGTCTGGTATTTACCAGGAATCTTGCAACCCGCAAGACAGGTGAATTTGTTTTGCTCTTTGTTTGCGCACGCCAATGTATTGGTAGGTATCTCTCTTCGAGAGCCTGAAGTCATTGGAGAAGGTGTTGCGGACGCACAAGAACGGGTCAAGTTGGAGGAATTCCCCCGAACTGTTTGAAATGGACAGGGCTGGTGGTCTCAAACCCGGGGTTATGAATGTGGCACCTGCTTGGTTTGAACAAGGTCGACAGGTATGTAGACATGCCTGCGGCCAGCAGTTTTGTTAATCATCCGATGGTATATAGGGACCGGATGACAACATGCTGGTAGCGGCCGATCTAATGCGGTCTGACAAGGTCGTTCTCAAGTGGTTGACAGATACAAAGGACATTATGGCCCTCATTGGCGGGATAATGAGTGTTGTGCAGCCGGAATTGTTCAGCATCGGCCGCCAAGCACTTGAACAACTTGCGAACCATAAGGACGACCTCCTCCCAACGCAGGCAGAAGAATTATTGGAAGTTCTAGAGCAATGGTGGGCCCCCTTTAATGGAATAACCGTCATCAGTAACAGGCAAACACCGCTTCATCGTGATCTGGGCGGCCGACCGGGTTGGTCTGACTTGTTGGTGGCACTTGGGAAGTACCAACACGGACGATTTGAATTACCCGGATTAGGGCTGATATACAGATATAACCCCGGCACAATGATTTGCTTTGCGGGAAGTGCCTTTGAGCATGGGGCAAATTGCAATGGTGACCGTGCCTGCATAGCTTTTTACATGAAGGATAACATCATGAAAAGGCTTGGGCTCCCCATTGCAGACTGGTTAAATGTTGGGGAATATCAAAGTGGAGAAGGTGCAGTACAGTAAACGTAGTAAAAAAAGTAATCAAATCCCTGATCAGCCACATGGATTCTTGGCGTTAATCCGGCGGCCGATGGTGTGTCGGCCGTCCAGCCGGCGGCCGATCGTTTGGTAGTTTATTGGCGGCTGCTCTTCCGTCGGCTGATGTTATATCACCCTCTCTTGACTATGGCGATCCTTCCAAAGAGTCAGAGTCGATGTCGGTTGGCTCGAGGGATGGTGTAGAGCTAGTGTCTTCATCTCCATCTGCATCTGTTTCGATCGCGATGGTCGGAATATGCTCTCTTTCATCAACTTCTGATGTTTGGCTGCTGTTATCCTCCATTTCCCCAGCTAACCTCGCTTCCTTCCTAGCAGCTTCCCTACTCCATTTGCGTCTGAGTTCAGCGAAAAAATTCACAACGTGGATAGGACCACTACTATCTGTCATGTCCATCCCCTCATCTGCGCTTTGCATATCACCATACTCCAACAGATCGGCCAGGATCTGTTTCTTCACAACATCAATCATTTTTGAAATGTCGTCCGGCCGGGGAGCTCGACCGTTACGATTGTAAAATGCTCGCAACGCCTTGAGGCTGTCCCGATGTTCACCTATTGTCTGGATGTGGTCTATAATCTCTCCCTCGAGCCTGCAGATGTGCTCCATTAAGCCCTTGACCTCTTGAAGTACAGAAGCGCGGTTCGCTTTGCACATTGGAGAAGAACAGTCCGTCGGCCGTACACGGCGGCTATCTCCGGCCGTTTGGCGTTGCGGCCGTGAGTCGACGTACTTGAGATGTTAACATGGAATCAAATGAAGATTAGATCTACCTACTTTGCCAACATGAAATTGAAATGCATCCTCGAATTGTTGGATATGTGTGTATTGGGTCTTGAATTTCCACCAGTCGTACATATATTCTTCAACGGCGGCCGTGGCGTCATTACCATCTTGGGGAGTGAGAACTTCCTTTGCAAGCCTTGAGCTGATTTCAATGAACCTTCCTCGCACCACGGATGTACACTTCACAAAACCCTGAAAAAGTGGATGAAAGCGCAGGACTGCCCCCTTGATGGTCAAGTCTCCGACCATGGCGACAGGAATACTCTTTAGACGTTGAGCACAGCACGGCAGAAAGACGGAACAACGTACAACTTCATCACCCAACATTTCCATGAATTCAGGATTGCCGGTGAATCCTTCGGGATCAGCCAACATGGTCTTTAGGATCGCCCGCATCCGGGAAGTGGCATAGTCTAGACGCGGTTGTGCAAATTCCTCCATGTCTCTCAACGAGCTAGAGTACTCGGGCGTATACATGTCCATTCGTGCAAGCTCTTGCGCAGCATAATATTTTTTGCTGAAGTCGGACATCAAGGCGAGAGACAAGGTGGTATTCTATCCATCCGATAAGATTATGCGTCGGAGATTTAAGTTTATGCCTCGTGACACGAATGTACACGGCCGCGATCTGGCGTCCGGCCGCTTTGCATACTCGGCCAGGTGGGGTCATGCAGCCTCCAGCCTTTCGCTCTTTTAAATTGACTGTTCTTCGCGCACTATTCCTGTGGGGTAAGGGCATTATTATTTGTACACGGCCGCGATCTGGCGTCCGGCCGCTTTGCATACTCGGCCGGGTGGGGTCATGCAGCCTCCAGTCTGTCGCTCTTTTCCATTGACTGTTCTTCCCCCCCTATTCCTGTGGGGTAAGGGCATTATTATTTGTACTCTAGCTGTATGGTCTCCAATGTCACATCCCAGGTGGGCCGGGCACGGATAAACTGATTATACGCCTGTTCTCCCATTTCCTCCCACATGGCTATCTGCTTCTCGACGTATCCGGATTGACCGGCCGAAGGGCTTGCCATGTTTGCACCCCACTGCCTCCATTGCTTGGATCGAAATAAGAAGAACCGGGTGACCCATTCCATCTCGTTTTTTGTCAATGCCAGCTCTTCTGCCCAGCGATGTTGTTTGGCTCGACCCCTTAGCCAATTCACCCTATAAACTGAACATCAATGAAGTTATGCCCCCCCCCGAGGGAGAAGCCAGTTGGAACATACATTCTGTGAGATAGTTTGTATCTCCTGGGGTGCCATGCATTGTAGTCCATATCCATGAGAGTTGAGTCTGACTCTCCCCTCTTTCATTAGGGCCCTTGATCGCCTTGCTCACTGAAATATCAGCAGGTGAAAGCGGCCGATAGACCCCGCCCAGTTCCACTTCTGACATTCCCAGGTTCTTCATCGCAGTTCGGATCCGTTGATAAAGTTTGGCTTTCAATGAGAGTTGTCGATGAACCTTCTCGATGGATTTCCTTGCACGTGTTTGGCGCGTCTTGTCTGGGGCTAAGCGGACTCCCTTGGACCACTGGAAAGACAGCTGACCAACGATTTCGCGGATGGCAGTGAGGACGTCATTTGCTTGTCCTCGCCTTAATTTTAGCTCTCGATCACGTACAGCGGTAACCTCTGGACATCCCTCTAGGCAGGGTAGTGCCGAAGGTAGGGCTATCAAATGAAGTGCTGGGTCTTCGGCCGTTTCTTCGGCCGCCCAATCCTCGTCTTTATCCCACTCCGCTTCAAAACAATCATCGCCATATAAAATTGTACCGAGTTCCTCAATGGCCTCATCGTGGTCGAGGTACTGGGCAGCTTCTTTGTTAAACTTGGAAATGTCCGTCAGGAGACTCGTTCGCGTCTTCTCCAGGGAGGCCTGATCTTCCACACTCGCATATGGGCCCAGCTTTTTCGCTGCTTGTTGCACGGCGAGTCTATCCCTGATTGAGCTCAGGGTTTATTGCCTGAATACGGCCGAACTCACTGGCGCTCTTCAATTTTCAAGCCGGTCAATAGCCACGCCGTTTGGCTGGTTATTCCTTGACCCGCAACCTCTAACAGTTTTTCCTTGGTGGAAGCCAGTGTGTCGACTAGCAAGTTTATTGCATGCAGGAAAGGAAATGATAGCTTCACACATACCATTCTTGAGTTGGTTGCCCATGATGTCCATTAGCTCCGGCCGGTCAAGGCGGCCGTTCTCGGCCGCTGATATTTCCTTCTCCCACTTTTGTTGAAGGTCGTCATCCACAGCTTGTGAAATAAGGTCGAAGTATTGGCTACTTTCCTCATTGTTGCTCACAGCACGGCGATACTTAGCAATCACGGAAGGAACTAGCGGCATTACTCGTGTCAGAGGCAGGTCGGCCGACATTACTCGTACTCACCAATGTTTATCAATTTTTTCCAATTGCTATCATTGGTATGATCATCCAGAATTTCCGCCCGGTGAGCCAATGTTGTGGTACGCGCAGCCCACGATATCTGGTTCAATGCACCCCAGAGGGTCTCGAGAACCTCCCCATCGACCTGGCCCGCACCGGGAATAAAGGATGAGGAGAAACGGAAGAAGCAGCTATCCTTGTGACCATGGACGTGGAATTGTCCAATGGCCTTCTCATATTTGATGTCTGGTGGCATTGTGATCATGGGGTTATTCGAAAATCGCAGGTGACGCTTCTTGTAATATTGGCACATTATGTCATAGATAGCCAAAAACTTGCGCATCTGTTCCATATTAATCGTTTTCATCGTTTCACTTCCAGAGTAGTCGATAACGGCTTGTTTTTCGCCTTCTAGGATGTCCACCATACTGCCTGGGCAATAGCACCCGTGCCGGGCACAAGCATGGCAGGCCACTCCATTGACATCATTTTGTTTGGAACCGGACATGTGAGCTGCTTCTAATGCTCGAAAAGTACTATCGCAGGCATCCTTCTAACTGCGGCGATTAGGGTGGCCGGTGCGTAATGCGCATAAGGACTCGCCTCTTTGGTTTCTTTGGCCAGTGCGAGATGTTCCAAATACCGCGTCCGCTCAGCATAGATGCCTTCCCCCGACGTGAGCCAGACATCATCCTCCGGCCGCTTCTGACGGACATGATCGGCTTTAAAGTTTCCGTCCACGACAACACTACGCATTATTTCATTTCTATTCTGCTCATAAGATGATGCCATGAGTGGTAAAATGTGACCCTCACTCTGAATATTTCTCCTGCCAGTCAGCAGGCAAATTGACACCCGTTTGCGGACAAGCAGCACAAAACAGAGCCATTTGCCCACGGCCGGGCGTCTCCATCCGGTGGCTAAAACCGAACCATTTTCGGAGCTTCAGATTCCTCCACTGCCTGGAGACCCGTCGGAGTTCTGCATATCTATTAGGAACAGAATTAGGAAAGGCGGGGTTTGTTAAACGCCTCAGCCTTTGGAAATATTGGTAAGCAGATGTCTTGCATTCCAAGTTCGAAAGCCGGAAATCATCCAGGCATCGGAAGGTGAAGACCGTTTTGATCTCCTTGAAACTGGAGGGGAAAAATTGTAGATCAAGAAATTGCATATCTGGATCAGAAGTAGCCTCGCATGCACAATAAACAACGGGCAGACTCAGGAGTTGTGACGCATCGACTATCAGGAGAAAGTGATTATCCTGTTCGTCCGTTTTGGGTGGAGATCGTCCAAATGGTGCGGAGCTATCAGGGATATCCTCCCACATTATATTATCTTCCTCCCCTTCAATGTTGTCTTCATGTAACCAGGCCGACTGTCCGGCCGCCCGTGGGAGATATGGAATATGCTCGGCCGGCGGGTGGTCCTCACCCGCGGCCGAGTTTACGTCCAGTTGATCAAGACGCAGTTCGTCGGCCGCCAAACTTTGAAGATTTAGGTTGGGACAGCAGTTGCCATTGTGGCCTAAGAATAAACGGACCCCAACCTCCCACATACTCCGTTCCGCGAAATATCGACCGGTCCAACGTTGTATTCTGTGGAATGGATGTTTCTGGTGGACTTCACGACAATGGCACCTGCAATATAAAGGTTTTCCCAGGCAATCTTTGCACCGCCATATGCCTGGCCCATGACATAAAGAACATTCAATGTCCGTAGGTAGGCCCTCCGCATCCAAGATACGATTAAGGTACATCGCACGGCGGGCCAGGAATTCTTGGAGGAAAGAGTTTTGGTTCTTAAAGCAATAAGCTGAGGACATTAAGCAGAATTTGAGGCATACCTTCCCCCACCGCGATCGAATCTCATCAAGAGTTGGTATGAACTCGTATCTATCGTCATACATACCCGCTTGGTCTGGTAAATTGTCTCCATTATCCCGGGATTCATCCGCACCACCCTCTATGTTAGTCCTGGGTGCCAGCGATGCCAGCGGAGCAATCCCCGCTGTTCGTCCAATATCCCGCTGTACTACCTGGGCCCCGACGCGGGCGTGGCGGCTGACATTGTATTCTGCCCGTTGGATGGTCTCGCGAACTCGCTTAGCTTTTTTTCGAGGTGGCTGAGACATTTAGGGAGTATATATGGTGCGTCTGAAAGTGCTTTATGGGAGAGCCTGATGCCTATCCGATTATCTGATTTTCTCAGGCGACATTCGGCCGCATTCATCAGCCGCACCCGGCCGCCCCAAAACATCTTCACAAGCTCTACATCCACTCCAGCAGCCTGGGCAGCCCGCCTTTGGCACAGGACTTCCATAGGATATATATCTGAAAGTGCTTTATAGGAGAGCCTGATGCCTATCCGATTATCTGATTTTCTCAGGCGACATTCGGCCGCATTGATCAGCCGCACCCGGCCGCCCTAAAACATCTTCACATGCTCTACATCCACTCCAGCAGCCTGGGCAGCCCGCCTTTAGCACAGGACTTCCATAGGATATATACTCCCTCTGATTAGCATAGTGGTGTGTCCATATCACATGGCCCTTGAATACATTCGTGGGGTGTCCTCATGCTGTTGTGTGTAAAAGGAACGGGCCGATGTTTTACCCCCAACTTCACCCCTCCTGTCAGTCCTGAAGATAGACGAGGACTGCTGAAGGAGTTATTATGCATACTAGAAGTGAAAACAGCTTTTTACCCACCGTTTTTTCTACAGGAGCATGAATGGCAGCTCACATATCAAGATAGATGTACCAGTAGCATCGTTTTCAATTAAATCCAATGCAATCCGTGCTCTATCACAAACTTGTCTCAGGCTAGGCATAACAGAATAGCGCGCAACATTCAAATGAATTCCTTTCACGTATACACTATGTCCTCTGTGGATATCAGTGGCTTATTTTGTGAATTTCCATTTTATGACGCTGGGCGTCGACGTGAATGTCGACACCGTGTACATCCCAGGGACCCGTCTCGTCCTAAGGTACAATGCCCCTTGGACCCGGCGGGCACATCTGGATATTAACACATATGGTCCTTAAAATTACCAATGACCTTTGGGAATTGGTTAATAATCATCAATACAGTAGGAAGGTGAATTTGGGGAGGGGACACACAATAGGCATACAATCACATACCCTGTCCATTTTTCGCGACCCCATAGCTGCGGGGTGAGCTCAGACCACAGAAAGAACATCAAAGAACATATACTGCAGTGTTAGGGGGGACTGCATGAGGAATTGGGATCGAGCGCGCAGGATATAGTTATTAGGCGCTCATCCCACACATACATTATTGCCTAATTTGGTAATAGGCGGACCCGACAAAGCAGTGCTGATCCCCTATGGAGGGCCTAAGAAGTCGGTTACTAAAGCGGTAGCTAGGCACACCATACAATTTGTTGGATCCGGCCACAAAACGGGTAATGGTTGAAAATTTGATCCCCAAGTGGGTCCAACCGTATTCAAACCCTCTCCCAAGCTAACATCCAGTGCGATCCTGTAATGCCTTCCCGTTCCGCTCAGCCGCACCCCGCGGTGGAAAATGATGCCACCCATGACTCGTCCGACAATGAAAGCCATGCTGAGGATGCGGAGCCTACAGAGCCGCTTGTATCGCCTGAACGCGGTCGATGGAGTGAAGCTGAGCTGGCCATCTTGAATGATTACCTCCCCCGGTATAAACTGAAGAAAAAGGTGGAGCGGAAGGCCATGTTGTCCACAAAGGTTCTCCCAAAGTTGAAGCTTATTTTCAAGGATAAAGATTGGGCAAGAAGAAAACAGGTATCCTTCAAACACGTTGGTCATATCCATTAGGTCTGACCTCCATAAAGCAGGTAAAATATTGGTACAACAACCGTGCCCGTCGTGAGGTTGCTCCGCCACGCTTCAAAGCACCTCGCAAGGTCTCACTCATCCAAGTATTGTCACGCGATTATAAAGAGGAAATTGCACGCATAGCATCTGGTCTAGCGGATGGGGCGCCAGGGGGTAGCCGGGCACATTTTGGGAATTGGATGCGAGCAGCAGGAATATTCAAAGGAAAAATGTCTGCGGCCGAACTTGAGGCGGCCGAAGAAGCGCGGAAACAGTGGGAGGAGAAGGGAGTACCTGATGAAGTCAAAAGGATCCATGCAACAAAATATGGCCGAAGGTGTCTGGAGGAAGCAGCGGTTGCACAATTCAAGGCCTTTGGGAGCAGGACCCTTACATGGCAGTTCTACTTTAATGCTGAAGGGAACACCTTATTCTCAATGTCCGTCCGACTTTTCATTTTCTTCGGCCGAGGCTGAACTTGAACCAGGCACGATTTTAATCCGAACATTGGTGGAATTGTGGGATTGGAGCCTTTCCAGGTCCTGTTCCCTGATGCATATGCGACCTTCGAGCAAGCTTTCATGGACTACGTAAGACACATACAAGATTTGGAGAAGGCACCTGGTCAAGAAAGCATGCATTTATCAAAAGGCCCTAAGCAGGCTCTCGATCTGGTAAGGGATGGAAACGGCTTTCCTCTCCTTCCACCCGTGTCCGTCGGCCGAAAGGGGGATGACTTGAAGTTTAAAAAACACCTTATCAGGAGTTTCATTGCTATTCATTATAGTGAGTGGTCTTGCCTCCTACTCTAGATATCGTTGAAGACAATCATCTAGGTTTAGCCAGTGGCCGGGCGTCGGCTCGTGTACCATGGAAACAAATTGGTGATAATAACCACGCTTTCATTGCGGCCGAGCTGTGCCCGCCTGGATTCCTTTTGCGCGAACCAAGTGATATGAATAAAGCGGCCGTGGAGGCGTTCTTGGCATTTTGGAGGGAACGGCAAGAGAAGGAATCTGGCCTTTATACCTTTAGGTTTCAGAGGTATCTCAAGGGACAATCCGTGCACGATATTGCGCCGGCATTGTATCACTGCCAAGTCCCACAAATGAATCCCACCAATCCTATTCTGGCGTCTCCGGCCGCTCCATCCCACGTTACGGCCGATCCCACACAGGGTTCATTTCAGCGCAACGCCCCCTTCACGTCTTATAACGGAGATTGTAATATGACTGGACCATCGAGGCCTTCCATTGGTTGGGGTACGGTTGAGACGGGGGCAGATATGAACGACAATTCCACCTTTTTGTTTGGAGAAGGTCCTGGGTGGCTGGACCCGACTATTTTCCCTCAGTTTGACAATTTCTTGGAGAATTGCAATAACAATCGCTCAGACGTATTTAATAGCCTGACAATGCCGACGGCCGAACCCTTCCTCCCCCAGGATGTACCACAAGGCAGAGTCGCGCAGCCTGCCACGGATACACGGGCAGCTGCACAACCACCACAACCAAGACCTAAACCAAAACCAGTCAAGTCTGCAGCTCACAGGGCAGCATTCTCCACCGATGTTGCACCCAGCTTGAACCTAGAACAACGGCCTAAGCCAAAGCCTATCCACTCGGCGGCCCAGAGGGCGGCCGCCTCCTCAGCTAACGGGGCCGTGTGCGAATTCAATCCACCGGGTCTCCCCACCACCCACACGGCTGCCATCTCCAAATCAAAGGGTAATGCTGGCAAGAAACAACCTTGTGGTACGGCCGGAGCACCGGTGCAATTGACGGCCGCAGCCAAGGACGCCCCTCCGGCCGCAGGCTTGATCGTCTCGGCCGGAGAACAGGTGCAGATGACGGCCGCAGGTTTGATCGTCTCGGCCGAGACACAATTATCTGACAATGACGGCCAGTCTGTCAACTCAGGTGGACTATCCCCAAAGAGAACAAGGCGTCCGAAGAGACACTTTGAATTTTCCGCCAAAGACGGTATCCAACCGAAGAAAAAGAAAAGAACGAAATGAGGGATCCTCGTGTTCAGCGATGGCTGAAATCGTCATTCCTTAGAGTGTTTAATCTTTTAATTCTTCTCAGTTCTATCATAATCCCAGGGCTTTATACTACTTCTTTCACTTATCTCTTTGTTCAGACATTGGATCAAAAAACATTTAATTAAAACTGCCCCCACTTCGGGTGGGGGGCATACCCATTCAGTATATACAGCAAAATCTTTTTTGGGGGAGCGGCCGGCAAAGGTCAAGGAGGAGATCAAGAAACAAAAAAAAAAAAATTCTACGTGTGTTTTTGTTTCTTGACCGCCGTACCCACCTCCTGCCCCTCTGGCACCAAAGACAAAGCGCGCTTTTGACCCGCCCTGGTCCGCGACGAAGGGGACCGCACGATGGGGGCCGCACGACCTACTGCTGGTTTAGCAGCCGGCGGTGCGGATGATCCGTCATTGTTGGAAGACGAGGCGGCCGTACCTTGCGCGGCCGTACCATCGTCGGCCGTGTCCCTTGTTGGCTCATGGCCGGCCGCGTCGTTTGTCTCCCGCCCTTCGGCCGACTCCTCCATTGGATCGCCTGCGGCCGTGGAGTCCACCCCTGCGGCCGTCGCCTCGTCGACTCGGTCGGCTGTGCCATCTTCACCCTCATCAGCCGCGCGTTCATCCTGAGACTCCGCTGGGGGACAGGCAGTTGGGGGCACAATGAAAACAGGAGGAGAGCGGCCGCCTCCACCTGTGGAAGACGGATGGGTCACCCCTTCGTCGGCGGGCTCATACATCGCCGAGTCCTCGAAGAATGGCGGTGACGCTAGGCGCGCAGTAGCGGCCGTCACAAGTTCCGCGGGTGGATAATCCGGGTCCGATGGTGCGGGGAACTGAGGGGCAGGATATTGAATCGGATTACCCACAGGGGGGACACCAAGGTAGGGGCGATTGCCCATGTGCCTCCTCACAAATTCCATATGGCGGTCATGGTCGTTGGAAACCGTCATGAGGACCTGTTGCATGGTCCCCGCCGTCCGCTCCCCATTCATCTGAACTCCCTGCCAGAGGTCAAGCATCCGGTGCGTCACGAACGAGCGGAGGCTCTCGTTTTCCGCCTCCATCCGCCTGTATTTCTGCGCCATGTCCTCGAGGTCTTCCGCCAGCTGGTTAACCCGCTCCTCGTATGCGTCGAACCGCTCAGTGAAGTCGGCCGGAATCCCTGCGGCCGCTAACGGGAATGAAAAACTTGAGCGGAAACAAATGACATCTACTCACCTGTATATTGACCCAGCCGGCCACCGGCGACGGCGGTCATCTTCTTCGTTGTTCGTGCCCTCACCCTGCGTGGTGGGAGGGATGGCCTCTCCCTCGCTATCTCCAGTGGCTTCTTCGATGGGCGTTCCGCCTCGAAATCGTTGACTTCGATGGGGCCACCTTCCTCCCCTTCCTCATCCTCATCCCCTCCATCGATCGACACGTCACGGACCCGAACTCGCTTTCTTTGGACGAGGGAACATCCCTTCTTCCCTTTCCGGCATGGCTCACATTGCTGTGTCGGCCGGGCAAACACTTTGGGGACAACAGCCGTCGGAAAGCTGAACGTGCAGGCTTTGTTGGCCTTCACGCACTGGAAGCAGGGAGGGTCATGGGTGTACGGTGCGGACTTGACCTCAACGGCCGCTGTCTCCTCGACATCCTCTTCGTCGATGACGATTGGGTTGGATTTGGGGAGGGCGCGAGGCTTACCCCTTGAAGACGATGCGGCCGGCTTAGAATCGGCCGGAGGGGGGCGTTTAGGAGCTGGAGCCTTTCCCTTGGAGGCGGCCGTGGGTGGCGGTTTGGAGACGGCCGCAGAGGGCGTCTTGGATGCAGCCGCAGCGCGTGTTTTGCCGGCCGCGGGCGTGGATGTTGAGACGGCCGCGTGTGCTGCGGCCGCTTTCGCTTCTTCCTCCCTCCTCCGCTCGTCCTCTGCCTTCTCTCTCTCCCTCTCCTCCTTCAACTTCCGCTGCCTCTCCTGCTCCTCCTTCGTCTGGATCCCCCTCCGTACCTTGGGGGCCTCCTTCGCCTTCCCTTTGCCCTTCTTCGCCTTGTGTTCCGCACTGTGAAGCGGCCGCAACCATGATCCCTCGTAGGGCTCCTGCGTCGCTGGAGCTCGAGATGTTGGGGGAGGATTCACTCCCGCCGGCAGGAGCCACCGCGACGCAGGCAGCCCCTTCTGTTCTCGCTTCAGGGCCTTTAGTAAAGGTCCCTGGTGGACCTTTTCGTCGTATCCCCTGAAGGCCGAGTCCACATATATAGGGAGGACGTGGTCGATGATTGTCGTGATGTCCTCGTACGGCCCTAGGAGCTCGGAAAGGAGGTCGCAGCCAGCGAGCAGGTGTTCGTGCTGCTCGGGGTAGTCGCCAGGGCGGAGGACGGCCTTGGTGAATTCCTCGCGCCAGATTACCACTGCCTGTTGGATGTCAACCAGCGTAACATTGGGGAACTGCTGTTGTGGCGCGGGGTCATCCACCTGCATCGAATCCGCCATTTCATCCTCGGTGAGGAGGATGTCATTGAGGTCGATGGTATTGGCTGGTGCGGACATGGGCAGGGTTCTGTGCGGGTGAGTCGGGAATGATCGTAGTATGGCAGAAAGAAAATTTCACCCCATTAGGCTTTGTCACAACTCGAACATTGATCACGTGATCGTGTCACGTACATCTATCATCGTAATGTTATCTTCCGCCATCACTTTCCACCATCCGTCAACCCACCCATGTCTTCTGCCAAAACATTCCGTAGTCTCGAAGAGCAAATTTCCACATCAGACTCCGATGTGGTTATTCCCAATCTATCCAGTATGTCATCTCCTGTTTTACTTGGCAAATGTGAGCTTTGAATCAACAATTTACGACCGCAGGCCCGCACCCAAAGCGCCGCAAAGGATTACCGCGGCCTACATTCAGCAGCATATCGGCCACATATTCTAAATCTGGAGAACCATCCTCGACCAGCAGAGTAATGCCTGATGCCACCAACCCAACCCGCCGCACCCGCCCAACGTTCAGGTCACTGGCTGCCCACTTGAGTGGGCAGGGCGATCCTACATTGGACATGCGCCTTGTCTCTGCGGCCAGTCCCCAACGGGAAGTCAATGCGGCCGACGAACCACCAGATGCCACCGCCGACAAACCAACAGACGCCACGGCCGACAAACCAACAGACGCCACGGCCGACACACCATCAGACGCCACGGCCGACACGCCACCCGACAGAACGGCCGAGCGCTTGACCAACACTGCATTTGGGAGTTTGTCCATAGCAGGTGTAAAGTTGGCACGGTCTGGTATTGTAGTCCCCACTGTAGAAATTAGTTTGCAAGAGGATAAAAATGGGGTTTACATCTCGCCAGAGACATCTGCGGAGATACAAGCTAAGGTACTGTTTCCCATGCATTTCCCAATTGATTTTTTACACAATTCTTGACAGATGTGCTATTCGAATTTGATTAGAGTTGCACAGGAGATTACTGATATGCCGGGTGACCGCCGTTTGCCATTTTCGCGTGCAGTGGATTATTTAACAGACTGGGATGAGGTTCAGTTAAACACTGCCAATGGATACCTCAAGGATATCCAATTGATTAAGGGAAAGATTGGCCACTTGAAGAAATTGCTTGAGGGGATTGTGGATTAATATACATTATATTCATATGCATTTTTGAATACATCAATGATCCTGGGGTGGATGGCATGCTAACATCTGACCAAGTGCTGGAAGGGTACTGGCCTCGAAACAAAAGTGTGGGAAAGGCGGGCGGCCGTCAATCAATCAATGCCGGCCGTGATGTAGCAGGTGGGTTTTATTAAGCGGTATGTAAGATCAGTGCATTCCAAAACATGTTATCTTCACATGTCGGTAAGAGATGCTAAGTCCAGGTCAAACATCAGGAAAGCACTAGGAGGGTAGTGGCCCCCCCAATGAACGGGTGGGACAGGCGGGCGGCCGTCGATCAATCAATGCCGGCCGCAATATGGCAGGGCTGTTTTATTATTTCCAAAACATGTTATCTTCACATGTCGGTGAGAGATGTGAAGACCAAATCAAACGTCAGGAAAGCACTAGGAGGGCAGTGGCCACCCAACGAACGGGTGGGACAGGCGGGCGGCCGTCCATCAATCAATGCCGGCCGTGATGTGGCAGATCAGTTTTATTAATTCCAAAACATGTTATCTTCACATGTTTGTAAGAGATGTGAAGATCAACTCAAAC
>Ga0137436_1000321_pt1 | contig 15092 bp, 22 predicted proteins | sample EasRivERMGT119_2_FD_102328 | JGI IMG/M metagenome (GOLD analysis project Ga0137436, IMG submission 102328) | Soil microbial communities from meander-bound floodplain in the East River, Colorado, USA - East River MetaG ERMGT119_2 | ecosystem: Environmental > Terrestrial > Soil > Floodplain ...
CTCGACGGTGATCTGCTTGAGGTCGGCCGAGGCCGGCAGGACCACAATCACACCCGTCAGGTAGCGCGCGATGGTCGCCTCGGCAGCCTCAGCCGCCCATTGCAAGGCTGCATCCTCCTCGGCCCCGACCGGAACCTGATGGAGTGCCATGCGAAGGTCTGAGATGGTGATCCAATTGAGCATCGCGCGCTTCCTTCCTTCCTAGCTGGCTTTCTTTGGCGGTGCGGGTTTCTCGACAATGGTTTCCGGTCGTGGTTCCTGAATCTTGACCACGCCCGGCTGCACCTTCACCGGAATACCCTCGACGGGTGGCGGACCGCCAAACGCATATTCGCCGGTTTCACCGTCAATCCATCCGCCCTTATCTGGGACGGGTACGGGTTCACCTTCGCTCATCTCACGTTCCTTTCTTGGTATAATTCAGGTCAGCAAAAAGCCACGCGGCGCTATCAACGCCCGTGGCACGGCCTAGTAATTGAGGTACTAGACAATGACCATTGTACACACGTGCGCCTGCTGTGGCGCTCCCCTGAAGGTCTGCCCCGTCTGCGGTAAAAGCTTCGCCGCTGCTGCGAAACACAGCGCTACACGGTACTGCTCGCAGTCCTGCTTTTTTGCCTATCGCCGGTCGTCCCTGGTTGCTCGCTTCTGGAAGAATCTTCCTGACCGCCCGGATGATGGGTGTTGGTTGTGGCGCGGATCCGTGCGTGGCAGCTATGGCGTGATCGGTCGTGGCAGCCTTAAGTTTGGCGGCACTCAGATCGGCGCGCATCGGCTGAGCTATGAACTCGCACACGGCGCGATTCCTGATGGCTTGATTGTTCGCCATACCTGCGACGTTCGATTGTGCTGCAACCCGGCCCACCTTATACTCGGCACAACCGCCGATAACGTGCGGGACCGTGTGGAGCGCGGCAGAAGTAACAACTGGTCCGCTCCGCGAAAGCTGACTGATGAGCAGGTGGCCGAAGTCCGCGCCATGCTTGCTGACGGCGTGCAAGGAAAAGATATTGCTGCACACTTTCATGTCAGCGTTGGATTGATTTCGGTCATCAAGCATGGCAAACATCGTCCGTAACCCCTAAATCGTGCCAGCAGCTTTACATATGAGCCAAGGTCTTTCCACTAACACAACGGCGTCAACTTCCCCAAGTACAGTGACGACGTTACTCTTGAACCCTAACGCCTCGGTTGCCCGCACGTTGGCTTGCTCGCCGATGAACAGCGTCGTGGAGGATGAGAAATCACCGACCAGCGCGGTCCCGGCAGGGATTGACGGAATCTTGAGGATCGGATAGCCCGCGATGCTGTTGGAGGTGACATACGGGTTGAATGCCGCCAGGCTGGCATTGATCAGCAGCGCGACATCGGTAGGATTCATCAGGACCGCATCGACCACGCCACCATTGGCCTCGACAATACCTGCGGCCGCGATGATCTGTCCGATGAGCGTCGTGGGAGCTGCACCAACGGTCTGACTGACCTGGCCGAGAATGCCAAGCATCTGCGCTGCGGTCGCCGGCGCTACCACTGTGCCTGTACCCGCGACCACGCGCGCTTGCAGTTTTGCCAGCACGCCATTCAGCAGCTCGCTATCAATGACCGCCCGCAGGGTCGGCAGCGCCCGCAGGATCTGTCGCGGGATCTCCTTCCAATGGGCGATCGTGCTCATCTGCACAGTAGCGATCGTGCCAGCGTTCGTGCTCTCTTTTTTTGCCTCGGCAAACGCTTGCTCTAGAGCATTGTTCGTGAAGGTGAGCGGCAGGTACGGCACGACCAGATCGGACCACGGGACCGAGTTCAGGAATGACAGTAAGGGGAACTTCAACCCCGCCTCAAGTGGCGCGATGATCCGCACATCGCCGTGTGCGGCTGCGATGTTGCCCGGCACGAATGCGGCCTTGCGTTCCATGAATGGATAGAGCGCCCCGACCGGCAACTGCTCGGTGACGTTATACAGGTTATTGCGCGGGTTCTTAAACTCGCGGCTGTTGACCAGGTAGTCACTGAGCGACTTCAGCTCTGGCTCGGCACGCTTGCCGGCTGTCGGCACGTCATACCTGGCGCGCGGCTGCGGGTCCGGTTCTGACAGGCTGTCGAACATCGCCTCAGCGTCGAGCGACTTCTGGCTGCGCGCCATTGCCTTCAGGTATTCGACTTTCATCGTGTCCAGGTTGGCCGCCAAGCTGTCGATGAGGCTCTTTTGCTCATCGGTCGGCTGGTCAATGTCGTTGAGTTCGCGAAGCTCATCGAGCTTCGGTTTCATGTCCTGCTTAATGCGGGCTGCGTACACGCTCATGTTGCTACCTCATAGATGGAAGTGATTTCACTGATCAATGTGTCCACCGTCGAGGTGCGTGGTTCAGGCTGAACCGGCGCGGCCTCTATCAGCTGGATATTATTCGCCCCCAGGCTTGCGACCAGGACGGCGATCTGATTCAGGATGGCAATATCGTTATGCTGGCCGTGGCGCCAGCCGGCTTTGAGTTCTTCGAGCACTTCCAGCGCCTTGCCGAGTCTGGTCCTGGTCGCGGCGTTGGCAGCGTGGCCCGGGAGGGTCGTGCTAATCTCAAAAAGTCTCAGCTCTTTAATGCGCCTGACCTTACGACCATCGGGGAGGCTTTTCTTTTCAGCGTTGACCACCTGATACCCAAAGGATGCTTGATACCCGATGCCTTCCTTGATACCCTCGAACACCTCGGCGCCACGCCCCGTTTTGATGTAGCGCGACACGCAGGCCATGCCTCCGGTTGCCTGGGGATGCTCCTGTTGCACATCGGTCGGCAGCTCGGCCCGCGTGAGTGCCTGAAAGGACAGGATACGGGCAATCGATGGGCTGTTCAGGTCGTGCATAAACAGATGCGGAATCCGGCCATTGCGCTCGGCGATTGATTTCTTGAACGCGGATACCTCGGTGATGTCGCCGGTTGTGTCCAGGTTATCTACCGAGAACAGCGTGGTTACATCGCGGTTCTCGATGTCGAGTATGGCGGTTGGTATATCGGCTTTGTATTCCATGCGTCCGGTATCCAACGATTGCAGCGCGGCCAATGCCTCAGCCGCGCGTAGGTCATCACTCATACTGTCACCTCGGCTGCTACTGTCGCTGGGACTTCCAGCACACTCGACACAATCGGGGCATAGTCACACACGCAGGCCGGATGCTGCGGTAGCTCAGGCGCACCATCGAGCGGGTAGCGCTTGCCGTCGCGCGCCTGGCACTCAGCGCACGGATCCGGCCCGGTCAACCATTCCAACTCTGAGACAACGCCGGATGCTTTATAGGCATCCGTCGCAGCCGTCACACTGGCGATCGCCAACTCAGTCCTGGTGATGAGCGGCGCGCGGGCTGTCGAGCGGTCAAAGCCCAGCTTTGCGATCTGCTCTGCTATTTCTGCATCGGTGAGCTGCTCGGTTGCGCCCTTGATAATCACCGCGGCGATCTCGTCTTTGGTGGTCTGCGAGATACCCACGCAGCGCTCGGCCAGCAGGTCTACCGCGCTGGTGACATCGCCCGAATCAATCACCACGTCCCAGTCGATACGCCGCGCGGCTGACTTCCATGAATCGGCATAGGCGCGTCGCTCGGCTGGTCCCAGGATGCCAAAGAGCGCCAGGCCAGCGTCGAGCGCTTCCATGATTTCAGGCGTGGTCTGTCCGGCCATGAACAACCGCCGCGCCTTTGCATACTGGTCCTTGAGATACTTCGCGACATCGGCGTCAAGGCGCGGCGTTGGCTTGGGTTTGGCTTTGACGTTATGCACGATAGGAAGTGTCAGGAATGATTCAACCTGGCCCGGTGGGATGAGCCTTTTGGTTGCCCCGGTTGCTGGGCCATCGTCGCTCTCGGTGTCTCCTGTGGCCTCCTGCGGGTCTGCTGGTGGGAGTTGCCAGGGAACGGGCGGTGACGGTGGCGCCTTGTAGACATCGCCATCAGGATCAGCCGGCAGGCCCATCACGGCGCGTAGCTCATTGAGCTTGACCGCGCCAGAGTCATACCCCTCGCGGAACATCGCGACTTTGGCATCGACATCTTCCTGATATGGTCCCAGGCCGGACGGGTCAAAGCGACAGCGCACGTTGCCGAGCAGCACATCGTCACGACTTTCATACGCGGTCAGGAGTGACCAATTGATCCACTCGGACCACGAACGCAATAGCTGGAGTGCTGTTGAATCCCAGAAGCTCGCCCAGGCCTCGGTGAGGTTGCTATACGTCGCGCGCATCAGCCCCGAAAAGGCGTAAATGATCAGCGGTGGCACGCCAAAGCAGGACGCGATACGGCTCTCGATAAATACCCTGAGCGTTTCATTGTCAACTTCGTTGAGGCTGACGCCCAGGCGCGTATAGGATTCGATATTCTCATCGAAGATGGCCGGCCCGCCCGCCGCCATGCCGCCCGGCCCGAAGCGTTCCATCCATGTCGCGCGGAATGAATCGGTGAGGGTTGACGACCACGATCCTTTGACCTTGACGATACCGGACGGCACGCCTGCGTTACTGAAGAATCCCCGCATAAAATCGTTGCTGAGCTGGTCTGCCTCGACAGCGCCGAGTGCCGCGATCAGCGGTGGCACATCGGCCCAATCAACCGCGCGGCGCGTGATGAGCTGGTCGGGCGCAAAGCGGATACCGGGCGCATCTGGCGGGTTCCAATCATAGGCGGTGAGCAGCCCTTGCTCGTATCGCTCGGTGATGTAGGAAGGATTCAGCGGGTTCAGGCCGGCCAGTGTGCCGCGCTGGTAGGTCGGCTCAATGTACAGCCGCCCAATGCTGCTGTATGACGCCTCACAACAGCGCCACCAGGTCGGCGCGTCGAGGTTGGGACCGGGCCGGCGCATCAGCGCGGTCAGAGGATGGTCAGGGTCTACCAGGTAGGTACCGTCCGGCTGTCTGCGCTCGACGAGAAATTGCGGTGAAATAATGGCGTCCTGTCTGGTTCTCATGCAAGCGTACACAATTTCATTAAGTGACAACTGGCCGAGCAGTGACGCCGCCGAGGTGTCTAGTGTGCGGGCGGTATAGCCATCAACACCCACGGCCCAGCCGCGCTTCTCGACGCCTTGCAGCAGTGTATAGGCAGATGAGACCATCGACCGCATCGCGCCACCAACAGCGTTGAATGTGGCATCGCGGCTGCGGCCGGTCGCCTTGACCAGGCGGTCGCGGGTGAAGGTTGTCAGGTTCCTACTCATCGCTCACCATATCCCCTGCGACGTTGCCACATGCAAGCCCAGCTCCGTACAGGCCCAGACCATCGCGTCAAGCCGGTTGGGACTGTTGCCGGTGCCGTCATAGCTGCATAGCTCATCTTCCAACCATGCGAACGTGCCGACCATGTGGAGGCGCCTCTGCTCAGACAATGCCGCGATTGGCTCAGCGCGCGTGACCTTGCCCCGGCTGGCGTGGACCAGCGTCACGAACGGTGCGCCTTGCACAGTCTGAATGACGGTCGATACCAGCTCGCCTCCCTGGTTGCTTTCTGCGACCAGGCGATCGGCTTTGTGCGTGTGATACGCGGCCACGGCTGCGTGCGCCCAGGCTGACGGACTGCCTTGCAGCGTGCGGTCGTCGAGGATGTAGCCGTGACCGTCGGCGCCCTTGCCCGCTACCACGATGCCGCACATGTCGCCGCCAGAGGTCACAGACGGGTCAACCCCGACCACGATGCGTACCAGATCAGGAACGCTCGACACGCGCGTTGCGTCGAGGTTCGCGCGGGTCCAGAGCGCGCCGGGTGTGTCGTCGAGGAATATCCCATCGACCTCTTGCCGGACCATGCGCGCGGTATATGCCGCCTCAAGCGATGCCACGAAGCCAGGCGGCAAAAACGGATTCTCGCGGCTGGACGAGCGGATCATTTCGTAGTCGGGTCCGCTTGTCACGAGCTTTGCAAGCCAATTCGAGCCGCGCGGCGTGGTCGTCACCCAGGCCCGGCCCGGATGCCCGCGCAGCCGGCCCAGCATGATCAGCCACACATCGGCGCTCATCATGGCGGCCTCGTCCAGCCAGAACCAGCCGAGGTTGGGGCCGCGCAACCGATCGGGATTGTCGGCACTCCGAAAGAGGATCGTTTTGCCGTCGATGAGATGCACGGTCATCTCGGCTTTATTGAACTCGGCCAGGATGCCAGCATCGCGGACCAGTGATAGGAAGGTGCGGAAGGTTGCATCACGCAGCATCGGGTAGGTCGGTGCTAACACCATGCCGGTAGTTTTCGGCGGCATGTTCAGCACTTCAACGCAGCCGGCGCGCGTTTTGCCACTGCCGACGCCGCCAATAAAGGCGCGGTAGGGCGCGGTCGATTGCCAGAAGCGCCGCTGCGGTGCGGTCTGCTTCCGATGCTTGATCGTGATGCCTTTAGTCTGTCTCGACGCTGCTGCTATCATCTGTTTCGCTCAAATCCACGACATACGATCCAATCGTGCCGCTATGCTCCTGACGCTGCGCCGGCTTGCCCATGATCCGGTCAATCAGGTACTCAATCGCTTTGCCGTCGGGCGGCTTCTGATACACGTCCCGCTCACCTGTTATCGGGTTGATATCCTCGACGAGCACGCCCCGCGCAAGCGTCATCTTGAGGTCAATCAACTCGGGCAGCCAATCCGCAATCCGTTTCTCAGCCGCTGCGATCGGGCGTGCAAACCTGTCTGCCTTGCGCGGCCGTCCTCGTCCGGCCGCTGCTTGGTTGCCGCGTTCAAATTGCCCCATCGCGTCGTTTCTGCCGTTTAGTAAACGGGAAATACGGGATCAGCATGAGGCCGTCCATTCTTTTATCGGGTACGCAATCAAGAAGGTGTGATCTTCCTTTTCAACCGTGGTGAAATAGAGCGCGTTATTACGCTGGTCAATAAAGAACTCAGCCAGGGCATAGGACTTCTCAGGTCCGAGGTCAAGAATCATTGTCGATTGGCCGTCCTTGACCATCCAGACGAATGAGCCAACGCCAGAGTTGGGGCGGGTCGTGGCAAAGATAGCCCCGGTGCAATCGATCTCAATATTGGGATTTTCGAGGTGGGCGGTCATACCGTGGGGAATCGGGACCACGATCGGCTCAGTCGGTGCGACCTGCGGAGATGGACCGCCCATGATCAGCGCAAGCCAGACGATAACGATCGCGGTTGATGGAAAGAACGCCATCAGGTAGTCGCGTATCATCAGGTGACCACCATTTCAACGGCCGTCTTTGAAATAAACCCAACGCCAGACGATGCGTGGACCCATCGATCGTCGCCGTCGATCGTCTCGCCGAACTTGAGAGAATCGGCTGAGAACTCAAGGCCGGCATCCACATACCCTACAATCGGAAACGATCGTGCTGGCCCGGTACGGACCACTGAGCGGTCATATAACACACGGTAGCGCCGCTCGTAGCTGTCCAGGCTGATGGGTTGCGCGTGGCAGAGATTGACCAGCTCGTCGATCGTCGTGCATCGCGCATCCGAGCGGTAGGACGGTTCGATCGCGGCCACGGCTGCGCTATGCATGATCAGGTGCGCCGAATCGCGCGCAAAGCCGTAGGCGTCGCCATACTCATTCAGGAGCGCGGCCATCGTTGCCAGTTGTCCATCGGTTGCGGGCGTGCCGTCGCACTTACCGTCAAGCTCAATTCCAAGAAACATGCTATTAACCGATGAGCCCGCGTACTGAATACCATCAACCCAGACCAGTGTATTGACGCCCGCGTGCCAGGCGATCCACTGCTCCGGGTCAACGTAGCGGTAGCGCACGCCGTCACGCCCGATCAGGTCGTGGTAGCTGCTGTTCACATCAGGGTCAAGGTTATAGTTGAGTGTGCCGGCGGGGTTCTCTGGGTTGGGTGATGCTGTCTCATGGACGATGACGCCGATATAGGGCGGCTTTCCCGGTGACTTATTCGGCGATTTATTGAGCCAGTCATTGTTGGTGACGTAGCTCATCTAAACGTAACCCAGCCGGCGCAAGATGATGAGAATACAGATCAGGATAGCCAGCACCATGATGATGGTGCGGATGGTCTGGTCCATCGGGATGAGGGACAGGGCCCAGCCGAGAAGGGCCAGGACGATCAGCGCCACAATCACGAAGATGAGTAAGTCCAATTGTGCCTCAGACGGTAGAAGCAGAGCGCACGCGACAACGGGACAGTTAACGCTTATGCGCCCTACTGTCCCGTCGCTTTCAGTTTACCCCGTGTGTCAATACCTGTCACACACGAGGATCTAAGGATCCTTAGGTACCTGGTCTAAGGATCCTTAGGTACCTGGTCTAAGGATCCTTAGTACCTGACGTGAATGTGCAGTCACAGGAGTAAAGCCTAGCCGTAGGGTATGCCCTCGTCGGTTGGGCTATCTATCACTTCCTCAATAATTTCATGATCAGCACTAAATGGATGCAGCGCAAAGCCAAGCGAGCACAGGATAAACCATAGGTGTTCCTGGCGTTGGGCGAGATAGACCGCGTGAGCGTTCTGGTGGTCATTCAGTCCATCCGCGAAGATCGCCCGTGAGTCACGCCACGCGCGGTCAACACGATCGTACATCGCTTGAATCTTTTCTTCAGTTTGCATGGCACCAGTTAAGCATAATTATTCACTCCCGAAAAGGGCCACTTTCGACAGCAATGATACACTGATGCCATGCAGGACCAACGCTAGCGATCTGGGGGGTGAGCTGGTGGCGGTCCTGCCCCCGTAGTGGCATAGACCGGCGCACGTCCGTTGCAGACCTGACAACGGCACCCATACCCGGTCCCATGCTACAATCGCCTGAACGGGAGCACCGTTAAATGCCTGAGCCCGCACTCGTCATTGAGTGCGGGCTCAGTATGTGGGGGCGGGACGATTACCGTTCTGTCAGGTCCACCAACTCGCGTGCCGTGAGCGGGAAAAGGACACACGAGCTGGCATGGCGCCCCGTCTCGACACCATCACACCCGCACTCACCCGTATCCATCAGGTCAAACAGGACCACCTTGCGCGGCTTATACCGCACGTCCATCATCACATCATTGAGCAACTCGGGCATCTGCTGCCAGGCCAGCCGCTCAGCCGCCTCGAGCTCGAGCCCGGTATCGCGGGCAATCTCTGCGGCCAGGTCGCGGAACTCTGAGACGATCATGCGGCCTCCTTGACCCGGCCACGCTTGACCAGGACGGGAAGGTAATCGACCTCAAAGAACGGCTCTTCCAGCTCGTTTGATGCTTGCATATCAAGCGTCAGGGACTCATCCGAGAATGAGTCAAACGGACCATCAAGGAATGAGTCAGCCGGCAGCTCGTCATCATCAAGGATGCTCGGTAGCGGAAAGTTCGCTATTGGAGAACACCCGCCAGCCGCCAGCGTGCTCAGGATCAGCCAGGCCGCCCGATGCCAGCAAATTCCTCTTGTAGTTTTGCACTGGCAAAAGTCACCATCGGTTGAGTGTGTGTCGCGCTGGTTGCTGTGGCTGACAATGACGAGTACGCCGCCCGCATCGATGCGCCACGGCTGCGTGATGAGCCGCGCCTCGGCCTTGACCAGCGCGCGGTGCAAGCTGGCGTTGGACGGCTGAGCCACGCAGATGAGCATGGATGCTGCGGTTGCCAGGTGAGGGGTGACGATCGTTTGTGTGATAATCTGTTCTTGCATCGGTGGTACTCCGGTGAATGGCCCTGACGGGCTGTACTCCTGTCAGGGCCGCTTGTTTAGGCCCGGCGCTTTGCCGGTACTTCAATCAGGCCCAGCGCCTGCACCCCCGCCCGCATGGTTGCCCATGTGCCGAGTGTCTCACCGCCCGCGACCGCTGTGAAGGTTTTGTGCTCGTACGAGATGACCCACATCACCCTCCGACCGTCCGTAGTGAGTGTGATGGTCCGTTCCGCCGCTTGATAGCCCACTGTGAACCTCCAAAATACTATACACGGTATTGTACACTATCGTACAGTATTCGTCAAGTGATAGTGTTGACTTAAGCCGTAATGAAGTGTACGATGATGCCTATTCAGGAGGAGAGAGGATGGAAAAGATGTACTCGGTGATGGAGGTCGCAAGCATGTTCGGCGTGACGCGGGGAACCGTATTTCTGTGGATGAAGGCTGGCCGGCTGCCGTTCGTGTGGGTTGGTGGCCGGCGCCGCATTACCGAGAGTGCGGTCAACGGCTTTATCCGGCCTGGCGTGGTCCAGCAGTCCCACGAGCTGCAGGCGGCATGAGTGTTGAGAGGAGGGAACGATCAATGACCACGGCCAGGCGCCAGCTCTATCATCTCGGCGGCGAGGTGTTCATATCAAAGAATGATATGGCGCAGCATGTTCGTACCATTCTGCACCGGTGGCAGCCGGGCGTGCCGCTCTACGGGCCGGACGATCTGATTGTCCGCGATCTGTTGGCGCGGCATCCCCACGCCGAGCAGAAGATCGGCATCGGCGTTCGCGCTATCGTGGTGCGGCGTGACCAGCGCGGCAGTAATCGTCACTTCCACATTCTACGGATAGATGGCAGCGATGAGGATTTCAGTTATCTCCAGTGTATCCAGCCCTCCACACGCAAGGCCGATGTCACGTCAGCGTTCCGCGCGGCAATCATTGACGACGTGATGAGCTTTAAGGCTCAATTCTTTGCCGGCTATGGTGCGCTCGCCGGCAGTCTGTGCTGCCCCATCAGTTATGAGCCACTGACGCCGGCCGGCTCGCACGTTGACCATCGGCCGCCAAAGACGTTTAAGCGTCTGCTGGCACAGTACCTCGCCGAGCATACCCTGGATATAGCCGCCATACCGACCTACGCGGCGCCGGCCGGCGAGGGCAAGATCCTGTCGGGTGAGCTCGCCGCGCATTTCCGGCTATGGCATCGTGATCACGCCGAGCTGCGGGTGATCTCATCGTATGCCAATCTGCACTTAGTACATGACGAAGATTAACACACAAGGATAACAATCATGACAACCACTTCATGGAACACCAGACAACCGGATCAGAGTACCGCCCCTGTGGAATCACTGCCGGCCGGGACGTATCTTATGAAAATTAACGCGGCCAGTATCGAGGATGACAGGTTTGCCCAGACTGACCGTGATGGTAAGCTGCCGCAGAATATCGTGCTGGTGTGGGAAGTCGCACGGCTCACGCCGGACCAGGCCTCGGCCGGAATCATGGTCGGCGAGCGGATCTGGCAGCGTATGCGTGCTCACTTCGGCAATAAACAGGACGGCACTCCGAGCCGTTTCCTGGCGTTCATACAGTCGCTGGTTGCCCAGCAGCTCCTGGCCGATGGACAGTTTACGCTCACCGATCTGGTGGGGATTGAGCAGCGCGTTATTGTCGAGGAGTTCACGAAGACGCTCGGCGCCAATGCCGGACAGATCGGCACGCGTATCTCGTCAGTCGAGCCCGTCACACTCCCACGCCGCGCAGTCCCACAGACGCCATCCAACCAGGATGAACTCGATCTCCCATTTTGACCGCTGGAGACGTGATGAGTGTATCAATCCAGGCGTCAGCACTGGCCTACTATGATGCTGGCGCCTCGGTCATCCCGGTTGCCCAGGATGCCACCAAACGGCCACTTGTCACAGAATGGGCGCCGTTTCAGACGGCGCGAGCATCGCGCGAGCAAACTGCGGCCTGGTTCACCGGCAATAACCGCTCAATCGGCGTGATCTGCGGTGCGGTCAGTGGCAACCGCGAGGGCATTGACATAGACAATAAGCCTCGGCCTGGATACCCTGACGCCGAGGAGTTGATCAATCAGATGGCGAGCATGGTTGATGCCGATGATCCTACATTGTGGGATACGCTTGCCATTGAGAGCTCGCCGAGCATGGGCTGGCATATCCTGTATCGGTGTCAGCTCATCGAGGGCAATCAAAAGCTCGCCATGCGGCCGGCCACTGCGGAAGATCGCGCGGCTGCCAATAATCCAAAGCTGGACCGTATCACACTGATTGAGACGCGCGGCGAGGGTGGTTACTTTGTCTCATCGCCGTCACCCGGCTATAGTGTCTTTCAGGGCGATATAACGCGGCCTCCTCAGATTACGCCAGAACAACGCGCCACACTCTTTCGTGCTGGCCGTGCGCTCAATTATCTTGCCTCACAACCTGTCCCACCGCAGAACAACACGGCTATGTCACAGCCGGCCGGCGAGCGTCCCGGTGATCTGTATAACGCTGCCATGACTGCCGAGGACCACGCGGGACTGCTGGAGCGTCACGGCTGGCATCGCTGCATGGTCCGGCGTGATGGGGTGATCCTGCTACGCCGGCCCGGTAAGCCGCACGGCTGGAGTGCCACAATCGGCTACGGTGGTACGAATCTGTTACGCGTCTTTAGCTCAAACGCGTATCCGTTTGACATGGAAGTGAGCTATACACCGTTCCACTCACGCGCCGTCCTGGAGTATCACGGCGACTTCGCAGCGGTGACGCGCGCGCTGGTCACCGAGGGGTATCACGTCTACACAGCCTACACCGGACCACTCGTGGTTGATGACGTGCCGGTGATACTCCAGGTTCGCCCTGATCCGATGGTGCTGCCACGCCAGGCGCTCCAGCCGGACGCGCTGGCAGCACAGGGCTGCCCGTGGCTCGATACGTATATCGCGTATAGCCGGCGCTGGTCGCCGCGCAGCTACGATGATTTTCATGAAGCAGTCGGCGTCTGGTTGTTGTCCACCGTGGCCGCGCGGCGCGTGCTGGTCCACTTTGGCAAAGAACAGTATACGCCATTGTTTATCGCGCTCGCCGGCCGGTCAACCCTCCACGCCAAAACCACAGCCGCCGAGGTGGGCCGCGAGCTGCTTGACGCTGCCGGCTTAGGCTGGATGCTGGCGGATGATTCATCAACCCCGCAGAAGTTCGTGCGGGACCGGACCCAGCACGTCTCAGACGAGTATAAAGCGTTGACGGGAGAGGCGCTGGCACTCGCCAATCTGCGGCTGAAGTTCGCCGGTCAGGTCGGTTGGTGGTATGACGAGTTCGGTATGCTGCTGCATGCGATGGCGCGCAGTGGCAGCAGTATGAGTGACTTTAGCGGATTATTACGCCGTTTTGACGACTGCGCGCCGAGCTACGTCGCCTCGACCATCGGCCGGCCTACCGACCGGATTATCGCGCCATACGTTGCACTGCTGGCATCGCTCACGCCGGCCGACTTGCGGCCACTGATGCGGCGAGGCTCATCAGCCTGGTCGGACGGCTTCTGGGCAAGGTGGGCGTTTGTTACGCCGCCGCTCGATGACGTAAAGACGGATCGCTTTCCGGCCGGCCGGCGTGTCCCGCCTGCTGATTTATCGCGGGTACTGCGCGCCTGGCACACTCGCCTCGGCGAACCGACGCTCCTCGTCACCGACGATATACCGCAGGTCGGGCCACTGCCGCAGCAAGCACTGACGATGAGCGGCGAGGTCGCCGATGCCTACTATGCCTATAACGACGCGATTATCGACCTGATGCGACAGGGCGGCAATGATGATCTCGACGCCTGGCACGGCCGCGCAGCCATCCGTGCGCTCAGGCTGGCGGCATTGTTTGCATCGGTTGAGGGCAGTGCCGTGATTGACGTGCGGCATTGGGCGCGAGCGCAGCAGATCGCCGAGCGCTGGCGCTTCTCACTGTACCGATTGTATGAACAGGTGAGCCTGGCGGCGCCGACTGAGAAACGCGATGCGGAGGATACCGTGATGGGGATTATTGAGCGCTTTGGTGCTCCGACCGTCCGCGAGATCTCGCAGCGTGTCAGGACCATCAGCGCCGGAGAGATACAGGACGTTTGCGAGAAGTTAGTACGGGCCGGAATGGTTGAGGCAGTGCCATCACAGCGCACCGTTCGTTTTCGACTGCCGGTTGTTGCTCCAGCAAGTGTAGACATGTAGACATGTAGATATGTAGATTAATATATTAATATGTCTACAGTTTACATAATATCTAGCCTTTTTCAGGAAGTGTAGACGTTTTGAGGGCATTTGCATCATGTGTCTACACGTCTACACGTCTACACGTCTACACTTGCCACACCATGAGGTACTGCCATGCCGCATCGAGTCTGGATTGTTGATTGTCCCGTATGCCATCGCTGGTCCCCTGTTCCGACGCTCAGTATACAGGCAATTTGCCGCGAGGCCGGCGCCTGTCTGGACTGTATGAAGGACGACTATTACATGCTCAAAGTCGAGATCGCCGCAACCGAGCAGGCGCTGGAATCAATCGTCAGGCGTGCGCTTAAATTGCCTGACGAGCAGCGCCAGCCACTGCGCCACGTCTACGTTCGCAAAGCCGGCCAGCTCGCGGATGCGCGTGACCGGCTCGCCCTTCTGGATGCCCATCGTGACGAGCACCAGGCGTTCGCGCGGAGGTTCGCATGAAGCATTACATCCGGTATCGACTGGCCGATCTGGCCGCGTCCGCTCCTGATTGGCTCCGGCGTTGGTGGGCGTGGCACCGTTTGACGAGGTTACCGTGACCCGCGTGATGGTTGCCGTGCTCCTGGCCGCACTCACGCCGCTGCCGGCCAGCGCGTCATCGTCCGGCGTTGCCGCCCGCTATAGCTCGGAGGCGAAGATGCGCCGTGCGGCTGCCCTGCATGGCATCACCGTGCCGGATGGTCTGGAGGTCTGCGCTGCGACCTATCACCCGCTCGGCAGTATCATCACCGTTCGCAGTCTCAGACGCGACAGTACCTGGCGATGCGTCGTCGGCGATGTGCCGCATCCGAGAGATAGAGCATCCATCATCAAACGCCGGATCATTGTTGAGCTGACGCCGCGCGGCGCCATGCACATCTGCGGCTCGGTTCTGGACCCGCCGCGCTCCTGTCCTGTGGAGGTGCTATGACCATCAAAACGCCCCGAAACGCGCCAGGCGTCATTGAGAGCCTCAATACGCCCCCGATCCGTAGTTTGATGGCCATCGCCCCATCCGGTGCCGCTGTGTGGCTTGTAAAGTTTACCGAGCATGACGCCGAACTCGGTTGGGGCTGTGGCAACATCACCGATGCCGAGTATCCGCAGTTCCGCAAAGCCCGCGGGTTGGCTGAGAAGGCCGGCGTTGCGAATTGGGACAAAGCACGGGCATTGCTCATTGCGTGCGGCTGGACGATTCAGCGGGATGAATAGGCGCAGAATCCCGCAGACTTACGCAA
>Ga0137436_1000323_pt1 | contig 15078 bp, 14 predicted proteins | sample EasRivERMGT119_2_FD_102328 | JGI IMG/M metagenome (GOLD analysis project Ga0137436, IMG submission 102328) | Soil microbial communities from meander-bound floodplain in the East River, Colorado, USA - East River MetaG ERMGT119_2 | ecosystem: Environmental > Terrestrial > Soil > Floodplain ...
GCAATCGCGCTAGGCTTTTCCATGACCGCTCCCTCCGTATGCGGCTCTGCTGGCCGCTCTCACAGGTCGTCAGCAACCCGCGAGTCTACGCAGGGAGCGGTCACTCCATATGGTCTAGGGGTTGCGGCAGCATGTGAGAATGCCACACTCGTAGTAACCCTCTGGACAACCCGAACCGCTACCACCAGGCGGAGGATTCGGCGTAGGCGGGTGCAGGCAGTCGTCGCACGATACGCACTCACCTACTGCCACACCGATCAGGACGATAGTCTGACCGATCGCGTAGACACACGAAGCGGAACCGCTCGCGATGATGGCTGCGGGGCTGCACAGAATTGGAATTCCAGCGCCAACAGCACCGACCGCACCCGCGAGTGAAAAACCGCACACAAGACATGGCCCCAAGCACCTGTCCGGGTAATTTATTGGAAGCTCGCTCGGCAAGACGAGTTGATCCTCGAATTCAGGATCGTCCAACAGACCACCGAACTCTGACGGAATCTGTTGGAGTAGCGCTGTCATTGCAGCCGGGGAGTTTGCTGCTTCGATCAGCTGCGCGAGCGAGATCGATCCTGCTGGCTGGCGCGCCTACTGCTTGCTGGTCGTCGCTGCCCGACGAAGCGCCAGGCCGTTACCAATCATCGTGATTCCCATCAGCGTGAGCATCGTTACCGCCAACGGTCGGAATGGTCCCTGCGAGAGTCCTACAGCAGCCGTTCCGAGACCGAGGGCGATGAACACGACGCCGAGAACGAGTGACCAGCGGACCAGCTTTTGTGGGCTGGGTGCGGTACGCCGCATCGACCGGAGGTTTCTCCAGCCGATGAGTGCGGCGATGATCACTAGCGCAATGGCTAGCATGCTGAAGGGATAGGATCTGATCAGTTCCATTCGGAATCTCCCTGTCTGAGGCGAACTATACGCCTCAGTGCTGGCACGACAAGCGCTGATTCAAATCCATGCTGCTTGCTTGCAACTGCACGCCCCACGCCTGGCTGCCGCTGCTAACCGCTGCAGGCCTCCCCGCAATCAACGGGTCGAGTGGGCGGGAGTGTTGCGGATCTGCAACCCGTGCGTCAAGCGCCACCTCGGACGCCAGGCCTTGGGGACCGGAGCTGCTGCGCGCGCTATGCGCTCATTACGTGGTGCCTACTCGAACTGGGAAGACAACGCTACGGCCTGGAGCGGCAACCCCGATCGCGCCGAGTTTGTGACAGAGTTATACAGCGTCGCGGATCGACGACTGGCCGCGAGTGCCAGCCACCAGGTTCAAGCCTCCGGCGCAACCATGCTCAGCAGTACTCCGATGCGTTTCATCCCTGAACTTGCGGACAGCACGCTCGCGCGGATGTTCGGCTGGCCTGCACCGGCTCGCAAGTAGCCGGGCTCGGAGTTCTGACGCCCAGGACACGGTTTCTGGACACGGTCTGCGGCTACGCTCTGCGCGCATACGGCACTTCGGCCGGACGGAAAGCGCGGAAGGTCCACATAGCGCAGGCTTCCGCGCCGTTGGGATGCAAGTGGTCGGAGGTTCAAATCCTCTCGCCCCGACCAACCCTTCCTTCTTGGCCGGCGGGCCCCATCATTTGGCGATTGCGCACCCTCGCCGTTCGGAGTACATCCATCGCAGTCATTCTTGCTGAGCGCGTGCTCGTCGGAGGTGTCCCATGCGCAAGAAAATCGTGCTGGTCCTGATCGTCGCTGCTGCTGCCTTCGGAACGGCTCTCGCCACGACTGCGATAAAACCACCCAAGCCCTGCCCGCCGGGTGAAAAGCCGATCTTCTGCGTCGACGGCAGGATCGTTTGTTGCGCGCCCCACGATGCCTGTGACTGCGGCGGCTAGGGCTGCGACGGGCTCGCGCTGTTCCTCGGCGTCGAAGGCGACTGACTGACGAAGTCGGGCTTGCGCAGGATCGAGTCGTTCGCTAGGGGCACCGGCGCGGGACTCCCTTCGGACGCGACCCCAATTTGGCCCCAATCGCCATTACGCACGTCGTGGGCCTGGGGCGTGGTCGGAGGTTCAAATCCTCTCGCCCCGACCAAATCCTCCCTTCTAGAGCGACTTGGTAGCGAGCGCCTGAGGCTGGACCTAAGCGGGGGTGACGATGGCGAAGGTACCTAAGGCGAGACAGCGAGCCGATTCCCTCCAACGTGTCGTCAAGACAATCGACACCGCGAGGCGTCCACTCGACGGCATAAAAATGGCCCTCAGAAAAATGTTTGGGCCGCTGACACCAGAGGAACGGCGGGATTTGAGCGCGGCCACGAAGAGGGTAAAGCGCGATGCTGAAAGGCTTCTTCGGTTCTTGGCCAAGCCGCGAAAACGTGTTGCATCGAGACGATCGCCGAAGAAGGGGGACTGACGATGGGAACGCTAACGAAGTCCATGTTGTCGCGAATGGAACAGGTTCGCGCGGCGCTCGTCTCGGTCCTTGGGGTGCAAGTGGTCGGAGGTTCAAATCCTCTCGCCCGGACCAACACTTCGCCGCTGGAGTTCGCTATCCAGCGAGCGCAGTGCGTGTTCGAATCCGCTGCAGAACGATGACGATGTAGGCCAGCGGGAGGACGACAACCGACGGGACGATCGATGGCACCCACGTGGCCGCAAAGATGAAGGCCCCGCAGGCGACGCCTCCGATCAGCAGCGCGACGACGGCAACGAACGCCAGCCTCAGCCCATGCGCCCGCAGGGCGCCGAGGCCCCACCACGCGAAAACCGACAGGATCAAAAGAGACACCGCGTTCACGACGAAACCGAGCACGCGGATCGCGCGGTGCTCCATGAGATTTGCGGCGACCGTCGCATGAAGCTCGACTCCCGCGACGTTGGGCCCGAAGGGCGTTTGGAATCCGAACCCGGGGGGAGGGGGAGAGGCGCCGACGAACACGAGCTTGTCCCTGAAGAATCCGGGGGGCAGATCGCTCGACTCACTTAGCGCCCGGGAGAACGGGATCGTCTCGATCGTTCCCGCCGGGCCGTAGTGATCAATCACATGACTTTGCCGGGTGCGCTGCGACCGATCCCCCGTGGCGACCTCGTAGGCCGCCAGAGCGAGGCCAGGCCGCCCGTGGACCATGGGCCGGGCGAGGCGTGCGCCCCCGTCCTGATCGAGCTGAAGTTCGACGCTCGCGACGGCGGCCGAGGCCTTTCCGAACGATTGGTTGCCCTCGGCCGGTGCCGACGGGTTGAAGAAGGTGTCCTCCTCGTCCCGTTGCACCGTCGCGTCACCCAGCACGACGTTCTTCGCCTCGCCGATGGCGCGGGAGAGATCCGAATCCTGCTTCGGATCCTCACCCTCTCCGATGAAGAGCACGTCGAAGGCGACGGCCCGCGCGCCGTCCCGCCTCAGGCGTTGAAGCAACGCGGCATGAAGGCCGCGCGGCCAGGGCGTCTTTCGAATCGCGTCGAACGCGACGATACAGACGCTTTCGGGCGGCTTGCGTGGTCCCCTCAGCCGGAACAGGGCGTCGAGTGCCTTGTGCTCCATCCGGGCCATCGCGGGCACGTACGTCATCCCGATACCGACGACCCCCGGGAGGAGGGCCAACGCCGTAGACCGCAGGACACCCGTCCACGTCAGCCTGCCAATCCGTGCCGAGCCCGATGCCACGCGCTCACCGCGAAGATGGCGCTCGATGTCGGCGGCGAGTGCGGCGGCGCTCGGGTACCGCCGCGACCTCTGCTTCTCGAGCGCTCGCATGACGATCCAGTCGAGATTCCCTCGCAGGGCCCGCCGGAGAGCACGCGCGTCGACCCGCCGTCGCCGGGAGACGTCCCGGGCGTCTTCGCCCAGTGCGGAGATCCGCGCGCTTGGGGTAGGAGGGATCGAATCACGGATCAGCTGCTGCATCTCGCGCAGGCCGGCAGCTCGAATCGATCGCGCATCGAAGGGCAGGCTGCCGACGAGGAGCTGGAAGAGAACGACGCCCAGCGAGTAGACGTCGCTCCTCGCATCGATGTCTTGTGCACCGACGTCGGCTTGCTCGGGGCTCATGTACTCGGGTGTGCCGATCATGACACCCTGCTCCGTGAAGAGGGTCCTCTCGGTCAGCCGCTGGCTCGTCGCCTTGGCGATCCCGAAGTCGATGACCTTCGGCACGGGCTTGCCGTCCTGGAGCGAGACGAGGACGTTCGTGGGCTTGAGGTCGCGGTGGATGATCCCGTTGACGTGGGCGTGCTCCACGGCCTCGCAGACCGTCAGGAAGAGCCTCAGCCGCTCCTCGTTGGAGAGCATCTCCGCGTCGCAGTACTCGGTGATCGGCACGCCCGTCACCAGCTCCATGACGAAGTAGGGGTGGCCCAGCTCCGTAGCGCCGGCATCGAAGACCCGCGCGATGTTCGGGTGGTTCATGAGGGCGAGAGCCTGGCGCTCGGCCTCGAACCGCGCGAGGACCTGCTTGGAGTCCATCCCCGGCTTGATGAGCTTGAGCGCCACGCGACGGCGGATCGGCGCGGTCTGCTCGGCGAGGTAGACGATCCCCATGCCTCCCTCGCCGAGGGTCGCCAGGATCTTGTAGGGACCGATGCGGTGGCGGTCGCCACCCGAGGGCGCGAAGGACTCGGTCTCCAGATCGTCGTCCGGCATAGAGGGACCGGACGCTAAGGGCTTCGGAGCGTGCTGTCAATCACATCACGGCACGCATGATCCGACCCGGTCGGTGCCACAGCCGTTCGCGGAGCCGACGACGTAGAACAGAGCGCCGCCCGGGGGCGGTAGCGTCGCGTCGGTCGCGGACGTCGCCGTCGTCGCGATCGCCGGGCACGCGGACTCCACGAACAGATCCGGGCGCGGCGATCGGTAGGCGAGGTAGTCGGTAAGAACGGGACGTGGGTACGAATTGGGTCTTCCCCCGTCGGGAAAGTCCCGTGATCCCGTGCCGAGGCCCTGGCACCATGCCTGCAGCGGTTTCGGTTACCGCATGGGACGTCGCGCCCCGCGCGGGTGCTCACCGGCGGGCCGGGGACCGCGGCCGCCCTCCCCCTCGAGGTGATGATGGAGCACCAACGTTTCGGACTTGGAAACTTTGCGATCGGTTTCGTTGCGGGCGCTGTCGCCGGCGCCGTCGCTGCTTATCTGACCGCGCCACGCAGCGGCCGGGAGAGCCGCGAGGCGCTGCGCCGTTCGGCAGAGGATCTTCGCAGGCGCGCAAGCGACGCCGTGAGCAACACTCAGGAACGGATCACGCGCGCGAGCCGTGCCGCGCGGGAGGCGTTTGCCGGAGACAACGGCTCGCCGATCCGCGAGCCGTAGCCGCCGTTCCCCCGGACGACCAGCCGCTCGCGCCTCCGCCTCGGGCGCTCGCCTGTGAGCGACTGGTCGCCCGATTTCTCAGTCGATCCGTGCGGTTTGCCCTCTCGAGAAGACCGTATATTGGAAGCACCGTTCTCGGAGGGCGCCTCCATGACACCCAAACGCGTTCGCATCCTCGCAGCTGTAGCCGTCGTCTTCCTCGCCGCCGCCACGACCAGGGTCTTGTCCAGACCGGGATTTCCCGAGGACACGACGCGGTGCAAGAACTACGTCTGCAGGGTCGCTTGCGAGGATACGGTCTACGTCATCGGGGTTTGCAGGGACGGCAACCAGTACTCCCAGATCACGATCGAGTGTTGCTGCTGCGTCCCGGGTTCGAACAACCGGACGTGGACCGGCGGCTAGCGACGCAGCTGCGGACCCACGATCCGCCGCCTCGGCGCATTCCGGTGCCGCCGAAGCCTCGGATCGGCGTACGATCTCGGAAGGCTGGGGGGCGCGACATGTGCAAACGCTTCGGTGTGCTGCTCGTATCGGCTGCACTTTCCGCGCGCGCGGACGCCCAGATCGTCCAGCTGGCGGACGACGTGCCCGCGCCCATGGACTCGACCGCCTCGATCGACGCCGCGGGGTCGGTCGCCTACACGGTCTCGACGGTCGATCCCTTCGGGACCAATCCGGGGCATAGCAGGCAGATCTTCCGATGGAACCCCGCGACGGGCGCGGGGACGCAAGTCACGAGCTACGAAGAAGGCGTCGAGACGGTGTCCGTGAGCGGTGACGGCACGTGGCTCGCCTTCGTGTCCTGCGCCGACCTGCTCGGCACCAACCACGACGAGAGCCCCGAGCTGTACGTGATGCATTCCGACGGGACCGGGCTCGCGCAGCTCACGAGCTTCAACCTGCTTCCGCGGCCGTTCCCGCGGGGGGTCGTCAGCGCGGTCATCAGCGGGTCGGCGAATCGCATCGTCTTCACGGGGGCGATCGACCCGTTCGGCACCAATCCGACGCTCTCGAAGGCGGTCTTCGTCGTCGACCGCGACGGCAGCAACTTGAAGCAGCTCGCCATCGACCTCGGCGACGTGACCTTCGTCCCCGACACGAACTGGGTCATCAGCGAGGTGATCGACATCAGCGACGACGGCAGCAGGGTCATCTTCGAGAAGGCGAACCAGCTCTACGGGATCAACGCCGACGGGACGGGGTTGCACACGTTCCCTTCATCGATCCCTCTGTCGGACGCCTCGATCTCGGGGAACGGGCTGAAGGTCGTGTGGGACGCGGGGATCCTGAGGGCGACCACGTTCGTGCAACCCGGCACGGTCAGCAGCCTCGGTGCGGGAGATTCGCCTTCGATCACCGACGACGGCACGGTCGTCTCGTTCTATCGGGCGGCCGCGCCGATGGGCGGCATCTACAGGGTCGATTCCACCGGCGGGACCGCGACGCTTGTCTCCTCGGCAAGCCTCAGATCGGTGCGGGCCTCCGGAGACGGGGCGCGCCTCGTGGCGCGCGACTTCAACGCCGGGAGCTACGCGCTCGACAACCTCGGCGGAAGCGTCCAGCAGCTCACGCAGGCGCCGATCACGTACACCGTGGAGCGAGTGAGCGCGCTGTCCCCCGGGGGAAACCGGGCGTGGTACCTGGCCGGTGTGACCCCCGGGAGCTATTCCATGGGGCTGTTCGTCTACGACTTCGACGCCGGCACGCGGACCCAGCTCACCGACCCGAGCACCCTCTTCATCGAGGATTCGCACTTTCGCGCCTCCGATGCCGGCGACGTCGTCTTCGTGAGCGACGACAATCCGACCGGCCAGAATCCGGGGGGCGGGGATCACCTGTTCAAGCTCAGCGCGCAGGGCACGATCACCCAGCTCACGTTCAGCTCGGGCCCGGTCGTCCTGGCGGCGTTGCCGGCCATCCGGGGAGACGGGCAACAGATCGTCTTCCAGGGGGCGACCCTCACCGGAGAAGTGCCGCTCTATCGGATGAACGGCGATGGGACGGGGATGGCGCCGATCCATCCGGCTATCGACTCGAGCTCGTTCATGCACCCCGCCATCTCGGAGGGGACGCCGCACGCCTGGGTGGCCTACACGTTCGGCCCGGACCAGATCCTGTACCGCGTGAAGACCGACGGCAGCGGCTTGCAGCGGATCACGTTGACCAGCGACGCGTGCTATGACCCTTCGATCTCCGGCGACGGCAACCGGATTGCCTTCGCGAGCGCAGGGGATTTCGCGGGACAAAATGCGGACCACTCCTACGAAGCGTTCCTGTGGGATGCCACGACCCAGCTCATCACCCAGCTGACGCACGACCAGGGCGAGAACATTGAGCCGCGGATCACGCGCAACGGCCAGTGGGTCTTCACCGGAGAGCTGAGAATCGCGGCCGGCACCGGCGTTGCGGAACCGGCGATCGGCTTTCTCCATACGACGTCGTTCGGTCGTAGCGTCGCCCCCAACGCGACCGGTACCGCGTGGGCCTTTGGCGCGAAGGGCGTGATCGATCGCAGCCCGAGCGGCTTCTCGCTGTATCGAGCTACGACGACCGTCGCGCCGAAGATCGAGGTCGGGAAGGCCTCGCCGACGCTCGTGACGTGGGATCCTTCGCCCGGCGTGTTCCGCTACGACGTCATCCGCGGGTCGGTGGGGAACCTCGCCCTCCTGGCGAGCACCGTCGATCTCGGGACGGTGGTCTGCCTCGAGGACGACTCGCCGGACAACCACGTCCGCGGCTTCGAGGATGCCTCGAACCCCGCGCCGGGTCAGGCGTTCTTCTTCCTCTATCGCGGGAGCGTCGGCTTGGGCGCCGCGACGGGCTCGTACGGGCAGGGGACCGGCGGGAAGGAACGCGTCGCCGGATCCGGAGGCTGCAACCCGTAGGGCCGAGAAGCTCGGAGGTCAGCGCGCCGCCGGCCTTGGGCCGCATTGGTCCCCCCTTCGCTCGAATCGTTTACGGGCTTCTACGTCCGGCTCCGGGAGGCGTCAAGCGAGAACCGGCGGATAATCCGCGGATGCCGATCGTCCACCACACGCCGGCGACCCTCCTCACCCTGGCAGCCTTGGTTGGCGCCGCCGGCTGCCCGCCGGAGCCCGTCGACGCCGATCTCGCCATCCAGAACGTCACGGTCCTACCGATGACCTCGGAGGCCGCGGTCGCAGGCCAGACCGTCCTGGTCAAGAAGGGGACGATCGTCGCCGTAGGACCCTCCCACGAGCTGCAGTGCGATGCCGACTGCACGCGGGTCGACGGGACCGGGAAGTTCCTGATGCCCGGTCTCGCCGACATGCACGTCCACGTCTGGTCGGAGGCCGAGCTTCCGCTCTACGTGGCCAACGGCGTGACCCTCGTGCGCAACATGTGGGGGGAGCCCCAGACGCTCGCGATGCGCAAGCGCGTCGAGGAGGGGAAGGTCCTCGGTCCCCGCATCGTGACCGCCGGGCGGCTCGTGGACGGCGATCCTCCGATCTGGGGCGAGTCCAGCGCGGTGGCCACGACGCCCGAACGGGCGCGCGCGCTGATGGACGAGCAGAAGGCCGCGGGGTTCGACTTCTTCAAGATCTACAGCCGGCTGACGCCCGAGGTGTTCGATGCGATCGCCGCGCACGCGCGCGAGACCGGCTTCCCTTTCGCGGGGCACGTGCCCAGCGCGGTCCCCCTGGAGCACGCACTCGACTCCGGGATGGCGACCATGGAGCACCTGCTCGGGTGGGGCGAGGCGACGCGTCGGCCCGATGGTCCCTACCCGTCGCAGGCGAGCATCCCCGACTGGGGGAAGCGCCGCGCGGCATCCGCGGTGCTCGCCCGGCGCGTGCGGGCCGGCGAGGTGAGCTGGAGCGAAGTCTTCGATCCCGAGAAGCGGCGCGCGGTCGCTGCCCACGCCGCGGCGAGGAAGGTCTGGCAGGTCCCGACCCTTCTCGTGAACCGCCGGATCGTCACGTCGCGCCGGCAGTCGGCGGAGCTACTCGCGCGGCCGGAGATGCGGTACATCGCGCCGGAGGTGCGGGCTTCCTGGAGCCCCGCGACCGATTTCCGGATCAAGGACATCGCAGACGAGGACCTCGAGCTGCTCCAGATCTACTACGAGGAGGACCTGCGGCGGGTGAAGGCGCTCGCCGACGCGGGGGCGCCGCTGATGGCCGGGACGGATGCCCCGAACCCCTACGTCGTCCATGGGTTCGCGATCCACGAGGAGCTGGCGGCGATGGTGGAGGCCGGGCTCACCCCCTATCGGGCCTTGATCGCGGCGTCGCGGGCGCCCGCGGAGTTCTTGGGCGAGAGGGGGAAGGCGGGAGCGATCGAGGCGGGAGCCCGCGCCGACCTCGTGCTCCTCGACACCAACCCGCTCGTGGACATCGCGGCGACGCGGGGGATCGCGGGTGTCGCCCGCGCGGGGCGCTGGCTCCCACGGGAGGAGCTGGACGGGATCCTGCAGTCGATCGCCGCCGGCTACGCTCCGGTCGAGGATTGGTTCGCCGGCGTCGCACCGCTCCCCGAGGGTGCGCCGAAGGTCGAGTTCGAGCTCCGCTACAACGACGCCGAAGTCGGCGCGGAGCGCGGCGCCACCACGGGAGAGACCGTCTTCGGCCAGAGGTGCGTCAAGCTCTCCGGCGACCTCTCGACGGAGACGGTCAGCTTGGCGCCGGCTCGGCTGTCGTACCGGCTGACGACGCCGAGCGGCTCGGCGGAGGGCGAGGCGACGATCGACGCGGCGGCCGTCGCGCTGTCGGGGCGCTCGCTCGACGGCAGCGCGGTCGATCGGTCGTTCCCGCGCGACGGCTCGATCGTCGTCTGCGACCTCGTGGCCTGCCTGGCCCCGGTCGTCGCCGCGCTCGGGGGTGTCGCCGTCGGCGACCGTCGCGAGCTGGACGTGCTCACGCTGGAGTCGTTCGGAGACCTGCGGTTCGAGCGCGAGACCTGGACTCTCACGCGAGCGGCGGACGAACGCGGCCTGCGTGTCTACGAGGGCGTCAGGCGGCGCGGCAGCGAGGAGAACGGCCTGCGTCTCACCGCCGGCGAGGGTGGCGTGCGGTCGGTACGGCACACGCTGAAGGTCGGAACGTTCGAAGCCCTAGTCCGATGAGATCGCTTCGCGCCGTAACTTTCCTCCTGGAATCCCCTCACGAGTGAACGGGTCGATTGCACCCCGTGCACGAATGACATGTGCCCTCTCGATGCTTGCGGGCTTGTCCGTGGATTCCATGGAATTCCGACGGGTACGTGCCTTGCTCTACCTGGTGTCGTCACCGACCTCGTGGGTGTAACCGAAAAGGAGGCTCTATGACCTCGCATCGGAGAAACACCATTGCTGGCGCGATCACCGCTGTAACGCTTGCTTTCGGGGCGGCCGTACTGCTCCCGGCGAAGGCGGACATCGACGGCGACGTTCGCGGCGGCGTCAATGCGGACGCCGACGGACCGTTCCTCGGCGCCGGGATCCTGACGCAAATCAAGTCCAGCCCGTGGTTCTTCAACCCGAACGCCGAATACACGGCCGGCGACGAGGCCGATGTGCTCTCGGTGAACGCCGACGTGCACTACGACTTCACGACGTCCACGAGCTGGACGTTCTGGCTGGGGGCCGGTCCCGCCCTCGTGACCTACGACCCGGAGTTCGGTGAGGACGACGAGAACGATCTCGGCGTGAACCTCCTGGTCGGAGCGGGCGCCAAGCGCGGGAAGGTTCGCCCGTTCGTCCAAGGCAAGTACTTCGCAGCGGACAACGATCAAGTTCTGGTCGCCGCTGGGATCCGCTGGTAAGCGACTGACGATGACGGCCCGGCTCGATGTTCGAGCCGGGCCGTGTAGAGTTGCTCCCGCGACCATGACCAAGCCGCGATCGCTTTTGACGGCCGGGGCTCTCGTCTTCCTCTCGATGGGGTGCCACGATTCCCTCGAGGAAGGGGCCCTGCTTCGCCTCTACGGAATCTACCTGGACGAATCGGGCCTCGGCGGAACGATCACCCTCCACAGCAACCCCGCCGGCGTCGAGCTCGCGGGCGAGCTGCTGCTGGCGGGCCAGCAGGCCATTCCGCTCACGGGGAGCTACCGGGGCTCCACGGGGGCCATCGTCTTCGCGAGCGAGGACGGGAGCTACGAGTTCGAGGGGGGCGTCGGCCGATACGCGGCCGGAACCGGCGCCGTGCCCGCCGGCCGCGCGAACTTCGCGCTGTTCGTCAACCCCACGCTCTCGACGGCCACCTATTGCGGACCGGCGTCGTGTACGGTGCCGGACGGATGCCCCGCGCTCGGGACGATCCAGGTCGCCATCAACGGCTCGTCCGCGCTTCTGACCTACCGCGTCGACGAAACCGAAGCCGTCGGCTCGGGGAGCGCCAGCCCGACCGCCGTCAACGTCCACGTGGGGAGCTCCGCTTCGACGATCGACGTCACCGTCCACGGCGACATCGCCGGCGACACGGTCACGGGAACGTGGGAGGACGGCCTGGCCGGGATCAGCGGGACCTGGGACGGAAACGCATCCCCGTGCGCGACCTCGCCGTTGCGCTTTACCTCGGCGTCGTCACCCGGCGCATGAGCACGGCCAGCGCGGCGACTCCCAGCGACTTCACCAGCGTCGGGTGCTGCGAGTAGAAGCGCGCTGCCTTGTCAATGATCGACGGATCCTTCGCGGCGGCCTGCCGCGCCAAGCCCTGCAGCATCTCGGGCGCAATCGTCGGCGACTCGCCCCCGATACCTGCCGTGCTCAGAGCGTTGGCCACGCCGGCCGGTCCGATGACGCTGATCAGATGGTTGACGAAGTCCGCTCTCTGCTCGGGCGTGGATCGGTCGAACAGGGCGGAAACCATCTGCTCGAACGGAGGCGTCTCGTCGGACTTGAAGGCATGGGACAGGCCGTCCGCCAGGGACTCGCTCGGCACGGCGCCCGCCACCCGATCGTAAGCCTCGTTCACCTCGCCCTCCGGCGCGCTGCCGGTCTTGACCCGCTTGAAGAGATCTCCCAGCTCGTCGAAGAGGCTCATGACGCGTCCTCGGAGGCGAGGGCCTCTTCGTTGCTGGAGCCCTCCGCCAGCTCCGTGAGCTTGGCATTGGCACCCTCTTCTTCCTCGAGGATGTTGCCGAGGAGGGTGGCGGCCTTCGATTCACCCAGGAGGCCGGCCCATTCCTGGAGGCAGCCGTACGATGCCATCTCGTAGTGCTCGACCTTCTGCGCAGCGGAGATCAGGGCGGCGTTGATCGCCGGGGATCCGGCGAAGTCCGTCGCGATCTCGTCTCCCTCTTCCAGGAGCCCCACGGTCCCTTCGCACTTCTTCCCCTTGGCGGTTTCGCCGAACATCTCGAAGACCTTCTCGAGCTTCGTCGCGTGGCCTTCGGTTTCCTTCAGGTGGGACATGAACGCTTCTTTCAAGTCCTGCGACGTGGCCGCCTTCGCCAGCCTCGGCAAGGCTTTCGCGATGCGGTGCTCGGCGTCGTACATATCGGCCAGCTCTGCCATGAACAGCTCCCTGAGCGTTTTCATCTTCGTCGTCTTGGCGTTCATTGCGCGTAACTCCTGTCAATCTGAATAGGCCCCCGTGGCCGAGGCGCCTCGGCCGTGGGGGCGAGGATCGTTACATTCGAGATTTCGCGAATTCGTCGTCGGTTTTCGGCACGGACGCTTCGCCCGTCGCGCAGATGTCCTGCGCTCCGGCCTGGGAAAAGATCTTCTTGGCGCTGGCGATCTCTTCGGAGCTTTCGGTGTGCACCGAGATGAGGAGGTTGCCGGCCTTCACCTTGCCCTCGTAACGCTTGGCTTCGAGCTCGGGGATCCCCATGCCGATCAGGGCGCCGGCGATCCCGCCGGCGGCGGCGCCGATCGCCGCGCCGCCGAGAGCGGCCATGATGGGGCCGGCAGCGATGAAGGGGCCGACTCCTGGAATCGCGAGCGCGCCGATCCCGGCGATCCATCCCAACGTGCCGCCGATGACGCCGCCGGTTCCGGCGCCGGCGACCGCCCCCTCGGGCGCCTTGGTGCTCTTCTCGTGGGCAAAGTCACGAGTCGAACCCTTGTCGGGAAACAGGACGGAGATGTCGTCGCTCGAGAAATCCGCGCGCTTGAGCTGACCGACGATGTCCTCGGCTTGCTGCCGTGACGTGGCGATACAGAATACCGATTTCTTGGACATGGGGCTCTCTTTCTTGACGGCGCCGGGCGCCGCGGCTTGTCGGACCGTGGAGGTACTCAGGTTAGTGCGCGCGGTGCCCGGTTCCTATACGGTCTTCACCTGCTTCGGAGGCGGGATTTCATGCACGAGGCGCACTGCAGTGTTTCGCGCGCGCCTCACCTGGGCGTGACGAGCCCTCGCCCGCCCACGATCTCGAAGGTGAATCGAACGTCGTAGTAGACCGCGACCGGCTCGAACGACGTCGTCACCTTGTAATCGGCCGCTCCGTCTCCATCGAGGTCGTTCCCCGGTGCGACCTTGCGGAGATATCCGGGCTGGAATCGCCACGCCCGCACGGCGGACTCGACCGATTGCCGGAAATCCGACGCGTAGGGTCCGTCCTCGGAGGACTCGAGGGGAGAGTCGAGGACCTGCGAGACGCGTCCGGCCGTGTCGATGACGATGCGAACGACCTCGCGATGTGTTCCGGCGTGTTCGCGGAGCGCGCGCTCGGGGTAGACGGGGAGGGCGTTGGTCCTGTCGGGCAACGGCCGGTCGAATTGGACGTCGGCGTCGAGGTGCAATGCGGGGTTCGCGGGATCGAAGATGTAGCTTGCTTTCGACGCGCCCGTGTCCACCGTCGTCGCCGCGCGTTTCGCAGCGCACCCCAACGCAATCGCGAACGCGAACGCGAACGCGAACGCGAACGCGAGGAGGCGGATACGTCGCATGACTGACGATCCTCCCACAAGGCGTCGACCCCGCGCGGGAACGGGTGGCTGCAGCCCTTAGGTTCGACGTATATCACTGGCGCCCCCACCACCGCGGTCCTCTCGAGGAAGGGAGTTCCCATGCCCGCACTCATCCCTTGGCTCCTTGCGGTCGCCCTCGTGCCCGTACCGTCCCCCGGGTCGGGAGGCTCGCGGCGGATCGACGTCAACTGTCAGCTCGGACACGCGCTGGAGGGAGCAATCGTCAGGGCAAAGAACATCGGTGGCGAGGTCGACATCTACGTTCACGGAATCTGCGTAGGGAACTTCATCATCGACACCGGCGGCATCACCTTGCGCGGGGCCGACAACGCCTCCGGCCTTGCGGCTCCGGCGGGCGGCTTCCTTCCCGTGATCGAGGTGATCGATGCGCAGGCGAGCCTCCGCGGACTCGCCGTGCGGGGCGGGCCGGCAGGGGTGGTGGCCCGGGGCTGGGACGCGGAGGTTTTCTTGGTTGCGGTCGACGTTCACGGCCAGACCGACATTGGTGTGTTCGGGCAGCGGGGGGCGCAGCTCACGCTGATCGATTCAACGGTTCACGACAGCGAGGTCGGGGTCCTGGCCGATTCCAGCGCTCGGCTCAATCTGCAAAACGTGACCGTGAGCGATGAGCGGATCGGAGTGGCCGTCTCCCAGCAGAGCACCGCCGCCCTCAACGGCTCCACGATCTCGAACAACCGTGAGGCCGGCCTGGCCGTTTCCTCGCGCTCCGACGTGAACGTTCTGGGCGGCGCCTTCCGCGAAAACGGTCAGGTTCACGTCCACGCCGGTGAGTGGAGCGAAGTCAGCCTGCTCTCCGGCGTGACGATCGGCTCCGAAGGCGATTCGACGCCCTATTCGCTGAGCGTCATCAGGGGCGCCGCGATCGCGTCGTTCTCGACGCCGGCGATTCACGGACACGTCAGCGCGCTGATCGGCGGATCGGTGCAGCTGGGAAACACGGC
>Ga0137436_1000324_pt1 | contig 15057 bp, 11 predicted proteins | sample EasRivERMGT119_2_FD_102328 | JGI IMG/M metagenome (GOLD analysis project Ga0137436, IMG submission 102328) | Soil microbial communities from meander-bound floodplain in the East River, Colorado, USA - East River MetaG ERMGT119_2 | ecosystem: Environmental > Terrestrial > Soil > Floodplain ...
AACAGCAACTTCAACGGCTCGGACAGCTTCACCTACAAGGCGAACGACGGCAGCCTCGACTCGAACCTCACCACGGTCTCCCTGACCATCAATGCGGTGAACGACGCGCCGGTGGCGAGCGGCGACAGCTTCAGCGTGAACGAGGACAACACGCTGACGGTCTCGGCGCCGGGCGTGGCGGGCAACGACACCGATGTCGACAGCTCGACGCTGATGGCGACGCTGGTGAGCAGCACGACCAACGGCTCGCTCAGCTTCAACGCCGACGGCTCGTTCACCTACACGCCGAACGCGAACTTCAACGGCTCGGATAGCTTCACCTACAAGGCGAACGACGGCAGCCTGGATTCCAACGTGGCGACGGTGTCGATCACCATCAACTCGGTAAACGATGCGCCGATCGCCAACGCGGATGCGTTCAGCGTTGACGAGGACGGCACGCTGACGACCACCGCGCCCGGACTGCTGGGCAACGACACGGATGTCGACAGCTCGACGCTGACGGCGACGCTGGTGAGCAGCACGACGAACGGCTCGCTGACGTTCAACAGCGACGGCTCGTTCACCTACACGCCGAACAGCAACTTCAACGGCTCGGACAGCTTCACCTACAAGGCGAACGACGGCAGCCTCGACTCGAACCTCGCCACCGTGTCGCTCACCGTGAACCCGGTGAACGACGCGCCGGTGCTCGCCGCCATCGCCGACAAGGCGGTGAGCGAAGGCGAACTCCTCACGTTCACCGTCAGCGCGAGCGACGTCGATGACGCGGCCGGCAGCCTGGTGTTCAGCGCCGGCGCGCTGCCCGCGGGCGCCACGTTCGATCCGGCCACTCGCGCCTTCAGCTGGATGCCGGGCGAGGTGCAGGGGCCGGCTTCCTACGCGGTGAGCTTCAGCGTGACCGACGCCGGCAGCCTGTCCGACGCCCAGAGCGTCTCGATCACGGTCAATGAGGACGCCAGCCTCGACGCCGGTCCGCAGGCGAACGACGGCAGCCCGGACGCCTTCCGCCTGGTGCGCAGCGGCGCCAACGTCCAGGGCTATCTGAACGGCACGCTCGTCTTCAGCCGCGCGTTTGCCTCGCTTGCCGGCACGCCTCTCGGCGTCACCGGCTCCAACGACGATGACGCGCTCACCATCGACTTCTCGGGCGGCAATCCGATCCCGGCGATGGGCGTCAATTACCAGGGCGGCGGGCAGGCGAGCGCCGACACGCTCAGCCTCACCGGCGGCTCGCCCAGCTCGGTGGTCTACACAGCCTTCGACGCGCATTCGGGCACCATCTCGATCGACGGCGCGCTCGTCACCTACGCCGGCCTCGAGCCGATCGTCGACACGCTCGCCGTCGCCAACCGGCAGTTCGTCTTCGGCGGCGCGAACGACAGCGTGACGCTCACCATCGGCGCGAGCACCTCGACGCTGGCGAGTCCCTCGAGCGAGTCCGTGACCTTCGCGAACCCGGCGCAATCGCTCATGATCTCGACGGGCGCGGGCAACGACTCGATCAACATCGTCAACGCGGCGGGCACGCCGCCCGCGTTCACCGTCGCGGTCGACGGCGGGCCGGGGGCGAACACCGTCAGCGCGAGCGGCGTGGCCATCTCCGGCCTGATCCTCGGCACCGCCGGCAACGACGTGATCGACGTCGGCCAGTCGGGCGCGACGATCAGCGCGAACGTGAACGGCGCCGTGAGCACGTTCGGCGGCGCGACCTTGGTCAACGTGAGCGCGCTCGGCGGCAACGACACGGTCACCCTGCACGGCCTGACGATCCCGACCGTCGTCTACGGCGACGCGGGCAACGACGTGCTCGACGCCTCCGGCGTCACCGCGACCGGCGTGGCGCTGTTCGGCGGCGACGGCAACGACGTCCTCACCGGCGGCGCGGGCGCAGACTTCCTGAGCGGCGACGCGGGCGACGACACGCTGTCCGGCGGCGCCGGCAGCGACACCCTGGACGGCGGCGCCGGTACCGACACCGCGGTGCTCACGCGCCTCACCCCGGTCGCCTACTGGAACCTCAACGAGACCAGCGGCACTACCATCGGCGACAGCGCCGGCGCGCCGCAGAACGGCAAGTTCTACGGCAGCGCGGATCTGGACGATCCGGGCGTGCCGGCCGCGCAGGCGCCGTTCGGTGCGCAGACCGGCGCGGACTTCCACGACACGACTAAGGAATACATCGCGGTGCCGCACGACGCGGTCTTCGAGGTGGCGCAGGGCACGATCCAGCTCTGGTTCAAGACGCGCGACGCCAACGACAAGCAGGCCCTGTTCGCCAAGGACAAGGACGGCAACGGCGCCGGCCAGCTGCTGATCTGGATCGACGACCGCGACGTCAAGGTCAAGCTCGAGACCGGCTCCGCGACGCAGACCATCACCGCCAACAACCTCATCTCGTCGAATGTCTGGTACCAGATGACCTTCACCTTCGGCCCGGCCGGGATGAAGCTGTATCTGAACGGCACGCTGGTTGGCTCGAACGCCTACACCGGCGGCCTGGCCGCCAACAAGCAGCCGATCGTGATCGGCGGCAGCGACGCGACCAGCACCAGCAGCGACCTGTCGAAGCTCAGGATCACCGATCCGTTCGACGGCTACATCGACGAGGTGGCGTTCTACAGCAAGGCGCTGACCGCGGCCGAGATCGCGCAGACGACGAGCCGCGGCTCCATGGGCGTGGTCGGTCCCGAGGACGCGGCCGACACGCTGATCAGCATCGAGCGCATCGCCTTCATCGGCGGCACGACCGCGGGCTTCTCGCAGACCTCGGTGTCGGGCGGCGCGCTCACCAACGTGGCGACTTTCTTCGGACTGAACGGCACCGTCGACATCGGTACCTTCGACGGCAGCAGCGGCAGCGACGCCAAGGGCGAGCGGCGCGATCCGCCGGTCTGGACCTCGATCCTCAAGCAGTGCCAGGATCTGCTCAGGAACGCGCTCGGCGCCGAGCACCACTCGGCGAAACAGACGGAGCACGGCGCCACGGACGCCGGCGCCAAGCACGCGAAGGGCGACTGGGTGATCGAGCGCGGCGAGCACCACGGCAAGTCGGAGCATTCCGCCGGGCACGAGAAGGGTGAGGGCGTGCGCATCGACTGGAAGAGCGCCTTCAGCGGCTTCGGCATCCCGTTCCTGAAAGGCGGCAGCGCCGCGCGCGCGCCGCAGCAGCCGAACATCACCGAATTCAAGGCGCCCACGCCGAAGAAGGATGGCAAGCGCTAAGCGCCCTGGCGGGCGCATGGGGCGCTCTGGGGGCAAAAAGCCGCCTCCCGGGGGTGCTTCGAGGTTAACATCTCAGGTAACAGCGCCGGTCGAGCGCGGCAGCGACGAGCCGGCGGAGCAAGTTCAACAACCGCAGACAACCACTGAGGAGAGCAGCAAGATCATGGCTACGAATCGCGCAGAAGCCGCCGATAGCACGGCGGCGCCGGAAGGCACGCGGATCAAGTGGGACGACGCGAGCATGAAGAGCTCCTATGCCAACGTGTGCAACGTCACCAGCACGCGCGAAGAGATGGTGCTCCTGTTCGGCATGAACCAGGCGTGGAACCGCGGCCAGAAGGAAGTCACCATCCACTTGACCGACCGGATCGTGGTCAGTCCCTACGCCGCCAAGCGGCTGAGCATGCTGCTCCAGGGAGTGGTCGCCGAATACGAGAAGCGCTTTGGCACGCTCAGCATCGATGCAACGGGAGCGGGCGAAGGCAAGAAGTCCTAAGGCCGCCTTGCCGGGCCTTCGTCCAGTCGAATGAGCCCGGTAGCACCGGACGTTCAGGGTGGGCGGCGCTTCGCCAGCGTCGCCGAGCTGGCGCCACGCAGCGCCGCCGAGCAGGCCTGGGCGCGCTTCGCGCAGGCGCAGAGCGCCGAGGACTTCTGCAGCAGCTGGCTGCTGATCCAGTGCGACACGATCGGCGGTGTCTCCGACGGCGTGGTTCTGCTGCAGAAGCCGGGCGCGCAGGAATTCGTGCCGGTCGCTTTCTATCCCGACGCGCCGAGTGATCCGACGCACCTCGCGGAGATCAGCGAACGCGCGCTGAAGGAGGGCCGCGGCGTCGTCGTGCCGCGCGGCGACGAAGCGAGCAACGAGCCGCGCTTCCAGCTCGGCTACCCGATCCGCCTCGAAGGTCAGGTGCGCGGCGCCATCGGCCTGGACCTCGACGCGCGGCCCGACGCGCAGCTGCAGTCCGCCCTGCGCGCGCTGCAGTGGGGCTCCGGCTGGCTCGAAGCCCTGCTGCGCCGGCACGCCGATCCCGAGGAGGCGGCGCGGCTGCGGCTCAAGCTCGCGCTCGACGCGATGTCCACGCTGCTCGGCCAGGCCGGGCTGAAGGAGTCGGCGTCGGCCTTCGTCACCGAGCTCGCCACGCGCCTCGGCTGCGACCGCGTCTCGCTCGGCACGTTCCGCCGCCGCCGCGTCAGGCTGTGCGCGGTCTCCCACTCGGCCCAGTTCGACGAGCACGCCAACCTGCTGCGCACGGTCGAGGCCGCGATGGAGGAGGCGGTCGACCAGTCCGAGGTGGTGGTCGCACCGCCGGCCCAGGACAACCTGCCGGTCATCTCGCACGCCCACGAGGTGCTGGTGCGCGAATCGATGGCGGGCAGCGCGGTCACCTTCCCGCTGCTGAGCGAGGGCGAGGTGGTCGGCGCGCTCACCCTGGAGCGCGCCGCGGGACTGCGCTTCGACGTGCCGACGCTCGAGTTGTGCGAGGCGGTGGCCGCGGTCGCCGGGCCGATCATCGATCTCAAGCAGCACCGCGAGGACAGCCTGCCGGCGCACGCCGTGGCGAGCGCGACACGGGCCTGGAAGAAGCTGGTCGGGCCCGGGCACCCCGGCCTCAAGCTCACCGCCGCCTGCGTGGCGGCGGTTGCGCTGTTCCTCGCCTTCGCCACCGGGCCGTTCCGCGTCGCCGCCGACGTGACCGTAGAGGGCGCGGTGCAGCGCGCGATCGCCGCGCCCTTCAACGGCTACGTCAAGGAGGCGCTCGCGCGCGCCGGCGACACGGTGAAGCAGGGCGCGCCGATCGGCCGCTTCGACGACCGCGACCTGCAGCTCGAGAAGGCGAAGATCATCAGCCAGCGCGACCAGTTCCAGCGCCAGCATCGCGAGGCGATAGCCAAACACGACCGGGCGCAGGCCGAGATCTTCAGCGCCCAGCTGGCGCAGACCGACGCGCAGCTCGATCTGGTCGAGCAGCTGCTCGCGCGCGTGACGATGAGCGCGCCGTTCGACGGCATCATCGTCAGCGGCGACCTGTCGCAGAGCCTCGGCTCGCCGGTCGAGCGCGGCCAGGTCCTGTTCGAGGTCGCGCCGCTCGACGGCTACCGCATCGTGCTGCGGGTCGACGAGCGCGACATCCCGTACGTCGCGCTCGGCCAGCGCGGCGAGCTCGCGGTGAGCGCCGCGCCGAGCAGGAAGCTGCCGTTCACCGTCACCTCGATCACGCCGGTGAACCTGGCGAAGGAAGGGCGCAACTTCTTCCGCGTCGAGGCGCGCCTGGAGCACGAGGGCATGCGGCTGCTGCCGGGCATGGCCGGGGTCGGCAAGATCTACGTCGAGGACCGCAAGCTGGTGTGGATCTGGACGCACGCGCTCACCGAGTGGGTCACGCTCAAGCTGTGGACCTGGCTGCCGTAGCCTAGGGCCGGCGCGTGTCCGACCTGCACAGCCCTTCCTGGTACCGCGTGGCGCACCTGCGCCCGAGGCTGAGCGGCCATGCGCGCATCCACCGGCACCAGTACCGCGGCGAGCTGTGGTACGTGCTGGAAGACAAGCTGTCGCGGCGCGTGCACCGCTTCAGCCCGATCGCGTACTACGTGATCGGCCTGCTCGACGGCCGCCGCACGGTGCAGCAGGTGTGGGAGAGCGCGAGCAGCCGCTTCGGCGACGACGCCCCCACCCAGGACGAGGTGATCCGGCTGCTGGGTCAGCTGCACACGGCTGAAGTCCTGCAGACCGAGGCGATGCCCGACGTCGGCGAGCTGCTGCGCCGCGCGAAGCGCGGCCGCAAGAAGACCTGGATGCAGAACCTGCTCTCGCCCATGGCGATGCGCTTTCCGCTGGTCGACCCGGACCGCGCGCTCGAGCGCTGGCTGCCGTGGTACCGGCCGTGGTTCGGCTGGGCCGGCGTGATCGTCTGGGCCGCGGTAGTGGCCATCGGGCTGGTCAACGCGGTCTCGCACTGGAACGAGCTCGCCGAGGACGTGACCTCGCGGGTGCTCGCGCCCGAGAACCTGCTGCTCCTCTGGCTCACCTTCCCGGCGCTCAAGCTGCTGCACGAGTTCGGCCACGCCTGCGCGGTGAAGGTGTGGGGCGGCGAAGTGCACGAGATGGGCGTCATGCTGCTCGTCCTGATGCCGATTCCCTACGTCGACGCCTCCGCCTCTTCCGCGTTCCGCGAGTCGCGGCGGCGCATGGTGGTGGGCGCGGCCGGCATGGCGGTCGAGCTGTTCGTCGCCTCCCTCGCGCTCCTCGTCTGGCTGCATATCGAGCCGGGAATCACGAAAGCGGTGCTGTACAACGTCATGCTCATCGCCGGCGTTTCGACGGTGATGTTCAACGGCAATCCGCTGCTGCGCTACGACGGCTATTACATCCTGGCGGACCTGGTGCAGATTCCCAACCTGCGCATCCGCGCCAACCGGTACCTCGGCCACCTGGTCGAGACCAAGCTGTTCGGCGTGCAGGCGGCGGAAACGCCGCACGCCGAGGGCGAGCGCGCCTGGCTGGCCTTCTTCGCCATCGCCTCCTTCCTCTACCGCACCTTCGTGATGTGCGCGATCGCGCTGTTCATCGCCACGCAGTACTTCATCATCGGCGTGCTGCTCGCGCTTTGGGCGCTGGTCGCCTCCATGGTGATCCCGGCGGTGAAGGGGGTGGGCTACCTGCTGCTGCACGGCCGCGTGCGCCGCAGAAGGGCGCGCGCCCTGGGGGTCACAGCGGCGATTGCCCTGGCGCTCTACGCTGCCCTGTTCGTCGTGCCGTTTCCGCTGTGGAGCCGCGCCGAAGGCGTGATCGCGGTGCCGGAGGAGAGCCAGCTGCGCGCCGGCGCCGACGGCTTCGTGCGGCAGGTAGCCGCGCAGCCCGGGGCGCAGGTGGCGCCCGGCACGCCGCTGGTGATCTCCGACGACCCGGTACTGGAGAGCCGGGTGCGGGTGCTGGCCGCCCAGCAGCGCCTGCTCGAGGCGCGCGCCACCCTCCTGAGGACGCAGGACCGGGTGAGGTGGGCCCTGACGCTCGACGAGCTCGCGGCGGTGCGCATCGAGCTCGCGCAGGCGCGCCAGCGCCTCGCCGAGCTGAGCCTGCGCAGCCCGTCGGCGGGCACCCTGGTTTTCACCCAGGCGCCGGGGGACCTGCCGGGCCGCTTCCTGCGCCGCGGCGAGCCCATCGGCTACGTGGTGCCCGGGATCGGCAAGACCGCGACGGCCCGCGTGCTGGTCTCGCAGGACGACGTGGACCTGGTCCGCGACCGCACCGAGCGCGTCGCGGTGAGGGTCGCCGGCCGGCCCCACGAGACGATCCAGGCGAGGGTGCGCCGCGAGGTTCCGGCGGCCAGCACGCGCGTGGTCAACCTCGCGCTGTCCAGCGTCGGCGGCGGCACCGCGCCGCTCGACCCGCGGGAAACCAAGGAGCCCAAGACGCTCGACGCCTGGTTCGACTTCGAGATCGACCTGCCGATGACGCCGGCCATCGTGCTCGGCGAGCACGTCTACGTGCGCTTCGAGCACGGCAACGAGGCCATCGCCTTGCGCATCTACCGCAGCCTGCGGCAGCTCTTCATGCGGCAGTTCACCGTCTGATGGCCTCCGGCGCGCCGTTGCAGGCCTACGTAGCGCGCACCTACCCCGAGCGCGACGACCTGCCGCCGGGCAAGATCGAGCGGCTGCTGACCGAGCTGCGCTACCTGTCGCGCAACGTCGAATCGGGCAAGCGGCGGCTCGGCGATATCGTCGCGGCGAGCGCCGCGCACGCGCGCGACGCCGCGTCCGCCACCGACGCCGAGCTGCGCGCGCGCGCCGCTGCGCTGCGGCCGCACCTGAAGCGCGCGGGCTTCGACCACCTCGCCCTCGCCGCCGAGGCTTTCGCGCTGGTGCGCGAGACCTCGTCGCGCGCGCTCGGCATGCGGCACTTCGACGTGCAGCTGATCGGCGGCTGGGCGATGCTGCGCGGCATGATCGCCGAGATGGACACGGGAGAAGGCAAGACCCTCACCGCGACGCTCACCGCGGCCACCGCGGCGCTCGCCGGCAAGGCGGTGCACGTCGTCACGGTCAACGACTACCTGGCCGAGCGCGATTCGCAGCAGATGGCGCCGGTCTACGAGCGGCTCGGCCTGACGGTGGGCTGCGTGCGCGGCGGCCAGCAGCCGCCGGAGCGGCGCGCCGCCTACGCCTGCGACGTCGCGTATTGCAGCAACAAGGAAATCGCGTTCGACTACCTCAGGGACCGGCTGGTGCTCGGCGGCCGGCCGCACCCGATCGCGATGCGGCTCGGCGCCCTGGAAGGCGCCGGCGCGGGCAGCCGGCTGCTGCTGCGCGGGCTGCAGTTCGCCATCGTCGACGAGGCCGACAGCGTCCTGGTCGACGAGGCGAGGACCCCGCTCATCCTGTCCGGCATGTCGGACCAGACCGCGGAGGAGACGCTGCACCGCACCGCTCTCGGCCTGGCAAGGCAGCTCGAGAAGGGCGACTACCGCATCGGCGAAAGCGGCGTCGAAATCGCGAGCGCCGGGCTCGACAAGCTGGAGCGCATGGCGAAGCCGCTGCGCGGCCTGTGGACCGGTCCGCGTCGGCGCGAGCAGCTGGTAAGCCAGGCGCTCGCCGCGCTCCACATGTTCGAGCGCGACAAGCACTACCTGGTGCGCGACGGCAAGGTCGTGATCATCGACGAATACACGGGGCGCGTGATGCCCGACCGCGCCTGGGAGCAGGGCCTGCACCAGCTGATCGAGCTGAAGGAAGACTGCGAGCCGACGCCACAGCGCGACACCCTCGCGCGCATCAGCTACCAGCGTTTTTTCCGGCGCTACGTCCATCTGTCAGGCATGACCGGGACGGCGAGCGAGGTGGCCGGAGAGCTGCGCGCCGTCTACCGCCTCAAGGTGGCGCGCGTACCGACCAACCGGCCGGCGCGCCGCATCGAGCTGCCCGCTCAGTACTTCGGCAACGCGCGGGCGAAGTGGCGCGCCGTCGTGGAAAGCATCGCGCAGCGCCACCGGACCGGCCAGCCGGTGCTGATCGGCACCCGCTCCGTGGCGGCTTCGGAAACGCTGGCCAGGCTTCTCGACGAAACCGGCGTGCCCTACAGGCTGCTCAACGCGCGCCAGGACCGCGACGAGGCCGAGATCGTGGCACGCGCGGGCGAGCCGGGCTGCGTCACCGTGGCGACCAACATGGCGGGGCGCGGAACGGACATCCGGCTCGCGCCGGGGGTCAGCGAGCGCGGCGGGCTGCACGTGATCGCGACGGAGCTGCACGACGCGGCGCGCATCGACCGCCAACTCTACGGCCGCTGCGGCCGGCAGGGCGACCCCGGGAGCTACCAGGCGATCCTCGCTTTCGACGAGGACCTCATGAAGAGCTTCCTGCCCTTTGCCCGGGGCGTGCTCGGCGGCCAGGGCCGGGTGCCGGGCAGCCTGGGAAGGTGGCTGTTCCGCCTGGCCCAGTGGCGCGCGGAACGGACGCACTCGCGCGCGCGCCGCGACCTGCTCGACCACGACGACTACCTGGGCGACATCCTCGCCTTCTCCGGCCGGGGCGAGTAGGCCCGGTCCGGGCCCTCAGGTCGCACGACAGCCTCGGCAAGGCGCTGCTCGGAGCGAAAAAGGCGAAACCCTCGGCGTAGCGGCCCGCCCTACAAAACGCGGCGGTGTCCAGTGACTGGACCCGCGGCGATTTCCCGGCATAGTCGCGGGCGTGCAAGACATCTGCCCCTCTACAGCCAAAAACAGCCACATCTACATCCGCCTGCTGCACGACGCCTGCGTCGCGCTCGGCGGCGAGCACGAGCTGGCCGAGTTCCTGGACGTCGACGTAGCCACAGTGGAAGCCTGGCTGCAGGGCCTGGGGCACCCGTCCGACGAGGTGTTCCTGCGCTGCGCGGACCTGCTGCACAGCCGCAGAGGCTAGCGGTTGAAAAAGTCGGTCAGGAGTTCCGGCGGCGCGTGTCAAATGCTGTCAGACGGGCGATTTGACGTACAGCCGAAATCTTTCCGGCGCAATATGGGTGCGTACCAAGCCGCGAGGGAGTGAGGACATGGCCGCACTGAACCGCATCTACGAGCGCACCGGGCTGGAAGCTCCGGCCGCCGCCCTGCGCGCCGAATCGCGCTGGCTGCTCGGCCTGATCAGCAGCGGCACGCACGCCGAGACGATCCGCTCCGGCATGCGCCGCTACTCCGACGAGCGCATCATGGAGCTGCTCACCGAGCTGGAAGCGCTGCAGCTGGTCAGGTCCAGCGCCGCGACCTCGGAGCACGACCTGGACTTCACCGGCAGCTTGAGCCTCGGCGCCCTGCGCGCCGCGCACAACGCCCTCAGCTAGAAGCAGGAACGCCCGAAAGCAAAAAGGCCCGCCGAAGCGGGCCTTTTTTTCTGCGTCTTGTAGTTCTTACAGCGGCTTGATGTTCGCCGCTTGCATGCCCTTGGGGCCGCGCTTCGCTTCGAACTCCACCTTCTGGCCTTCCTTCAGCGTCTTGAAGCCGTTCATCTGGATCGCGGTGTGGTGCGCGAACAGATCTTCGCCGCCGTCGGTCGGGGTGATGAAGCCGAAGCCCTTGGAGTCGTTGAACCACTTAACAGTGCCAGTTGCCATTACAAAATCCTCATACGAAATACCGCGACGAAACCGGGCGCGGGAAAGCCGGGCATGACGATCGAGGAAGGGATCTGACTGCCACTACAGACGCTGCAGAATGCGGCGGGTGCGGGTGCAAATTCGTCCTGATTAATCGCTGCGGGCGGGATCATATCACTATTCTCCGTGACGGGAATACCATGCCGGAATGACTAATTTGTCCGATTACGTCACCTCCGCTTTCTGGCGCGTCAACGCGCCCGACGCCGATCCGGCGGAGACGCGCGAGTGGCTGGAAGCCTTCGACGCGCTGGTGCGCGCCGAGGGCCGCGAGCGGGCCACCTTCCTGCTCAGGAAACTGCTGGACCACGCGCGCGTGCGGCGCGTGCCGCTGCCGCCGGTCCTCAACACGCCCTACAAGAACTCGATCGCGCTCGCCGACCAGCCGCAGTTTCCCGGCAACCTCGAGCTGGAAAGCCGCCTGTCGTCGATCGTGCGCTGGAACGCGCTCGCCATGGTGGTGCGCGCCAACCGCGCGCACGCCGAGCTCGGCGGCCACATCGCGAGCTATGCCTCGGCGGCGGACCTGTTCGAGGTCGGCTTCAACCATTTCTTCCGTGCCGACGACCTGGTGTACTTCCAGCCGCACTCGGCCCCCGGCGTGTATGCGAGGGCTTACCTCGAAGGCCGGCTGTCGGAGGAAAATCTCTCAAACTACCGGCAGGAAACGGGCGGCAAGGGACTGTCGTCGTACTGCCATCCCTATCTGATGCCGGAGTTCTGGCAGTTTCCCACCGGCTCCATGGGCCTCGGGCCCCTGAACGCGATCTACCAGGCGCGGTTCATGCGGTATCTGGCCGATCGCAAGATTCTCCAGTCCGAGAAATCGAGGAAGGTGTGGGCTTTCGTCGGCGACGGCGAGATGGACGAGCCCGAATCGCTCGCCGGGCTGTCGCTCGCCGCGCGCGAGGGGCTCGACAACCTGATCTTCGTCGTCAACTGCAATCTGCAGCGCCTGGACGGCCCGGTGCGCGGCAACGGCTCGGTGGTGCAGGAGCTGGAGGGCCTGTTCGCCGGCGCCGGCTGGAACGTGCTCAAGCTGCTGTGGGGCTCGGACTGGGACCCGCTGTTCGCGCGCGACGTCGACGGCGTGCTGCTCAAGCGCCTGCACGAGACGGTCGACGGCGAGTTCCAGACTTACGCCGCGACCGACGGGCGCTTCAACCGGGAGCATTTCTTCAACAAGTACCCGGAGCTGCGCCAGCTGATCGCCGACATGAGCGACGACGACATCGATCGCCTGCGGCGCGGCGGCCACGACCCGGTGAAGATCTATTCCGCGTACCTCGCCGCTTCGCGGCACGAAGGCCAGCCCACCGTGATCCTGGCGCAGACCAAGAAGGGCTACGGCATGGGGCTGTGGGGCCAGGGCAAGATGGGCACCCATCAGCAGAAGAAGCTCGACGACGAGGCGCTGAAGGCGTTCCGCGAGCGCTTCTCGCTGCCGCTGTCCGACGAGGACCTGGCGCAGCTGCGCTTCCACAACCCCGGCCCCGACAGCCCCGAGATCCGCTACCTCGAGGCGAGGCGCAAGGCGCTCGGCGGCTACCTGCCGGTGCGTCGCAGCAACGCTCCAAAATTTTCAGTTCCAAAACTCAGCAGCAGCAACCGAAACCAGTCCACCACCATGGTGTTCGTGCAGCTGCTGTCGCAGCTCCTCAAGGACGCGAAGCTCGGCCCGCGCGTGGTGCCGATCGTCGCCGACGAGGCGCGCACCTTCGGCATGCAGACGCTGTTCCGCCAGGTCGGCATCTATTCCGCGCTCGGCCAGCTCTACGAGCCGGAGGACCACGACGAGCTGCTCTATTACCGCGAGGCGAAGGACGGCCAGATCCTGGAGGAGGGCATCACCGAGGCGGGCGCCCTGTCGTCGTGGCTGGCGGCCGCGACCTCCTATTCGTCGCACGGCACGCCGATGCTGCCGTTCTACATCTACTACTCGGTGTTCGGCTTCCAGCGCGTCGGTGACCTGATCTGGGCGGCGGCCGACTCGCGCGCCCGCGGCTTCCTGGTCGGCGGCACCGCCGGGCGCACCACGCTCGCCGGCGAGGGCCTGCAGCACCAGGACGGCTCCTCGCATCTCATCGCCTCGACCATCCCGAACTGCCGCGCGTACGACCCCTGCTTCGGCTACGAGCTCGCCGCCATCGTCGAGGACGGCGCGCGGCGGCTGCTGGAGGCTCAGGAGGACGTGTTTTTTTATCTGACTACGTACAACGAAAACTATGACCATCCTGGGATACCTCCGGACGCTTCGCAGGAAGGGATTCTGAAAGGCCTGTACCTGCTCAAGAAAAGCGAGAAGCCGAGCGTCCAGCTGATGGGGAGCGGGCCGATCCTAAGAGAGGTCATCGCGGCGGCGGAGTTGCTGGAGAAGGACTGGAAAATCCAGGCGAACATCTGGAGCGTGACCTCGTTCACCGAGCTGCGGCGTGACGGCATGCAGGTCGAGCGCACGCGGCGACTGGGCGGCAAGGCGGAGGCCTGGGTGGAGAAGTGCCTGAAGGGCGCGAAAGGCCCGGTCATCGCGGCGAGCGACTACGTGAGCGCGCTCGCCGATCTCATCCGGCCCTACGTGCCGGGGAAGTACGTGGCGCTGGGCACCGACGGCTTCGGCCGCAGCGACACGCGCGCGGCGCTGCGCAACTTCTTCGAGGTGGACGCGAAGGGTATCGCCGTCGCCGCGCTGGCCGCGCTCGACAGCCCGCTAGCCGCCGATGCTCGGCGTAGATATGGGTACGACGACGCTGGGCGGTCCGCCGCTCCCTGGCAGCGGTAGCGCCTTCGCCGGTGCCTCGAGCTTAGCCGGCTGATCGATCGGCGGCAGTGCCATGCGTTCGCGCGCCATTCTCTGCCGCTCGTAGGGCAGCAGCTCGCGGGCGATCACCGGATCGGCGTTGAGCGGCTGGCCGGCGTCGCGCAGCTGGTTCGAGTGCAGGTTCTCCAGGGCGCGGCGCGCCTCGACTCCGCGCGTGGCAAACTCCGCCGACTGCTGGTCGCGCTGGATCAGCGCGCGCTGGATCTCCACCTGCTGCTGGGAGAGCTGGGCGAAGCAGGCAAGCGGCAGGCCGAGGAGCAGGAGCGCGGCAGCCGGCTTCATTCCACCTCCAGCGCCTTCTTCTCGCGGATCGAGCGCGCGAAATCGAGCACCGCGCGCGCGAGCGCCACGCGCTCGTCGGGCGAGCGCATCACCGTCTGCGCGACCGCGACCTGGATGCCGAGCGAGCGCACGCTCTCGACCAGCGCGAAGTCCTGGCGATCGATCACGAAGCCGTCGATCAGGCGCAGGTACTCGCTCGCCACGCCGCGCGCGCTCGGCTCGCGGCCGAGCTCGCTCATCATCTTGCCGGCCGAGCCTTTCAGCGCCTTGCCGCCGACAATCGGCGTCACCGCCACGATCGGCACGCCGCGCTCCTTCAACAGCTCGCGCATGCCGCCCACCTCGAGGATCGGGCGGATGACGTGGAACGGGTTGGCCGGGCAGATCACCACCGCCTCGAGGTCGGGAGCGTGCAGCGCCTCGAGCACCTCGTCGGAGATGCGCGCGTCACCCGCGCCGTTGTACATGAGGCCGCGCGCGGCGGGCCCGCAGCCGAGGTCGTTGAAGTACTCGTGATAGGAGACGGCGCCGTCGTCGGTCAGCACCTGGGTGCGCACCGGGTCGTCGCTCATCGGCAGGATGCGCGCCTGCACGCCGAGGCTGCGGCAGAAGTCGAGCGTGATCTGCGTGAGGCGGCGCTCGTTCGCCAGGCCCTCGCTGCGCAGCAGCGCGGTGGCGAGCGATTTGTCGCCGAGCGGCGGCCGGTCGGGGCCGCCGAGCTTCTTCAGCATCTCCTGCGCGGCGCGCGTTTCGTTCTCCGGCTCCCAGCCGGCGGCCGGGCTGGCGATGCCGGCGAGCACGTAGAGCATGGTGTCGAGGTCGGGCGACAGGCTGAGCCCGAGGTGCTGGTAGTCGTCGCCGGTGTTGACGATCACGGCGAGATCCTTGCCGCGCAGGCGATACAGCCCTTCGGCGAGCTTGGCGCCGCCAACCTGCCCGGCGAGTGCGACCACGGTTCCCATGGCGGCTAGTTTACAGTCGCGCGGCGAGCTCCGCGCCCTCGAGCATGGCGCGCTTCGCGTCGAGCTCCCCAGCCTCCTTGGCGCCACCAATGAAACGGTATTTTTCATTGTTGAGAGGTCTGTTCGGGTCCTGGCCGGCGCAG
>Ga0137436_1000325_pt1 | contig 15019 bp, 32 predicted proteins | sample EasRivERMGT119_2_FD_102328 | JGI IMG/M metagenome (GOLD analysis project Ga0137436, IMG submission 102328) | Soil microbial communities from meander-bound floodplain in the East River, Colorado, USA - East River MetaG ERMGT119_2 | ecosystem: Environmental > Terrestrial > Soil > Floodplain ...
CACAAAAAAACCCTTGACAATAGTTGGTGTCTATTATCAAAGGTTTTCAAAACGTGAACCTTATAAAGAAAATATCTTATTTCAGTTCAAAATCAGGTTTACCTGATTGAATCTTTTCCACAAATTTATCTTGTGTTAATTTTATTTGCTTTTGTATATTAGCAAATATATAATCAATCTGCTCTTGTGTGTAACTATATACATTTCTATTTGAGCAATTACCAAGATTTGCAAGTGTGACAATAATCTTTTTTGTTCTACGTCCTGCAATTACTTTAAATCTTTTCTCTTTTGCAGCAGGTGAATTATCAACTACTATTTTAGGTTTATCTCCTGCTTTTGCAGTTGTAGCTGATTTGGTTACTGGTTTAGTTGATGTTACTTTTGACATTTGTTTTTGTTTTAAGGTTAAATAAAAATGTTTATTAAAATTAAGAAAATCAATTGTATCTACCAAATATTCTTTGATTACAAAGTATAATGCTTAGAAATGTGATTACCTGATCTATAATTATAATCCATCTTTGGCTTTAAATTCTTCATTAATAAAGCAAATTGGTTGCTATCTATTTTTAATAATGTTGTGCCAATAAACATATAATAGACTATTACTTTATCATTATCAAAATAAAAAATATCTGTTCCTATTGTTACCGTTTTACGTTGCATATATTTGGTTTTTGGTTTTTGTTTTTAAAGGAGGTGGTATATTTCAACCACACTCCTTTTTGCTTGCCGTCCTGAAAAATTATTTTCTATCTACTAATGTATAAAGATTAGGCCAACTGATTATACATTTTTCTTCATGTTCTTTTGTAGTATCAACAAAATAGTTGCCACCATGAAAAAGTAAATCACAAGGAGAATCTTTTTTATCAAATACTTTTCTTGCTCCTTGTATGGTTGCAAAAATTTCAACATTAGGATTAATTGTTTTTGCCATAATTAGTGTTTTTACGTTTTTACTTTTTTGATATACTCAATTGCATATACAATAATACAACACACTTTTCACCTATGCAAGTTTTAAGGCAAATTATTTTTAATATTTTCTATCTGTTGTCTATCAAATAGCATTTTCTTAAAATGATAGGCTAACTCTTTGAGTGCCAACTGATATTTATCCTCATTATTTTTGCGTTTTACGGTTGCGCATGCCGCCTGAATTACACGTATTTGATAGCACTCTACACAGTAATGTATATTAGTTTTTTCAGCGTCAACAGTTTTAAACTCTTTTTCTCTATCCTGATTAAACAATACAGGTGTATGCACTATTCCGTAAACTTCATTCATGCTTTTTAATAAACCGCAGCAATTAGTTATACATGCTTTAACTATCATAGTATTGAGTATTTTAAAATAAATTTACTATCAGTTTCAAATATTCTATTGGATAGTAATTTGAATGTACTTATAATTAACTTTGCTCTATATTCATCTAATAAAACTTTTTCAATTCTATCTTCATTTTTTAAATAATATTTTACTGACCAAAGTTTTTTATGGCAATTATGAACAGATATTAAATACATAAATTAATTTTTACTGAATCTTTGAGCAAATCTAATCCTTGCTTTTTCACTTCCTTTTAATGTTCTTAAATATGATTGAACTTTCTTTGCATCTATTTTCTTTACAAATCTATATGCAAATTTTATATCTTCATCCCAGTCAGTAAGCATTATTCCCCTTTCTTTTTTAAAACCTACATAAAAAGTATCAACCATTTTTTTAGGATTATCATTTGCAGGCGTTTTAATTACTATGACATACATAATTTATAGTGTTTTGGTTTGCGTCTTTTTGTTGGGTAAACTCTATTGCATTTTTTTATTCTATCTTCAGGAGGTTTAGGAGGTGGTTTAACTTTTTTATATTTATTATATAATTTATCTGAATTGACTTCAGCGGTATTATTTTTAATAGGTGGTTTAATAAAAACATCTACCTTTTTACTATCATCTTTTGTTGCAGATGGATATTGATTATCTTTTTTATTATTACCACCACCAAAGAAGATAAATATTAATATTAATATTATCAATATAGAAAGAATAATTAAAGCAGTTATCATAGTTATAGTTTTTTATCGTTTACTTGTTTGTTGATTTAATAATCTTTGATGTTTAAAACAATAATCAGAATATAATCTTTCTGTCGGTGATAATGTTTTTCCGCATCCAAATTCTTTACATATAACAGGTGTATCAATAAAAGATTTTGATTCTATATTCATTTTATAATCTTCTATTGATTTCTGTGTATGTATATATTTATTTTGTTTTCTGTCTGACATAACAAATTTTGTAAATCCTAAACCAGTTAATTTTTTATAGTTTCTACCTTTCATATTAAAATTTATAAAAGATTTTAAATTTTGCTATCGTTTCGGTAACTGTAACATTATTCATTATTAACCTTTCAGTTTGCTGATAAACGCAAAATCCATAAATGATATGAAAAGCTATCGAATTATTTATTGTGATTTTAGTTTTATATTCCATTTACAAATTTTTTCACAATATCCGTTTATTAATTTTCCATTAATTAAAGTATAATCTAATACCTGTAATAAATAAACTTCATTATTATCCCAGTTTATAAATGCCCTGATTAGATAAAATTTATTTTCAAATCTTACTTTAATAGGAAAAAAATTATTCATATCATTTTAATTTTTATATGCGTTCCATCCTTTTTATTTTTCAGCTCTAAAAAATGTTTAAGCAGTTTTATATATTTACGTTCAACGGTTTTTATTTCATCATTTGTTTTGAATAATACAACAAAATCAGTTCCTTCCATTATTCGTGGTGGCACACTATTAATCGAATGAAATACTAATACAATAACATTTCCAGTGTGCGCCTTACCAAAGATTAATTTTCTCATTTCGTCGTTAGTCATACCTTGAAAAAACATGGTTGCCTCTTCAAATACACAAACTGTATTTCTTTTTTGTTTGCATAGTTCAATAAAACTTTCTACTTCTAAATCTATTATCCTGCTTCTTGCAAGATTATTATTTGTAGTTAAGTTGTATGGCTTTTGATTTGGATATTTTGTTTTATCACCATATTCATTTTGAACATCAAAAACTAATAAATTGCTTTCTTTGCAATAGTCTTTTATGAAAGGTGTTTTACCTTGCTTTGCACCACCTATAATAATAATAACATACATAACTATTTTAATTGTTTTGATTTATCACTTTTTAAATATAGGTTTCCTTTGGTTATTATAAAATGCAAAAGAAGCATATTAGTTTCATCCTCTGTTTTAGTTACTATAAATAACGGCGCTCTATTATCTTCATAGCAATATATAGTCTTTCTGTCGTTTTCATTTTCAATGCAATAATCAAAAGCATCTTGCAATGTGAAAAATGATAAATCTATCTTTTGCATAATTAAAATATTTATTCAAGTTCAAAATCGTTTGCAGCGTCCTTTGCTTTACGTTTCTTTGGCGTCCATTGAAAATCTAATTTATCATCTATTAAATGTAATGGTATATTATTTTTCTTAGCTATTGTTTTTATTTTTTCAGGATAGTTATTTGCTAAATATTCTTTCGCATCACCTACTCCACGTTTACGGGATAGTCTTATTTCATCAACTAATTTACCATAATCAATCTCAAATTTACCCATATCAGAAAGTTCATCATTATTATTTGTATTACTTTCTGCCATAACTTTATTAATACTTTCAGTCATTCCAGTTTTTTCAACCATTATTTCAGGAACTTTCTTTTTTAATGTTGGCAATTTATCTGCAATTTTAGTTCCGTACACTATTGATAACATAATACCAAGATTTACCCATACATTATCAAAGTTTAAATTTATTTCGTCTAAAACATCCATTAAAGCAGGTGTTAATGCCTCTTTTTCATCTTTATTTAATTTTAAATCTTTCTTTTCAAGAGAATAACCAAAGTATGATATAATTAATACGACAATTGATGGTATTAGCATATCAATTAATTCTACTGCAAATGAGCTACCTTTTTCACCCATTAGGCTTGACAATCTTGTTTTTCTTTTTTGTGTCTTACCTGTATTGACTGTATTGTCAATATTATCCGTATTATCATCATTTTTGTGTGTTTGTTTCGTGTGTAGATTAGTTTCTGAAAACTCTTTTTCTATACCACGAAGATTATCCATAGTACTATCTTCATTTTTTTCATCTGTAAGTTTAGATAGTTCAGAATCTGGCAAAGATTCAAATACTGGTATTTTATTTTCCATCATAATTGCGATTTTGCGATATTAATTAATTTTGTGTACTCAATAACTGATAATATTTTTATTTCCTCTTTATAAAGAACAGGCGTTAATTCTCCATTATCGTTAATAGTAATAACAATTGCTTTAAGGTTTTCTTTTTCTACTATCTCCTTAAATTGAGACATGAAAGCCTTTTGAATAGATTTATTTTTTAGCAGTTTGTCTAACATTATTATGATTTGATTTTAATGAAAGATTTTTCACGTAGCTTTTCAATTTGCAATTCGGGTGAAATTGCTTTATTACTATCGTTAAGTTTTATTACACAATTGATAATTCCATCACTAAATAAATCACCTTCAATTGTCCACGTCATTAATATTTTTAGTTCTAATGAATGTAATAACATACCTACAATTTCTGCTTGCTTAATAGGGAATAATATTAATATTGTTTTCATAATTATTATTTTTAAGGTTGTTTTCTAATAAATACATTACTTCCAATTTTCAAAGATTCGGCATTAAATTTTTCCCGCAATATTGTTGATAAGGAAAAGCCATATATAGTGCAGATAAATTCTGCGTAGATTATTATATCTGCCAACTCTTGACAAATATAATATGGTGTTAATTCAGATTTTCCATCTCTGTCATATTGATCACCACGTAACATCTTTTTAAGTAAATTACAAAATTCACCCGTTTCGCCTGACATTGCATTTGCATAGTATAGAACATTTTTATCTTGTAGATAACTAAAATCGGGATAAAATCTTGCTCTATTTACGTTTAAATTTTCCAACTGTTCTAAGGTATCCATATATAAATTTTTATTAGTTACTCTTTAAAATCATTTTCGCTGATATGTATAACAGTTCTGTTATCTGTTTCACGTAAATACATATCGTTTAATACAACATTACTATCCATTGCCCTTACCATTTGAAACATTAAATAATTTCCCTTCATTGCATTAAGTACCTGTTGCCTATTATCACCACAAAATTTTGATATTACTTTCATATTGTCCATAGAAATAGACATTACACCTATGTATTTATATTTTTCCGAATTGTTTTGGTTTGACATACTTTTGATGCTTTATATTTAATAAATAATTTAATAATTCTGTTTTTTCACTTTGTTCTGGCATTGGTATATCCATAAATGTTTTATCCTTTCCCTTAATGTATCTTAATCTATAAAAATCTTTTCTCATTTCAACTTCAAATTCGAATAGTTCATTGATGCATGAATCTAAATTGTGTTCTGACTTAAAATAATTAACTACTTCATTCGCTTTATTCATATCACCTTTAAAATATATCGCATCCACCCAAATAAATAAAAAATCATCACCTAATATATGTTTGCATTCATCCATTATCCTAAATGTTTCTTGTACACAAAAAAAGAAATAATCAGATGTATCAGATTTTTTCTGTTCATGTTCGTAAACGTTACCGGTTTCATCGAAATGAAAGATATTTTTCCTACTGGCAAGCATTCCAATTGCTGCAAGTCTATTTTCTTTTGATAATTTACATACATTGGCAAATGTTTCATCGCTTATTAATTTATTATTCTTTAAGATACTTGCATAACAACTTTTAATATCAATTTGATAGATTTTATCAGCATATAACTTATCTGTATTGAAATTAGTTTGATAGTATTTAATATATCTTATATCTACAGGTATAGGTAATTCCTTTAAATCTGCTTTTATTTTATTATACACTGAAAACATTTGAAAGGAATGAGATTTTTTTAAAAAATGTAAATTATATAAATCAGATTTGAATAAACTTGTGTAATTGGATAACGATATAACAAACTTCATTTTAAAGTTTTTGTGAAAATTAATTAATTCCTTTAAACTATTGGCATTTAACTTTACCTTACGTGGTGGCTTATTTCTTTTTTCTATTTGTAGATTTTGATTTTCGCTTAATAGATTTTTTCTTTCGTTCAATATTATATTCTTTTCTATATTGTTTAAATCTTTTATTAATTCTGTCTGAATATTGTTTATTGCGTTTGTTTCTTGTTTCATCTGATATTGTTTTTTTCCTTTGTGATGGGTCTGATAAATATATTTTTATTCCAAATGCGCTCAAATAATCATTAATTAATTCAACAGGTTCACTCTGTAACATTTCTAATTCCTCTTCTGTTGGTAATATTATGGTTATTGTATTATCTAATTTTATTCTATATGAAAATTCTACGCCTGTTGCTTCAAACATTATATTTAATTGATGTTCTAATTTAGCAAGTTCAAACTTTGCCTGCTTTGCTGATATTGGTATTTTTTCTCCAAATTCATCAAAGTAAAATTCTTTCTTGCTATCTTCTGCCTGTTGAAATTCTTTGAAAACTTTTGTGGTACTTGATGGTGATGTATCAATACCAATTTCAAATAATGATGCAAACTTTGATTTATTAGTATTGTAAAAGTCTTTTAATTTTTCAGGAGTGCTAACATCAATTTTTTTAATTCGTGCAGTTTCTTTTACAGTATCTTTAAAGCCTTTAGTTATTATTTTTCCTTTATAATATAAATTATAAGATTTATATTCTTTTTTTTTGGGCATAATTAGTAATATTATGGACAGTGAATAAAAAACAGAAGGGAGAAATTAAGACTATTTTGCTCTTCCGCTTTAACTATAATTAAATAGTATAGCAGAATATTGTCTCACTTTTCTCCCTTTGGTTTTTCAAGTAAAATAGATGTTTACTTTTGTACGGTTTTAGGTAATACATACACCTCCATATCTAAATATTTACCTTGTCCACTGCCTGATTTTTGGAGTTTACCTGTAACAATTCTAACTAAGCATGGCATAATTGTTACCTTTCTCAAAGAGTTTACTAATACTGTATTACCATTAATAAACTTTTCACCTTTTTCATTTACTAATTCAACTGCATCAACTTCGCCGCCATTATCACCTTTAAATTTAGTCATAGCGGTAAATACTAAATTATACGTGGTTGTTTCTTTCATTTGCAGGTAATTTGCGGTTAATCCCTGCAACATATCATCTGTAACACTTGAAAAATCTGCAAGTATATCCTTTGCAGATGCTTTTGCATTTTGAAAATCCAAATTTTCTTGTGCATCGTTTGACCTTTCTAAGGCAGATATTTCACCACCTTCCTTTGTAGCTTTTGACATTGTAAATAAATTTTATAGTTAACTATTATTATTTAAATAACCTGCCTTACTTAATCCACCTGCACAAAGTAAACGTACAACATCTTGAATAAATGGCAATCCTTTATCTTTTCTATATTGCTCCAATGCTTTATAAACATTGTGGGCGAATGTAGTATTAATGGGAATATTTCCCTGTATTGCATTTTGCAAATCTGTATCAATAGTTTCTTTGTGTGTGATGTTCATTAGTAAGACAGGTTACTTTGTAGGAAGATACGAAACGTCATATAATGACCAAATAATTTTATACTAACTTGCATATCTATTCATTATTTACAATCACAAATAATCCTCTCAAACTATTTTAAACAAACTATTATGAAAAGTTATCTGATAACCTTAGTAATCGTTATTGCAGGTGTATTGCTTGCAGGTATGATTAAAGAAAAAATGATTAAGTAACAAAATCCCGTATTTATCGGGATACAAAAAACAATTATTAATTAATGAATGAAAATCTTTATCAACAATGAACAAACAAAAAACAGGTAAGCCGTTTTATGACAAAATAAATGAATCTTCATTTGATTCATTTGGCGGCAATCAATTCGACCCGGATTATTTTGAGGACGTACAAAACGGATATGACCCGGATTATGCAGGCGAAGCAGCAGCAGGTGCAGCCACACGAAATGAAGTTTCACGTCCAGGTCAAAAGATGCAAATTAATATTACAATCAGCAACCCCACCGCAGCGAGACAGAAGGTAGAATTGTTTTCAGCTTTCTTTTCATGGGCTGATATTTTCAAACCTGAATTTGTAACAGGTGCATACACTGCAATACCTTCATTATCTACACAAGGTTTGGCAACCATTGGAGTGGGTACAGTTGGTTGGGATCAAAATGGAGATTTACACCACTATGGCGCTGCATTAGCTGCATCTGTTGCTATTGGTTGCGGTGAATATCCTTATAAATCACTTTTGGAAAGTACAAAAACTTTACCTTTCCGTGTTACATTTTTGCGAATAGCCGTAACAACAGTGGCACAACTTAATAATCAAATTACACATTTTACACGAACATTCGCCGGCGGTTACAAACAAAACCAAATTAATGTTCGTAGTTACAAAAAACCAACTCAATTCCAAAATCTTGAAGTTGATACCAAAACACCATTTATTATTGATGGCGAAAAAGGTTTGATATATGATTTGGAAATTGGTGAAGTTGTGCAAATAGGTATGTTTATTAATCGTTGGTCACGTCCACAAGTTTAAATATTTTACCCGGTTGACTATTATTAAGCCCCGCCTAATTATTATATGGCGGGGCTATTTTAAACACAAACAAAAAATATCAATTATGAATTTATCCGAAAAAGTTGCTGACAGTTATCGTTTAGGTATGCCATCAAAAGCAAATCCCGGAAATAGAATAACTGCACGTAGAAGGAAATTATTTTCTACAATTAAAGAAAGAACAGGCGGAGACCCAGAAACAGAAATGCAGTTTGCAATGGAAATTATTAGAAAGAACAGGCCAAAAATAGATGCCTATATAATTTCTAAAAATGAAGTTCCATTAGATACTAATGAGGATGCAACATTGCAAGCATATCAATTGCGTTGTAATGAAATCGAACAGATGGCAAATATTTTGGGTGTATCAGAAGCAGAAGCAGGAATATTTATAGAGGATGATGAAAGCGAAAATGAAGATGCAAATAATTATGAACAGGAAAATTCTATAGGTGAATTATTTGCGCCCATTGGCATTGCTGCAAAACATATTTCAGGTGGAACGGATAGCAATTCATTTGTAGATGAAAATTTAATCATAGGTGCGATCAATACATTGGGTGCAAAATTTGATGCAGGTGCATTGAAAAGAGCAGCACAAGATAAATCAATGGGTATTGCTGGTTTTATTTCAGGTGGTAAAGATGAGTATAATATGTTACGTGCATATTTACAAGACCCCAAAAATACAGATGAAAAAGCAAAAGTATTATCAGGAGTTATAAAAGATGTACGGGAATTACGTGGTTATGGTGGTACGGCCGGCACAAGTGGACAAGGTACAGGTGTTAAACTATTAGCAAAGGACGTTATTGATGAAATTGCAAGACAAAAGAAACGTGAAGCAATTAATAAAGCATTGCCGTTTATTATTATTGGCATTGCTGCAATTATATTGATAACCGTTTTAATTGTCAAACGTGCTAAGAGTAAGTAAACCAGCTACCATTTATGTAAAATTTGAAGGTACTTTACCAAGAAAATTTGTCTTATTTGATAATAAGGATAAAGTATATTTCGAAAGATATTTAGATGGTAAGACACCACGTATAAAATTTAATATACCCAATGCAGGTGTATATAAAGCAAATGTTCCTTTTGATGTTGTAAAAGAAGTTTCATTAGAGATACCTTCAATAGATTTTGATTTACCACCGTTTGAACGTGACAGGATAAAGGATTTTGTTATTATAGACAATCCTAATTTAACTAATACGCCTGCACGAATATTCACACACGAAGGTATAATAGAAAAAGGACGTTCGTTTTATCAATATACACAACCGATGAAGGTATTTTTTCTGTTGCATGAAGTAGGGCATTTTTATTACAAAACAGAAGAGTATTGCGATTTATTTGCCTTAGTACATTTTTTACAGATGGGATATAATATGAGTACAGCAATGTATGCCTTAACTAATGTACTTAAAAGAAATCAACAGAATAAAGATAGGGTATTATTTATTTACAAAAAGATGTTTAAACAAAATGCTACAACTTAAATTCACAAACTATGGCTTACGATTATAAAAATAGTCCAAGTAATCCGGATGCCGTTCCATTATATAATGATAATATTTTTAAATTTTGGAACTGGTTAGATAATACATGGAATTGTAACGACTGGCAAACATGGCATAAAAATATGAATAGAAAATATGGTATTGAGTTTGCCAATGATAAATTCTTAACTTACTGGAATGATTTAGCAACCGGATCTTTTGCTATTGATTGCCGTTCTTTTGATACTTCATTTAGAGATTATATGAAATCAGTGGGTTTATTCAATTCACTATATTCAGGTGTTGGGATAATTTCTCAGCCCATTGGTATAGGTTCCGATATTATTACAAATGCAGGTGAAGCGATCAGTGGTGCAGCAAAAGGAACAAGAAAAACAATAAACACACTTTCATTTTTATTACCATTGCTTTTAATAATTGCAGTGATATTTGCAATTGTTTATTTTTCTAAAAAATACAAGATAGCCAAATAAAATTTTATTCTATGGCAAAAGATTATTCATCAAAATCAGCATATCCACGTGGATTACGTAATAACAATCCCGGTAATTTAAAATACTTTTCATCTAATCAATGGAAAGGACAAATCGGAAGTGATGGAGTTTTTGCACGTTTCATAAATATTGCTTATGGAATTAGAGCATGGGGTATAGATATAAAGGGAGACATTAAGAAAGGGAAAAATACCATTGAAAAATTAATATATGAATTTGCCCCACCAACAGAAAACAAAACAGAAATCTACATTGATACTGTTTCAAGTCGCTCCGGTATTAGTAGAAAACAATTATTAAATCCTAGCAATTCAACACTACTAAAACTTGCAAAAGGTTTCTTTGCCGTTGAATTAGGTTTGCCCTATGCAAATTATATATCTGATAATGATATTGCAGAAGGTTTGAATTTAATTGACGGTGGCGATTCAAAACATAGCGTTAATCTTGGTTTAATACTTTTGATAATTATTATAGCAACAACAATTATACTCACAAATTAAATTTTAAATTTTATGTACTTTAATTCTTACAACGACGACAACAATTTTTGCTGCATGGATGATACAGATTCATTCGGCAATAGTGATAGTTTGTTTGGTTTAGGCAACCAAAAGAAAAGAGCTGAAAGGAAAATTAAAAAGGCTGAAAAAAAATTAGAAAAAGGTAAAACTAAAAAAGCTGAAAGAAAATTAGAAAAAGGAACATCAATTTTAGGTAAGATACAAGAGCAACAAAGTAAATTAATTTCCGCTAAACAGCAAATAGGCGATGTAAACCAAACGAAAGATTATATAAAATCTTTTGTACCTGCACAAACTGAATCAATGCAAACAACTGCCGGACAAATAGGAACAGAAGCAGGTGCAACAGTTGTGCCATCTGATTTGGCGTACAAACAATATTTACAAGGGAGTGCAGGTGATATTACTGCAAGTGGTGGTGGTGGTTCAATGTCAGATTTAGAATCAACAACAGGTGGTATTGAAACGTCAACAGAAGCAGCACCGAAAGAATTACAAGGCGTTACAGTTACAGCAAAAAAAACTAATTGGATTATGATTGCTGCAATTGGTGCTGCAATATTATTAGTTGTATTTTTTGTATTACCTAAACTTTTAAAAAAGAAATAGTATGTCACAAAATGCCTGTTTCACACCATTATTCAACCTGTCTGATTTTATATATTTCAGTACAAATTCAATGCCGATAAGTAAGGCAAGCGGTAGGTGGGTTTTTAAATTTTGTAGGCCATCTATTCCAATTGTCGGCATGGTTGATACTACTACAAAGGATTCAATTGCAAACAATGTTACCTTTTTTCAAACATTTGCAGATTTTTTTACTTCTGCTTTTGAATGTAGTTCACAAATGACTGTTCCCGGTTCATTCCCAGATAATGAATATGATAGTTTACTTTGGCAACAATATTTTTATAAACTATTGCAGGAGAATTTATGCAATCAACAAAGAGTTTTACAAAATTCCGGTATAGTATTACAATTTTGGTTGAATGTAAATCTTGCATGGACTAATGAAGAATATTATAATGCTATTGAAAAACTTAAAGATGATTTGTCAAACCATGCCGATAAAGGTTTATTTATACCTCCGGGAACATATACTATTGACAACGCAAGTGCATTAGCGTTGGCATTAGATGCATGGGTGGCAGTTACGCCAACATTATCTTTTATGACACTTGAACATTATCAATCAAATTCATAACAATGAAAAAAATATTGATATATCTTGTACTTGCTATTGTTGTGTATCATTTTTTAAGCAAGTATTTAAGACGAAAAAAATACATGAAACCTTTTTTAGACATGGGTTTTGGTAAATTATATTTGTCAAAATTTACAACAGATGAATTATTTGTTGCATGGAATTATTTAAAAAACTATTCTTTAAAAGGTATTCAATTAACACCTTCAATTGATGCAAATTTATATGCAAAGGTTAAGGCAATGAATGATAAATTTAAAATCTTTTCAAACATAAAATAAACAACAATGCCAAATAAAATAATAAAAATATCAATTGTGTATGGCGTAGGTCAAGACCCATATATATTCATAAACTATGAAGATATAAATAATGCTAATGCAGATTTAAAAGAACAGATAGGATTATCTGAATTACCCGCATACATAGCAAGATTTACTGCACAACAATTTGCAATAGGTAAATTTGTTTCATTCAGTAAAGGAACATACACTTTGAATAATGTAGCATTTGATGCTATTGTATTAGACAGGAGTGATAATCCAATACCACCGCCGGGATTAGCGACAAAGAATATTGTTTTATATAATGGTTCAAATATTGGAACAGTAGAGATAAAAGAATTTTCAGGTTTACCATATACATTAATAACAGGTGCAGGATATAATTCTGTAAAGCCTGCCATTGCACCACTGGCAAGCCTGCAAGCAGTTAGGGGTGATATTGACACAACTCCTGCAAATGGTACAGGTACTTTAACTCTTGATGTTTCTGGTTTATCATCAACAACAGATTTGGTGATATATGTTTTTGGTGAATCTTTTACAGCAACGCCTTACCCATTAGATAACGGAACAGACCAACCATTCACTTTTCCTTTCAATGTTTCCTATGGTGGTTCGTTATTTATTTTAGTTGTTGCGGGTGGTCAACCAACAGGCGTGCAACCTTCACCACCTGCAAGAAGTGGCGCATTAAGAGTATTAACAACAAAATCAAATTATAGTGTTGTGTCTATTGATGCAGTTAAGTTACCACATTCCGGTATTACTTTTCCTGTATCAAATGCGATACAAGATGGAACATGGAACATGAATACTGCGGTAACTATTGATTTTGATTATGATGCAACAATACCACTATTGGGAAATGCTTTTGCAACATTATACATAAATAATATTGCAGTTGATACACAAGTGTTGTCAAGTGGAAGTGGTTTAACTTGTACCTTTGTAAATGTTCCTATTGCAATACCAAATGGTCAACCCATAAGAATTGAATTTTATGGAGACTGATTTTTTTTTGTTTAAGGTTCTAATAGGTTAATTGAAATCCTATCCCTATGATTAACTATGGTAGGTACTTGTTTAGCAAGACTACCATTTTAAAAAGTTCTTTCAAATATCTTTCATTAGGATGTACTGCACCATAACCGCAGTATATGGTTTTGGTTTTTCCCACCTACATTTTTATGTGGGTGGCTTTTGTTATTCTCAAAAGACATATCGTTTTTCATATACCCACCTATGTTTTTACATTGGGTGGCTTTTTAAAATTCTTTAATCAATTAAAAAATATAAAATGAACAACTTAAATAATTTTGACATACTATTAAAAGTAAGATTAGATTTTTTAAATACAGGCGGTGGTAATGTAAAAGTAAAATCAATTGCCAATGCTGTATATACTTCTGATGATGGTTTTCCTGAAACAAGTGATGAATTTTTTTATATTGGTGATTTACATTTCTCTAATGTACCTGAAGGCACTAAATTAGAAATTGATACAGGTGGTTATGGTACTGTAATTTTAGTTGAACAAAATTTAGCCGCAACCGGTTCGCCTAATGCAAGTTTTTACGGTATAGGATTTAAAAATCTTGTAACATCTGGAAGTAATTGTTTATTTATTGGTAAGCAAATACAGTTTTCAACAATTACGGGTGTATTAAAAGTTTCTACTGATAAAGCAGATACTTCTATTGACACAGTAACATCACCCATAAATTCAGGCTTAACATTACCTGTTTCAAATTCTGAAACAGTAGGTGTATGGAAATTTTTAAATACTGATTCTAAGAAATATAAATTTAGAATAACAGCAGTAGAAAGCGGTGAAGTTGTTGTAAAAATAAATGGTGATATTGTTACAACAGAACCATACAATGTTGGTACAAATGATTTTGATATAACCGTTTCACCACAACCTATTAATGGTGATGAAATATTAATTGAATGTTTAGATACACCTTAATTATAATTTAAAACATTTTTTATGGTAACTTCATTATTAAGATTATTAATTGTTACATGTTTCTTTTTGCTTACATATTTTGTGTGGCATAAATCAGAAATGGAAAGTTTGTTAGTTGGTTTGACTGTATGTGTTATTTTAAATCCATTGTTAGCACGTAAATAAATCATTATGCCAATATTTATTATTATAATTTCAATACTTTTGATTAATGGTTTAATAAAAACAATTAAGAATAAATCAAAAGAGAATAGTAGTAAATAATTGGATTATAGTAGAAACGTTTTGAAAACCTTTGATAATAGACACCAAC
>Ga0137436_1000328_pt1 | contig 14954 bp, 17 predicted proteins | sample EasRivERMGT119_2_FD_102328 | JGI IMG/M metagenome (GOLD analysis project Ga0137436, IMG submission 102328) | Soil microbial communities from meander-bound floodplain in the East River, Colorado, USA - East River MetaG ERMGT119_2 | ecosystem: Environmental > Terrestrial > Soil > Floodplain ...
ATCCAGCGCGAGACCGTCATGCCAGGCTTGGCCATCATCGCCGGCGAGGCGTACCGCTTCGTCAGCCACTCCAGGTCCACGTTCCAGACCTTCGCCCAGTGCGCCCACGATCCGGGCACGGCGACCGGGTAGTAGCCCGGCAGCGTGTCGGGGTTCGGGCCGACGTCGGTTGCGCCCTGCACGTTGTCATGGCCGCGATAGATGTTGCAGCCGCCGCCCGCTCGGCCGACGTTGCCGAGCGCAAGCATCAGAATGTTGCTCGCGCGCACGACGGCGTTCCCGGTGGTGTGTTGCGTCTGACCCATCGCCCAGATGATGAACCCCGGCCGGTTCTCGGCGAGGGTCTTGGCGACGTTGAAGACTTCCGCCTCCGGAACCCCCGTGACGTCGGTCACCTTGTCCGGCGTCCACTTCTTCATCACTTCTTCTTTGACCTGGTCCATCCCGTAGACGCGGGCCTTGATGTAGGGCTTGTCTTCCCAGCCGTTCTTGAAGACGTGGTGAAGAATCCCGAAGATGAACGCAACGTCGCTCCCCGAACGGATGCGCACGAAGGTATCGGCCTTGGCGGCGGTGCGCGTGAAGCGCGGGTCGGCGACGATCACCTTGCAGCCGTTCTCCTTGGCGTGCAGCGTGTGCAACATCGAAACCGGGTGCGCCTCGGCGGCGTTTGAGCCGAGAAAGAGCAGGCTCTTCGAGAACTGCTCGTCGTTGTACGAGTTGGTCATCGCGCCGTAACCCCAGGTCTGGGCCGTGCCGGCGACCGTGGTCGAGTGGCAGATGCGCGCCTGGTGGTCGCAGTTGTTGCTGCCCCACAGTGACACCCACTTGCGCAGCAGCATCGACTGCTCGTTGTTGTGCTTGGACGAGCCGACGATGTACGCGGCATCGGGCCCGGATTCCTTGCGGATCGCGAGCATCCTGTCGCCGATTTCGTTGATCGCTGTTTCCCAGGAAATGCGCTGATATTTCCCGTTCACCAGCTTCATCGGGTATTTCAGGCGGTGCGAATGTTCGGTCATGCCGTGCTCGCGCACCGAGGCGCCCTTGGCGCAGTGCGCCCCGAGGTTGAGCGGAGAATCGAACACCGGTTCCTGCCTGACCCACACGCCGTTCTGAACGACCGCGTCGATGGCGCAGCCGACCGAACAGTGCGTGCACACCGAGCGCTTGACCTCGATCTTGCCGGCCTTCTCGTCGGCGGCCTCGGCCTTGCCGATCATGCTGAACGGCAGCTGCGAAGCGAACGCGCCCGCTCCGGCGGCGACGCCCGAGCGCTTGAGGAACGTTCGGCGGTCTATCGTCTTCGCCAGCATCCCGGAGAGGCTGCGCGACAGACGGCTGGAAGAAAATTGAGCGGGGGCTCCAGCGGATTTCCTGGTCAACATCATGGTCACGCCTCCTCGGGTCAGACTTTTGCGGTGTTGTAGTAGCTGCGGACGTGCGCGGTTTCCTGATATCCCTTGCCGCGCCGTTTGTCGTTGCTTGCGTCTGCCTGGGGCTCCCCTGGGGTAAGCGCCCGGCCGGCGATCGCGGCTGCCGTTGCGGCGCCGCCGACGCCCGCTGCGATGAGGAAGTTCCTGCGGCTGAGTTTTGATCTTGTGTGGTTCTTCATATGGGGTCCCCTTCCTATCGTCAACATCTGAAATATGCAGCTTATTGCATGGGCAACATTAAAACACTTTAAGGGCCTCGGTTTCAACCATTAGAAAGGACTCGGCGAAATGGGCAACGTGTTTGTAAAAATTGGCCTTTTCGCTTTTCGATATTGCAGCGCAAAAACCTGGGAAAGACCGGGCGATGTACCGGTCGAAAAACCCCTGCTGTTTTTGCAGTGCAGCATCCTCGGAGCCCAATGAAATCAAGTGCCGCATGACGTCGAGCAAGGCGGCGAAGTGGTCTTCGGGCTCGTTGACGCCTTCCGACCGGGCGAGCCCCAACCCGAGCAGCTCGCCTCGCAGCCGGGCGAGGATCTTCTCGCGGCCGGTCTGGGCGAGGTAATAGCTCGCGTAGGGAGTGACCTCGGCCTTCCCGGTGCCGACGAGGACCTCGTCGTACTCGATGCGGGCCGCTTCGGCCTCCATCACCCTCGCCGCGGCGGCGAGCTTCTTCCACGCGTCCGCGAGAGCGGACTGCTCTGCGCCGCTTGCGATCTCGTCGGCCCCGCCTAGGGTCGCGAGCAGCGCGGCATCCGGGCCGGAATAGAAAAGCCGCGCGAGCAGCGCGTAGTACCCGGCGCGCGCCTTGTCCTCAGGCACTTCCGGCGGCTGGAACTTGAGCGGCGTGACGGTCGCGCTCATCGTTTTACGTCCTGGATCGAAATCTCATTCTTGTTTTCCATCATATCGACGACCCGGCAGTCGGCGCACATCTGCAGGCGCTTCAGCGCCCCGCCGCCGGCGAACATGGAGTGGCCAGTGAGCTTGCCCAGCATGTTGTCCACCATCTGGCGCGTGCCGAAAGGCTTGCCGCAGCGCACGCAGTTGAAGGGTTCCGCCTCGTTCAGCACGACTTCCTGTTTCGCCTGGGCGGTGAGCAGCAGGCGCGGGGCGAGCGCGATCGCGTTCTCCGGGCAGGTCTTCTCGCACAATCCGCACTGCACGCAGTTGCGTTCGATGAATTTCAGCATCGGCCGGTCGCGCCCGTCGACGAGCGCCGATTCCGGGCAGGCGCCGACGCAGGCCATGCACAGCGTGCAGGTCCCTTTGTTGACGAGCACCTGCCCGTAAGGCGCGCCCGCGCCGAGCTTGATCTCTTCCTGCGGCTTGGGCGCATGCTTGGCGAGGTGATCGATCGCGAATTCGAGCGTGGTGCGCTTCTCCGGCGAGAGGTTGTAGGCCGCCGGCTTGGCCACCGAGGCGGCCGGCGCGAGCGCCCAGATTTCCTTCTCCAGCGCCGCGTGCTCGTCGGTCGCCATCATCCGGAAATGCGCGCCGCCGTAGCCAAGCGCGTTGACGATCGTCTCGGCATAACCCATCTGCCGTTCGACCGCTTCACCGTATTCGGCGGCTTCCTTCGGCGTCGCGAGCACCACGACCTGGCTTGCGCCGTAGGCGAGCGCGCCGAGCAGCACGTCGATGCCGACAGAAGCGGGATGATGGACTTCAAGGGGAATCACGCGGGCGGGCAAGCCTTTCCCGCGCCGCGCGAGCTTCGCGATCAGCACGCGATTCTCCCCCGCATTGTGCAGGAGCAGGCAGGCGTCCTTGCCGCCGGCCTGGGCGTAGACCGAAAGCACCCGCTTCAACCGGGCGCCGAGATCGGGCACGCGCGGATAGGCGTAAGTCATCGCGCCCGACGGGCACACGGTCGCGCAGCCGCCGCAGCCCATGCACAGGTGCGGGTCCACCTTCACGTAATTGCCGTCCGGCGTGATCGCGCCGGTCGAGCAGACGTCGAGGCACTGGTTGCAGCCTGTCTTCGCCGAGCGGCTGTGGGCGCAGATCTTCTCGTTGTAGGCGAAGAAGCGCGGCTTCTCGAACTCGCCCACCATCTGGCCGAGCTGCGAGGCCGCGAGCGCCTGCTCGAGCGGATCGGCGCCGGGCGCGAGGTAGCCCTGCGGGAGTTGCGGAGTCTTGATCAGCGGCTGCGCCGAAAGGTCGAGCACCATGTCGAAGCGATCGCTTCTCGCCCGCTCGGCGCGCTCGAAGTCTATGGCGCGGATCGCGCCGCAGGACTTGACGCACTCGCGATGGGCCTTGCACTTGTCCATGTCGATCTGGTAGGAAAAATCGATCGCCTGTTCCGGGCACGCATGGATGCAGGCGTTGCAGCGCGTGCAGACTTCCAGATCGATCGGGTTGTCCTGCTCCCAGGCGACCTCGAACTCGCCCAGATGCCCCTTCAGCGACTTCAGCTTGCCCGACCAAACGGGATAGCGGCGCTCGGCGGGCAATTCGCCACCCTTGCCCCGGGTGACGAGGACGTTGACGTCGAGCTGCTCGGCGAGCTTGTCCGCCCACGCGATCGCGGCCTCAGCCGGTCCGATGACCAGCAGCTGCCCGCCTGACTGGTAGTTCACCACCGGCACGGATTCGGGCTCGGGCATCCCGGCGAGCGCGAGCAGCGCCGCGATCTTCGGCGTCGCCTGCGCGCCCTCCTTCGACCAGCCGGCATGCTCGCGGATGTTGATGAATTTCAACTGCGTCGCCGCGCCGGCCTCGCGCGCGAGCTCCGAGAAAAGCGGCGCTTCCTGCGTGCAGGCGACGACGCAGGACTCGTCCTTGAGCGACTCCTGGAAGCTGCCGACTTCCTTGCGGCACAGCTCCGTGTGAATCTGAATCGGTTGCTTGAGCTGGAGCGCGGTCGCCAGCGCCCTGGCGTCGAGCGCCATGGTCTTGTTGCAGTTGCAGATCTTCAGCGTGCGGTCTTCCAGCGGCATTTCAGGCCTTGTCTTTCTGTCCGGCGGGCTCAGGCGGCGGCACCTCCGCCTGGGTCTCGCGTTGCGCTTCGGGTTTTTCGACAGCCTCGGGCAGTGGCTCGGCGGCGGGCTTCTCCGCCGCGGCTTGCGCGTCCTTCTTCTCCTCGTCGTCGAAGAGCAGGCCCTTCGCGTGTTCGAGCGTCTTCAGCATCGCCAGGGGGATGGGCTCGCCCTTGGTGAAATCCTCGCAGTACGCCTCGAATCGTTCGAAGTTCTCGAAGTGCGGATCGCTGAAGAGCTTCTTCAGCGCCGAGCGTCTCAGGTTCTCGTCCACGCCGGGCTTCAGGAATTCGGTGTATTCGGAAGCGAGGCCCTTGAGCGATTCGAGCGGCGGCAGCTCGCGCGGCGCGGGCACGCCCGGCGGCGCCTCGGCGGCGCCCGCGCTCGAAACCGCCGGAACCGCGGGCCCGGGCTCCGAAGACGGCTTCGGTTCCGCCGGCTTCTCCTCGGTCTTGCGAGCTTCGATCTTGCGCCGCGACCAGCGCGAGACGAAATTGTCCTTGTCGTCAGCGATCATCGCGCTTCGCGCCCTTGAACGACGGCGGCCGGGAGCGCTTCTTGGGCTCCGGCTTGTAGTTGCGCTCGACGTACTCCGCGAGCCACGGAATCCATTGCGGCGGCATCGGCACGCCGTCCACGCGCGCGCCGGCATCCATCAGGCGCGCCGCCTCGTTGTAGCTCACCGTGACCGCTTTCGGCACGCCCTGCCCGTCCTCGTCGAGCCAGTTGACGAACACGAACGGCTTGTGCGAGCTGAGATTGAGGTAGTAGCCTTCCGCCTCGTCGCGGAAAAGCTCCAGCTTGAAACCCGGGTGCAGCCACTGCGCGCGCGCCGCGTTCTCGACGAGCGCGCGCGGCGCGGCGCCGGGCTCGCTCGCGTCGGGCACGACGCCGATCGGCTCCCACTTCTCCGTCTGCCAGCGGTTGTTCTCAAGCGGCGTGCGCTCCATCACGACTGCGACGGCAAGACTGGTGTGAGGCATTTTTCCGGCTATACTCAACGGTTCGGCAGACGGCGAATTATGAACTGCATTTCATGAGGCGGCTACGCAAACCATGACCGACCGGGTCATACGGATTGCAGACGCGCGCAGGACAAAACCCCTCCCTCCGGAAGGGGAATTGGGCTCTCCCGCGCGCTCAGGCGAAGACACGCTCGGCCGCAGGCTGCACGACCTGCGGATCTCGGTCACCGACCGCTGCAACTTCCGCTGCATCTATTGCATGCCGCGCGACGTGTTCGGCCCCGACTACGCGTTTCTCCCGAAGAGCGAATTGCTGAGCTTCGAGGAGATCGCGCGGCTGGCGCGCGTTTTCAGCGGCCACGGCGTCGAAAAGGTCCGCCTGACCGGCGGCGAGCCGCTCTTGCGCAAGAATCTCGAGCACCTGATCGAGATGCTCGCCGACATCCCGGGCCTGGACCTCACGCTCACCACCAACGGCTCGGTCCTCGCAAGAAAAGCGCGCGCGCTGAAAGCAGCGGGCTTGAAGCGCGTCACGGTCAGCCTCGACTCGCTCGACGAAGCGGTGTTCCGCAGGATGAACGACGCCGACTTCCCGGTCTCCGAAGTGCTGAACGGCATCGATGCGGCGGCCGCAGCGGGCCTTGCGCCGATCAAGATCAACATGGTGGTGAAGCGGGGCGCGAACGAGGATTCGATCCTTCCAATGGCGCGCTACTTCAAGGGCAGCGGCCATATCGTGCGCTTCATCGAATTCATGGACGTCGGTGCGACGAACGGCTGGCGCATGGACGACGTAGTGCCCTCGGCCGAGATCGTGCGCACGATCGGCGACAAGATGCCCCTCGAACCGGTCGAGCCGAATTACGCGGGCGAAGTGGCCGAGCGCTGGCGCTACCGCGACGGGTCGGGGGAGATCGGCGTGATCTCCTCGGTGACGCAGGCCTTCTGTCGCACCTGCACTCGCGCGCGCCTTTCAACCGAAGGCATGCTGTATACGTGCCTTTTCGCGAGCGCGGGCTACGACCTGCGCGCCATGCTGCGAGGCGGCTCTTCCGACGAGGAGGTCTCGGAGGCGATCGCGCGCATCTGGCAGGGGCGCGCCGACCGCTACTCGGAAATCCGGACGGCGGAAACGGCGAAGCTGCGCAAGATCGAGATGTCCTACATAGGCGGATGAAGACGCCCCACCGCCTCAGGCTCACCCACGCTTCGAAACCCCTCACGTTCGAAGTCGAGGCGATCAACGAGCGCGGCGAGGCCGTGCCGACGCCGATCGCGGGCGAGCATCCGCTCACGCTCTACATCGACAAGCGCGAGATCGTCACGCTGATGACGCTCGGCCAGGCGCCCGAGGCGCTCGCCATCGGCTACCTGCGCAACCAGCGCCTGGTGAAATCCATCGACGACATCGCCGCGGTGCAGGTGGACTGGGAGACCGCGTCGGTCGCGATCGCGACGCGCACGCCGCTCAAGGGGCTCGACGAAAAAATGAAAAAGCGCACCGTCACCACCGGCTGCGGCCAGGGCACGGTGTTCGGCGACCTGATGGAGGAAATCGATTCCATCAAGCTGCGCGAGGACGTCACGCTCACCGAAGATGCGCTGCACGCCCTGCTGGAGGCGGTGCGCCGCCACGAGGCCATTTACAAGGAGGCGGGCGCGGTTCACGGCTGCGCCCTGGCAAGCAACACCCCGGACGGGGTCGAGATCCTCTACTTCATCGAGGACGTCGGCCGGCACAATGCCGTCGATGCGATCGCCGGGCAAATGTGGCTCGACGGCGTGGACGGATCCGACAAGATCTTCTACACCACGGGGCGCCTTACTTCCGAAATGGTGATCAAGGCCGCGCAAATGCGAATCCCTTTCCTGGTCTCCCGCTCCGGCCTTACGAAGATGGGCCACGACATCGCGGCGAAGCTCGGCATCACCATGATCGGCCGGGCTGCGGGCGGGAAACACTACCTGCTCTTCACCGGCAAGCATCGCTTCAGGAAGACCGTCGCGCCGACGATGGTGGCGTAGCCGGCGGGGCCCTCCGTGATCCCTTCGGTCACCGGATTGATCCTCGCAGGCGGCAAGGGCAGCCGCATGGGCGGGGTGGACAAGGGCCTGCAGGCCTTCCGCGGCAAGCGCCTCGTCGATCACGTCTACGAGCGCTTCGCGCCGCAGGTCGGCGGCGTCGTCATCAACGCCAACCAGAACCATGAGGAATACAAGACTTTCGGCGTGCGCGTGGTGAGCGACGCGATCGGAGGGTACGCAGGGCCGCTCGCGGGTCTGCACGCGGGCCTGTCGGTTTCCAAGCGGCCGTTTCTCGCCTCCGTCCCCTGCGATTCTCCGTTCCTGCCCGCGGACCTGATCGAACGGCTGTACCGGCGGATCGACGAATCCGGCGCCGAGCTCGCCGTGGCGAAAACGGGCGACCAGCCGCACCCGGTGTTTTCGCTCATGCGCCGCGGCGTGCTCGACCACCTCGCCGACTTCCTGAAAGGCGGGGGCCGCAAGATCGACGTCTGGTACGCGACGCTGAACGTCGTCGAGGTCGCCTTCGACGACGAGCCGGAGGCCTTCTCCAATATCAACACCCGCGAGGAACTGCAGACCTGGGAAGACGTGCCGCCGGCTTGAGCAGGGTACTGCGCGGCGGCGCGATAGAATGCAGCCTGTCTGTCATTTTCCGAACGGGAGGAGTTCCAATGCGTGCCAAGTTCATCCGGTTGTTGCTGTCTTCGATCGCTGCAACTGCGGCGCTCGCGCTGTCCCAACCTGCGGCTGCGCAGGGCGATCCGATCCGCATCGGGTTCCTGACCGTGCGCACCGGCCCGCTCGCCGCGGGCGGCAAGCAGATGGAGGAAGGCATCCTGCTCTTCCTGAAGGAGCGCAACAACACGATTGCGGGCCGCAAGGTCGAGCTCGTCATCGCCGACACCGGCGGCAACCCGGCGGGCGCGAGGACCAAGACCCAGGAGCTGGTCGAACGCAACAAGGTGCACGTGATCATCGGGCCCCTGGCCGCGTTCGAGGCGATCGCGATCGACGACTACATCCGCCAGACGCGCACGCCCATCGTCTCCTGCTCGGCCGCCGCCGAGGACCTCACGCAGAGGAAAACCAGTCCCTGGTTCGCGCGCAGCGCGGCGAGCTCCGCGCAGCCTAACCACGCCCTGGGCGACTATGCCGCGAAGACGCTCGGCTACAAGCGCGTCGCGATCATCGCCGACGATTTCGCCTACGGCCACGAGACCGCGGCCGGGTTCCAGCGCGTGTTCGAGGATGCCGGCGGCAAGGTGGTGCAGAAGCTCTGGTCGCCCCTGGCCGTGCCCGACTACGGCACCTACATCGCGCAGTTGAAGAAGGACGTGGACGCGGTCTACGCCGGCTTTGCCGGTGCGAACGGCTTCCGGTTCCTGCGGCAGTACAAGGAATACGGCATGAAGCTCCCGGTGCTGGGCAGCATGACCACCGCCGACGAGGGGATCCTCAAGCAGATGGGCGACGAGGCGATCGGCGTCGTGACGGGCGGCTGGTACGCCGCCGGCATCGAATCGCCGGAGAACGCGCGCTTCGTCGCGGCGGTCAACAAGGAGTACGGCGCCGACCCGGGCTACTACACCCTCGGCGCCTACTCGGCCGGCGCTCTGGTCGAGTCGGCCGCCAACGCGGTGCGCGGCAAGGTGGAGGACAAGGAAGCCTTCATGAAAGCGATCCGCAACCCGGGCTCGGTCAAGGACCCGCGCGGCGACTGGCGCCTGGACGAGTACGGCAACCCGGTCATGAACATCTACATCCGCAGGGTCGAGCGCAAAGGCGGCAAGCTCGTCAACACCGTGGTGAAAACCTACCCGCAGGTGAGCCAGTTCTGGACCTACGACCCGAAGGCCTTCCTCGCCGGGCCGGTGTACTCGCGCGATGTGCCGTCGTCGAAGAACCTGGAGCCCTGAGACATCGCTGAACCGGAAAGAGGCCGCATTCGCGGCCTTTTTTCTTGCCCCCTTGCAGGCTCACTGAAGTCCCTTTTCGATCAGCTGGCTGTAATACAACCTGAGAAAGTTCCTGAGCCTGTCCGGCACCCGGTAGTGAGCCAGTTCCCGGGGAGGCTTGAATTCCTTCTGGATCTGCTCCAGGCTTTTCCCCGCCGCGATCATCTTCGCGACCTCGTCTCTCATCAACACGAAATAGCGCTTCTGCTCTTCGAGGTCCTTGACCCCTTTGCCGACGTTCACGCGGCCGTGACCCGGGACGTAGGTTTCGACGGGCAGCTCGCGCTGCATGATTCTGTCGAGTATCGCGATCCACTGCGCCGGCTGGGAGAAGAACACCATCCCCGACTCCCCCTGGCCCGGGTGTACGTCCGTATTGAGGAGATCTCCCATCAGCACGACCCGCCGCTGGGGAATGTACACGGTGAGATCCCCCGTGCTGTGGCCGTATCCCTCGCCCGTAAGCTGGAAGGTGAGGCCGCCGAAGTGAAGCGTCATGCTTCCGTCAAACCCGATGTCGGGGCGGACGAGCTCCCTCCCCTTGTAGGCCGCAAAACGCGGATCGTTCGAGGCCCGGCGCTCCTCGAACTCTCTCGCCTCCTGCATGTAGCTGTCCCTCACTTGATTCTTGGTGGCGATGTATACCGGCCGGTCCTCGCGGAAGTGCCACACTCCCGAGGAGTGATCGCCGGACGCATGGGACGAGATGAAATACCTGATCTTCTTGTCCGTGAGCTTGCGAATCGCCGCCAGGGTCTGATCGGCGGTACGGATGTCCGCATCGAGAACCACGACCCCTTCCTCGGTGATGACAAACGTGGAGTTGCTCGACCCTTGCGGGTGGACCATCGTATAGACGTTGTCGGCAACCTCGATCATCTCCATTCTGACCTGGGCGGAAGCCTCAAGCGACGGGAGGAGACACAGACCGAGCACTATCAAGAATCGTCTCATGATGTCCGTGAAGCAAAGTGAGGGGGAATCGGACCGCAAATCATGCGGTCGCCGGGCGAGCCAAGTCAAGAACCGAGATAGCAGCGGGTCGTTCGTTCTGGAGCTGACCGGCGAGGCGCGCGCGATCGCCGATCTGCCCGGTCGGTGAGGCAGTTCCGGACCTACGACCCGGGAGCGGCGAAGCGCGCCCGGATCGCCTCGATTCGCGCGCGATTCACGCCCAGGTCTCCCCTCCCGATCCGCGACGCCGAGCGGACGTGGACCACCTTGGCGCCCTCATCGGCGAAGAATTCGGCGTCGTCCACGAACTTGAGCCACCGGGTCTGGAACTGCGCGTAGAGGTACGCCGGCTCCGCCCGGACGATTCGCGCGCCTTCGGTGGTTTCGATGATGCGCTTGATGCGATCGATCGCCGCCCTGCCCTCGCCCGTGAATTCGATCGGCGCGATCTCCGCGTACGCTTTCATCGGATGATCGGGATACAGACCCGCCTGGCTGCTCACGCTGTTCTGGGTGCGCGAAGGGGGCTTGAGCTTGCCGCCCCTGACGCCCAGGTCGGGCGGCTCTTTCCCCGCGAGAAATCCCGCCTGGCCGGCGACGAACACCGCTGCGACGAACACGACCAGGGCTATCAGCAGCCACATCATGAGCTTGCGCACCCACATATGAATCCCACGAGCGGTCACCCGCCGAGTTGAATGAACTTCGGAAGCCGCCATCTTACGCGCCAAAGCGCGATAATTCCGCGAATGGCAACGCTAAAAGAAGTCGTCAGCTGCGTGAGCGGCTACGACGCGGACGCGCTGCCGGTCGCAAGAGCGAACGAAGTCATCCGCTCGTTCATCGATCCGGTGTCCGGCGTCGAGAAGCTTCGCGTGCGCGCGGCCCTGGGGCGGGTGCTGGCGAAGGACATCGTCTCGCCGATCAACGTCCCTTCGCACGACAACTCGGCGATGGACGGCTACGCGGTGAGGAACGACGATCTCGGCACGGGCGAACCGGTAAACCTCACCGAGATCGGCACCGCCTACGCCGGCAGGGAGTTCACGGGCGAGGTCGAGCGCGGCGAGTGCGTGCGCGTCATGACAGGCGCCGTGATGCCGAGGAACACCGATACGGTCGTCATCCAGGAAGCGGTCACTGTGGACGGCAGGCGCGTCACCATTCCCCCAGGGCAGGAAGCCGGACAGAACCGCAGGCTCGCGGGCGAAGACCTCGAGAAAGGCAAGCCCGCGCTGCATGCCGGACGGTTGCTGCGCCCCGCCGATATCGGACTGATCGCTTCGCTCGGCATCGGCGAAGTGAGCGTGCGGAGAAAGCTCAAGGTCGCGTTCTTCTCCACCGGCGACGAGCTGGTGTCGGTCGGAAAGAAACTGAAAGCCGGTGAAGTGTACGACTCCAACCGCTACACGCTCTGGGCCATGCTCCAGCGCCTGGGTTGCGAAGTGATCGACCTCGGCGTGGTGCGCGACGACCCGAAGAAACTCGAGGCCGCGTTCCGCAAGGCCACGGCGATTGCCGACGCAGTGGTGACCTCGGGCGGCGTGTCGGTCGGCGAAGCCGACTTCACGAAACAGATGATGGCGAAGCTCGGCGAAGTCGTGTTCTGGAAAATCGCCATGCGCCCGGGCCGCCCGATGGCCTTCGGCCGCATCCGCGCGCGCGGAAAATCGGCCTACCTCTTCGGCCTGCCCGGCAATCCCGTCGCCGTCATGGTGACCTTCTACCACTTCGTGCGCGGCGCGCTGCTGACGATGATGGGCCGCACGGACACCGACCTGCCGCTGCTGCGCGCGAAAGCCGAAACCGCGATGCGCAAGAGACCCGGCCGCACCGAGTACCAGCGCGGAATACTGGAATTGAAGAACGGCGAGTGGAGCGTGCGCCTCACCGGCGCGCAAGGCTCCGGGATCCTGCGCTCGATGTCGGAAGCGAACTGCTTCGTCGTGCTCGGGCACGAGCAGGGCGCGGTCAAGGCGGGCGAGTACGTCGAAGTGATGGTGATGGACGGGCTGGTCTAGCTCCTATGATTCTCGAGGCCACCATCACCTGCCCTTTCTGCGGGCACCGGCAGGCCGAGGCGATGCCCACGGATGCCTGCCTGCACTTCTACGAGTGCACCGCGTGCCACGAGATTCTCAAGCCCAAGGCCGGCGATTGCTGCGTCTTCTGCTCGTACGGTTCCGCGAAATGTCCTTCGCGCCAACTTGACAGCAGGAGGTCATGAATGGCCTCATACCGGTGGCGTTGCAGCAGGCGGCCTGACGAATAACGAGCATTCCGGGCTACGGCCCGAACACCAGAGGAGGATGGACCATGGACGCGCAAAACGAACCGAGACTGCTGTTTCCCAAGCTCAAGCCGTTTTACGATTGGGTCGCGCCGCTCACCTGGCCGCTGATCCGCTTGACCGTCGGCTTGATGATCATCCCGCACGGCTGGCCGAAGTTGATGATGGGCGTCGGCGCGACGGCGCAGATGGCGTTGATCAAACGCGGCATAGCGCCGGCCGAACCCCTGGCCGTCGTTCTCATCATCCTCGAAACCGTCGGAGGGCTGTGCATCGCCCTGGGTCTGTTCACGCGCTTTTTCGCCGCGGCCATCACCATCGAAATGGCGGTGATCGTCTACCACCATCTGCCCAAGTTCGGATGGGGCCAAGGGGGTTACGAATACCCGCTGATGTGGGGCCTCCTCATGTTCGCCGTAGCGCTGCGCGGCGGCGGCCCCTGGTCGCTCGACCGCAAGATCGGCTGGCAACTCTAGAGGCCGCGAGACAGGGTCGGGATTTTCCGGAGGGAAGGGGTTCCATGACAACCGTCACGAACGTCGCGGTCGCACTGATCGCCGTCCTGCATTTCGGGTTCCTGGTCCTCGAGATGTTCCTCTGGACCCGCCCCGTGGGCCTTCGCACTTTCGGCACGACGCCCGACTTCGCCAAGGCCTCGAAGGCGCTCGCCGCGAATCAGGGTCTGTACAACGGATTCATCGCTGCCGGGCTCGGATGGGGTCTCGTTCTCGGCGACGCGGGAACCTCGATCAAGATTTTCTTCCTCGGCTGCGTCGTCGTCGCCGGCATATTCGGCGGTTTCACGGCGAGCCGCAAGATTCTCTGGGCCCAGGCGCTGCCCGGCGCCGTGGCGCTCGCGCTCGTACTGTCGGCGTGAGCGGCGGCGGGTTCAGCCGAGCGCGGCGATCTTGGCGAGGAGCTCTTTCGTATCGACCGGCTTGACGATGTAGTCCTTGGCGCCCTGGCGCATGCCCCAGACCCGGTCGGTTTCCAGTTTCTTGCTGGTGCACACGATCACCGGGATGTGCTTGGTGGCTTCGTCGCGCGTGATGGCGCGCGTCGCCTTGAACCCGTCGGTGCCGGGCATGATGATGTCCATCAGGATCAGGTCCGGCTGCTCGCTCTTCGACTTGGCGATGCCCTCGTCGCCGTTTTGCGCGGTCACGCATTGAAAACCCTGCTTGCTCAACACTTCCATCAGGAACTGGCGGTCGGTGGCTGAATCATCGACGATCAAGATCTTCTTGATTGGCATGGCAAACCCTCACATGAACTGGTCCGGAATCGGCGACCCGCAGCGCCAGTTCCCTACGCTGCGGACGCCACCCTAGTATAGGCTTGGTTCGCGATTACAGCTCTTTCACGCGCGGCTCCGGCAGTTCCACGCCGACGGAGTCGAGCAGCTCCTCGCTCACCAGGATGGGCGCCTTGAAACGAATCGCCAGTGCGATCGCGTCGGAGGACCGGCTGTCGAAGACCTTGACGGACTTCCCCGAGACGACGCTCAGGGCTCCGTAGTAGATGCCGGCTCTGAACGTGATGACGACCTGCGATACCCTGGCGTCGAGCGCATCGAGGACGGTGTGCATCAGGTCGTGCGAGAGGGGGCGCGGGGGCTTTTCCCCGGTGAGCGCCCCCTGGATGGATTCGGCAACGAGCGCGTCCACGAAAACCGGAACCGCCTTGTTCCGGACCTTGAGCAGCACGACCGGCCCCGCCTGGGAGAGCCGCACCTCGATATTCTGGACGCGGATGTCCGAAGCGCTCTTCGCCGCATCCTCGGCGGCGACCGATACGCTCGCGAGCAAAAATGCGACGCCCGCGCACACTGAGAGGGAGTCTCCGGACCGGCTCATGGCGTCCTCCTGGGGGCGTGTTGCTATCATCCTACAGCGACTGAGCGCAGGGGCATCGGCCTTTTTTTAGCGGAAGGAAAAAATGAAAACACTTCGCGGCGCAATCTGGGTCGCCATGGGAGGCGTGACCGGCATGTTCCGCGACCCCGACGGCGGGGGCGTGCACGGGCTGAACGAGCGCATCCGCGTGCGCTCGCTCTACGAAGGCCACGAGTTTCTGTACCGGCTGGTGAAGCTGTATGGAGGCGGGAGGTAGGGCGCCGCTCGCCTTGATACTTGCGTTCGTGCTATACATGCTCGCCCGCGCTTCCATAGGAGATTCCCAATGATCCGACTTGCGATGATGTCTTTCGGTGCGCTCCTCCTCTCTTCCTGCGCGATGACGCCTGAGGTTCCTCCCGCAGCACGATCGGAATTGGCGCCGACGGGGAAACTGCGCGTCGGGATCAACACGCAGAATTTCCTGCTCGTCAACAAGGAGCGCAC
>Ga0137436_1000330_pt1 | contig 14917 bp, 17 predicted proteins | sample EasRivERMGT119_2_FD_102328 | JGI IMG/M metagenome (GOLD analysis project Ga0137436, IMG submission 102328) | Soil microbial communities from meander-bound floodplain in the East River, Colorado, USA - East River MetaG ERMGT119_2 | ecosystem: Environmental > Terrestrial > Soil > Floodplain ...
CCAGCTGCATCAGCTGCTTCGACACACCTGCTCGGACCACAAGCGCGAGACCATCGCCTTCGGAAGGCGGCTCGAGTCGATCCTGGGCCGCGCCCACCTCATGGCCGTGTGGAAGAACTTCATCAAGTCGCGATCGGAACGGGCGCCGGATCGCTCCACCCCCGCGATGCGGCTCGGGGTGGCAAGAGATGCTTGGACGTGGGAGCGCGTCCTCTCCCGCCGGCTCTTCCCCACACGTGAGCCCGTGACCGACGTCGCGCTCAAGCTCTACGGCAAGCGCTGGACCGCCGGACTCCCCGAGCTCGCCGCCCGGCACGCCGGCTGAACCCCATGAGAGTTCCGGGTTGCTGCGGGCCCGTCCCCGATCCCGAATCCCACAACCTTGCGGCCACCGTGGGTTAGAAGCTCCAGACGACTTGGAGCGTCGGCGTGATGCCGAGCCAGTTGTCGTAGGCCGTCCGGGTCTCGACCTCGCCGTCCGGTGCGAGAACGAAGCTCGCCTCGTCCAAACAGCAGGCGTTGTCGCGGTCGGTCGCGTTGAGGACCGACAGCTCGAAGCGCAGGCTCCCCTTCCCCGTCGCGACCGTCCGGCCGGCCCTCAAGTCCAGCCTTCCGTAGACCGGCAGGCGTGCCGAGTTCCGGGGGCCCAGGACCGGCTCGATCGTCGTTTCGCCGTCGGGAGACGTGACGAGCACACCGTGCACCGGCGTCGTCGGCCAGCCGGTGTGGACCACGCCGTTCGCGGCGAGGAACCATCCGCGCTCCCACCGGTACGAGACGAGGAACTTCCCGGCGTGAGTCTGATCCCAGCTCCGCGGGACCGACGCCCCGTCGATGACGTCCATCGCCTTCGACCACGTGTAGCTCGCCGACCACTGAAGAGCCTTCGATGGACTGCCGTTCATCGAGACCTCCACGCCCTCGAGCCGGGCGCTCTCGGGTGCGATCAAGGCGCGGTCGGGCTCCAGCTCGGGGAACAGCTCGACGGGCTTGTGGAGGTTCTCGTAGCGCGGCGTGACGTGCGAGAGCCGGTTCAGGTAGGCGTCGAGGCGGAACGACAACGGGGACGCGAAGCGGTGGACGTAGGCGACGTCGATCTGCTTGCTCAGCTCCGGCCGCGGGTAGTCGGTCTGCCCGTCCTCGATCCTCAGCTCGTGGATCCGCAGCGACTGCGCGTAGCTCCCCAGCGCGAGACGGAACTCGTCTCGCGCCGTCGCCCGTCCGACCAGGTTGAGCCGGGGGCTCCACTGCCGGGCGCCCGTGTAGGTCTGCCGGTCCCAGCGGAGGCCCCCCTCCATCGTGACCGCCCACGTGATCGCGCGGCGGTAGGCGGCATAGGCGGCGAGCGATTCACCCGAGCGCTCCGTCTCGGAAGGACGAACGGCGCCCGGCGTCCCGTTGGCGTACGTGAAGTCGGCATCGAGGAAGCGCCCCTCGATGCCGCCGCGCACGACGCCCGGCCCGCCGATCGTCCAGGAGGCGTCCGTTCTCACCCCCGCGAATCGGACGCGCCGCTGATCGTCGAGGGCGATCGCTTCACCGTCCGGATCGGTCGCGCCGGTGCGCGACCGCGTCAGCGTCCCCGCCGAGACGACCGTATCGGTCGAGATCGTCTCCGACCACGCGCGCAGCAATCGCACCCAGACCGTGCCGCTGCGGCTCGCGGCATCGGCCCACTCCGGGTCTCCGGCCTCCGAGGCGCGGAGGTGGGCGCGGTCGAAAGCGAGCAGCGCGTGCGCGGAGGCGAGCGTCGTGGGCGTCGCGGCGAGTCCCGCCCGGACATAGAGATCGCCGAGCGACGGCTTCAGCCCGTCGGAGCCGAAGGCGACGGTGTCGGACGTCGCTTGCGGATACCAGTACCGCCCCGAGACCACGATCGGGCCCGAAGGCGCAGGCGCGCTGTACGCGATCCTGCTGTTCAACGTCCCGATCTCCACCTCGGTCGTGGCCCGCTCGAGCGGGGAGGCCGTGGACATCTCCACGAATCCGCCGTTGCGGTCGCCGCGATCGGCGGTGAAGCCTCCCCCGGTGAAGTCGACGGAGTCGACGACGCGCCCGTCGATGAGGCTGAACGGCCTCTGGAAGCCGCTCAAGTGGAACGGGTCGTACAGCTCGAGCCCGTCGAGGATCAGCGAGACGTCGCTGCTCGCCGCGCCTCTCGGGTAGAACGCCGCAGAGGCGTCCGACGCCGCGACCCCGGGGAGAAGCGCGACCGACCGGGCGGCATCGCTCCCCAGGGTCGGAGCGAGCGTCACGTCGCGGCTGTCGATCGAGCGCGTGACGGAGACGTCCTGGGGAACGATCTCATGATGGCCCGGCGTGACGACGATCGACTCGAAGAAGCGCGGGGGCGGGGTGCGGACCTCGTGACGGGGCGGCGCACGCACGATGAGGATCGCCCCGGCCGCCGTGTCCTCGGCACGAAGGCCCACGGCCGGGAGGATCTCGTCGAGGATCTTCCGCGGCTCGCTCGCTTTAGGCTCCTCGGCGACGACCAGCTCGGGTCCGACGATCGCCGAGCTGAAGATCAACTTCAAGCCACGAGAGCGAAGGTCGGCCAGGGCGTCGACGAGCGGGCGGCCTCGATAGCCGGCCGAAACCGAGGACGCCGCCAGGACGCAAGCGAGCGCGAGCGCGCCCCTCCTCATGCCGGAAGTTTACGGGCATTACTCGCCGACGACGAGCGCTCCCGGCTCCCACCGGCCGGTGAGCCCGGAGCTGACCAGCACGGAGGCGGTCGCTTGCTCCAACGACATTCCGGTGACCGATCCCCGGAGGACGATCGTTTGCGCCCGCTGGGCGAGCGCCGGGCTCGCGAATCGAACGCGGACTCCCCGCTCCCGGGTGGCCCAATTCAGGAACGACGCCAGGGATCGTCCGTCGATCTCGAACGCGGGCGCGACCGTCTCGGTCCAGCCCCAATCGTCCGGAGCCCCGGGATCCTCGTTCTGCTCGATCCGGCCCGAGGAATCCACCGTGACCGCTTGACCGGCCCGGGCCGTTCGGGGCGCGGCGCGTGCGACGACCGTCACCTCGCCCTCGCGGACGCGCACCCGGAGCACGGAGCCGTCGAGACGCGCCTCGAACTGGGTGCCGACCTCGTCGATGACGCCCAGCGGGGTCTCGATCCGGATGGGTCGGGGAGCCGCGCCGTCCGCCCCGCCGGAATCGACGTACACGGCGCCACGCTCGAGCGCGAACGCGCGATCGCCGACGACGCGCAGCGCGCTGTTCCGGTCGAGCCGGAGCGAGTGCCCCGAAGGGGCCCTCAGCGCCACGCGGGCGCCCTCGCCGGTCGTCACCCTGGATCCGCGCGGCACGGTGGAGCCGGGGCGGAGATCCACGCGCGACCGGAAGAACGGAATCGACGCCGTTTCCCCCCAGGCCGCGTTCTCGATCCGCTCGACGCCGAGGACGCCCGGCCCGGAAGGACCGGGGGCGCGCAGCGTCTGCACGAGCGCCGCCGCCAAGAGAAGCGCCGCCGCCAGCGACGCGCCGCCGATGACCCGCCGGCGCCGCGTCCGTCGCGCGACCTCGGCTCGCCACACGTCGTGCGCCGCGGCCCGCACCCGCTGTGCACGCGGAGCCGCGACGGAGGGACGTCTCCCGCTCGCCCGGAGGAGTGACTCGATCGGATCGTCGTCGGTCATGCCCGCTCTCCGTTCCCTTGCTCCCGTGCCAGCGTCGAGAACCCGTCGCGGAACGCCTCGCGGGCCCGGGTCAGCGCCGATTCCGCCGCCTTCACGGTCAGCTGGCAGCGCTCCGCGATCTCTTTCACCGAGCTGCCGTCCATGTACTTCCATTCCAGCATCGCCGCGTACCTCGGCGGGAGCCGGTCGAGGACCACGTGGACCAGCCGCACCGTCTCGCCTCTCGCGACGGCCGCGTCCTGGCCTCCGTCTCCGGCGACGAACGACGCGAGCGCCGCGGCGATCACGGGGTCGTCCTCGGCGAGCCCGACCGTCACCTGCCCCGGGCGCGCGCGCCGGTACCAGTCCGCAATCTCGTGACGGCAGAACGTGCACAGCCACGTGAACAGCGCGGCTTCACCGCGAAACGTCGCGAGCTTCCGGATCGCTGCGGTCATCGTCGCCTGCACCACGTCCTCCGCAGCACCCTCGTCCCCGCCGACGCGGGCGAGCGCAAACCGGAACAAGGCCGGGAAGTAGCCCTCGAAGAACTCCTCGAACGCACGCTCGTCGCCCGAGAGCATGCGCGTGACGAGTTCGTGCTCGACCGACCTCATCGTGGCCCTCGGCGTCCGGTAGTGAGAGCGCGCCTCGCGGTGGAATCCTTTGCCTCTGGCGAAGGATTCTCCACCCGGACCCCCTCCCACGGGCAAAGGAGAACGCCATGAGTCTGCAAAAGGTCGGCCTGATCCTCGTTTGCGGCGCGCTCGGCGGGACGAGCGCGGCCCTGGCCGTGGGCTTCTGCACCCAGACGGCGGACACGCTGCTCGAGGCCTGCCGCTCGAGCGTGCGGGACGACGGCTCGGTCACGAGCGCCGTCTGCCTCAACATCTCGGATCGAAGCGAGCGGGACGCATGCTTCGACGACCTCGCGGGCGCGCGGGAGGAAGGCAACCAGCTCTGCGACGACCAGCACGCCACGCGGCTGGCGGCGTGCGGCCTCCTCGGCGAGGACCGCTACGACCCCGATCTCGACCCGGCTCGCTTCGACAATCCCAAGCGTCCGTCGAAACCAAACCCCTATTTCCCGATGACGGTAGGCCACCGCTGGGAATTCGTCAGCCAGACCCAAACCGACGTCGTCGAAGTCGTCAACGAGACGAAGCTGATCGAGGGGGTGACCTGCATCGTGTTCCGGGATCTCGTGTCCGAGGGCGGCCAGATCCACGAGGCCACCGACGATTGGTACGTCCCGGCCAAGGACGGAAGCGTGTGGTATTTCGGGGAGGAGGTGAAGGACTACGAGCGCTTCCGAGGCGACCGGCCCTCGAGACCGGAGCTCGTCAGCATCGACGGATCGTTCAAGGTGGGGCGGAACGGCGACAAGCCGGGGATCATCGCCCTGGCTTCACCGGCGGCGGGCGACGTGTACCTGGAGGAGTTCTCGCTGGGGAACGCGGAAGACGTCACCGAGGTCTTGAGCGCGACGTACGCGTACGGCCACGATGCCGATCTCGACCGCTCCGTTCCGCGGGGCCTGGCCGAGAGGCTGTGCGGCGCGGGAGACTGCGTCGTCACCAAGAACTACTCCCTGCTCGAGCCGGGCCTGTTCGCCCGCAAGTACTCGGCTCGCGGGATCGGGGTCTTCCTGGAGATCGAGAATACCGGCGAGGTCGTCCGGCTCGTCAACTGCAACTTCGATGCGCGGTGCGCGAGCCTGCCTCGGCGGTGAGAGCCGGATCTAGCCTTCGGTCTCCCGCTCGGCGTCCTCGACCTCGATCTCCGCCACGGGCTCGTCGAGCACCGCCTGCGCCCGCTCGAGATCGGCGCCGGCCACGACGACCTGGACCCCGGACGCGAGGTCCAGCGGCGGTCCGGTCGCCCCGAGGTCGTCGGCGACGACCATCGCGGCGATCCCTTCGGCCTCGAGCATCGCCCGGACGATCTCGGCCTCGGTCCGGTCGGAGAAGGTGCGGAGGATGGTCGGATCGTCCATGGACACTCCCTTCGCCGGGAGTTTACACGCGAACGCCGGCCCCTTCGTGGTCCTTGACGACCGTGATCCGGTTGCTCTCGTCGACGAGCACGATCCGGGGGACGTGGGCCGCGACGTCGCGCTCGTCCACGCCGGCGTAGGAGGCCACGATCACCTTGTGCCCGCGCTCGACCAGCCGGGCGGCCGCCCCGTTGACGCAGCAGTCCCCTGCGCCGCCTGGCCCTTCGATGAGGTAGGTCGTGAACCGGTTGCCGTTGTCGACGTCGTAGACGTCGATCTTCTCGAACGGCACCATCCCGCAGGCGTCCATCACGTCGCGGTCCATGGTGAGAGACCCCTCGTACGCGACGTCGCACTCCGTCACCGTGATCCTGTGGACCTTGGCGCGCAGCATCTCGCGAGTCATGTCGGCTCCTCCTCGGGTCGCCTCCGCGAGGCGGTGGGCGCCCGATTCGCGGCTCACTCTAGGACCGGGTGAGGCCCGGGGCAAGCTCGCCGGCTTTGCCCCGGAGGACCTCGTTGTCGATCAGGCGGGTCGCCCCCGCGAAAACCGCGACGGCGAGGAGCATTTCCCCCTGGGCCACGGCCGGCGGATCGAGCGTCTCCGCGTCGACGAGATCGAGATAATCGAGCCTGAGGAGCGGCTCGGCGGCCAGGGGGGCCTGCGCCGCCGCCACGATCCGCGCGGGGTCCCGCTCCCCGTCGCCGAGCGCGCGGCGCGCGGCTTCCAGGGCGCGCGGGATCGCACGGGCGGCCCGGCGCTCATCCGGGGAGAGGTAGACGTTCCGGCTCGAGAGCGCGACCCCGTCCTCGTCGCGGCGCGTGGGGACCACGAGGATCTCGAGGTCGATGAGGAGATCGCGGACCAGGCGCCTCACGACGAGGGCCTGCTGGGCATCCTTCTGCCCGAAGGCGGCGACGTGCGGCCGGACGACCTCGAACAGCTTGGTGACGACGGTCGCCACCCCGCGGAAGTGTCCCGGGCGGCTGGCGCCCTCGAGGCGATCGGAGAGCCCTTCGACCTCCACGAAGGTCCGGGCCCCCGGCGGGTAGACCTCGCCGGCCTCCGGGGCGAAGACGAGGTCCACCCCTTCTTTCGAGAGCATCGCGACGTCCCGCGCGAGGTCCCGCGGGTAGCGCGCCAGATCCTCCGACGGCCCGAACTGGGTCGGGTTCACGAAGATCGACACCACCGACAGATCGACCCGCTCCCGGACCCGGCGCACGAGGTCGAGATGCCCCTCGTGGAGGTAGCCCATCGTCGGGACGAAGCCGACGACGTGTCCGGCCGCGCGCGCGGCGGCGCTCGCTTCGCGCATCGCCCCGACCCCGCGCACCGTCTCCATCAGGAGTACGTCTCCTCCGCCCCGGGGAACGAGCCCGCGCGGACGTCCGTCGCCCAGCGGCGGATCGCCTCCGATGCGGTCCCCTGCAGGTCCGCGTAGCGGCGCACGAACTTCGGCACGGGGCCGGGCAGCATCCCGAGCAGGTCGTGGACGACGAGGACCTGGCCGTCGCACGACGGGCCCGCGCCGATCCCGATCGTCGGGACGGGCACCTCGGACGTGATCCGTGCGGCGAGCGCCTGGGGCACGCCTTCCAGCACGAGGCTGAAGACCCCCGCCTCGACGAGGGCACGCGCGTCCGCGGCCAGCGTGTCGGCTTGCTCGCTTCCGCGACCTTGGACCTTGTAGCCGCCCATCGCGAGCACGGACTGCGGCGTCAGACCGAGGTGGCCCATCACCGGGATCTCGGCATCGACGAGGGCGCGCACCACCTCGATCCGCTTGCTCCCCCCCTCCAGCTTGACCGCGTCGACCCGCGCCTCCCGCACGAAGCGAGCGGCGTTGACGATCGCGTCGCGCGCGCCGAGGTGGTAGGAGAGCCACGGCAGGTCGGCGACGAGCAGGGCGTCCTTGCGGCGCCGCCCCACGGCGCGGGCGTGGTGGAGCATCTCGTCCATCGTCACCGGCAGCGTGGATTCGTGGCCGAGGACGACCATGCCGAGGGAGTCGCCGACGAGCAGCGCGTCGACGCCGGCGGCCTCGCCCCAGGCGGCCGTGGCGGCGTCGTAGGCGGTGAGGACGACGAGGGGGGGTCCGGACCCCTTCCGGGCCCGGAAAGCGGGGACGGTTCTCATCAGGCCTCCTGATCTGCCCGCTCCCCGAGGGGAGTCGAACGATCTAAGCCGTGCTGGCGGGGCGATAGTACTGCACCCCCCGCTCCATCCGCCGGATCTGGGCCACGAGGTCGTCCAGCTCCTGTTCGCGCTTCACGAAGTCGATCTGGTTCGTATCGATGACGAGGAGCGGCGTCGCCGTGTAGTTGAAGAAGAAATAGTTGTACGCCTTCGCGACTTCGGCGACGTAGGCCTCCGAGATGTCCGCCTCGTAGTCGCGCTTCCGGCGCTTGATCCGCTCGATGAGACGCTCGGTGTCCGCCTGCAGGAAGATGACGAGGTCGGGATTGGGCGTCTGCGACTCGAGGAGCGCGTAGAGCTTGTCGTAGATGAGCAGCTCCGAGTCGTCGAGGTTGAGGTAAGCGAAGATCTTGTCCTTCGGGAAGATGTAGTCGCAGATCGTGATCTGGGAGAACAGCGTCCGCTGCGAGAGCTCCATGAGCTGCCGATGGCGCGAGAGCAGGAAGAAGAGTTGCGCCTGGAACGCCGTCCCGGTCTTGTCCTGGTAGAAGTCGCGCAGGAAAGGGTTGTCCACGCGCTCGAGGACGCGGTGCGCGTCGAACTTCTTCGCGAGCAGCTCGACGAACGAGGTCTTGCCGACCCCGATGGGGCCCTCGACGGCGATCGATCGGAATCTCATGGGGCGGCCGAGTATAACCGCACCGTATGCGGATCCCGGAGCGCCTCGAGCGCCTCGCGGAACTCGGGGGCCAGCTCGGCGAGAGGCGCCAGGACGAAGCGCCGCTCCCACATCCGCGGGTGCGGCAGGGTGAGCCGGGGCGTCGCGCGCGCCACGCCCTCGAACACCAGCAGGTCGAGATCCAGCGGGCGCGGCCCGGGCCGCCCGCCCCGGCGGACGCGCCCCCGCGCGCGCTCGACCGCCAGGCACAGATCGAGCAGAGCCTCCGGGGACAAGTCCGTGCGGACCCGCACGGCCATGTTCAGGAACCAGCCCGGGCCCGCGCCGTCCACGGGCTCCGTCTCCCAGAGGGACGACGCCGCCTCGACCGTCACGCCGCCGCGCGCCAGCCCGGCGAGACCCTCCCGGAGGTGCCCCGCGCGGTCGCCTTCGCTCGATCCCAGGCCGATGTAGCCGACCATGCTGGCATTCTAGGGCGGGCCCCCGGTATCATGCGCGGTCCCGCGTCCACCGCCCCACCAGGAGGTTGCACCGACACATGGCGACGACCAAGAGGAAGTCCACGTCCGCCGAAGGCCAGTCCGAATCCCCCCTGCCCCCGCCGCCCACACGCACCGTCATCGAGAAGCCGCGCAACGTCGCCGCGTACGAGGCGGCCGTCGTCGAGTTCGCCGCGGCGGTGGACGACGTCGCGAACGGGCGCTACGCGCAGGCCCTTCCGGCCCTCGAGTCGATCGCCGCGCGCATGTCCGCCGAGGAGCCGATCCTCGCCGACCGCTGCCGCACGTTCGCCGCTGTGTGCGCCCGGCGCCTGACCCAGCCGCTGCCCGCGACGGAAGACCCCGATCAGCTCTTCCACCGGGCGGTCTTCGCCAGCAACGCCGGACGGTACGACGAGGCGCTCGGGCTGCTCGAGAAGGCCCTCGCGGCGCGCCCCGGCGACGCCACCGTCTTCTACGCGCGCGCGTCCGTCCGCGGCCTCCAGGGAAACGTGGACGGAGCCGCGGGCGAGCTCAAGCGCGCGGTCGCCATCGACCCGCACCTGCGCTTCCAGGCGGCGTCCGACCCGGACTTCGAGAAGGTGCGCGACGAGGCGGCGTTCATCGACGTCATCGAGCCGACGGGCACGGGAGCCTGAACGTGGCCTCCGGCCGCTCCGGGCTGACCGTCCTCATCCTGGCGGCCGGCCAAGGGACGCGGCTCAAGTCGAAGACGATCAAGCTCGTCCACCCGGTGGCCGGCCAGCCGATGGTGACCTGGGTCGCCCGTGCGGCCCGCGCGCTGAAACCCGATCGCATCGTGGCGGTCGTCGGCCATCAGGCCGACGCCGTGCGCGCCGCCCTCGGCGACCTCGTCGACGCCTACGTGCTCCAGAGCGAGCAGCGGGGCACCGGTCACGCGGTGCTCGTCGCGCGCCGCGAGACGGGCGCGCGTCCGGGGATCCTCCTCATCGTCAACGGCGACCTGCCGAACCTCCGCCCCGGGACCCTGAAGGCGCTCCTGGCGGTCCACCGGCGGTCGAAGGCATCGCTGTCGCTGGTGACGACCGAGCTGCCGGACGCGACCGGCTACGGCCGCATCGTGCGCGACGCCACCGGCCGCGTGGCGCGGATCGTCGAGCACAAGGATGCGGATCGCGCCCTACGCACGCTGCGCGAGATCAACTGCGGGATCTACGCCGCCGATCCGAAGACCCTCTTCCCGCTGCTCGCGCGCCTCAAGCCCGACAACGCGCAGGGCGAGTACTACCTCACCGACGCCGTCCACCGCACGATCGAGCGGCGCGCCATGGTCGCAGCGCTCGTGCACGGCGACGCGCCCGAGGTCTTGGGCGTCAACACGCGGGCGGAGCTGGCCCGCGCCGGCGCGTCGCTGTACGCCCGGAAGGCCGAGGAGCTCCAGGACCAAGGCGTGACGATCCTCGACCCCTCGCGCACGTGGATCGACCCGCGCGCCCGCATCGGCCAGGACACGGTCGTCTATCCCGACGTCATCGTCGAAGGGCCGTCGACCGTCGGGGCCGATTGCGTCATCCGCTCCGGGACGCGCCTGACCGACGTCGTGTTGGGGCGCGGCGTGACGGTCAAGGACCACTGCGTGCTCCGCGAGAGCCGGGTCGGCGACGGCGCCGAGATCGGGCCCTTCGCGCACTTCCGCCCGGGTGCGGTCCTCGACGACGGGTCGAAGGTCGGCAATTTCGTCGAGCTGAAGAAGACGCGGCTCGGCCGCGGGAGCAAAGCCTCCCACCTCGCCTATCTGGGGGACGCGGAGATCGGCCCCGGGTGCAACATCGGGGCGGGAACGATCACGTGCAACTACGACGGGACCGCCAAGCACAAGACGACGCTCGGGCCGGGCGTTTTCATCGGAAGCGACACGCAGCTCGTCGCCCCCGTGCACGTCGGAGAAGGCGCCTACGTGGGGGCCGGGACGACGGTCACCGAGGACGTCCCGGCGGGGGCGCTGGCCATCAGCCGGGTGCGGCAGCTCAACCTCGAGGGGTGGGTCGCGCGCCGGAAGGCCAAGGCCGCCGGCAAGCCGGGCGCACGTTCTTGATTGCGCTGTCGCGGCGTCCGCATTATTCCTAAGGGCCGGGGGACCCCACCATGTGCGGGATCGTCGGGTACATCGGAGCCAAGGAGCCGGTCGAGGTCCTGATCGAGGGGCTGCGCAAGCTCGAGTACCGCGGCTACGACTCCGCCGGGATCGCGATCGTCAACGGCAACGGCGAGCTGTCGATCCGGCGCGCGCCGGGCAAGCTCCGGGACCTGGAGAAGGTCCTCGCCGAAAAGCCGATTTACGGACGCTACGGGATCGCGCACACGCGCTGGGCGACGCACGGCCGGCCGACCGAGGAGAACGCCCACCCGCACAGCGACTGCACGGGGCGCGTCGTCGTCATCCACAACGGGATCATCGAAAACTACCTCGAGCTCAAGCACGCGCTGCAGAAGCAGGGGCACAAGTTCGTCACCGAGACCGACACCGAGATCGTCGCGCACGCGCTCGAAGAGGAGATGAAGCAGACGGGGTGCGACCTCGTCCTCGCGTTCCGCGCCGTCCTTCCCCGCCTCCGCGGGATCTACGCGCTCGTCGCCCTCTCCGCGGACGAGCCGGACACGCTCGTCGCCGCGCGCGTCGGGCCACCGCTCGTCGTCGGCATCGGGCAGGGCGAATACTTCGTCGCCTCGGACGTTCCCGCGATCCTCTCGCACACGAAGGACGTCGTCTTCATGGACGACTACGAGATCGTCGTCGTGAAGCCGTCGGGCGTGTCGTTCCTGTCCATCGACGGCCGCCCGCTCGCCAAGTCCCCGACGCGCATCCCGTGGGACCCGATCATGGCGGAGAAGGGCGGGTACAAGCACTTCATGCTCAAGGAGATCCACGAGCAGCCGCGCGCGGTGCGCGACACGCTGCTCGGACGGGTCTCGCTCGAGGACTCGACGATCCATCTCGAGGAGATCCGGCTGACCGACGACCAGCTCCGCCGCGCGGAGCGCATGCAGATCGTCGCGTGCGGGACGTCGTGGCACGCCGGACAGGTCGGCAAGTTCCTCCTCGAGCAGATCGCGAAGATCCCGGTGGACGTCGACTACGCCTCGGAGTACCGCTACCGCAAGCCCCTGCTGAACGACCGGTGCTTGTCGGTGTTCATCTCGCAGTCGGGCGAGACCGCGGACACCCTCGCGGCCGAGCGCGAATCGAAGGCGCAGGGGGCGAAGCTGCTCGCGATCTGCAACGTGCGCGGGTCGATGCTGACGCGCGAGTGCGACGGCACGATCTACACCCACGCCGGACCGGAGATCGGGGTCGCGTCGACGAAGGCGTTCACGAGCCAGATCACCGCGCTCATGCTGCTGGCCCTCAAGCTGGGGCGCGTGCGAGGGACGATCTCGGAGGAGGCGACCGCGGAGCTGATCCGCGCCCTGTATCACATCCCCGCGCAGATGGAGCGTTACCTCCAGGACGACGCGGCCGTGGTGGAGCTCGCGAAGGCGTTCCACCTCCACCGCGACTTCCTCTACCTGGGCCGCGGGGTGAACTACCCGATCGCGCTCGAGGGCGCGCTCAAGCTGAAGGAGATCTCGTACATCCACGCCGAGGGGTACCCCGCGGGCGAGATGAAGCACGGGCCGATCGCGCTGATCGACGAGAACATGCCCGTCGTGGCGATCGCGCCGCACGACGCGGTTTACGAGAAGATGCTCTCGAACGTCGAGGAGGTGAAGGCGCGCTCGGGGATCGTGCTCGTGGTCACCGACGAGCCCGACGCCGACCTGGACGCGAAGGCGGACGCGGTGCTCGTCGTCCCGTCGACGCACGAGCTGCTCTCGCCGCTGCTGACGGTCCTTCCGCTGCAGCTGCTCGCGTACCACATCGCGCTGCTGCGCGGCTGCGACGTGGACCAGCCCCGGAACTTGGCGAAGAGCGTCACCGTCGAGTAGTTGTTTTTCCCGCTCGACGAATCGTTCCCATTTTGGGAAGTCCGCCAAACGGCGACGGCGAAGCCGCCCGTGGCAGCCCCCTTGCCTGCCGCGAGCACATAGGCAGCGGTACTCACGACCAGTGACGACGTGAACGGGTACGGCACGAGGCCGAAGTACGTGCCCGCGATCTGCACGGCCGCCCCCGAGATCAGCGCCGCGAACGCCGCCAACGTGCCGCCGTATCGCGTGTGCAGCGCGAAGAGCATGACGACGAAGATCCCCGCGCCCCCGAACGCGGAGGCGTCCTCGACGAGGTCGTAGACCCCCTCCGACGAGAACGCGAGCCCGTACGAGATCACCCCCGCCGCGACCACGCCTACGCGGGCGACGAGCACCTTCGTGCGCTCGCTGGGTGCCCGCATCATCGGCACGACGACGTTGTGCGACACGAGCGACGCCGCCGACAGCAGGTTGCTGTCGACGGTCGAGAGGATCGCGGAGACGAGCGCGCCGGCGAACAGCACGTAGAGCAAGCCGTGGAGGTGCAGGCGCGCGAGCTGAGGGAGGATCTGCTCCGGCTCGGCGAGCCCCGGCAGGAGCGACGCCCCCAGGAGCCCAAGCGCCACCGGTACCAGCCCGACCGCGAGGTACAGCCCCGACGCGATGAGCGTCGCATTCCGCCCCAGGCGCGCCGAGCGCGCCGCGAGGATGCGCGAGACCAGCTCCTGCGCGGTCACCGAGCCGAGGATGGGAACGAGCCATCCCTCCGCCGTCGCCAAGAGCGGCCGCGACTCCCGCGCGGCAAGCGCACCGACTTCGGCGGAGATCCGGCCCGCCGCGGCGCCCGGCCCCCCGGCCGCACCCACGAGCGCGAACAGCAGGACGAGCAGTCCGATGATGAGCGCGATCCCCTGGATGATGTCGGTCGTCGCATCGGCGAGCAGCCCGCCGGAGGTCGTGTAGACGATGACGACCGCCGCCGCGATCGTGATCGTCGCGGAGAGCTCCCATCCCGACGTCGCCGTGAGCACCTGGCCAAACGCGCGGATCTGCGCCGACGCCCACAGGATCGACGTCGGCACCATGACGACCACGATCGCCTTCTCGAAGGCCGCCCCGTAGCGCTCGCGGAAGAGGTCGCCGAGCGTCAGGTACCCGCCGCGCCACAGCGCGGTCGCGAACGCGACCCCCATGAAGAGCAGGCAGATCGAGTACCCGAACGGGTCCGAGGTCCCTCCCGACAGCCCGCGGGAATACACCGCCCCGGCCGCCCCCACGCACGTCTCCGCGCCGAACCACGTCGCGAAGATCGAGAAGATCGCCAGCGGGTACCCGAGGCGCCGCCCCGCGACCAAGTAGTCCGCCTCGTTGCGGATGCCGCGCGACACCGCAAGGCCAATGAGGAGCTGGGCGACGACGTAGACGAGCACGCCGGCGACCAGAGCGTTCATGCGAGGACGATACGCTAGAATGCCGCGCTTCCATGACACCACCGGAGCAAGGGATCGCATCGCTCAACCCCGCGCAGCGGGAGGCCGTCGTCCATCCGGGCGGCGCGCTGCTCGTGCTCGCGGGGGCCGGCTCCGGCAAGACGCGCGTCATCGCGCACCGCATCGCGTGGCTCGTGCGCGAGCGCGGCGTGGAGCCCACCGGGATCGTCGCGGTCACCTTCACGAACAAGGCCGCCCGCGAGATGCGCGCGCGGGTCGAGGCGATCCTCGGTGCCGTGGACGGCGGACCGTCGATCGGCACCTTCCACGGGCTGTGCCTGCGCATGCTGCGCCGGAACGCCCTCGTCGCCGGGCTGCCGCCGGGGTTCGTCGTCTACGACGCGGACGACCAGGCCGCGCTCGTGCGCCGCCTGCTGCGCGAGCAGGACGTGGACGACGCGACGCCCTCCGCGCGCTCCTTCCTGGCGCGCATCAGCCGCGCCAAGAACGCGATGGAGACCCCCGAGGCCTTCGCCGCGCACGCCTTCTCGCCGGACGCCAAGCTCGTCGCGGCGGTCTTCGCCGGGTACCAGGCCGCGCTCGACCGCGCGGG
>Ga0137436_1000331_pt1 | contig 14912 bp, 13 predicted proteins | sample EasRivERMGT119_2_FD_102328 | JGI IMG/M metagenome (GOLD analysis project Ga0137436, IMG submission 102328) | Soil microbial communities from meander-bound floodplain in the East River, Colorado, USA - East River MetaG ERMGT119_2 | ecosystem: Environmental > Terrestrial > Soil > Floodplain ...
CGAGATGTCGGCGGGATGCACCGCGCCCGGCAGCGAGTGTCCTTTGGGCGAGCACACGCCCCAGGTCGACTTGTGGCCGTAGACGCCGCAGTAGTGCGCCGGGCCGCGGATGGATGCACCGATGTCGCTGCCCAGTTCAAGCCCCGTGAGCCCCGCGGCGAGCGCCGCCGCTGAGCCGCCCGAGGAGCCGCCAGGCGTGCGCAGCAGGTCCCAGGGGTTGTTGGTGGTGCCGTAGATAGGGTTGAAGCTCTGCCAGTCGGCGAGCAGCACCGGCACGTTCGTCTTGCCAAAGACGATCGCGCCCGCACGCTTCAAGCGCTCGACCGCGAGCGCGTCCTGCTTCGCGATGTTGTCCTTGAATTCGGTGAGACCCCTCGTGGTCGGCCAGCCGGCGACGTCGAAGGACTCCTTCACCGTCATCGGCAGGCCGTGCAGCGGGCCGCGCTTGCCCTTGAATCGGTCGGCAGCGCGCGCGGCCTTGCGGCCGGCGTCGAGGTCCATCACGCAGATGGCGTTGAGGACACGGTTGTGCTGGCGCACGCGCGCGGCGTACAGGTCGAAGAGCTCGAGCGCGCCCAGCTTCTTCGCGCGCAGCGCCGCGAGCAGCTTGGTGGCGGACCAGAAAGCCGTATTCATGCGCTATGTTAACCGGGAGGGGGCGTTAGAATTCCCCACGTTTCGCGCCGAGGAGGACGCCCCATGCTGCAGGAACGCATTGCCGACATTGCCAAGTTCGTCGAGCCCGACCGCGTGAGGAAGGAGGTCTACACCGACCCGCAGATCTTCGATCTGGAGATGGCGCGCATCCACGAGAAATACTGGATCTACTGCGGCCACGAATCGCAGGTGCCAAAGGCCGGCGACTACTACACTGTGCAGATCGGGCGCCAGCCGATGCTGCTGGTGCGGGGCGAGGACGGCAAGGTGAACGTGCTCTACAACCGCTGCCCGCACCGCGGTAACATGATCTGCGGCGACCGCCACGGCAACACCGGCGAGTTCTTCCGCTGCTCCTACCACGCCTGGACCTTCCAGCACGACGGCAAGGTGCGCAGCATCCCGATGATGGAATCGGGCTACGCCGGCACGCGCTTCGGCAAGGACAACCCGGACTGCAGCATGAAACGCGCAGCGCGGGTGGAAAGCTATCGCGGATTCGTCTTCGCCAGCCTCGCCGCCGACGGCCCGACGCTGAAGGAGTTCCTCGGCGAATCGAAGATCGCCTTCGACGACATGTGCGACCGCGCCCCCGCGGGCGAGGTCGAGGTGGTGCCCAACTGCTTCCGGGTCATCCAGCACTCCAACTGGAAGATCTTCCTTGAGAACCAGCTCGACGCGCTGCATCCCTCGGTGGTGCACCAGTCCACCGGCCGCGCGGCGCACGAGGTGGAAAAGGACATCGCGAAGAAGACCGGCAAGGCGCCGCTCTCGTATCACATGCTGTCGGCATTCGCGACGGTGACCATCGACAAGTGGGACAACTTCCAGACGCTCAACTATCCCTACGGCCATTGCATCCTCACCGGCTACATGGGCCTGCGGCCGAAGGACCCGGATACGCTCGCCTACGAGAAGGTGATGCACAAGGCCTACGGCAAGCAGCGCACCGAGGAGATCCTCGGGGTCAACATCCACCACGTGCTGATCTACCCGGGATTGTCGGTGCAATCGCCGCTGCAGCAATTGCGCGCGGTGCGGCCGCTGGGCGTGGACAAGACCCTGACCGAGATCTGGCACTTCCGCCTGAAGGGCGCGCCCGAGCCGATCTACCGGCGCTCGCTCGCCTACTACAACCTGGTCAATTCGCCGGCGACGCTGATCAACGCGGACGACTTGGAGAACTTCTGGAAGTGCCACCAGGGCCTTGCTTCGGACGGCGGCGACTGGGTGAGCTTCGGCCGCTTCCACGGGCGCGACATTGAAAAGCCGGGCGGCATGGTCGAGACCGGGCCGAACATGGGGACCTCGGAAGCGCCGATGCGCAACCAGATGAAGGCCTGGGCGCAGTACATGGGGAACGGGCGGTGAGCGCAAAGCACCAACACGACGCGGAGCAGTTCCTCTACCGCCAGGCCGACCTGCTCGACTCGAAGAAGTGGCAGGATTGGATCGACCTGTTCACGCCCGACGGCGTCTACTGGATGCCCGCCGACCCGGCGCACAAGCACTGGGACGGCATGCCCGCGATCTTCGCCGAGGACAAGAACCTGATGACAGTGCGGATGAAGCGAGTGCTGCACCCGGACGCCTGGTCGCAGCGACCGCTGTGGGGCACCAACCATGTAGTGTCGAACGTCGTGGTCGACAAGGCGGCGAAGAACGGCGACCTGGTGGTGCGCTCGCGCTTCCACATGCTGGAGTTGAGGCGCGACGACGTGCGCCATTTCGCCGGGCAATACACGCACCACCTGAAGAAGACCAAGGCCGGCTACCGCGTCAAGCTGCAGCGCGTGGACATGACCAACGCGCAGGCGGCCTACGACTACGTGTTGCAGGTCTGGGTTTAAGCCATCTATGATCAGGAACATCTCGTACGCTGCAAAGACGCTTATTCACGGAGGAGGAGACGCAATGAAGCTATCCATCATTTCGGGCATGGTTCTGGCGTTGTTCGCCGGGTCCGCTATGGCACAAGCGTTGCCGGGGCCGGTCAGCGACAAGCCGTTGCAGGAAAACTGGGCTCCCAGCAAGTGGGGCGCGGACGACAGGGCCGGCAGTTCCAACCATACGAAGAATGCGGCCAACATCAAGCGCGCGCTCGCCATGGTCAAGCAGTTCAAGGCGATTACCATCGGCAAGTATTACCACCGCGAAGCGCCGGCATTCGGTCCGCGCGGCTGGCAAATGACGATCCCGGGCACGCCCACCGGCGGTCCGTTTGGCAAGAATGCGCTGGTTTATCACGACGAGTTGGTCACCGCCGAAATCGGCCAGATCCAGACCCAGTTCGACGGCCCCGGCCACATCGGCGTGAACACCTCCAAGGGCCCGATGTTCTACAACGGCCGCATCTCCTGGGACTCCTACGAGCGCGGCCCAGGCGGCCGGGTCATGGGCATGGGCCCGCTGGGTGTCGAGCACGTCGGCGAGAACGGTTTCGTCTGCCGATTGGTGGTGCTGGACGCCGTAGCCTATCGCAAGTCGCAAGGCAGGCTTGCCGCATCCGCGGAAATGCTGCCGATTCCGAAGGACCCGAAAAGCCCCGGCATCGTGACGGGTGAAGACATGGCCGGCATGCTCAAGGCCCAAGGCCTGGCCGACATCGGCCCGGGCGACTGCGTCGCGCTGCACACTGGCCAGGGCAACAGCTGGGGCAACGGCCGTTACAAGTCGCTGAATACGGAGCAGCGTGCCGCTGCGCGTGCGCTCTTCGCGGAAGGCGAACCGGGCTTCGGCATCAGTGCCTGCGAGTACATGGCCAAGCGCGACATCGCGCTGATGATGGGCGACACGTCGGCGAACGACGCCCAGCCTTCAGGTGAGCAAGGCGACACCCACGCCGTGCACTGTCACACCGAAATGCAGCCCCGCCGCGGCATCTGGAACCTGGAAAACGTGGACACCGAGTCGCTGGTCAAGGCCGGCATCAAGGAAGCCGCGTTCATCTGGGCGCCGCTGCGCATCATCGGTGCCACCGGCTCGCCCGGCAACCCGATCGTGCTCTACTAAGGCGGCAACAACTGCAAAACAGCACCCAAATCAAAACCGGCAGCGCGTTGGCAGCGCCTGCCGGTTTTGCCTGGTTCGTTCTACTGGCGGCGGCGATCGCCCTTCCTGCCGCTGCCCAGAACTACCCCACGCGCCCTGTCCGCCTGATCGTGGGCTTCGCCCCGGGCGGCGGCGTAGACATCAACGCGCGAATGCTCGCGCCCAAGCTCTCCGAGTACCTCGGCCAGCAGGTGGTAGTGGAGAACGTGCCCGGCGCCGGCACCAACATCGCCAATGAGCGCGTCGCCAGGGCCGCCCCCGACGGCTACACGCTGCTTATCAACACCGCCGCGCTGGCAATCAACATGGCGCTGTACCGCGACCTGCCGTTCGACGCGCTGCGCGACTTCGCCCCGGTGTCGGTGTTCTCGGAAAGCCCGAACGTGCTGGTGGTGAACGCGAAGCTCGCTGCACGGAATGTGAAGGAGCTGGTGGCGATGGCACGCAGCGCCCCCGGGAAACTGAACTACTCCTCGGCCGGCGTGGGCACCACGCAGCACCTCGCCGCGGAACTGTTCAAGCTGCGCACCGGCACCTTCATCGTGCACATCCCGTACAAAGGCACCGCGCCTTCGATGACCGCGCTCATCGCCGGCGAAGTGGATCTATCCTTCGCCAATATCCCCTCGATCCAGGGGCACCTGAAATCCGGTCGGCTGCGCGCGCTCGCCGCCACCGCCGCCCGGCGCGACCCGCAATTGCCCGACGTGCCGACGATGAAGGAAGCGGGTGTCGAGGGCGTCGAGGTGGTGGTCTGGTACGGCGTGCTCGCGCCGTCCGGGACGCCGCGCGAGATCGTGCACAGGCTCGCCGACGGCATCCAGCGCGCGACGCACGACACGGAAGTGCGCAAGCGCATGCTCGAGCAGGGCGCGGCGCCGGTCGGCAACACGCCCGAGGAGTTCGGCAAGCTCCTGCGCGAGGAAGTGGCGCGCTGGGCCGAGGTGGTGAAGGTCTCCGGCGCGCGCGCCGAGTAGTGCGTATACTTTCCGAGACTTTTCACGAGGAGCAATTCATGTCCACCAGAAATGCACTATTGGCAATCGCATGTGGTCTTCTTGTCATCAGCACCGGGCATTCCCTGGCGCAGCAGCCTGCGGATAAACCGGCGGCTCAGCCAGCGGCAGCCAAGCCGGCCGCAGGCAGGGACCGGGTTTGCGCGGACGATGCCAAGAAGTTCTGCAGCGACGTTCGCCCGGGCGGCGGCAGAATTTATCAGTGCCTGACCAAGCACGACGCCGAGCTTGCGCCCGCGTGCCGTGAGCGGCTGACCGCAGCCAAGGCGCGCTACGACAAATTCATGCAGGCGTGCAAGGGCGACATCGAGAAAGCCTGCAAGACCATCCCGCCCGGCCAGGGACGCGTGTTGTCGTGCCTGAAGGGTCGCGAAGCGGAGCTCACGCCGGCGTGTCGCGCGGAGTTCTCGCGCGCGAAAACCGACGCCGCGCTCACTCAGTAGGTCAATCACGAAGTGACGCGTTCCCGTGCGCGCGGCGCCCGGGAACGCGGATATCGCCGCCGCTCTAGCCCGTGGGGCGCTGCGGGAAGCTGCGGCCGAAGATCTCCTCGGCGATGCGGTTTTTGAGGATCTCGATCGAGCCGCCGGCGATCATCCAGCCGCGGCAGCGGCGCACGCAGTATTCGACCAGCGACTCCTGGCTGTAGCCGAGGCCGCCTATCACTTGCAGGGCCTCGTTGGCCACCTCGAAGCCGGCCTGGTTGCAGAAGGCCTTGGCGATCGCGGTTTCCTCGGCCGAGGGAAAACCGCGGTCGGCATTCGCCGCCGCGCGGTACAGCAGAAGCTGCCCCGCATCCAGCTTCACCTTCATGTCGGCAAACTTCCACTGCAGACCCTGGAACTCGCACAGCAGGCGCCCGAACTGCTTTCGCTGCATGGCCCACTGCCTCGCCTCTTCGTAGGCATAGCGCCCGAGCGCGAGGGAGCGCGCGGTGTTGCCGATCCTCTCGACGTTGAAGCCGGCGATCTGCTTTTTAAAGCCGCCTTCCTTCAGCACCACCATCTCGGGCGGCACGCGCACGTCCTCGAAGTACACCTGCGCCCAGTCCTCCCCGGACATGAACTTCGAGCGCTGGCCGAAGCGCACGCCCGGCGCCTTGGTGTCGATCAGCACCGAGCCGATGCCGCCCACCCCCGGGCCGAAACGTACATAGGCCAGGACCACTTCCGCATAGGCCGAGTGAGTGGTAAAGACCTTCGAGCCGTTCACGCGGTAGGCATCGCCATCGGGCGTCGCCGTCGTCGAGAGATCCGTGACCGCCGAACCCGCCTCCGGCTCGGTCATGCCGACCGAGATCACCGCCTCGCCCGAGAGCAGGCGCCTGAGGATCTTCTCTTTGTGCAGCGGCGTGCCGTACTCCGCGAGCACGCGAATGGCGCCGAAATTGCCTGCCTGCACCACGTCGGCGCTCCTCGGGCACACGGCGGCGACAGTCTCGATCGCGATCACCGCGTCCACCAGCGTGCCGCCCTGCCCGCCATCGCCTTCCGGGACGGTGATGCCGAGCAGACCCTGCTGCGCCATCTGCCGCGCCACGTCCCAGGGATAGCCGTCGGCATGCGCGCGCGCGAGAGCGCCCGCTTTTAGGTGTTTGTCGGCGAAGCGCCGCACAGAGTCCCGGAACTGTTCCTGCTCCGGCGCGAAACGGAAGTCCATGATCACTCCTTCATCACGATGAGGCTGTCCACCGCCACCGCACCGGATGGCTTCACGATGACCGGATTGCACTCCGCCTCCGCCACCGGGCGGCCGGGAACCAGCGCGAGCCGCGACATCGCCGACACCGCCTGCGCGAGCGCGCGCACGTCGCCGCGCGGCAGATTGCGAAAGCCGCGGATCACGGCCAGGCCCTTCACTTGGCCGATCATTTCCTCGGCTTCTTCCACGCTCACGGGCGCGAGCCGCAAGACGAAGTCCTTGTACACCTCTGCGAGGATTCCGCCCGCCCCGACCAGCACCAGCGGCCCGACCAACGGATCGTCGCGGTAGCCGACGATCGCTTCCGCCAGGCCCGACTCCATCTTCTGCACCAGCACCTGCGCGCTGCGCAGGGTCCTGGCCTTCTCCATGAACTCGGCCTGGTCGCGCACGCCGAGGATCACCCCTCCCACTTCAGTCTTGTGTTCGACACCGGGCGCGTAGATCTTCACCGCCACCGGGTAGGGCACGGTATGGGAGAAATCGGGAGCGTGCGCAACCTGCGACTGGGGAACGGCAATGCCTAGAGAAGCGCAAAAATCGCGCGACAACACGACCGGCGGCAGCTGCGGCGCATGCCGCGGCGCACGCCAGGCGAAGTAGGCGGCGAACGCGTCAGCGCAGGCTTCCGGCGTGCGAAATGCGGCGATCCCTGCCTGTGCCAGCAGTTTGAGCGAACCCTCGGCGTGCGGCGTGAAGAACGCCGCGAGAGGCTTCACCGTGCGCCTGGCGCCGAGGATCGGCTCCACGGCGAGCTGCGGATGGAACTGCGCGGACGAGCCCGCTACCGCCAGGACGCCGTCGCATGCCGGAGAATCGAGCAGCGCGTCGAGCACCTCCGCGTACTTCTGCGGCGTCGCCGCCATGGTGAGGTCGATGATCGGGGCGTGCGACCCGGGCGCCACGGTCTCGATGCCGTGCAGCCCCAAGCGGTCCACCACGCTCGCCGCGCCGCCGCCGGTAGTGGTCAGCACCGCGACGCGCGGTGCGCGCGATAGCTGCGGCGGCCTGCGCCCGGCCAGCAGCGGCGCGATCTCCAGCAGCGTCTCCAGCATGTCCACACGCACGATGCCGCAGTCGCGGAAGAATGCGTCCATGGCGGCGTCGCTGCCCGCCATGGCGCCGGTGTGCGAGAGCGCCAGTGCCTGCCCGAGCGCCGAGCGCCCGAGCTTGTACGCCACCACCGGCTTGCCCGCGGCGTGCGCCGCGCGCGCGCCCGCGGCGAGCCGGGGCGCGTCGCGCACTGTTTCGAGAAACAGGAGAATCACTCGAGTGTCGGGGTCTGCGGCCAGCAACTCGACCATTTCCCCGGCACCGAGATCGGCTTCGTTGCCGAGCGACACCAGCTTGGCGAATCCCAGGCCGCGCGCTGCGCCGCGCGAGAGCACCGTGCCGAGCATGGTGCCGCTCTGCGAGACAATGCTCGTGGTGCCGGTGGGCGGCGCGTCCATCTCCAGCACGGCGTTCACCGTTAGCGCCATGCGCCCCGGCAGGTTGACCACGCCCATGCTGTTGGGGCCGAGCAGGCGCACCCCGAGCTCGCGCGCGCGCGCCGCGAGCCGTGCCTGCCGCGCCGCGCCCTCGGCGCCCGCGTCGGCGAAGCCGTCGCTGTAGATGCTCATCACCGGCACGCCGCGCTTGCCGCAGTCCTCGAGCGCCTGTTCCACCGCGTTGCCCGGCGCCATGACGTAGACCTGGTCGATCTCGCCGGGCGCGTCGGCCACGCTGGCATAGGCGCGCTCGCCCAGCACCTCGCCGCGCGTGGGATTGATCGGCACGACACGACCCGGGTAGCCGTGCTTTTTCAGGTAGCGCTGCGGGCGCGCGGTGTTCTTGCCGGCGTCGCCGGAGGCGCCGACCAGCGCCACCGCGCGCGGCGCGAACAGCGCTTGCGCCAGGCTCATGCGTCCAGCGACTGCAGGGCTTCCAGGCGCCACAATCGGCCGAGCAGTGCCTTCGCCTTTGCCTCGCCGAGCACCGGCCCGGCGAGCTCGAGGTACTTCGCGTCGAGCTGGGCATCCGACAGCGGCGCGTCGGGATCGCCGATGCGCGTCGGCTGCAGGAATTCCTCGCGCCGGCCGTCGCGCGACTCGATGGCGACGCGCGCCGCGCGCTGCGCCGGAAAGGCGGCGTCGAGCTGGGCATCCACCGCCACGTCCACGCGGCGCATCAAGTCGCGCGTCGCGGGTTCTTCCAGGCGGTCCGGCTCGAAGGCCGCGAAGCGCACGCTGCCGTGCGTGAGCGCGGTCGCGACCACGTACTTGAGCGAGAAGCGCCCCTCGGCCGCGGTGCGCGGCTCCTCGTACCCCGCGACGTCGAGCGCCGCCTTGTAGGTGCCGACGCTGACGCGCTGGATGTCCTTCGCGGCCAGGCCCATCTTCGCCTTCAAGGCGAGCGCGCCGTCGATGGCGGCAAACGTATGGCCGCAGCAGGTGTGGTTCTTGACGGTCATGCGCGTGATGTGGAATTCGCGCCCGAGCGTGGCGAGCGCCTGGTCCCAGTCCGGGCCGTCGCCCATTGCCGCACCGTAGCCCGCATCGCCCTCGATCACGTCCAGTGAGCCGGTCACGCCTTCGCGGGCGGCGAGCGCCGCCGTCAGCCCGGCCTCTGCAGCGCGGCCGGCGTGCAGCGGCTTGGACATCGAATCCAGGCGGAACGCCTGCTGCAGGCCGGCGGAAAAGGTGGTGACGGTGGCGAGCGCGTGCGCGTAGCGCGCGGCATCCAGGCCGAGCAGCTCCGCCGCCGCGGCGCAAGCGCCGAAGCAGCCGATGGTGCCGGTGTTGTGCCAGTACTTGTAGTGCGCGCGCCCCATCGCGGCGCCGATGCGCGTGGAGATCTCGTAGCCCACGACGACGGCGCGCAGGAACTGCCCGCCCGAGGCGGCGCGCGCCTGCGCGAGCGCGAGCGCTGCGGGGATGGTCGGCGCGCCCGGGTGATAGATGCCGTCGCGATAGATGTCGTCCACTTCCGTGGTGTGCGCCGCCGCGCCGTTGATCAGCGCCGCGGCGCGCATCGTGGCCTTGCGTCCGAGCGCGAGGCGCGCTTCGCCGTGGTCGAGCTCTTCCGCCAGCGCCTTCTCCAGCAGCGTCGCCGGGGCGGCGACCGCCCCCGAGAGCATGGCCGCATACAGATCGATCACCGCGCGCTTGGCGTGGTGCAGCACTTCAGGGGCCAACGGCTGCGCCCGGGACTGCACGGCCCAGGCAGCGAAACGCTCGACGACGTGCGCCATCGCTAGAACTGATACCGGCGCAGTCCGCCGTCCACAGGAATCACCGCCCCCGTGATGTAGCGTGCGCGCGGCGACGCGAGAAAGCACACCAGATTGGCGATGTCCGCGGGCTTGCCGTACTCGCCGACGGGGATCTCGTGCTCCGACTGCCAGGCGCGGTATTCCGGCGTGTAATTGCGCTCGATCTGCTCGCTCAGGATGCGCCCGGGCGGGATCGAGTTGACCGTGATGCCGTGCTTGCCGACCTCGCGCGACAGCCCTTTCGCCCAGGCGTGCATCGCGGCCTTGGCGGCGAATGCGCCGTTCACGCCCTCGGGCTCGCTCTTGCCGGTGATGTTGACGATGCGGCCCCACTTGCGCGCGATCATCTGGTCGAGGAGCGCGTGCGCGAGCTGCCGCTGGCGCGTGAAGTTTAGGGTGAGCGCCTCCTCCCATTGCGCCTCGCTCGCATCGATCTTGAAGGGACGCGAGCCGCCGGCGTTGTTGACGAGGATGTCCACGCTGCCGAGGGCCGCAAGCGCGGCCTGCGCGATGCGCTGCGCCGCTCCCTCCTGCATGAAGTCGCACTCGATGATCGCCATTTTCGCGCCGGCCTCCTTCTCGAGCGCGCGCAGCCGGTCGCCTCGGCGCGCGCTCACCGCGAGGCGCACGCCCTCGGCGGCGAGCGCCAGCGCAATGCCGCGGCCGATGCCGGCCGACGCCCCTGTGACGAGCGCGGTTTTGCCGGAAAGGCCCAGATCCATCAGTTCGCTTTGATGTTGGCTTTGCGAACCACCTCGCCCCAACGCTTCTGCTCACTCGCGATGAAAATCGCATATTCGTCCGGCGTGGAGCCCACTGCCTCGGCGTCGTCCAGCTTGAAGCGCTCCGCCACCGCAGGATTCTTCGCTGCCTTGGCGGCCTCCTCCGCGAGACGCTTGATGATCGCGGCGGGCACCTTCGCCGGTGCATTCAGCCCGTACCACTGGGTGGTCTCGAAGCCCGGGTAGCCCTGCTCCGCTACCGTCGCTACCTCCGGCAAGGTCGGAAGGCGATTGGGCGAGCCCACCGCGATGACGCGCAGCTTGCCGGCCTTCACGTGCGGCATGAGCGGCGGCGTGCCCGCGGCGGTGGCCTGCGTGCGGCCGGCGACCAGGTCGAGCAGGTTGGGGCCGGTGCCCTTGTAGGGCACGTGCACGATGTCGATGCCCGCGACCAGCTTCAGGTACTCGATGGCCAGGTGCCCCGCGCTGCCGTTGCCCGCCGAGCCGTAGAACAGCTTGCCGGGCTGCTGCTTCGCCAGCGCCACGAACTCGCGCAGGTCTTTCGCCGGGACCTCCGCGTTCACCACGAAGATGCTCGGCACCTTGGCGAGCAGCGACACCGGCGCGAAATCGCGGTTGGTGTCGAACGACAGGTCGTCATACATGTAGGGATTGACCGCGAGCGAACCGATGTGCCCGATGATCAGCGTGTAGCCGTCGGGCTCGGCACGCGCCACGTCCTGCATCGCGACATTGCCGCCGCCGCCCCCCTTGTTCTCGATGTAGACCTCCTGGCCGAGGCCTTTCGACATCTCCGCCGCGATGCTGCGCGCCACGATCGAGCTGGTGCCGCCGGGCGCGAACGGGACGACGAGGCGGATCGGCTTGGTGGGCCAGGCCTGCGCTTGCGCAGCGAGGGACAGCAAGCCAGCCAGCGCCGCCACGATAATTCTGGTCATGCGCACTCCTCCATTTCAGAATTGCTGTGTGTACTGCGCCGGATCGATGCGCGCGCCTACGACCAACGGCCGGTCCTTGGGCCGCTTGCCGGCCAGCAGCCGCTGCAGCGCGATTGCGCTCCCTAGCGTCGCGCCCTCGCAGCCCATCGAGCGCGCCAGCGGCTCGATGTCGGTGGGCTCGAAGAGCGTACCCCAGCTCGGGTACTTGCGGTTTGCCTGTTTGATCTCGATGCGGTTGAGGCTGCCGTCGCAGAACACGACCACCAGCAGCCCGAGGCCGAGGCTGGAGGCGAGCCGCAGTTCGCCCTGCACCATCGCCAGGCCGCCGTCGCCCACGAAGCACACGACCGGCCGGCCGGGGTGGAGCAGCTGCGCCACGATCGCGGCGGGCAGCGAGTAGCCCATGGAGGAAAGGCCGTTGCTCATCAGCACCGAGCGCGGCTCATACGCGCTCCAGCCCTGGCCGACGAGCAGCTTGTGCGAGCCCACGTCGCTCGTGGCGATCGCCTCTCGCGGCAGCGCCTCGCGCACGGCGTCGATCACGTCGGTGGGATTGAGCTTACCCTTGACGCGCCCGGCGTAATACGCCGCGCGCAGCCGCTCGCGGTGGCGCTTGACCTCTGCAGCCTTCCACCTGGGCTCGCCTTTCCAGGCCGCCGCGATGCCCTCGAGGATCGCGGCGATGTCGCCGACCAGTTCGGTGTCGGCGCTGTAGATCTGGTCCGTGTTCGGCACCGCGTCGATGTGCACGGTCGGCAGCGAGAGCGTCCAGGGCTTGATCAGTTCCACCGCGTCGAAGCCGGCCGCGAGCAAGAGGTCGCAGCCTTCGAGGAAGTCCCACATGAGCGCGTTGCAGGCCATGTCGAGCGTGCCGGCGTAGTACGGGTGATCCTCGGCAAGCACCCCTTTCGCCATCGGCGCCACCACGACCGGGATGCCGGCGCCTTCGGCGAGCCGCGCGATCGCAGCGTGCGCGCCCGCGCGTTGCGCGGCGATGCCCGCCAGGATCACGGGCTTTCTTGCCTTGCGCAGGCGCTGCGTGACCCCAGCATCCCCGCCGAAGGTCACGGCCTTGAGCGGCGGCAGGCTCACAGCGTCGTCCTTCGCCACCGCACCCACGACGTCGGCGTGCGTCGTGATGTGCACCGGCCCCGGCCGTTCGGCAAGCGCCGTGCGCAATGCCCTGCGCATGACGCCCCCCACGGTATCCGGCTCGACATGGGTGGCCCACTTGCTCACCGGCGAAAAGAGGCGATTGTGGTCGAGCACCTGGTGCGTGAAGGTCTGCTCGCGCTTGCGCTCGATCTGTCCGGAGAGCGCGATCATCGGCACGCGATCGAGCCACGCGTTGGCCACTGCGTTCACCAGGTTCGACGAGCCCGGCCCAAGCGTGGACATGCACACGCCGGGCCGCCCGGTGAGAAAGCCGTAGGCCTCGGCCATCAGCCCGGCGGTGCCTTCGCGCCGGCCGAGCACGAACTGCATGCCGGCGCGGCGCGCCGCTTCCATGAACTCGATGTTCGGGTCGCCCGGATAGCCAAAGACGTGGCCGATGCCGGCCGCCTTCAGGTACCGCACCATCACCTCGGAGACGTTCATCGCATCGGATTGTGCCAAACTGCCGCGCTTTGAGGAGATCGAATTCATGCCGCGAGGCGTCGTCGACCTTGAAGGGCTCAATAGCCCGGCAGCCGTAGCACTGCGGCGCATGGCGCCGCCCGCGGGGCTGCCGTTCGGCATTGCGAAACTGGGCCACGTGGTGCTCAAGGTGAAGGACTTGCAGCGCTCGGTCGCCTTCTATACCCAGGTGCTCGGCTTTCGCGTGTCCGACGTGTACCCGGACACCATGATGAAGGGCGGCATGGTGTTCCTGCGCTGCAATACCGACCACCATTGCCTCGCGCTGGTCGGCGGCGCGCAGGGCGATGCCTCCGCGCGCGAGATGCACCATCTCGCTTTCGCGGTGGCGACGCTCGAGGAGGTGCTGCGCGCGCGCGAGCACCTGCGCAGGCATGATGTTAAGGTCGACTACGAGGGCAGGCGCCGCGCCGGTTGCCAGGTGGCGGTCGAATTCCGCGACCCGGACAACCATTTCCTGGAGATTTACTGGGGCCTGGACCAGGTCGGCAGCGACCACAGCGTGCGGCCGCCCGAGGAGTGGCGCGAGGAGGCCACGCTCGAAGCGGCGATCGCCAATCCGCCGGCCGGGCAGGACACCTCGCTGCATTCGAAATGAGCGAAAGGATCGCATTCATCGGCTTCGGCGAGGCGGGCCAGACGATCAGCCGCGGCTTGCTCGGCGACTCGAAGCCCGCGATCCGCACCTACGACATCCTGTTCGGCCAGCCGGGAGGCGCGCCGCTCGAAGCAGCGGCACGCTCACTCGGCGTCGCGCCGGCGCGCGATCACGCCGACGCGGTTCGCGGCGCAGACCTCGTGTTCCTCGCGGTGACTGCATCCTCGAGCCTGCAGGCGGCGAAGTCCTGCCTTCCGGGATTGACCAAGGGCCAGTTGTTCCTCGACGTGAATTCGGTTTCGCCGCAGCGCAAGATCGAGACCGCGGCGCTCGTCTCGCCCACCGGCGCGGCCTACGTGGACGTCGCGGTGATGGCGCCGGTGGCGCCGTACCTGCACAAGGTGCCCTGCCTCATCGGCGGCCCGGGCGCCGCTGCCCTGGCGCCGCGCGCGCTCGCCCTCGGCATGAAGATGGAACTGGTCGCGGTCGAGGTCGGCCAGGCCTCGGCGATCAAGATGTTCCGCTCGATCGTGGTAAAGGGGCTGGAGGCGATCCTCGTGGAGTCCATGACCGCCTCGAGCGAGTACGGTGTCGAAGCGCGCGTGCTCGCGTCGCTCCAGGAAACCTTTCCCGGCATCGACTGGGAAAAACTTTCCGGCTACATGATCGAGCGCGTCGTCAGCCACGGCGCGCGGCGCGCCGCGGAGATGCGCGAAGTGGCGGCGACGCTCGAAGGCATCGGCCTGGAGCCCACGATGGCGGCGGCGAGCGCCGTGCGCCAGCAGTGGATCGCCGACCTCGGCGTGAAGGAGCGCCTCAACGGCAGGAAGACCGAGGACCGAGCCGAGCTGGTGCGCGCCATCCGCGAGGCCATGGGAAAGTGAAGGCGCTTCTCGGGGATTACCCGGTCACGGCGGCGTTGAAGAGGGGCGAGGTCCGGTCGGACCGCGTGCGCCTGGAGTTCGCCGACGTGCGGCCGCCGAGCGCGGGCTTCAAGCGCGTGGTGCGCGATCTCGAATTCGACGTCGCCGAGCTGGCGATCACCACCTTTCTCATGGCGAAGGCGTTCGGCAAGCCGCTGCGGCTCCTGCCTGCGGTGGTGGTGGGACGACTGCAGCACGCGTTCCTCGTCCACAACGCCGAGCGCGGACCGCTCGCGCCGCGCGACCTGATCGGCCGGCGCGTGGGCGTGCGCTCCTACTCGGTCACCACCGGCATGTGGATCCGCGGCATCCTCGCCGAAGACCACGGCGTGGACCCCGATCGCGTCACCTGGGTCACCTTCGAGGATGCGCACGTGGCGGAGTTCCGCGATCC
>Ga0137436_1000333_pt1 | contig 14753 bp, 13 predicted proteins | sample EasRivERMGT119_2_FD_102328 | JGI IMG/M metagenome (GOLD analysis project Ga0137436, IMG submission 102328) | Soil microbial communities from meander-bound floodplain in the East River, Colorado, USA - East River MetaG ERMGT119_2 | ecosystem: Environmental > Terrestrial > Soil > Floodplain ...
CTCGACTTCGAGATCGTGCGCCAGGCTGCCAGCCAGAAATACACCCGACCGTTCCTGATCGTCGACACGGCCATCGTGCGCGCCAAGGCCCGCCGCTTCCGCGCGGCCATGCCCCGCGTGCGGCCGCACTACGCGGTCAAGGCCAACCCGGACCGGCGCGTGCTGAAAGTCCTCGCGCAGGAGGGCTGCGGCTTCGAGATCGCCTCGACCACCGAGCTCGACCTGCTGCTCGGGCTGGGGGTGCCGGCGGCCGAGATTTTCTTCTCCAACCCGGTGAAAGCGCGCGACGCGATCGCCTACGCCGCCGGCAAGGGCGTCGAGTGGTTTGTCATCGACAGCCCCGACGAGCTGCGCAAGGTCCACGAGATCAAGCCCGACGCGAAGCTGTACTTGCGCATCGCGGCGCCCAATATCGGCAGCGACTGGCCCCTTTCGGGCAAGTTCGGCGCCGGCGCCTCCGAGGCGCGCGACATCGTCGCCGCCGCGGCCAAGCGCGGCGCGGATCTCGCCGGGGTGACCTTCCACGTCGGCTCCCAGTGCCGCAACCCGGAAAACTGGCGCGTCGCCCTGGAAAAGGCGAGGAGCCTGTTCGACGCCATGACCAAGGCGGGGCTAAAGCCGCGCCTGCTCAACATCGGCGGCGGCTACCCGGTGCGCCACGTCAAGCCGATCCCGTCGATCGAGATGATCGGCCAGGTGGTGAACGAGGGCCTGAAGGCGTTCCCGGACGAGGTGCAGGTCATCGCCGAGCCCGGCCGCTACCTCGTGTCCGACGCCGGCTACTTCGTCTGCCGCGTGCTGGCCACGGCCACCCGCGGCGGCAAGCGCTGGATGCACTGGGACGCGGGCATGTTCGGCGGCATCATCGAGACCACCGAGGGGCTGAAGTACAAGATCCGCACCGACCGCTCGGGCCCGGACGTCGCCTGGACCGTCGGCGGGCCGACCTGCGACTCGGTGGACATCGTCATGCGCGACGAGCCGCTGCCCTCCGACCTGCAGGAGGGCGACTTCGTCTACCTGCGCAACGCCGGCGCCTACACCACGGCCTACGCAAGCCAGTTCAACGGCTTCCCGTTGCCCGAGGTGCGGGTCTTCGAGTCGAAAAACTAGACCTTCTCGTAAAGCACGTAGTCGAAGCGCGTACCGTCTCCGGCGGTGCGCGCTTCGCGTTTCTTTTCCAGCCACTTCGAGCGGTCGTACTGCGGAAACCAGGTGTCGCCCGGGTAATCGCGGTGGATTTCCGTCAGCTCGAGCCCTGCCGCGATCGGCAGCGACTCCTCGAACAGCCGGCTACCGCCGATCACCATCGCCTTCGGCGCGCCCGCGCATAGCGCCAGCGCCGCATCGAGCGAAGCGGCCACGGCTGCGCCCGGCGCGTTGTAGCCCGGCGTGCGAGTCACCACGATGTTCTTGCGGCCGGGCAGCGGGCCCTTGAGCGACTCCCAGGTGCGGCGGCCCATGATGACCGGGTGGCCCAGCGTGACTTCCTTGAAGTGCCTCAATTCCTCGGGAAAGTGCCACGGCAGGCGACCCTTCACGCCTATGATGCCGTTGGCGGCGACTGCGGCAACCAGGTAGACCCGCGGTCCGGTGGGCTGTGACATTGGTCCTCGCTACAGGCTATTTTTGTTGAAATTATAAGGACATGGCTGCACGTCTGAGCGTATACCCGCGGTCGTTTCTCGGCCTGCTGCTGACCGGCTTCACGCTGGTCGCGGTGCCGCTGGTGGGCGCGCTCGCCTACTCGGCCTGGCATACCGAGCAGCTCGCCGAGCAGAGCCGCAGCGCGGTGTTCAGCGCTTCCCAGGCGGCGCGCGCCAGCCGCTCGCTGGTCAACCGCATCGGCTCGATCGAGCGGCTGGCGCAGCAGATGTCGATGCTCGGGGACCCGGAGCTGGCCCTCGACTACGACCGCGTGCGCGGCAGCTTCAAGCAGGTGGCCGCCGAGCTGATGCACCTGCCGCTGGACGACGCGCAACGCGCCGCGCTGGCGAAGACGGTGGTGCAGGAGCAGGCGCTCTACGACCGGCTCGCCAAAGGGCCGCGCGGGCGACACGATCCGCGCCTCATCGGCCGTCTCACCGACGAGCTGGCGGAAAACGCCTACGAGGTGCTCGCCATCAGCTACCTGGTGGCCGACCGCGAGGTGACGCGCCTGCGGGCGAACGCCGAGATGGTGCAGCGCCAGCTGATCCTTCTGGTGCTGTTCGGCACCGCCGTGGCGCTGGCCACCGCCCTGATCCTGTCGCGCTACATCGCGCGCCCGATCGCCGAGCTGGACGGCTCGATCCGGCAGCTCGGCGATGCCGATTTCACGCGCCCGATCACGGTGCGCGGCCCGGAAGACCTGCAGTCGCTGGGCGAGCGCCTGGACTGGCTGCGGCGCCGGCTGGGAGAACTGGAGGCGGAAAAGAACCGCTTCCTGCGCCACCTGTCTCATGAGCTGAAAACGCCGCTGACCGCGCTGCGCGAGGGAGCCGAGCTGTTGAGCGACCAGGTCGGCGGGCCGCTCTCGCCCCCGCAGCGGCAGGTGGTGACGATCATGCGAGACAACAGCGTCAAGCTGCAACGCCTCATCGAGGACCTGCTCGACTACCAGCGAGCGCTGCACGCCGCGGCTTCCTTGGAGCCGCGCGCGGTGGCCCTGGACGTCCTGGTCCGCGACGTGGCGCGCTCCCACGAGCTGGCGATGCGCGCCAAGGCCCAGGCGCTGTCACTCGACCTCGACAAGGCCGAGGTCGAGGTGGATCCGGAGAAGCTGCGCTCGATCCTCGACAACCTGCTCGGCAACGCGGTCAAGTTCACCCCCGGCGGTGGCACCATCTCGGTGGCCGCTCACGTGGTGGGCGGCGGGGCGGGTGCGCAGGCGGTGATCGACGTCGTCGATTCCGGCCCGGGCGTGCCGGCGGAGGAGCGCGACGCGATTTTCAACTCCTTTTTCCGCGGCCGCGCCAAGGCGAGCGGCCGCATCGAGGGCACCGGCCTGGGCCTTGCCATCGCGCGCGAGTTCGCGGAGGCGCACGGCGGCCGCATCAGCGTGCTGCCGCAGACCCGCGGCGCGCATTTCCGGGTCACGCTGCCGAGCAAGGCCGCGCGCAACCTCCCGGTGGCGGCATGAAGCGCCTAGCCGGCCTAGCGTTCCTGATGCTCGCCGGCTGCTCGGCGCTGCAGCCCGCCGGCCCGGCAGACGGCGCCATCGCTGAAGCTCTTAGCGCCGCGCGCACACCGGCCGCGGAGCAGAAAGCCGCGCTCGCCCGCGCCCAGGAAGCGTTCACCAAGGACACCAGCATCGAAAACCGGCTGCGGCTTGCCACGCTGCTTGCGGCGCTGCCCGCGCCGCTGCGCGACGACGCGCGCGCGATGGAACTGCTGCAGCCGGTTGCCGACGCGGCGGCGCCGGGCGTCGGGCGTTTTGCGGCGCTGCTCTCGGCGCAGATCATGGAGCGGCAGCGCCTGGCTCGCGAGGTCGAGCGCCTGACGCGCGAGCGCGCGACGGCGGAGAAGGAGCACCTTGCGGCGGACAAGGAGCGCGACAAGCGGGAAGAAGCGCTGCGCCAGCAGCTGGAAGCGCTGCGCGCGATCGAGCGGGGGATTCTGGAGCGCGAGGAGAAGCTGCGCAGGAGGCAGAGGTAGGCCATGGCCAAGGAACAATCGCGGATTCTGCTGATCGACGACGACAAGGACCTGCTGCAGCTGATTGCGATGCGGCTGTCCGCGGCGGGCTATGCGGTGACCGCCGTGGAGTCAGGCGAGCAGGCGCTCGCCAGCCTGGCGGTGGCACGCCCGCAGGTGGTGGTGACCGACCTGAGGATGCAGGGCATGGATGGCCTTGCCCTCTTCGACGCGATCCACCGGGATGCGCCGTCCCTGCCGGTGGTGATCCTCACTGCGCATGGCACCATCCCGGAGGCTGTGGCTGCTACGCGCCGCGGCGTCTTCTCCTTCCTGACCAAGCCATTCGAGCCGAAAGTCCTGCTGGACACGGTGGCCGAGGCGATGCGCCTTTCGGGCCAGCCGCAGGGGCGCAGCGAGGAGTGGCGCGCGGAACTGATCACCCGTTCCTCGGCCATGGAGGACCTGCTGGCGCAGGCGCAGCGCGTGGCGGCATCGGACGCCAGCGTGTGCATCTTCGGCGCGAGCGGCACCGGCAAGGAACTGCTGGCCCGCGCGATCCACCGGGCTAGCCCCAGGGCAGCGGCGCCGTTTGTGGCGATCAACTGCGGGGCGATCCCGGAAGGGCTGCTCGAGTCGGAGCTGTTCGGGCACAAGAAGGGCTCGTTCACCGGCGCGGTGGCCGACCGCTGGGGCCTGTTCCAGGCCGCGGAGGGCGGCACCCTGTTCCTGGACGAGGTCGGCGACATGCCGCTGGCGCTGCAGGTGAAGCTGCTCAGGGCGCTGGAGGAGCGCAAGGTCCGACCGGTCGGCTCGCACGAGAGCTTGGATGTGGACGTGCGCGTAATCGCGGCGACGCACCGCAAGCTCGAGGAGCGCATTGCGGCAGGGGAGTTCCGCGAGGACCTCTACTACCGGCTGAATGTGGTGAAGCTGTACATCCCGGCGCTTGCCGAGCGGCGGGAGGACATCCCGCTGCTGGCCAATCATTTCCTGTCTCGCCTGGCGGAACGCTATCGCCGGGGCCGGCTGGCGTTCTCGCCGGCGGCCATGGAGCTGCTGGTGTCGGCGTCCTGGCCGGGCAACGTGCGCCAGCTCCTGAACGTGATCGAGCAGGCGGTCGCCCTGGCCCCTACCGAGGTGATCCCGGAGTCGCTGGTGGGACAGGCCCTGGACGCCGGCGACAGCGCCCTGACGCCCCTGGACGAGGCGCGCCGGGCCTTCGAACGCGACTACCTGGTGCGCATCCTGAAGATCACCGGCGGCAACGTCACCAAGGCGGCGCGCCTGGCGGGCCGCAACCGCACCGAGTTCTACCGCCTGCTCGAGCGCCACTCGCTCGAGCCGGGCATGTTCAAGGTGGCGTAGGGGCGCGCAGCGGAGCGGTGGCGGAGAAGGCCCAGCGGCGGATCGCGACGAGCGCCAGCGTGCAGGCGAGCGCGCCCGCGCCGAGCACGTAGAACGCGTTCACGATGCCGTACTGCTCCGCGAGCAGGCCCATGACCAGCGGGGTGCTGAGGTGCGAGACGCTCCAGCCCAGGCCCCCGAGCGCGAGCGCCGAGCCGCGCTCCTCCTGCCGGCTCGCCTCGGCGATGGTGATCTGGAAGTACAGGGTCATGACGCCGGAGCCGACCCCGATCACCAGCATCCACAGGGCGATCGGCAGGACGTGGTTGACCGCCGGCAGCAGCCCGACCGCCGCGGCGACCGCCACGCCGGAGATGATCGGCCAGGGCGTGTCCGGGCCGGTGCGCACGAAGCGCGCGGCGATCAGGCCCGCGGCGATGGCGCCGATCGCGCGCAGGGCGATGATGACCCCGGAGGTCTCCTCGCCGTAGCCGAACTCGGCCAGCAGCAGGGGATAGAACGACATCGACAGCGAGAACGGCAGCGCCGACAGATAGGCGCAGATCACGCAATAGAGGATGATCGGCCGGCGCAGCAGGGGCCGGTAACGGGCCAGGAGGTTACGGTGGGGCGCAGGCGCTTTGGCAGGGCTGGCCCGGGTACCCAGGCCGGCGATGAAGGCGAGCAGTCCGGTGGCGGCCAGAGTGGCGAAGGTGGCGTCGAAGCCGGCCGCCGCGAGCAGGAAGCCGCAAAGCGCCGAGCCCGCGATCTGGCCGACGTTGGTGATCGCATTGAGCCGCCCGAGCTGGATGCCGCGGTTGCCCGGCAGCTCGCTCGCCATGGCCCAGGTCGCCGGCCAGAAGGCGGCGCGCGAGACCACCAGGACGATCTGCCCGACGAGCAGCATCCAGAAGCCTTCGGCCAGCACCAGCCACAGCCCGGCGGCCACGATCGCCCAGCACGAGCCGAGCATGATCCTGCGGCCGCCGATGTGGTCCGTATAGGCGCCTCCCACCAGGTTCAGCCCCGCCTGCAGGACGACCGGGGCGGCGAACAGCACCCCGATCTGCACGTTGGTCAGGCCCTGGTTGTACGCATACAGCGGCACCGCCAGCCAAGTCATTCCCAGGCCGAAATTCCAGGCCGCCGAAGCGAGGAAGAAAAACGCGTGATTCACGTCCCATTATGTGGCCGAGGGTTGTAAGCGCTGCTCCCCCGTTTCGACCAACGGGCATGAAACGGGTAGCCGCTCTCGCTGGGGCATTGTCAATATTTGTGAGCGCCGCAGAGGGTGCGCAGTGCAAGGCGAGCTCCGGCCCGAACACCGCCGCTCTGGTCGAGCTCTACACCTCGGAAGGCTGCAGCAGCTGCCCGCCGGCCGACCGCTGGCTGTCGAGCCTGGCCGCCGGCGGCCAGGTGCCGGGCAGCGTGGTGCCGCTGGCGTTGCACGTCGACTACTGGGACTACATCGGCTGGAAGGACCCATACGCCAAGCGCGAGTTTTCCCTGCGTCAGCGCAAGCTCTCCCAGCTGCAGCGCATGGCGCTCGTCTATACGCCCCAGGTCCTGCTGCAGGGCAGGGACTTCCGCGGCTGGGGAACCCCGGCTTTCGACGCTGCGGTCGCCAAAATCACCCGGCAGCCGGCCAAAGCGCAGATTTCGCTCGCTGTCCGGCAGGGCGCCGGGCGCATGCTCCAGGTCGAGGCCGGCGCCGCGCTGCTCGATGCCGGCCAGCAGGCCGACGCAGCCCTCTATCTGGCCGCCTATGAGAGCCGCCTCGCGAGCAAGGTCACTGCCGGCGAGAATCGCGGCCGCACGCTGGCGCACGACTACGTGGTGCTGGAGTGGCAGGGGCCGTTCGGCTTCGGCCCGGAGCCGCGGATCCAGGAGCGGCGGGAACTCGCGCTGCTGCCGCGGGCCTCGCCCGGCGACTCCGGGGTGGTGGCATTCGTGCAGAACCGGCGCACAACCGAGGTGCTGCAGGCCCTGATGCTACCCACCTGCCCCGGCTGAGCCCCAGCCCGGGGCGTTTCGGCTTCCCGCCAACCTCGGGTATATTCGCGCGAAACAAGCATCCGCCCGTTTCGGGCGGATCAGCGCCGGCCCCTGGGCCGGGGTGAAACAGGGAGCGTCAATGCAAGCGACGCAGATCCGCCAGAAGGACGGCGTCTTCTACTTCGTCAACTATCCGGCCAAGGAGCTGCTGGCGAAGGTGCGTTTCATCAGCCGCTTCTACGGGGAGGGCGAGGAGATCGCGGCCAGCCGGATCTCCGAGGACGACGACATCGCGCAGTTCATCGCCAAGATCGAGAAGAACGACCAGGCCTTCCAGCGCTCGATCTCGCGCGGCAAGGTGCGCCAGCTGAAGAATTTCTACGAGACCGCGGTCTCGCAGCCGCCGATCCCGGGCACGGTCCTGCTGTTCACCTCCGAGCGGCTCAACTTCCGCGGCAGCGGCGAGGGCGGGCAGGGCAGCATCAGCGAGCCGTCCGCCAAGTTCCTCATCATCGACGGCCAGCACCGCCTCGCTGCCCTGCGCTTCTACCTGCACGAGCGCCCGGAGGAAGCGGCCACCATCAACGTGCCGTGCATCATCTTCGACGCGCGCAGCGAGGATTTCGCGACCGAGATGTTCGTCATCATCAACTCGACGCCGACGCGCATCAACAAGAGCCACCTGGTCGACCTGTACGACCGCGTGTCGTTCGCCGCGCCGGACCGCAAGTTCGCGGCGCGCCTGGTGGAGAAGCTCTACAGCGAGGGCGACAGCCCGCTGCGCTACCGCATCAACCGCCTCGGCGGCCGCAGCCAGCGTGACAAGTGGGTGCTCCAGGCCGAGCTTTTCAACGAGCTGCATCGCTGGGTCCGCGGGCGCTGGCGCTCGATCCAGCTCGCCGGCGGCAGCTCGAAGGAAGTGCCGCGCTACTACGGCATGATCCGCGACTTCTTCAAGGCCGCGCGCGCCGCCTTCGGCGACGCGGTCTGGGGCAAGGAAAACTACATGGTCACCAAGCCGGTGACCATCAAGGCGATGGTGCGGGTGTGCGCCGACCTCGCCCGCGAGGACGGCGACGGCGACGCCGGACGCGTCGCGCGCTGGGAGCAGCGCCTTGCGCCGTGGTCGGAGATGGCACGCCAGTTTCGCGACGAAGGCTTCTACGAGCGTTTCCCGGCGAAGGGCGAGGTCGAGCGCGTGGCGCGCATCCACCGCGATCTCGCCAGGGCCGCCGGCATCGACGCCAGCAAAAAGCCCTAGCGGGCCTTTCTTCGGTCTAGCAGGCCTTTCTCCGTCTAGCGCGCCTTTCTCCTATAGCGCCTGGTCGCGCTGCAGCCGGTCGATCTCGGCCGTGCCGTAGCCCAGTTCTAGCAGGATGGCCCGGCTGTGCTCGCCGAGCGCCGGAATCGCGTCCATGCGCGGCTCGAATCCCGACAGGTTGAAGGGCGGCTTCAGCATGTCGATCTCGCCCGCCGGCGAGCCGACTTTCGCCCAGCGGCCGCGCGCCTTGAGCTGGGGATGGTCCCAGAACTGCTGCAGGTCGTTCAGCCGCGCGTGCGCGATGTCGGCCCGTTCCAGCCGCGCGATGATTTCTTCCGTCTTCAGTTTTTTGAATTCTTTTTCTATTTCCGCATGCATCGCCTCGCGGTTGAGGAACCGGGCCGGACCGGAGGCGAAGCGCTGGTCGGCTTTCAGCGAGCTCTGTTGCAGCACGCCGTCGCAGAACGCCGCGAACTCGCGCTCGTTCTGCACGCTCAGGAACACGGTCTGCCCGTCGCCGGCCCGGAAAGGCCCGTAGGGCACGATCGTCGCGTGGTACGGCCCCGAGCGCGGCGGCGCCGCGCCGCCGTAGGCCGTGAAGTACGCCGGGAAGCCCATCCATTCGCCGAGCGCCTCGAGCATGGTCACGTCGATGGTCGCGCCTTCGCCGCTGCGGCCGCGGCGGACCAGGGCCGCCAGGATGGAGGAAAAGGCGTACATCCCGGCCGCTATGTCGGCCGCCGGGATGCCGGCCTTGGCGGGCGACTCCGGCGTGCCGGTCACCGAGAGGAGCCCGGCCTCGCACTGCACCAGCAGGTCGTAGGCCTTCTTCGAAGCGTACGGACCCTGCGGCCCGTAGCCGGAGATGCCGCACCAGATCAGCCCGGGATGTCTTGCGCGCAGCTCGGCGGCGCCCAGGCCGAGGCGCTCCACCGCCCCCGGCGCCAGGTTGTGCAGGAACACATCCGCCTTCTCCAGCAGCCGCGCCAGGATGTCTTTCGCCTGCGGGTGCTTCACATCGAGAGTCAGGCTCTCCTTCGAGCGGTTCACCCACACGAAATGCGACGACAGCCCCTTTACCGTGCGATCGTAGGCGCGCGCCGAGTCGCCGCCCGCCGGCCGCTCGATCTTGATCACTCGCGCGCCGAGCTCGGCGAGCTGGCGGGTGGCGAACGGCCCGGCGATCACCTGCTCCAGCGCGACCACCGTGATCCCCTCCAGCGGCCTCATTCGAAACGCACCGTCAGGCCGGGGAGCGGCAGGCCTTGCAACCGGGTGCTCCAGCGTTCGCCTGGCTGCACCGGGTGCGCGTCGGTGAGGGTGCCGGTGCTGATGATCTCGCCCGCGGCGAGCGGCGCGGCGCCGGGCTGGCTGGCGAGCGCCGCGACCAGGTGCCCGAGCGCGAGCAGCGGGCTGTCGAGGACATTGGCGCCGACGCCGCGGTCGACGAGCGCGCCTTCCTTGAGCAGCTCGACCGAGACGGAGGGCAGCGCGGCGGCGAGCTGCGGCAGCCCTCGCACCGGGTGCGGGGTGCCCACCAGCAGCCGGCCGTGCAGCCCGTTGGCCGCGGTGCAATCGGCGAGCTCGAACTTCCACCCGGGATAGCGGCTCTGCACGATCTCGATCGAGTGCGCGACCCAGTCGATCGCCTCGAGCAGCGCTTGCGGGTCGCTAGCGCGCGGCGCGGACCTCAGGCGAAAGCAGATCTCCGGTTCGATGCGCGGATTCAGCAGGCCGTCGAGCGGAATCACGGCGCGATCCGCCTCGGCGAAGCTCATCGTGCGGTCATAAACGGTGCCCCAGATCGGCTCGTATACGCCGTAGCGCGGCCAGATCGTGCGGTTGGTGAAGCCGATCTTGCGCCCCACCGGCTTCCAGCCGCGCGCCACTCGGTGCCGGTGCAGCGCGGCGGCGGCCTCGTAGCCCGCCGCCGGCGTGAGGCCGGGATGGGTCTGGGTGAACGGCCGGGTCTCGCTCCCGGCGTCATAGAGCGCTATCAGTTCTTCCGCAAGCATGAGCGATTCTAGTAAATTACCTTTCCCATGGAGCACTACCTCACCTGGGCGATCGTCGGCCTCGTGCTGGTGATCACCGAGCTGCTGACCGGCACCTTCTACCTGTTGATGCTCGGCCTTGCCGCGTTCGGCGCCGCGCTCGCCGCCTGGCTGGGCTTCGAGTTCGGCGCGCAGGCCATCGTCGCCGGGGTGGTGGCCGGCGCCGGCTGCTACGGCGTGCACCTGTACCGGGCGAAGAACAGCGCCGGCCAGATGCCGCCGATCGATGCCGGCATGCCGGCGAGCTTCGAGAATTGGGTCGATGCCGGCGCGCGTCTCGCCCGGGTACGCTATCGCGGCGCGAGCTGGGACGCCCGGATCGAGGGCGCCGACGCGGTGGAGCCGGGCGCCATGCTGGTCGTGCTCGCCGCCGACGGCAATACACTGAGAGTCGCCAAAAACCGTCCCACCTAGGGGGTTCACCATGTTCTGGAAGCTTGGCCTTGCCGTGGCTGCCGCCATCGGCGCCACGTTCGTGCCTGCGCTGTCGAAGTACTGGTTCTGGGTGCTGGTGATCGGCTTGATCATCGCCTTCGTCATCGAAGGCGTGCGCATCGTGCCGCAGCAGAGCGCCTGGGTGGTCGAGCGCCTGGGCAAATTCCACGGCACGCTCGAGCCCGGGCTCAACCTGATCATTCCGTTCTTCGACCGCGTTGCCTACATCCACTCGCTGAAGGAAGTGCCGCTCGACGTCCCGGAGCAGGTGTGCATCACCAAGGACAACACCCAGCTCGCGGTGGACGGCGTTCTCTACTACCAGGTGACCGATCCCCGGCTCGCGTCTTACGGCTCGGCGAACTACATCGCCGCCATCACCCAGCTCGCGCAGACCACGCTGCGCAGCGTGATCGGCAAGATGGAGCTCGACAAGAGCTTCGAGTCGCGCGAGGACATCAACCGCAGCATCGTCTCTGCGCTGGACGAGGCGGGGCGCAACTGGGGTATCAAGGTGCTGCGCTACGAGATCAAGAGCATCACGCCGCCGGAATCGATCCTGCGCGCGATGCAGGCGCAGATCACAGCCGAGCGCGAAAAGCGCGCGCTGATTGCCAAGTCCGAGGGCGAGCGGCAGCAGCAGATCAACATCGCCGACGGCAAGCGGCAGGCGGCGATCCTCGAATCCGAGGGCGAGAAGCAGGGAGCGATCAACCGGGCCCAGGGCGAGGCGACGGCGATCCGCGTCATCGCAGAGGCGAACGCGGCGGGCGTGCGCGCGGTCGCCGAGGCGATCGCCGACAAGGGCGGCATGGAGGCGGCCAACCTCAAGGTGGCGACGCAGTACGTCGACGCCTTTGCCCACCTGGCGAAGACTTCCAATACGCTGATCATTCCGGCCAGCGTTGGCGACGTCGCCGGGTTCGTCGCCACTGCCATGACGGTGCTCGACAAGACCCGCCAGGCCCAGACCGCCGCAAAAGGCTAGGCCGGTTTCTCGAGTTCGGCGCGGCGGCGCGGCAGCTGCACGGCGACCACAACGCCAAGAAGAGCCAGGCCGATCAGGCTGGAAACCAGTTCTGGCGCGATCAGCAGCAGCGCAGCGACGACCAGCACGGCGCGTTCCCACGTGCGCGCCGAGGCGAGCAGGTAGCCGTGCAGGCCCGCCGCAAGGCACATGCAGCCGATGATGGCCGAGACCAGGGCGAGCAAACTGACGTGGATCTGCGCCCAGCCGTTGATCATCAGGAGCGCCGGCTCGTAGATGAACATGAAGGGCACGATGAAGCCCGCCGCGCCGACGCGCACTGCGGCCCAGCCCGTGGCCCACAGGTCGGACTTGGCGAGGCTCGCCGCCGCGTACACTGCAAGCGCCACCGGCGGCGTGATCGCCGAGAGGATGGCGAAGTAGAACGCGAACATGTGCGCGGCCGGCACCGGCGCGCCGAGCTTGATCAGGGCGGGCACGAGCAGCGCCACCATCATGATGTAAGCCGGCGTGGTCGGCATGCCCATGCCGAGGACGATGCCTGCCACCGCGGTCAGCACCAGCGCGACGACCAGCGCATTCTGCGCCAGGCCCACCACCAATTGCGTGAACTCGATGCCCAGGCCGGTGGCGGTGACCACGCCGATCACGATGCCGGCGCAGGCGCAAGCCATCGCCACCGAAAGCGTGTTCTTCGCCCCCTCCTCGAGCGCTTCGAATACCGAGCGCCACCGGATGCCCACCCGCGTGGTCCTGCGCAGGAGCGCCACCGGCAGGCAGGCGAGCGCGCCGGCAAGAGCGGTGAGCGGTGCAGAATAGCCGAGCATCAGGCCCGCCAGGATGACGACAATGGGAATGAAAAGATGCCCGCGCTCGATCATCACGCGGCCGAAGCGCGGCAGTTCGGACTTCGGCACCCCGAGCAGGCCGTGGCGCTTGGCTTCGAAGTGCACCGCGAAGAAGACCGCGACGTAATAGAGGATTGCGGGGATCGCCGCCCATAGCGCGACCTGCGCGTACGGCACGGCGAGAAATTCGGCCATGACGAAGGCCGCCGCGCCCATCACCGGCGGCATGATCTGGCCCCCGGTGGAGGCAGTGGCTTCCACCGCCGCGGCGAAGTGCGGCCGGAAGCCGGAGCGCTTCATGAGCGGAATGGTGAGCGGCCCGTCGACCATCACGTTGGCCACCGCGCTTCCCGAAACGGTGCCGAACAGGCTCGATGAAATGACCGACACCTTGCCCGGGCCGCCGGCCGTGTGGCCGGTGAGCGAAAGCGCGAAGTCCATGAACAGCTGCCCGGTGCCGCTGCGCTCCATAAACGCGCCGAACAGCACGAACAGCATCACGTAGGAAGCCGACACGCCCAGCGTCGAGCCGAAAATGCCCTCGGTGGAAAGATAGAGCTGCTCCATCAGGATCGGGAACTTCACGTGCGTGAAGCCGGCCGCGTAGACGAGGAACGCAAGCGCCGTGAGCGGCAGGGCCCAGCCGAGCATCCGGCGCGTGCCTTCGAGCACCACCAGGACGGCGACGACGCCCCAGAACCTGTCCCAGAACGTGAGCTCGTCGATGTAGATGATGCGGTTGGTGAAGGACTCGTAGTTGAAGAAGATGTGCAGCACGATGGCCCAGCCGGCGAGAAGCAGCGCCACGTCGAGCACGCGCCAGCCAAGCGGGCCGTCAGGGCGGAACGGATAGAGCAGGAAAACCAGCGTCAGGGCGAAGATCAGGTGGGTGCCGCGGAAGATCATCGCCTCGGGCGGGCCGAAGCCGGCGACGTACATGTGATACAGCGACATGGCCACCGCGATGGCGGAGACCAGCCACCTGAGCGCCCTGGCTGTGGGCGCGGTGGCCTGCTTCTCTTCGGAAATGACGGGCGCAGTTTCCGACAATTGTCCCCCGGACGTAAAACGGGGCGGCTGCGCCGCCCCGCTCCGCTTCAGGCCGGGAAATCCCTACATCGCTCCCGCTTCCTTGTAGAACTTCGCCGCTCCCTTGTGGAATGGCACGCCGATGTCGAGCGCCATGTCCTTGGGCGTCATCCCCTCGATCGACTTCACCACGGCGGCCATGCCGTCGACGTTGCCCGCCATGATCTTGGCCATTTGATAGACCGTGGCTTCCGGCAAGTCGCAGGCCACCACCACGTGGGTGGAATAGCCGATCACGGGTACGTCCTTGTCCTGCTTCGGATAGGTGCCCGCCTTGATGATGAGTTTGTTGTAGCCGGGATTCATCCTCTTCAATTCACCCATGATGCGGTCATCAACCGGGATCAGCTTGATGTCGCGCGCGCTGGCGAGGTCCATCACCGCCGAGGCCGGGGCGGTGGTGCCGAGGGTGAATACGTTGGCGTGGCCGTCCTTCATCATGCCGACCGACTCGTTGTAGCTGTTGAAATTGACCTTGGCGAGCGACTGGTAGTTGAGGCCGTTCATCTTGAGCACCAGCTCGGTCAGCAGCTCGCCCGTATTGCCTTTGGGCTGCGTGACCAGGGATTTGCCTTTCAGGTCGGCGTAGGAGTTCACCTTTGCGTCCGCCAGCGCCACGACCTGCCAGTACTGCGGGTAGAGGTTGGCGAGCTGGCAGACCTTGGTGACCTTCTTCGGGTAGGGCGCCCGGCCTTCAAGGCCGTCGACCGTGGTGCTGGAATTGCCGAAGCCGATGTGCGCCTTGCCCTCGTCCACGCCGCGCACGTTGGAGATGCCGGCACCGGGGGTCTGGGTGATGTTGAGGCCGGGGACTGCCTTTTCCCACATGCCCTTGAGGGCGCCGCCCAGCGGGATCCACGAGCCGCCCTGGGGTCCGGTCATGAAGGTCACCTGCTGCGCCATGGCGGGTGCGGCAAAGCAGGCTGCGACGGCGAGCGCCGAGAGTTTGAGAGTAGTCATTTTCGATCCTCCTCCTTAGGGGACCGGGCAATTCTAGCAACCCCCTATTGCGCTCCGTAACGAGAACGATTATCGTTTGTTTAGACAGCCAGCGACCCCCGAGGCAGCCAGCGTCCATGCAGGTTGTTCAACCAAAAAGGGGGTTACATGGAACGCTTCAA
>Ga0137436_1000334_pt1 | contig 14641 bp, 18 predicted proteins | sample EasRivERMGT119_2_FD_102328 | JGI IMG/M metagenome (GOLD analysis project Ga0137436, IMG submission 102328) | Soil microbial communities from meander-bound floodplain in the East River, Colorado, USA - East River MetaG ERMGT119_2 | ecosystem: Environmental > Terrestrial > Soil > Floodplain ...
CCCGGTGGCCGGCGCGACCGTGCGATAGGCCGAGCCCGACAGCGTCTGGCAGTCGGTGCAATGGCAGATCGCCACCTTCTCGGGATCGACGACGGCCTCGTACTTGATCTGACCGCAATGGCAACCGCCGTCGATTGTCATCAAGGCCGTTGTCCTATTTGGGCGTGGCGCGCTTGAAGAAGGTGCCGAAGATCTCGAAGCGGCCGGGGCCGGCGAGCTTGGCGCTGATGGTCTCGGTGCCGAAGCGCAGGGTGAGCGCGTTGCCGAGGAGCTCATAGCCGCCGGTATTGCCGGGCTCCGCGCTCTGCGCGCGCTTCCAGTCGAAGCGCGCCGGGTCGCCGCCGCCGCGCGGCGGGTCGTAGCTGCGGTACGCGAGCCCGTCGGCGGACAGCAGGATGTATTGCGGGCCGGTCACCCACATGCCGCCGCTCTGCACGCCGCCGACGAAGCTCGGGATGAGGCGCCGCACGTTGCCGACGTACATGCCGGAGGGCAGTGGAGCCGGCGGCGGCGCCGGCGGGGCCGCTTCAGCGGCGGCGGCCGGAGCCCCAGCAGCCGGCGCCGCTGCGGCTATCGCGGGCGGCGGGGCATCGGGCGTGGCGAGCACCGGCGGCGGCGCCGCGCGGGCTTTCGGCTGGCCGACGCTCATGGACTCGATCATCGCCTTCAGCACGCTCGCGCTGCGCTCGGCCGCGCCGCTGGCCGCGGCGACGTCGACGATCGCCACCGCGCCGCCCGCCAGGATGGCGAGCCGGGTGCGTTCGCGCGGCGCGCCGGCGCGCTCATCCGCGAAGCGCCCAATGACCGCGGCATCCGCGCCTTCCACGCTGGCGGCCTCGATGCGGGGCGCCGCGGCGAGCTTGCCCTCGCGCTGCTCGGCCGCCACGAACTCGCGCAGCAGCGTCTCGCGGAAGCGCGCCTGGAAGTCGCCCGGCCCGAGGCGCCGGAACGGATACAGATGGATCGTCACGTCGCCTTCCGGCGCGGTGAAGACCGCCACGTCATCGACGCGGCTGGAGTAGCCGCCCGGCGCGTCGAAGTTCAGCGGCGGCAGGGTCTGGGGCGGCAGGGTCTGAGCGAACGCCTGGCCGGCGAAAAGACAGGCAAAAAGGAATCGAATGAGGGTTTTCATCGGAATTTCTTATTCTAAATGTCCGCTGACCCTCGCGGCCAGCTTTGCCGGCGCCTCGGGCGCGCGGTTGCCGCGCCAGGCGACGTGCAGGTCGGGGCGCAGGAGGATGAGGTCGAAGCCGCAGAGGTCGCGCGCCGCGGCGTCCGCAATGTCGAGGACCGCGAAGGGCGCGCCGCGGGCCCGCATCGCGCCTTCGAGCCCCATGGTGTCTTCTGCCGTGCGCCCAAGGCGCAGCAGCGTATAGCCCGGTCCGAGTCGGTCCTGCATCGCCACATGGCCGTCCAGCCAGACATGCGGCAGCCGCGTCCCGGGCCATGTGCCCGGAACGTAGCGGCGAAAGTCGTCCTCGGGCCCGCCGGGCTCCTCCGCGATGAGCGGCGAGCCGGCGTAGCGGTAGCCGAGCTCGGCGCCGATCATCTCGTTGCTCTTGGGCTGCTCGACCCGGGCCGCCTCGACCAGCTGGTCGAGGTCGCGCCACAGGCTGCGCCATTTACGCCGGCCCTGCGACGCGTAGCGCGACGCCGCCACGTTGCGCTCGCCGATCGGCCGCCGCTCGGCCTGGTACGAATCGAGCAGCCGCGGCCCGCCCCAGCCGCGCAGCGTGCCGGCCAGCTTCCAGGCGAGGTCGACCGCGTCGCCCACGCCGCTGTTCATGCCGAGGCCGCCGGTCGGGATCATCAGGTGCACCGCGTCGCCGGCGAGGAACACGCGGCGCTCGCGGTAGCGCTCGGCGAGCAGCAGGTTCTGCTTCCACTCGCCGACGTAGAGCATCTCGTACTTCATCGGCACGCCGAGCGTCTTCTCGAACTGCGCCGCCATGTCCTCGTCGCGCTCGAGCGTCGCGTGCAGCGTCCAGTGCCGCGTCGAGTCCTGCATGATGAGGAAGGTCGCCTGCCCGTCGGCGACGTGGTAGTGGCGGCCCCTCCCCGGCCCCGGCCCGATGGGTATGCGCTCGAACAGCTCGTCGCAGCGGTAGAGCGCCTGGCGCAGCCGCAGGATGTCGCCTTCCCCCTCCAGGGAGATGCCGAGCTGCTGACGCACCGTGCTGCCGCCGCCATCGCAAGCAACCAGGTAGTGAGAGCGGATCTCTCTCGTTTTTCCGTTGGTGGAGATCGCCGCTGAAACGCCAGAGGCGTCCTGCGTCAGCGACAGGAATTCAGATCCGAATTGAACATCGGCGAGCCTTTCCGCCTCGGCCTTGAGAAGCGGCTCGAGGGTGTACTGCGAGATGAGCTGGTAGGGCTCCAGCGGCAGCGAACCGTCAGTGCAGGCGTCGATCTCGCGCCGCGCCGCGTCCACCGACGGGTGCGGGAAGCGCAGCAGCGGCGCGCGGTCCATCGCCTGGATGATGTACACGTCCATCGGCACTTCGGCCGGCAGGCCGGCGGCGCGCACGCGCGCGGCGATTCCCATGCGACGGAAGATCTCCATGGTGCGCGCGTTGCAGCGCTCCATCTTCGGCAGGAACTGCGGCGCGGGCTTGCGCTCGACGAGCGTGCACCTGACGCCGGCCTGACCGAGCGCGATGGCGAGCGTGAGGCCGACCGGCCCCGCCCCGACCACGAGGACCTCGGTATCGACGGGGCGCATGGGGCGGTGATTATAATCAGTGCATGTGGAGGATCCTCGCGGCGCTCGCCTTCTGTTGCAGCGCGCACGCGCAGGACTACCCCGCCCGCCCGGTCCACCTCGTCGTCCCCTATACGCCCGGCACCGGCGCCGATATCCTCGCGCGCCTCATCGGCATGAAGCTGCAGGAGCGCTGGAAGACTCCGGTGATCACCGACAACCGGCCCGGCGCCACCGGCAACATCGGCGCCGAGCTGGTGGCGAAGAGCCCGCCCGACGGCTACGCGGTGCTGTTCGCCGCCACCTCGTTCGCCGTCAACCCGGCGCTGACCCGCACGCCCTACGACCCGGAGAAGAGCTTCGCGCCGGTGGCGCTGGTCGCCACCAGCTCCCTCGCCGTGCTCGTCAATCCCGATGTCCCCGCGCGCGACATGCGCAGCTTCGTGGCCCTGGCAAAGGCCAGCCCGGGCAGGCTGCACTACGGCTCGCCCGGCAGCGGCGGCGTGCAGCACCTGGCGATGGAGCTGATCAAGCTCGAGACCGGCATCGACGTCGTGCACGTGCCTTATAAGGGGCTGGGCGGCGCGCTTTCGGACACCATCGCCGGCCACGTGCAGGCGACGGTCGCCGCGCTGCAGTCGGCGGCGCCGCACGTGCAGTCGGGCAAGCTGCGCATGCTGGCGGTCCTGAGCGCGACGCGCGCGGCGGCGTTCCCCGACGTGCCGACGCTGAAGGAGCAGGGACTGGCCGACCTCGAGATCGACACCTGGTACGCCGCCTTCGCGCCCGCCGGCACGCCCGCGGCGGTGGTGCACAAGCTCAACGCCGGCATCAACGACGCCTTGAGCGACCCATCGATCAAGGCATCTCTCGAAAAACAAGGCATGATCCCCGCCGGCGGCGATGCTGCGCGGCTCGAGCAGCTGCTGAAAAAGGAGCTCGCGCGCTGGGCGCGGGTCGTCAACGCCTCGGGAATAAAGGCCGACTGATGCAAGACCTCGAAGATCTGGTGGCCGCGTACCGCATCCTCGCGGCGCACGGCGTAATCGACGCGTACGGGCACGTCAGCCTGCGCTCGCCGCGCAACCCGCAGCGCTACTACCTGGCGCGCGCCATCGCGCCGGAGCTGGTGACGCAGGCCGACCTGATCGAGTACGACCTCGACAGCAAGGCCATCGACGAGAACGGGCGCGAGTCGGTGCGCGAGCGCTTCATCCACGGCGAGATCTTCAAGGCGCGGCCCGAGGTGATGGCGGTAGTGCACAACCACTCGCCCTCGGTGGTGCCCTTCAGCGTGACCGGCGTGCCGATGCGCGCGCTGTTCCACATGGCTTCCTTCGTCGGCGAGGGCTTGCCGAACTTCGAGATCAGGGACGTGCAGCCCGGGTCGGATTTGTTAGTTAAAACCAATGTTTTAGGAAGAGCTTTGGCGACCACCCTCGGCGCGAACCCCGCAGCGCTCATGCGCGGCCACGGCTCGGTCGTGGTGGGCGAGAACCTGCCGCGCGCGGTCGGCCGCAGCGTCTACCTCGAGCTGAGCGCGAAGCTGCAGATGCAGGCCCTCACCCTCGCCGGTCCCGGCGGCAAGATCACCTACATGGATGCCGCCGAAGTGAAGGCGTCGGACCCGGTGCAGAACTACGCGCGTGCCTGGCCGATGTGGCGCGCGAAAGCGCTCGAGGGCCTATGAGCGGGATTTTCTTCGTATGAGCGATCTCGCCACCCTCACCGCGGTCCAGCTCCTCGAGGGCTACCGCACCAGGGCGTTCTCTCCGGTGGAAGTCGCTGCCGCGGTATTGAAACGCATTGAACAACTGAATCCAAAACTGAATGCATTCAATCTGGTTTCGGATCACATAAAAGAAGACGCCGAGGCATCAGAGTCGCGCTGGCTGAGCGGCATGCCGAAGGGCCTGCTCGACGGCGTGCCGGTGTCGATCAAGGACATCATCCTGACGAAAGGCTGGCCGACGCTGCGCGGCTCCAAGACAGTCGATCCGAGAGGGCCTTGGAACGAAGACGCCCCGGTGACAGCGCGGCTGCGCGAGCACGGCGCGGTTCTCCTTGGCAAGACCACCACGCCCGAGTTCGGCTGGAAGGGCGTCACCGACAGCCCGCTCACCGGCATCACGCGCAACCCGTGGAATGTGTCGAAAACCCCCGGCGGATCCTCTGGAGGCGCCGCGGCAGCCGTCGCAGCGGGAATGGGCCCGCTCGCGGTCGGCACCGACGGCGGCGGCTCGATCCGCATCCCCTGCTCGTTCACCGGCCTGTTCGGCATCAAGGCCTCGTTCGGCCGCGTGCCGGCCTGGCCGCTGTCGCCCTTCGGCACCGTGGCGCACGTCGGCCCGATCACCCGCAGCGTCGCCGACGCCGCGCTGATGCTCAACGTGATCGCGCTGCCCGATGCGCGCGACTGGCACGCGCTGCCCTACGAGCCGCGCGACTGGCGCATGGACCTCGACCAGGGCGTGCGCGACCTGCGCATCGCCTGGTCGCCGAATCTGGGGTATGCGAGGGTCGATCCTGAAGTCCTTTCAATAGTGAAAGGCTCAATCAAGGTGTTCGAGGACCTGGGAGCGAAAGTCGAGGAGAAGCACCCGGGCTTCGAGAGCCCCGAGGCGGTGTTCCGCGCCCACTGGTTCAGCGGCGCGGCGTTCCTGCTGAAGAATTTCTCCAGGGAAGACAGGGCGAAGATCGACCCCGGCCTGCTCGAGGTCGCCTCGCAGGGCGAGAAGATCAGCGCGCACGAGCTGCTCGAGGCGCAGCAGAAGCGCGGCGCGCTCGGCGTGCACATGAATCTCTTCCACCGCGACTACGACCTGCTGGTCACGCCGACGCTCGCGGTGGCGGCGTTCGATGCCGGCAGGGAGTTTCCCGAGACTTCCGGCGGCAAGCGCTGGACCGACTGGACGCCGTTCACCTACCCGTTCAACCTGACGCAGCAGCCGGCGGCGTCGGTCCCCTGCGGCTTCACCCAGGGCGGGCTGCCGGTCGGGCTGCAGATCGTCGGCCCGCGCTACGCCGACGCGCTGGTGCTGCGCGCCGCGCGCGCGTTCGAATCGGCACGGCCGATCCGCCTTCCCGGCTAGCCTCGGCTCAGTCGCTCGCCAGCGAGAGCTCGAGCGCCCAGGTCGAGATCACCTTGTCCTCCTCCAGCAGCGCGCCGCGCACCGAGTAGCGGCGCTCGTCTTGCTGCTGGATGCACTCGAAGCCGCGATAGCGCCCGGTCGGGCTCGAATACGAGGACAGGATGGCGTCGCCCGACAGCACGAAGCGCCCGCGCAGCGCTCCGACCGTGGGGTTGCTCGAGGTCCAGTGCGTCGAGCGCGCGCCCTCCGACCAGGGCTCGATGTCGTAGCGGTTGTGATGCACGCGCGTCGGATCGCCGCGCAGGCGCTGCACCGCCTCGAAGATCCAGCGGCCGGGCTCGTGGCGCACGGTGGTTTCGCCCGACACCGCGAACTTCCTGCCGCCGGCGTCGCAGTATTCGCCCTCCGCGCGCCAGGTGCCTTCCCGCAGGAGGAAGGTGTGATCTATCCGTGCACCTTCTTGCTGTCGGCCGGCGCTTCACCCCGGCTGTCGTGCGTGTAGTCGCGGATCTGCTGCGCGACGCGCAGGCGGTACTTGGTGAAGATGCCGGCCCTGCCCTTCGCCTGCGCCTCGCGGTGCTTCTGCACGTTGCGCCACCTGCGCACCGCTTCTTCGTCGCGCCACCACGAGATGGAGACGAAGTTGCCCGGATTGCTGATGCTCTCGAAGCGCTCGATCGAGATGAAGCCGTCGAACTTGCTCACTTCGTCCGCCAGGCCGGCGGCCAGATCGAGGTATTCCTGCTTGCGCCCCGGCGCCGGGGTCAGCTCGAAGATCACAGCGACAGGCATGGTTCTGGCAAGAGAAGGGGTTTGAAAGGAGACATTACTTTATGTGTAAATCCTTCCTCAAGGTTGGCCTTTTTACCATGGCGCTCGCCGCTACCGGCGCGTACGCGGAGGGTACGGTGGACCCAAACCATCCGGACTCGCGCTACCAGATGTCGCAGACGACCGAGCGTTCTGCGCCGGCGAACGATATCCGCAACGCGGATAGCGCCAACTGGGGTGTCGGCGGGTAAGTAGCACTTCCCGATCAGCTCGGAACAAGAGGGGCGCTTCGGCGCCCCTTCTCTATTCCACGGTCCGTTTCCCTATTCCGCCATCCGGACATGAAATTGATTCATGCCTGTGGTGAGAAAAGGTCCTGTGAATTCACCTGGGGCATCCCGTCTAACTGGGTAGCGGCATGTGCCGCGGTTTCGTAAGGAGCATGCAAGATGAAGCACATCATCCGCACAGTACTGGTCGCCCTGGCACTCGGCGCGAGCGGCGCGTACGCGCAGTCGGCGTCCGACTCGAACCGCACGCAATCGCAGTACGACAGCCAGAGCGCGGCGGGCAACAGCGCCAACTGGGGCGTGGGCGGCTAAGCCTACCCTGGCTTCCCTACCCTGCTGGGCGGCGCCCTTCGTAGGCGTCGCGCAACAGGGCGAGCACCGGCCCGTATTCCACCTTGCGTGGATTCGGGTACGGTGCCTCGGTGGCGATGCGCGCCGCTCGCTCGAGGTCGGCTTCTTTCAATCCGATCTCCCCCAGCTTCATCGGAATTCCCAATCCTGCTTCCATGTTCCACACGGCTCCCGGGGCGTCGCTTGCTCCCATAGCCCTCGCGATGCTCCGCATCGCGTCGGGAGCTGCGTCGCGGTTGTAGCGCATGGCGTGCGGCAGCACGATCGAGTGCGTCTCGGCGTGCGGCAGGCCGAAGCCGCCGAGGATGTGGCACAGCTTGTGGTGCAGGGCCATCCCGGCCGAGCCGAGGGCGATGCCGGCCAGCCAGGCGCCGTAGAGCGCCTCGCTTCTCGCTGCCAGGTCTTTACCGTCTGAAACCACTTTGGGAAGGGATGCGGCAAGAGCGCGGATCCCTTCCTCGGCCATCAGCGAGATGATCGGGTTGGCGTCGTGGGCGTACAGCGCCTCGACGCAGTGCGCGATCGCGTTCATGCCGCTCGAGGCGGAAAGCGCCGCCGGCAGCGACAGCGTGAGCCGCGGGTCGTAGATCACGGTCTTCGGCAGCACGCGCACGTCGCGGCCGGTCTTCTTCATGCCGCCTTCGGTGAGGCCGTAGATCGGCGTCATCTCGGAGCCGGCGTAGGTGGTCGGCACCGCCAGGATCGGCAGCGTGGAGGTGAGCGCGATCGCCTTGCCCAGGCCGGTGGTCGAGCCGCCGCCGACGGTCACGCAGCAGTCGGCGCCCAGCTCGGCGGCGACGCGGCGCGCATCCTGCGCCACCTCGACGGGCACGTGCATCGCCGCCTTGCCGTAGATGCCGGCGACGCGCGAGCCGAGGGCCTTTGCGACTTCGTCGACCGAGGCTTTCTGCTCGGGGGTCGAGAGCAGCAATGCCCGCTTCGACCCGAGCCGGTCGATCTCGGCGGGAAGCTGCGCGATCGAGCCGGCGCCGAAGATCACGCGCGCCGGCAGGCCGTTGTAGACGAAGGGATTCACTCACCCCATGTTACGACGAACCCGTTCTCATAGCGCGCATCGCCGCCGTGCTGGCGCGCGATCTGGCGCACGATGGCGAGGCCGAGGCCGGCGCCGCCAGTTCCGCTCGAGCCCGGCCGGCGGTAGAACGGCTCGAACAGCTTTTCATTTTCGGCTTGCGGGATGGGCGCTCCCGCATCGCGCACCTCGATCTGATTCTTTTTTATGTGGACAACAACCGGGGGCTTGCCATGTCGCAATGCGTTCTCCAGCAGGTTGCGCAGCAGGCGGCGCAGCAGGCGCGGGTCGCCGCGCATGGTGACGTGCTCGCCCTCGAGGCTGACGCCTTCGTAGCGCGCGCACTCTTCGGCGGCGAGGCCGAGCAGGTCGACCTCCTCCCTCGCCAGCGGCGGCGCGGCATCGAGCCGGCTCGCCAGCAGGATCTCGTCGATCAGCGCGTCGAGCTCGGCGATGTCGCGCTGCAGGTCGGCCACGCGCTTTTCATCCCCTGGGGTTCTCATCAGCTCGGCGCCCATGCGGATGCGCGCGAGCGGCGTGCGCAGCTCGTGCGACGCGTTGGCGAGCAGCGACCTGTGCGCGCCCACCAGCGCCTCGATGCGCGCTGCGGCGGCGTTGAAGCTCTCGGCAAGGCGCGCCACCTCGTCGCGTCCCCGCACCTCGACGCGCGTCGCGAGATCGCCCGAGCCGAGCGACTCGACCGCCTTCTGCAGCCGCTCGATGCGCCGCGTCAGGCGGCGCACCACCGGATAGGCGCCGGCGGCGATCGCGGCGAGGATCAGCGCCAGCGCGAGAACGAAGACGCCCGGTACGCGGCGCTCGGCGCGCATGGCGAGCAGACGGCCGTCGGGCAGCCGCGCCTTCCAGGCGCGCCGCCCCGGGTCGAAACCGGTCACGGCGAGCCGCTTGCCGTCGGGCGCGTACAGGGCGAACCCGGCGGGCACGCCGGCCACCGCCCGCTCGAGCGCCACCTGCTGCTCCGCGGGCGGCGCCGCGGCCGGCGGCAGGACGTTGGCGGCGATGCGCCCGAAGGCCGCGCCCTGGCGCTGCGCCCAGACGTCCTCGCCGAGCGTCCACCACACGGCAGCCGCGGCGACGGCGAAGAGCGCGAGGCTCGCGAGGAGCGCCAGGTAGAGCCTGGCGTAGAGGCGCCTCACTGGTCCTGCGCTTTGGCGAACACGTAGCCCGCGCCGCGCACCGTGACGATGCGGCGCGGCTTCTTCGGGTCGTCCTCGATCGCCTGGCGGATGCGCGACACCTGCACGTCGATCGAGCGGTCGAAGGCCTCCAGCGGCTCGCCCCGGACCAGGTCCATCAGCGCCTCGCGCGACAGCACGCGGCCGGCGTTCTCGGCCATCGCCACCAGCAGCTCGAACTGGTAGGAGGTGAGGCTGCGCGGCGCGCCGTCGATGCTGACGCTGCGCGCGCCGCGGTCGATCTCGAGGCGGCCGAAGCGCAGCGCCGCGGCTCCGACCGATGCGCCGCGGCGCAGGATGGCGCGCAGCCGCGCCAGCAGCTCGCGCGGCTCGAAAGGCTTCGGCAGGTAGTCGTCGGCGCCGATCTCCAGGCCGACGATGCGGTCGGCGGCGTCGCCTCGCGCCGTGAGCATGAGGACCGGCAGCGGCGAGCGCTGCCGCAGCGAGCGGCAGACCTCCAGGCCGTCCATGTCGGGCAGCATCAGGTCGAGCACGGCGGCGTCGAACGGCTCGCGGCCGAGCCGCTCGAGCCCGGCCTTGCCGCTCGCCGCCACTTCGACCCGGTAGCCCGCCTGGCCGAGATACTCGGCAACCATGGCGGCGAGGCGGGAGTCGTCCTCGATCAGCAGGATGCGCTGCGGCACGCCCTAGTTTACCCGCGCGGCTATCCCCGCCTCCAGGCGCGATGCCGCTCGATCCGCTCGGCGACGGTCTTGCGCTGCTCGGGGGTCAGCACCTCGGCCACGTCGGCCAGCGCCTGCGCGAGGCGCCGCGACCCGGTCTCGGCGAGCTGCAACTGCTCGGCGCGCAGGCTCTCCAGCGCGCCGCGGTCGACCGCCGGCGCCGTGAGCAGCCCGATGCCGCGGCTGCGGGCGGCGTGCAGCTTCTCGCGCAGCGGCAGCAGGTCGCGCGCCGCGTCCTTCACGATCGGCGCGAGCCTCTGCTGCTGCTCGGGGGTGGCGTCGAGCTCGACGTAGAAATGCTTCAGCCCGCGGTCGAGGTACTCCTCGAGGCGCGTCGGATCGAACGCGCCGTGGCGGCCGTGCGCGTGGGCTTTCCAGGCGATGCCCGATGCCAGGCCGGCGAACAGAGCGCCGAGGCCGGCGTACTTGAAGAACTTGCGGCGGTTTTGCATGACTGCTCCTTGGTTGGACGGGAGCAGTCTGGGCTGCACATGTAAGTGCAGCTTGTGCGGCGTGTAAAGTTATGTAACTCCCCGACGGGCCGACATCGTCCTCTCAACGTCGGCTTGCCACCGCTCCACCGGCTGGAAGCCGGGCAGCTTGCGCGCCTCGGCTTCTGCCCAGGCCCAGATCTGAGCGTCGCTGAGTTGCATGTCCATCGGCACGCGCAGCGGCTGCTGCACGTACCAGGGCGTGTCGACGAACAGCTCGATGCGGTTGCCCTCCGGGTCGCGGAAGTAGATCGACAGCGCGTTGCCGTGCGACACCGGCGACATCTCGGCCACCGCCTCGCGCTGCAGCCGGCGGTGCATCTCGCGCAGGCCGGCGAATTCCGCCATGCGAAACGAGATCTGGTTGATCGGGTTGAAGCGCAACTCGCCCGGCCGCCCGCTCGCGAGAACAACCTGGTGATGCTCCTTGGGGTCTCTACTCAAAAAAACTAGCTTTGTAGAACCTAAATCGCCGCGATCGGTTACGGTAAAACCGAGCACGCGTGTGTAAAAATCCTCCATCCGCGCTATGTCGGTCACGTAGATGCCCATATGGCTGAACGCCAGCGAGGGCACAGAAGAGGAGTTCATATGAAGCTCGCTACTTTCAAGACGGCGAAGGGCGCCAGCTACGGCGCGGTTGTGGACAAGGGCATTGTCGACCTAGGCAAGCGGCTAGGCAACCGGTACCCCGATCTCAAGAGCCTGATCGCCGCGAATGCCTTCAAGGAAGCCAGCGCGCTCCTGAAGGAACCGCAGGACCACAAGGTATCGGAAATCACCTGGCTGCCAGTCATCCCCAACCCCGACAAGATAGTCTGCGTCGGCCTCAACTACCAGGACCACGTCGTCGAGACCGGCCGCGACAACACCGAGCAGCCGGCGATCTTCCTGCGCGTCGCCGACTCGCAGGTCGGCCACCTGCAGCCGATCATCCGGCCGAGGGAGTCGACGCACATGGACTTCGAGGCCGAGATCGCCGTCATCATCGGCAAGGGCGGCCGCAGGATTTCGCAGAAGGATTCCTGGAGCCACATCGCCGGCTACAGCTGCTACAACGACGGCTCGGTGCGCGACTGGCAGCGCCACACCATCCAGTGGACCGCCGGCAAGAACTTCGCGCAGACCGGCGGCTTCGGGCCGTGGATGGTCACCGCCGACGAGATACCGCCGAACACCAAGATGACGCTATCCTGCCGCCTGAACGGAGAGCGCATGCAGCACGCCACCACCGAGCAGATGATCTTCAAGATCCCGAAGATCATCGAGTACGTGTCGACCTGGACCACGCTTCTCCCCGGCGACGTGCTGGTGACCGGCACGCCGGGCGGCGTCGGCGCGCGGCGCACCCCTCCGCTGTGGATGAAGCCGGGCGACAAGGTCGAGATCGAGATCGACAAGGTCGGCATCCTGGAGAACGGCATCGCCGATGGCTGACCCTATGGACAACGTCAGGCAGACCATCCGCGAGCTGGAGTCGCGCCGCTATCGCGCGATGATCGAAGCCGACACCACTGCGCTGGAGCAGCTCCTCGCCGACAGCATGGTGTACACGCATTCCAACGCCACCACCGACGGCAAGGCGAGCTACATCGCCGGCGTGAAGGCGGGCAAGTGGAAATACCGCAGGATCGAGCGCCCGGTGGAGGACCTCCAGGTGCACGGCGACTGCGTGGTGGTGACCGGCCAGGTGACCATCGACATCCTGATCGACGGCCAGGCGAAGACCCTCAACAGCCGCTACACCAATGTCTGGATCAAGGGGGCGAAGGGCTGGCAGATGACGGCCTGGGAATCGACGCCCATTCCCGCATGAAGAAGCTCCTTGCGCTGCTTCTGGTTCTTTATTCTGGTTTTTCTTTTTCCCAGGAGAAGGCGATTCGGTTCTACGTCGGCTTCGCCGCCGGCGGCAGCACCGACATCATCAGCCGCTTCCTCGGCCAGAAGCTCGCCGAGCGCCTCAAGCAGACGGTGGTGGTCGAGCAGAAGGTCGGCGCCACCGGCCTGATCGCCAACGACGCGGTGTCGAAGTCCGCGCCCGACGGCACGACGATGGTGCTGCTCACCGGCGGCCATCCGGGCACCGCGGCGGTGATGAAGAGCCTGCCCTACGACCCGGTGGGCGGCTTCGGCATGGTCAGCGTGGTGATCGAGTACCCGATGGTGATCTCGGTGGTGCCCGAATCGCCGATCCAATCGTTCCAGAGTCTTATCGCGCGCGCCAAAGCCGAGCCCGGCAGGGTGTCGTTCTCCACCGCCGGCCCCGGCAGCCTGCACCACCTGCTGGGCGAGTGGATGAACATCGAAGCCGGCACCACCATGCTCTCGGTGCCGTTCAAGGGCGCGGCGCCGGCGTTCACCGAGCTGCTCGGCGGGCGCATCGATGTCCTCATCGAGACCGCGACCTTCTCCATTCCGATGGTGAAGAGCGGCCGCCTGCGCCCGCTGGCGCTCTCCTCCGCCGGCCGCTACCCGCTGCTGCCGGAAGTGCCGACCGTGGGCGAGACGCTGAAGGGCGTCGAGTTCAGCTCCTGGCTCGGCCTCGCCGTCTCGCCCGGCACGCCGCGCGCCACCGTCGAGCGGCTCAACGGCGAGCTGCGCGCCATCCTCGCCGAGGCCGACACGCGGGAGCGCTTCGCCGGCTTCGGCGGCGTGCCCGCCTGGAGCACGCCGGAGGCCATGCGCGAGCGCGTCGAGCGCGAGATCGGCCGCTGGAAGAAAGTGGTCGAGACGCGCGGCATCGAGCGGCAGTGACGGCGCGGAAGAAAGAGGCAAGAAAGAACCTGGCAGGGCCGGTCTACGAGCGCATCAAGGCCGATATCTTCGAGTTCCGGCTGCTGCCGGGCACCCGCTTCTCCGAGAACGAGGTAGCGAGCCGCGCGCGGGTCTCGCGCACGCCGGTGCGCGAGGCGCTGTTCCGCCTCGAGCGCGAGGGCTACCTCGAGGTGCACGCGAAGAGCGGCTGGAGCGTGCGGGCGCTCGACTTCGAGGCGCTCGACCATGTCTACGACCTGCGCGTGGTGCTCGAATGCGCGGCGGTGGAGAAGCTGTGCGCCGGCCAGCCGCGCGCCGCGCTCGCCGGCCTGGAGAAGGTCTGGCTGGTGCCGCCGCGCAGCCGGCTGGCCGACGGCGCGCGCGTCGCGCGCCTCGACGAGGAGTTCCACGCCACGCTGGTGGCGGCCGCCGGCAACCCGGAGCTGGCGCGCACGCACCAGACGGTGACAGAGCGCATCCGCATCGTGCGCCGCCTCGACTTCACCCATCCCGAGCGCATCGCCTACACCTACATCGAGCACGGCCAGATCCTGCGCGCGGTCCTCGCGCGCAAGGCGGCGCGCGCCACCCAGCTGCTACGCGGTCACATCGAGACCAGCAAGAGCGAGGTGCGCAAGATCAGCCTGCACCGGCTGCACGTCGCGCACCTGGATTCCCTCGCCAAATAGGGCGACAGGGGTACGGGGGAGGTATTTTCCCCTGTACCTATTTTTCTTCCTTGGGCCACACCAGGTTCAGGAACATCGCCAGCAGGATCCCCATCACGATGCCGTCGGTCACCAGGATGCGCAGCGCCGGCGCGATCGCCTCGAAGGCGCCCGGCGGCGCGGCCTGGATGCCCAGGCCGACGGCGAGCGAGGCCGCGACGATGACCGCGTCGCGGCGCGAGGTCAGGTTGCGGCCGATGATGTCGATGCCGACCGAGGCCACCATGCCGAACATGAAGAGCAGCACGCCGCCCAGCACCGCGTTCGGCATCAGAGCGATGATCGCGCCGACCTTGGGCACCAGCGCCATCACGATCAGGAAGGCGCCGCCGAAGGCGACCACGAAGCGGCTGCCCACCCCGGTGAGCGAGATCACGCCGATGTTCTGCGAGTACGAGGTGAGCGCCATGCCGCCGAAGAGGGCCGAGAGGCTCGAGCCGATGCCGTCGTTCGCCACCGCGCCGCGGATGCGCCAGCCCTCCTGCGGCACGCCGACGATGCGCGACACCGCGAGCGTATGGCCGGTGGTCTCGACAGCGGTGGCGAAAAAG
>Ga0137436_1000335_pt1 | contig 14638 bp, 18 predicted proteins | sample EasRivERMGT119_2_FD_102328 | JGI IMG/M metagenome (GOLD analysis project Ga0137436, IMG submission 102328) | Soil microbial communities from meander-bound floodplain in the East River, Colorado, USA - East River MetaG ERMGT119_2 | ecosystem: Environmental > Terrestrial > Soil > Floodplain ...
AGCCACGGATGGCGCACGTCGGGGTCGTCGTATTGCAGCAGGACGTGGTTGCGCAGGTCGGCGGGCTTCTCCAGCGGCTTCTTCTTCAGCAGGCCCGGGCTGCACACCGGGAACACCTTCTCGCCGAACAGGCGCACCGCGTTGGGCCCGGCTAGCGAGCTCGGCCCGTGGCGCAGCGCCACGTCGAGGCCGTCGCGCTCCAGGTCCTGCACCTTGGTCTCGGCGGTGATGCGCACGTCGACCCCGGGATGGTCGCGGGTGAAGCCGGCGAGCCGCGGGATCAGCCATAGCGCGGCGAACGAGTGGGTGGTGGTGACGCCGAGCGGCCGGCGCCGCCCCGCCTGCGTGCGCAGCCGCTCGGTGGCCGCGCGCATGGTGGTCAGCACCTGCGCGGCGGCGGCGTAGAACTGCTGGCCGGGCTCGGTCAGGGCGAGCGCGCGGTGGCGGCGCTGGAACAGCGCCGCGCCGAGCTGGTCTTCCAGCTCCTTGATCTGGCGGCTGACCGCCGACTGGGTCAGGTTGAGCTCCTCGCCCGCCTTGGTGAACGACAGGTGGCGCGCCGCGGCCTCGAAGCCGACCAGCAGGTCCAGCGCCGGCAGTGCATTCCTGTTACGCATGCAAGACCTGATTATTTACCGTTTGAGCCGCCAACCGCAAGGATGCATCCTACGCATGCCAAACGCAAGGACTACCAGGAGACAGCGATGCATATAGAACTCGAAGGCGGAGCAGTCAGGCTGGCCCCCCACCAGGTGCTCAGGCTGCGCGACAGCGCCGGCAGCACGGTGTGCGCGGTCGAAGGCTCGGTGTGGATCACCGAGGAAAACCAGGCGCGGGACATCGTCCTTGCCGCGGGCAGCTGCTATCGCCTGCGCAACGGCGGCCTCGCCATCGTCAACCCGCTCGGCGGCGGCGCCGCCGTGTCGTTCTCGTAGAAGGAGATGCCATGAAACTGACCTACGCAGACGTTCTCAACAACCCCGAGCTGCTGGGGCGGCTGGTCGCCGAGGCGAAGCGCGAGCGCACCCGGGCGATCAACCGGCTGGTGTTCGCGCCGATCGCGGCTTTCTTCCACCGCCCGGCGAAGCACAAGACCGCCGCCGCGCTCAACATCGCCTGCGGCTAGCCATGCCCCTCGTACGCATCGACCTCCTGCGCGGCCAGTCCCCCGGCCTGGGCGGGAGGGTGGGCGAGGTGGTCTACCGCAGCATGGTCGAGACCATCGACGTGCCGAAGAACGACAACTTCCAGGTCATCGGCGAGCACTCGATGGAGACGCTGGTGTTCGACCTCGGCTACTTCGGCATCGCCCGCAGCGAGGGCTTCGTGGCGATCCAGATCACGCTGAGCGAGGGACGCGGCCTGGAGAAGAAGCGCCTGCTCTACAAGACCATCACCGAGCGCCTGCAGCGCGAGCTGGGCGTGCACCCGGGCGACGTGTTCATCAACCTGGTCGAGGTGAAGAAGGAGAACTGGTCCTTCGGCAACGGCATTGCCTCGTACGCGCCGCAAGCCGCGACGGCGTAGCGCCGTCGCGCGAACTGGACGTGCAACCACAGAGCGCATTCGTTAACCTCGTCGAGGTGGAAAAGACAAGCTCCGCGGGCGCGCGCGCCAGCCTGTTCGCGCTCTGCTTCGGAAACTTCATCATCGGCACGGGGACGCTGATCGTCCCCGGCATGCTGCCGCAGCTCGCCGATGGGCTCGGCGTATCGCTACCTGTCGCCGGGCAGCTGGTCACGGCCTTCGCCGCCGCGGTGTGCGTGGGCGCGCCGCTGCTCGCGGGCGTTACCAGCCGCTTCGACCGGCGCGACCTGCTCGTCGCGATGCAGCTCGTGTTCGTCGCAGGCCACTTGGGTGCGGCGCTGCTGTCGTCCTACTGGCCGCTGCTGGCGGTGCGCGTCCTTACGTCGGTGGGCGCCGCGGTTTACACGGCGCAGGCTGCCTCGGCGGCGGCGCTCCTGGTGCCGCCTGCGGAGCGCGGCCGCGCGATCGCCTTCGTCTTCCTCGGCTGGGCGATCGCCTCGGTCGCCGGCGTGCCGGTCGGCTCGTACGTCGCCGCGGTATGGGGCTGGCGCGAAGGCTTCGCCCTCGTCGCGGCGGGTGCGGCGCTCGGCGCCGCAGGAGTCTGGCTGTTCGTCCCGCGCGGACTGCGCGTGGCGGCGGTGGACGCGGCGATGTGGCGCTCGATCGTGCGCGATCCCGCCATGATGGCGAGCGTCGGCGTGACGGCCCTGTTCGCCGGCGCGGGCTTCGCACTGTTTGCCTACTTCGTTCCCGCCGCGAGGAGCTTCCTCGGCGCATCGCCCGAAGTGGTGGCGATGCTATTGGGAACCTTCGGCATCGCCGGGGTCACCGGCAGCATGTTGGCGGCACGCTACATGGATCGCGTCGGCCCTGGCAACGTGGTGATGCTCTGCCTTGCCTCGATGCTTGCCGCGCACCTGCTGTGGCCGTGGTCGCAAGGCTCCGTGGCGCTCGTCGCCCTGGTGATGGCCGGCGCCGGCGTCGGCGTGTTTGCGGGCAACAGCGCGCAGCAGGCGCGGGTCGCGGCGATCGCTCCGGCCGCGGCGCCGGTATCGATCGCGCTCAATTCCTCGGCAATTTATCTGGGGCAAGCCCTCGGCCCGGCAGCCGGCGGGATCCTGATCGCGCACGTGCCCGGCAGCACGGGCTATGCGCTCATCGCGGCGATCAGCGTGCCGCTGCTCGTCACCGCGATCGGCTTGTCCCGCTTCGCATCCCTTAGAATGCGCGCTCAAGCAAGGAGCGCGCATGTTCAAGGAAGGGCTGCTACGCGGTAAGCGCATCCTCATCACCGGCGGCGGCACCGGCCTGGGCAAGGAGATCGCCGCCCGCTATGCCGAGCTGGGTGCCGAGATCTGGCTGGCCGGAAGGCGCGGCGCCGTCCTGCAGGAAACCGCTTCTGAATTGAAGGACAAATACAAAACCAAGGTCGAAACCCATGCGGTCGATATCCGCGATGCAGCCGCGGTCGACGCGATGGTGCAGCGGATCTGGGACGAGGCCGGGCCGCTCACCGGCCTGGTCAACAACGCCGCCGGCAACTTCATCAGCCCGACCAAGGACCTGACGCCGAACGGCTTCAACGCCATCGCCAACATCGTCTTCCACGGCACGTTCTACGTCACGCAGGCCGTGGGCAAGCGCTGGATCGCCGACGGCCTGCCCGGCAGCGTGGTCTCGATCCTCGTCACCTGGGTGCACACCGGCTCGCCGTACGTCGTGCCCTCGGCGATGTCGAAGGCCGGCCTGCACGTGATGACCAAGTCGCTCGCCGTGGAATGGGGCCGCCACCGCATCCGCTTGAACGCGATCGCGCCCGGGCCGTTCCCGACGGAGGGTGCAGAGAAACGGCTGCGGCCCGGAGATGGTTTTAAAAAATCAAGTGACGCAAATCCAATGCGGCGGGTCGGAAGAATGGAAGAGCTGCAGAACCTGGCGACCTTCCTGATGGCCGACGGCTGCGAGTGGCTCACCGGCGAGACCATCGCGGTCGACGGCGGCGGCTACCTCGCCACCGGCTCGGGCGGCTACTTCACCGAGCTCGACAAGCTCTCCGACGCCGACTGGGAAAAGATGCGGGCGATGATCAAGGCGCAGAACGATAAAGATCGCGCCGGCCGCACGGCCTAGATGGCGGCAGTCCTGCCTCGCTCGGCGGCGACGCTGGTGCTGCTACGCCCCGGCGGCAGCGGCCCCGAGGTGCTGATGATCCAGCGCGTGCAGAACGCGGCTTTCCTCGGCGGCGCGTACGTCTTCCCCGGCGGCGCGCTCGACCAGGCCGACTCCGACCCGCGCAGCTTTCGCCGCGTCGTCGGCCTGACCGACGTCGAAGCGAGCGCGCGCCTCGGCGTGCCGCAGAAGGGGCTCGCCTACTGGGTGGCGGCGGTGCGCGAGTGCTTCGAGGAGGCCGGCGTTCTCCTGGCGGTTACGCAGGATGGAAAGGAAATCCCGCCTGAAAAAGCGCAGGCGCTGTCGCGCAAGGCGCCGTTCATCGAGACGCTGGAAAGAGCGAACCTGTATATCCCGGCGAATCGCGTCGCCTACTACGGCCACTGGATCACCGCGCCGGGACGCTCGCGCCGCTTCGACACGCGCTTCTTCGTCGCGCAAGCGCCCGCCGGGCAGCAGGGCTCACACGACGCCGCCGAAGCCCTGCACCACGTCTGGATCCGGCCGCAGGCCGCGCTCGAGCGCGGCGAGAAGGGCGAGATCGAGCTGGTACCCGCCACGCAGCACACGCTGCGCGACATGGGCCGCTTCGCCGAGCCGCGGCTCGCCTTCGAGTACGCGCGCGACCAGCCCGAGATCGAGGTGAACCGCGCCTGCTGGGCGCAGGGCAAGGACGGCGCGAAGCTGTTCCGCCGCGCCGACCCGCAGTACTACGAGATCCACTGGAGCGACCCGCAGGAGTCCGGGCAGACCAGCTACGACCTGGTGCCCGGCGTGCCCAAGCGCCTCGACGCGCGCGTCACGCGCCTGATCGCGCCCAACCCCGGCATGATGACCGGGCCGGGCACCAACACCTATCTGGTCGGCGAGCAGGAGCTGGCGGTGATCGACCCAGGGCCTGACATCGACTCGCATGTTGAAAAAATAGTTTCGGAGGGGAAAGGCAAGATCCGCTGGATCCTCTGCACCCACACGCACCTGGACCACTCGCCCGCGGCCGCGAAGCTGAAAGCGGCCACCGGCGCGACGCTGCTCGGCCGGCCGGCGCCGGCCGGGCAGGACGCGAGCTTCGTACCCGATCGCGTGCTCGCCAACGGCGACCGCCTGTTCCTGGGCGGCGTGTCCTTCCGCGCGATCCACACGCCGGGCCACGCCTCCAACCACCTCTGCTACCTGCTCGAGGAGAGCAGGATGCTGTTCACCGGCGACCAGGTGATGCAGGGCTCGACGGTGGTGATCAACCCGCCGGACGGCGACATGCGCGCCTACCTCGAGTCGCTCGAGGGGCTGCTGGCCGAGGAGCTGGCGATCATCGCTCCCGGCCACGGCTACCTGATCGGCGCGCCGCACCGGGAGCTGCGCCGCCTGATCGCGCACCGCCTGGCGCGCGAGAAGAAGGTGGTTGCCGCGATCGGCAAGCTGCGCGCGGCGTCAGTGGAAGAGCTGCTGCCGATCGTCTACGACGACGTGCCGGCGCGGGTCCTCGGCGCTGCAACGCGCTCGCTGACCGCGCACCTGGACAAGCTGGTCGCCGACGGCATGGCGCGCGCCGACGGCGGGCGCTACGCGCTGGTACAATGATCCGAGCGGGAGGAAACGCGCCATGAGCATGCACGAGAAGACCCTCAAGCTGGTGACCAACCTCGATCGCGCGGCAATCGAGTCGCGCCTCGCCGATGTGCGCAAGGCGGCGCAGGCGGCAGGCCTGGCCGACGTGGCCGGCGCGCTGGCCGGCATCGAGGGCGCGGCCCGCCCGCAGATGGAGCAGAAGGTGCGCGCCGCCCTCAAGGCGCTCGCCGGCAAAGAGGAACACAAAGGGCTGTCAGCCCAGCTGGAACTGGTGGAGATCAACCTCCCCAACCTCAAGTAATCTGAAGTTCGACTACGATCTATTCACGATAGGCGGCGGCTCCGGCGGCGTGCGCGCCAGCCGGGTCAGCGCGAGCTATGGCGCGCGCGTCGCGGTCGCCGAGTCGGGCAAGTTCGGCGGCACCTGCGTCAACGTCGGCTGCATCCCGAAGAAGCTGTTCTCCTACGCCGCGCATTTCCGCGAGGACTTCGAGATCGCCAAGGGCTTCGGCTGGACCGTCGGTGAGCCGCGCTTCGACTGGCCGACGCTGCTCGCCAACAAGGACCGCGAGATCGCGCGCCTGAACGGCGTCTACGAGCGCGTGCTGACGCTGGCCAAGGTGGAAATCATGCGCGGGCGCGCAACGGTGCTCGGCCCGCACGAAGTGGAGGTCGACGGGAAAACGCATTCAGCCAGGCACATCCTGGTGGCGACCGGCTCCTGGCCGGTGATTCCCGGCATTCCCGGCCGCGAGCACGCCATCACCTCGAACGAGGCGTTTTTCCTGGAGCGCCTGCCGAGGCGCGTGCTGGTGGTCGGCGGCGGCTATATCGCGCTCGAATTCGCCTCGATCTTCCACGGCCTGGGCGTAGCCACCACCCTGTCCTACCGCGGCAAGCGCTTGCTGCGCGGCTTCGACGCCGAGCTCGGCGAGCGCATCGCCGAGGAAATGGCGGCGAAGGGAATGAACCTGCACTTCGGCGCCGAGCCCGCCAAGATAGAGAAGACTTCGACTGGCCTGGACATCACCTACTCGGACAACTCGCGGCAGAGCGCCGACCTGGTGCTGTTCGCCACCGGCCGCAAGCCCAACACCGCCAACCTCGGCCTGGAGAAGGCGGGCGTGAAGCTGGCCGCCGACGGCGCCGTGATCGTCGACCAGTACTCCGCGAGCACCGTCGACTCGATCCACGCCATCGGCGACGTCACCAACCGCATCAACCTCACCCCGGTGGCGACCGCCGAGGCGATGTGGCTGGCAAAGACGCTGTTCCGCGGCGAGCCGACCGCGATCGACCACGACAACGTGCCGACGGCGGTGTTCTCCAACCCGAACATCGCCACCGTCGGCCTGTCGGAGGAGCGCGCGCGCGAGCGCTTCGGCGCGCTCGACATCTACAAGGCCTCGTTCCGCGGCCTCAAGCTGACCATGACCGACAAGAAGGAGCGCACCTTCATGAAGCTGGTGGTCGAGCGCGCCGGCCAGCGCGTGGTCGGCGCGCACATGATCGGCCCCGACGCGGGCGAGGTCATCCAGGGCGTCGCCATCGCGGTGAAGCTCGGCGCGACGAAGGCGCAGTTCGACGCCACCATCGGCATCCATCCGACGGCGGCGGAGGAGTTCGTCACCCTGCGGGAGAAGGCGGCAAGCTGAGCGACCTGTTCGGGCCCGCGCTTCCCGACGGGCTCGTCTACCAGGAGAACTTCCTCACCGGCGCGGAGGAGCAGTCGCTCCTCGCGGCGATCGGCGAGATCGCGCTGCACGAAGCCGAATACAAACAGTACACAGCGAAGCGGCGTCTCGCCAGCTTCGGCGCCACCTACGACTTCAACTCGAACAAGCTGCAACCCGGTCCGCCCATTCCCGCCTCGCTCTTCCCGTTGCGGCAGAAGGTCGCGGCCTGGGTCGGGCTGCCGGCGGAGGAGCTCCGCCACGCCCTCCTCACCGAGTACCGCGCCGGCAGCGCGCTCGGCTGGCACCGCGACACGCCCGAGTTCGGCGTGGTGGTCGGCGTCTCGCTGGCCAATCCCACGCGCATGCGCTTTCGCCCTTACCCGCCCGCGAAGGGCCGCGACCCGCGCGCCTTCGCCCTGATGCTCGAGCCGCGCTCGGCCTATGTCATGCAGCGCGACATCCGCTGGAAGTGGCAGCACAGCATCCCCGCCACCAAGGCGCTGCGGTATTCGATCACGCTTCGCACCATGCCACAGGGAAAATTCGGGACTCCCGGATAAGCACTAACCCCTCCGCACTATTCCGCAATCGCGCGCGGCGGCGTAACGTACCGTCGGGGAGGGAAGAATGAAAAGAATCATCCTGTGCTGCGACGGCACCTGGAACAGCGCCGACCAGGAGTCGAACGGCGTTGCCTGCCCGACCAACGTCGTCAAGCTCGGCTACCGCGTCGCCAAGCGCGACGCCAGGGGCGTCTCGCAGATCCTCTACTACGACCAGGGCGTCGGCACCGGCAACCCGGTCGACCGCATCTCCGGCGGCGCGTTCGGCGACGGCCTGGAGGAAAACATCCACGACGCCTACCGCTTCCTGGTGGCGAACTACGAGAAGGGCGACGAGCTGTTCATGTTCGGCTTCAGCCGCGGCGCCTTCACCGCGCGAAGCATCGTCGGCATGGTGCGCAAGTGCGGCATCCTCGGCCGCGCCTTCTTCAAGAACTACCGCAAGGCGATCGACCTGTACCGCAGCGAGGACAGCCCGAGCGACGCGGCGCCGAAGAAGTTCAGGCAGGAGAGCTGCCTGTACGGCCTGGACGACATCCAGGTGCGCTTCATGGGCGTGTGGGACACCGTCGGCGCGCTCGGCATTCCACTGCGCGGCCTGCGCTGGCTGACGCGCCGCGAGCACCAGTTCCACGACACCGAGCTCTCCGGCGCGGTGAAGGAGGCCTACCACGCGCTCGCCATCGACGAGCACCGCGGCTCCTTCGAGCCCGCCATCTGGGACTACAAGCCGAAGGACTGGCAGCACATCGAGCAGGTCTGGTTCGCCGGCGCGCACAGCGACGTCGGCGGCGGCTACGCGCCCGAGAAGGAGAGCAGAGAGCTTCTCTCCGAGATCCCGCTGCAGTGGATGATCGACAAGGCCAGGGCCGCCGGCCTCGCCTTCGACGAGGAAGCCATGGCCGCCAACCCGCTCAGCCCGAGCGCCACCGCGCCGCTGCACAACTCCATGAAGGGCTTCTACCGCGTCACGATGGAATACGACCGCGCCATCGGCAAGACGAAGAAGAGCGACGACACTCCGCAGCACGACGACCCGACCCAATCGCTCCATCCGTCGGTGCTCGAGCGCTGGGACCAGGATGCCTCCTACCGGCCGAAGCCGCTGGTGGAGTATTTCAGGCAGATCGGCGACGCCCGGGCCAAGGATTTCGAAGAGCCCTCCCCGGCAGAGGAGACAACAGGCCCCGGAGCTTGACGCGCACGGGCCACTACCGAGGCACTCATGGATACGCTGATCTCGAGCCTGAACAACCTGATCCCGAACGAGTGGAAGATCGCGCTCGGGCTGGTAGCGCTCATCTTCGTTGCAATACCTCGCCTGGTGGAGTTCAGACAGGGATATCTGGATCTGCGCCTAGGAAAGCGGCAGCTCGAGCTCGAGAAGCTGCGGCTCGAGGTGCTTAAGCTGCGGCTCGAGCTTGAGCAGCACCTCGTCGCACGGCCGTCCCCCGCGATCGCGCGCGAACTGGAAGAAGCTGCCGCACCTCCGCCGCCGCCCGCGGCCGCTCCGGTGCCGCAGCCCGCAAGGGGCCTGCTCAGGCGGGTCGTCACTCGGTATCCCTGGATCGGGCGTCCCACCATGCTGTTCGTGCAGTTCGCGATGGCGTACATGATGGTCATGTTCGCGGCCGGGACGGTACTGATTCCCGTAATGGGCTGGAGCGAGCAAAATATCGGGCCCGTCGCCTCGATCGCCATGGCGCTCGTCTACGCGGCGCTCGCCTGGTTGGCGTACAAGGCCTTCGTCGGCTCCCGCACGATCCGCCGGGAGCTGGCCGCCCTTTGATTCATCCGCAGAGATCTACCCGCGACGTCGGTTGATGGCTGCCACTTTCAGGGAGAGGATCGACAGCATGCTCGCTGCGCCAGAGCGCCAGGAAATCGACCATCGGACGATCAAGCTCATCGTCGGCGTAATCGCGATCAGCCTGGCCAGCCTCACCAGCTTCTTCGCCAGGAGCGCCATCACGTCCATCAGCGCGTCGTACTACGAAGGCGGCTGGTCGCAGACCATCTTCATCGGCTTTCTGTTCGCGATCGCGGCGCTGATGCTTGCGTACAACGGCCAATCGCGGCGTGAGATGGTCCTGAGCAAAGTGGCGTCGGCCGCGGCGCTCGGCGTCGCGTTGTTTCCCTGCAAGTGCGACAACCATGCCGAGCTCCTTCCCTACGCCCACGGGGCTGCGGCAGCCACGATGTTCCTCATCCTGACGTACTTCTGCTATGTGTTCTTCCGGAGGGCGAGGGGCAAAGGGCACGCCCGCGCGCAGGCCAGGGCAACCATCTACGCGGTGTGCGGGATCGCAATATTGCTGTCGGTCGTGGCGCTCGCCTTCGACGATTTTTCCGGCGGCACCCTGAGCGCCAGAATTCCCCGGCTGACCTTCGTTGGAGAGAGCATCGGGCTGGTCGCATTCGGCATCTCGTGGCTGACGGCGAGCCGCGTTCTGCCCGGGCTGACGCGTCCGGACGAGCGATTCTCGCCGCTCAGGCAGGACAATCCCGCCTAGGGCAAGATTACGGCGCGGACTTGGGGAGGCGCACGAACTGGTTGCTCGCATTGTAAGGCTCGGAACACCGCGCGCTGAAGGCGAAGGCGTGCGCATAGGAACCGTGCGCCGCCCGCCGCGCGGCGTGCCCAAGAGCGAGTTCGCGTCCCGCAACTACTACGACGTGTGGTTCCCGACGCTCGCGCCCAGCCTCGCGACGATGAAGCTCGGGCTGGCGGCGAAGACCGAGGCCCAATGGGCGCGCTTCGCGAAGAAGTACCGGGCGGAGATGGCGCAGCCCGACGCGAGCCGTGCCGCGGACGTGCTGGCGATGCTGTCCCGCCAGACCAATTTCTCGGTTGGCTGCTATTGCGAGGACGAGTCGCGCTGCCACCGCTCCCTGCTGCGCAAACTGCTCGCCGAAAAAGGCGGAAAGGTGGAATGACGTGAGCGAGAAGAAGAACCCCTACGCCGCGCCAAAGGCGGCGGTCCTCGAGACCCCGCCGCCGCAGGCCTGTTGGCGCGAAGGCAAGGTGCTGGTGATGCGGGTCGGCAGCGGGCTGCCGGCGCGCTGCGTGAAGTGCAACCAGCCCGCGCTGCGGCCGATGAAGGAGAAGAAGCTGTGGTGGCACCACCCCGCCTGGTACCTGCTGATCCTCATCAACATCATCCTGTATGCCGTGGTCGCGATGGTGGTGCGGAAGAAGGCGACGGTCGCGCTGGGAATATGCGAGGACCACGACCAGCGCCGGCGCGGGCTCGGCTATGTCGCCTGGACCTTCTTCGCGGTGGGCATTGCCCTGATGTGGGCGGGGATCTCCATCGAGCGGGGCGCGTTGATCGCGATCGGCGCGCTCGGCATGCTGGCGGCCATCATCGTGGGCATCATCTCCGCGCGCAGCGCCTATCCGACGAAGATCACGAAGGAAGAAATCCACCTCAAGGGCTGCGGCGCCGCGTTCCTCGAAAGCCTGCCGAGCCGCTAGCCGGCGTCAGCCCAGCGCGCGCCAGATGAGCGTGCTGCCCGAAACGAGGAGGAGTACCGCAACCGCGCGCATGAGAACGTCGCGCGAGACTTTGAGGTAGATGCGCCGCGCGACCGCGATGCCGAGCAGCGTCGCCGGGATGCAGAAGAGTGCGGTCAGCCAGACGCTCGGATCGAGCAGCAGCCCGGTGATGAGGAACGCGACCACGCGCAGCGAGATGCTGGTCAGCGTGGTGAAGCCGAGCGTGGCGCGGAACTGCTCCTTGGTCAGGTTGCGCTGCGTCAGGTAGATGACGTAGGGCGGGCCGCCGGCGCCGAAGAGCGTGCTGGTGATGCCGCCGCCGAGGCCGGCGAGCCAGGCCCAGTGGCGCGAAACCACCTTCTCGCTTTTCTTCGGCACGAAGCTGTAGAGCGCGAACAGCAGGATGAACACGCCGAGCGCCGCCATCGCGGCCTGGCGCGGCAGGTTGACTAGCAGCGTCACGCCCAGCGCCGTGCCCACCACGATCATCGGGATCAGGCGGTGCCACTCGGCGCGCACCGCGTTCTTCGGGTTCTCGAAGCCGACGCGCAGCGCGGAAGCGAGGTCGCAGAGCGCGAACAGCGCCAGCGCGAACTTGAGCGGCGCGAGGTGGGTGGCGAGCGGGATGGTGACCAGCGCCGAGCCGAAGCCGGTGATGCCGAAGATCAGCGCCCCGGCGAAGGCGATGGCGGCGAGCGCGGCGGTCTCGGCGGGGTCGATCATGGCCCGACGTGGAGCTCGTGCTGCGTTGCCTGGTTCATCGCGCGCAGCCGCGAGACGTAGCGCGGAAACGGCAGGTCGAGGCGCGACTCGAGCTGCCCGGCGCGGCTGCGCAGCGACTCCCAGGCGATCCTCGAGTCGATGCCCTTGAAGGCGAAGGCGATGATGTTCGGGTCGTAGAGCGCCTTCATCGCCAGCACGCGGCCGCCGAAAGCCGCTTCCAGGCGCTTCATGTAGACGTCGAGCAGCTTGTCGTCGTCCATGAAGTTCACCACCATCGCGCCCGGCTCGGCGAGCGCGAGCCAGGCGGCGTCGTAGAACTCCACGCTGGCGAGCGTCGGCACGTGCTCCTCGTCGTGGTAGGCGTCGACCACCAGCACGTCGCAGCACTCGGGCGCCAGCGCCTCGGCGCCATCGCCGATCTCGACGCGGAAGCGCGCGTCGTCGGGCGGCAGGGCGAACTGCGTGCGCGCCGCGGCGATCACGCGCTCGTCGAGCTCGACCACGCGCACGTCGGTCTTCTTCAGGTGCTTGTAGAAGAACTTGGCCAGCGAGCCGCCGCCCAGGCCGATCATCAGCGCTTCGCGCGGCGCGGGGTGGAACAGCAGGAACGCCATCATGCAGCGCGTGTAGTCGAGCGCCAGCGACCACGGGTCCGACAGCCGCATGGTGCTCTGGATCGCCTCGCCGCCGACGTGCAGCGTGCGATAGCCGTAGCGGTCGCTAACCGCTATGGAGGGCTTTGGTTTTTTCATTCTGCATCATGCCGAGCACCACCGCCGCGGCGAGGAACGAGCACGCGGCTCCGACGAATATCGGCAGGTCGTAGGCGCCGAGCGCATCGTACGCCGCGCCGGCGAGCCACGGGCCGAACAGCGTGCCGATGCCAGCGCCGGTGTAGAGGCAGCCGGTGATGCCCGACACCGCGCGCGGGCCGTAAAGGTCCATGACGATGGTCGGCATCAGGGCGACGTAGGCGCCGTAGCAGATGCCGAACACGACCGCGAAGACGGCGAGCAGCCACCAGGCGCTCGCCGCCCACCACACCAGCAGCATCGTGCCCAGGCCGGCGTACATCGCGGCGAGGGACTGGCTGCGCCCCAGGCGGTCGGCGAACGGCCCGACGGTGAAGCGGCCGAGCAGGCTGCCCAGGCCGATCAGGCTGACTAGCGTCACGCCTTGCGCCGCGCTGTAGCCGAGGTCCTGCGCATACGCGCTCAGGTGCACCATCGGCACGAACAGGCCGAAGCAGCTCAGCGTGAGCGAGGCATACAGCAGCCAGAACGGCGTGGTGCGGAGAGCTTCGCGCAAGCCATGCCCGGATGGAGTGGTTTTCCCACTGTTGTCTTTTGTTCTGAGGGCAAGCGCAGCGAGACCGCCCAGGGTGAGTACAAAGAGAGCGAGGGCAACGTATGCGCCACGCCACCCGAAAAGCCCGATCCACCACGCGGCGAGCAGCGGCCCGGCGATGTTGCCGGCGCCGATGCCGGCGACCGCGATGCCCGAGGCCGCCGCGCGGTTGGCGCCGAACCAGGGCTGCACCGCGCCGACCGAGGGGACGTAGACCAGGCCGACGCCGATGCCGATGCCGACGCTGTAGGTGACGTAAAGAGCGGTGACCGAGCCGGAGACGGCGGCGAGACCGAGCGCCGCGGCGAGGCAGGCGACTCCGGCGAGCGCGACGCGGCGCGCGCCGAAGCGATCGGCCAGCATGCCGCCCGGCGCGCCGGTGAGGAACCAGAGGAACGCCGCCACCGAGAACACCAGCGCGACATGGCCGCGAGAGGCGCCGAATTCGGACTGGAAGGCGCTGAAGAAAGCGGCGAAGGAGTAGGCGGCGGCGAAGCCCACGAACATCAGCGTGAAGGCCGCCGCTACCACCACCCAGCCGTAGGCGGCCCCTACTTCGTCTTCTCTTTGACCCAGTTGTCGGTCTTTTCCGCCGCGTTGGTGAGAGCCTTGTCGACCTTCTTGGCGGTGCGCTCCACGGCGCCCGCGGCCTTCTTCGCCGTGCGCTCGGTCGCGTCGGCCGCCTTCTTGGCGGTGCGCTCCGTCGCGTCGGCGGCTTTCTTGGCTGTGCGCTCGACCGCATTAGGCTCGGATTTTGTCTCCTGCGCGCCGGCGGGCACGGCGGCGAGGATGGCTGCGGCTGCGAGAAGGAATCTCATCGGGCTCTCCAGATCATTTCCATCCCCGCATCATGTTACCGCGCCGCGCGCGGTGATGCCCCATAAATCCTCGACCACGCCGTTTCTCACGCAGACGTACCAGTCGTAAAGGTTGATGGTCGGATCGCAGTGACCGGGAACCAAGAGTATTTTTTCCCCTAGGGCCGGGACGGCGACACCCTCCACCCAGCCGTGCTCGTCGGAAGCATGGGTGTAGGAGAGCGCCGGGCGCTGCCACACGCCCGGCATGCCGGAATCGACGCTCGACGCCTTGAGGCCCGCGTCCACGATCGCCGTCTGGTCCGAGGGCCGGCTCATCACCGTGGCGAGGACGAACAGCGCGTGCGAGAAGCGCGGCAGCGGCGCCGCCCATTCGTTGCGCGCGTAGTCGGCGTCCATGAAGGCGTACGAGCCGGGCTGGATCTCGTCCCAGGCGCCCGAGCCGACCTCGAACATGAAGGTGCCGCTGCCCGCGCCGGTGACGATCGGGCAGGCGATGCCCGCCTCTTTCAGCAGCCTCTTCGTGTGCTGCACGTGTTGGGCGGCCGTCTCTATGACGGCCTGGCGCTCTTCCATCGTGCGCATGTGCTGCGCGCGGCCGTGATAGGCCTGCAGCCCGCCGAAGCGCAGGTTGGCGAACTTGCCGACCTCGCGCGCCAGCGCGACCGCCGGCTCGCCCGGCGCCACGCCGCAGCGGCGCATGCCGACCTCGAGCTCGACGTAGACGTCGAGCTTCGCGCCGGAGCT
>Ga0137436_1000338_pt1 | contig 14543 bp, 12 predicted proteins | sample EasRivERMGT119_2_FD_102328 | JGI IMG/M metagenome (GOLD analysis project Ga0137436, IMG submission 102328) | Soil microbial communities from meander-bound floodplain in the East River, Colorado, USA - East River MetaG ERMGT119_2 | ecosystem: Environmental > Terrestrial > Soil > Floodplain ...
CGCTGTCGCCATGCCCTCCGTGTTCAGGACCTTGCCGCGCAAGGGCAAAATGGCCTGGAAATTTCGGTCCCGGCCCTGCTTCGCCGAGCCGCCGGCGGAATCGCCCTCGACCAGGAAGATCTCGCACTGTCCCGGATCGCGCTCCTGGCAATCGGCGAGCTTGCCGGGAAGGGAGCCCGAGTCGAGCGCCCCCTTCCGCCGCGTCAGCTCGCGGGCCTTCCGGGCCGCCTCGCGCGCCCGGGCCGCGTCGACGCTCTTGAGGATGATGGCCTTCGCGACCGAGGGATTCTGCTGGAAGAACGCGCCGAGCTTGTCGTTGACCAGCGCCTCCACCTGGCCGCGCACTTCGGAGTTGCCGAGCTTGGTCTTGGTCTGCCCCTCGAACTGGGGCTTCGGGATCTTGACCGAGATCACCGCCGCGAGCCCCTCGCGCACGTCCTCCCCTTGGAGCTGGAGGTCCTTCGCGTCCTTCCCGAGGCTCGCGGTGGCCAGGTACGAGTTGATCGTGCGGGTCAGCGCGGCCTTGAACCCCACCATGTGGGTGCCGCCCTCGACCGTGTTGATCGAGTTCGCGAACGAGTAGATCGTCTCGTTGTACGAGTCGTTCCACTGCATCGCGATCTCGAGGAGCACGCCGTCGCCGACCCCTTCGAGGTAGACCGGCAGCGGGTGGAGGATCTGGCGCGCCTTGTTGAGGTGCTGGACGAACTCGACGAGCCCCCCGTCGTAGTGGAACGTGGACTCGCGCATCTTCTCGGCGCGCTCGTCGCGGAGGACGATCTCGACGCCCCGGTTGAGGAAGGCGAGTTCGCGCAGCCGCTGGGCCAGCGTGTCGTACGAGTAGACGAGCTCCTCGAACACCTGGACGTCCGGCTTGAACGTGATCTTCGTGCCGCGGCGCTTGGTCGTGCCGACCTTCCGGAACTCGGAGACGGGCTTGCCTCGCTCGAAGTCCTGGCGGTAGGTTCCGCCGTCGCGCCAGATCTCGACCTCCAGCCGCTCCGAGAGCGCGTTCACGACGGACACCCCCACGCCGTGCAGACCGCCGGACACCTTGTAGGCGTCGTTTTCGAACTTGCCTCCGGCGTGGAGGACCGTCAGGACCACTTCGGCGGCGGATTTCCCCTCGGTCGGGTGCATGTCGACCGGGATCCCGCGGCCGTCGTCGATGACGGTGACCGAGTTGTCGATGTGGACCAGGACCTCGATGTGCTTGCAGTACCCCGCCTGAGCTTCGTCAACCGAGTTGTCCACGACCTCGTAGACGAGGTGGTGGAGTCCGGTCGGCCCGGTCGAGCCGATGTACATCGCCGGCCGCATCCGGACGGCCTCGAGGCCTTCGAGAACCTTGATTTTGGACGCGTCGTAGGCGGAAGCGTCGGTGAGTGTGGTGCCGGTCGAGTCGTTCTGGCTCATGCGTCCTCTATCCCTCCGCCGCCGGTCCCATCGCCGTCCCCTTCGGGCCGCGTCGCGGGCCGGTCGTGCGTCGAACAGCGGTTCAGAGCACCCGGACGGTTCCGGTCTCCATGCGGATCCGGGAGATTGCCGTTCCGAGCCGCGCCGTGACCCCGTCCTTCGACGTGGTCAGCAGGGCCTGGAAGCCTCCCCCGCGCAGGAATTCTATCAGCGAGTCGACCCGCACTTCATCGAGATCCGAGTCGAAATCGTCCATTAAGAACAGCGGTGCTTCGCGCCGATCCTCCCGGAGGAGATCGAGCTTGGCGGCCGTCAAAACTATCATCGCCGCGCGGAGTTGACCAGCCGAGCCGAAGGCGCGCAGATCCGCTCCATCGAGGCCGATCTCGAGATCATCGCGGTGCGGGCCGTCGCCGGTGAAGCCGAGCGCGACGTCGCGCCGCCGGGACTTCGAAAGCGCGGTCCGCAGGTCGCCGTCGGCGGGTGAGGGCCGATAGGCAACCGACAGACGCTCGCCGTCGGGAAACAGGGCCCGCTCGGCGTCTCCCGATCGGGAAGCGAGCCGAAGGACGTACGCGTGGCGCTCACGCTGGACCCTCTCGCCGGCGGCGGCGAGCCGGTCGTCCCACGCCTCGATCTCCGCGCCGGCGGGAGGCGCTCCCCCGGAGCGGTGCCGGCGCAGGAGCGCATTGCGCTCCGCGAGGGTCCGGCGGTAGGCCGACGCGTCGCGAAGGTAGGAGGAGCGAAGCCCCGCCAGCCCGCGATCGATGAACCGCCTTCGCTCGTCCGGACCCTCGCGAAGGATGCGGGTCTCGTCCCCCGCCAAGGCAATCAGATCGAGTCCGCCGAGGTACTGCTCGAGGTCCCTCTCCTGCCCATCCGCGACCAGGCGTCGCCCACCCTGGTCGAGCACGATGCCGAGCGTTCTCGCGCCTCGGAGCCCGTCGACCGTCCCGCTGACCCGGAGGGGGCCGCCCTCGCGGGAGACGATCTCGTCGCTGCGCCGGGTCCGGAACGAATACGCGGTCGCGAGCAGGTAAACGGCCTCGAGAAGACTGGTCTTGCCGTGACCGTTGCGACCGCTGATCACGGTCAGCCCGGGAGGAAGCTCGACCGAGACGGCGCGCAGCGCGCGAAGCCGGTCTGCCTGGAGCGCGCGGAGGATCAGAGGTCGCGCGGCATCACGATGTAGCGGTAGTCGAGCTCCCCCGCGGGGTCGGGCCGGAACTGCCCCGGCTTGTCCCCGGCCTTCTTGGTCTTGCGGTCGGCGTCGGACTCGCTCTCGCGGACGGGATCGAGGTCCAACCGGACGGCCGGGGTCCCGACGACTCCCAAGAAATCCAGGACGTAGCGCGCGTTGAATCCGATCGTCTTGTCCTCGCCCTTGTAGTCGACGGTGAGGACCTCGTTCGCCTCGCCCATCTCGGTCTCGCTCGCCAGCTCGAGCCGGCCGTTCGAGAGCATGAAGCGCACCGCCCTGCCGAACCGGTCGCTCGCGAGGAGCGAGACGCGCTTGACCGCGTCGGTGAGGTCCGCGGTCGGAAGGACGAGCTCGGTCTCGCACCGCTTCGGCATGACCTCCTCGTAGTTCGGGAAGTTGCCCTCGGGAACGGTCGTCGTCAGCGTGTGCTCTCCGACCGTGAAGAAGACGTGGTTGCCGGACTTGCCGAAGGTCACCGCATCGTCGGCAGGAACCTCCGCGGCCAGCTTCCCGACCTCGCCGAGCGCCTTCCTTGGGACGATGACCCGGATGTCCGCGCTCTTCCCCGCGACGCCCTTCCTCGACGCGTAGGCCAGGCGGTAGCCGTCGGTCGCGACGAGGGTCAACGTGCCGGCCTGGACGAGGAGCAGGGCCCCGTGGAGCGAATACCGCGGGTCCTCGGTCGTGATCGAGAACCCGACCCGCTCGATCATGTCCTTCAGAGCCCCGGCGGGCACGCTGATCCCCTTGGTGACCTCCAGATCGGGGAACTTCGGGAACTCGTCCCGGGGCTGGCCCGCGATCTTGTAGCGCGTGCGCTCGCAGGTGATCGCGACCATGTGACGCTCGAGAAGCTTGAACTGCACGTCGGACTCGGGGAGCGAGCGCGCGATCTCGTACAGCTTTCCGGCCGGAAGGGTCGCGCTTCCCGGCTTGACGACGGTCGCCTTCGCGGTCCCGCGGATCGTCACCTCGAGGTCGCTCGCACCCACCGACAGCCCCTGGGGCCCGGCCTCGATGAGCAAGTTGGCGAGAATCGGCAGCGTCGCTCGCTTCTCCACGACCCCCGTGACGGTCTGCAGCTCCCGAACGAGGTCGCTCTTCTTGATCACGAACTCCATGGTGTCCTCACCCTTCCCGGAAGGAGACTCCCTCCAGAGAGGGAATCAGCAGCAGATACTGTAGCGCGAACGATCCTGCGGATCTCTCCCGAACTCGTGATTCCACCGCCGTTTGCGCTGTGGACGTTTCCGCGTCAAAGCGCCCGTGCGATCCGCGAGCCCCGCGGACGAAGCGCCCCGAGGCCTCCGAGGCGTCCGTCCACAGTCGATCCACATCGGAGGCTGTGGATGCTGCGGATCGCGCCCGCTCAATGGAGCGTTTGCTCGAAATTCTCGACGAGGCGTTCGAACTCCCCACCACGCTTGCGCAGCTCCTCGATCTTCTGGATGCCATGGATCACCGTCGAGTGATGCTTGCCCCCGAAGCGCTTCCCGATCTCCGGCAGCGAGCACCCCGTCATCTTCTTGCAGAGGTACATGGCGATCTGGCGGGGAAAGGCGATCTGCTGGCTGTTGGTCTTGGACTTGAGCTCGGTGACGCGGAGGTTGAAGTGGTCCGCGACGAGCTTCTGGATCGTCTCCACCGTGACCGCCGGGGACTCCGGTGCGAGGAGGTCCTTGAGCGTCTCCTTGGTCATCTCGAGCGTCAGCTCGCGTCCCAACAGCGACGCGCAGGCGATCGCGCGAATGAGCGCGCCTTCGAGCTCGCGGATGTTCGACTTGCTGTGGGTCCCGATGAAAAGCGCCACGTCGTCGGGGAGCGTCGTGCCCTCGGCCTCAGCCTTCTTGCGCAGGATGGCGATCTTCGTCTCGAGATCCGGGGGCTGGATGTCCGCGATGAGCCCCCACTCGAACCGCGACCGCAGCCGCTCCTCGAGCTTCGGGATCTCCCGCGGGGGGCAATCGCTCGTGATCACGATCTGCTTCTGCGCGTCGTACAGCGCATTGAATGTGTGGAAGAACTCCTCCTGCGTCCGCTCCTTGCCGGCGAGGAACTGGATGTCGTCGATCAGGAGCAGATCGACGCTGCGGTACTTCTCCTTGAAATCGAAGGTGCGCTCGAAGCGGATCGCGTTGATCAGCTCGTTCATGAACTGCTCGGTCGAGATGTAGCGCATGCGCGCCCCGCCGCGCTCGATCAGGCGCTTGCCGATCGCCTGCATGAGATGCGTCTTGCCGAGTCCGACGCCCCCGTAGATGTACAGCGGGTTGTAGGCGCGGGAGGGCTGCTCGGCGACGGCCACCGAAGCGGCGTGCGCGAACTGGTTGCAGGACGACACGACGAATTTCTCGAAGGTGTACCGGGGGTTGAGAGGCGCGACCGGATGCTCCGCCGGCCCTCGATCGGTCGGAGGGCCGCCCGCCGCTCCGGCGGCGCGCCCATGTCCTCCTCCGTCCACCGCCAGGAATTCGACCGCGACCCCGGGGCGCTCCATCTCGCGGAGCGCGTCCTGAATGAGCGGCAGGTAGTTGGTCCGCAGCCACTCCGCGAACCAGGTGTTCGGCACCCGGATCCTCAAGTTGACCGCATCTTCCGAGACGAAGTGAGTGGGTCGAAACCAGGTGCTGAACGAGTGGGCGTTGACGCGTGTCTCCAGCTTCCCGAGGACACGGTCCCAGGTGTTCCGGCTGACGTTGTGCTGCATGACTCCCTTCCGCCGATCGCGCCTAGTCGTACACAGGTTTTCCACAAGTGTGGAAAAGGACTGGCCAGCCCAAGTCCTTCATTCTTTGGGGCTTAGCTCGTTGTCTGGCTGCGGGTCGGGGGATTTCGTCGGGGCCGCGGACGCTTCGGGGATGAACGGGCGGAAATGAGTGCATGAGACGCCTTCGCCACGCTCGCGGCTGGACACGACGACACGCCGTGCGATCAGAAATCTGAGTTGTTGAGTTCGACCTCGACCCGCCGACCGACCGCTGCGAGACTACCACAGCGCCTCCGCGCGTTTCAATCGATCCCGCGAGGTCGGAGTCGCCCGTTACACTCACGCCGCCTGCTTGACACCCCAGGGTCCCTTCCCTACCATGCCCGCTTCCGTCTTTCGGTTCGAGGAACGGCATTCATGAAGCGCACTTTCCAGCCGAACAATCGGCGTCGCCGGAAGACGCACGGATTCCGCGCGCGCATGAGCTCTAAAGGGGGACGGATTGTCCTGTCCCGGCGCCGCAGGAAGGGACGAAAGCGCGTCGCGCTTTGAGGCGGCTCATACGGACCAGCGCTTCCCTCGCGCATCGCGACTGACCGCTCGCCGGTCGTTCCTCAGCATCTACGAGCGAGGTCTCCGCGTGACGGGGTCGTTCTTCGTGGTGTTCGGCCGGCCCGGTGCGACGCCGGTCTCCCGCATCGGCATCACCGCCACGCGCAAGTGCGGCTCGGCCGTGACCCGCAATCGTCTCAAGCGCATCGTGCGGGAGGTCTACCGAACGACCGATGACGCGGGACGTCCTCCGCTCGACATGGTCGTGAACGTCCGCCCGGACGCGGCGTCGGCGCCGTACGAGCGGCTCCGGGCCGATCTCGCGTCGCGCTTGGACGAACTGCGCCGGAGAATCGGCGCATGAGCGCCCGCGGCGCGCTGGCGTTTCTGCTCCGCGGCTACAAGCGATTCGTGTCTCCCCTGCTGCCGCCGGCATGCCGGTTCCACCCCACGTGCTCCGCGTACGCCGCTGAGGCCATTGAGCGCCACGGCATCGCGCGCGGGGGGATGCTCGCCGCGTGGCGCCTCCTGCGCTGTCATCCCTTGAGCGCCGGCGGTTTCGACCCGGTCCCCCCGGCCCGATTCGCGCGCGCTCCGCGCGGGTGAGGCCCCACAGCCCATGGAAAAGAGATTCGTCGCCTTCATCGCCCTGTCCGCGCTGATCCTGATCGGCTGGACGATCCTCGCGCGCCGCTTCTTTCCCGCGCCCCCCGCGCCGGTTGCCGCACCCGTCGAGCTGAGCGCGTCGCCTTCCCCGGCCGCGTCGCCGCTCCCCCAGGCTCCGGCACCCGCGCCTCCCGCGGCGGGAACGCCGGCCGTCACGGCGGAAAAGGACGAGGAGATCCGCGTCGAGACCGACCACGCCGAGATCGTCCTCACCAATTCCGGCGGACGCGTCCGCTCGTGGCGGCTGAAGAAATACGAGACGGCGGGACGGTCGGTCGATCTCGTCTCACGGGTGGCTTCACGGATCGACGTGCTTCCGCTCTCGCTGGTCTTCGACGACAAGAGCGTGCTCCCGGAGGCGAACAAGGCGCTCTACCGCGTCACGCGGGAGCCCGTGGACGGCGGGGAGCGGGTGACGTTCCGCTGGGCGGACGGTGCCGGCAGCTCGGTCGAGAAGTCGCTCGTCCTCCGCGCGGGAACGCCCCTCGTCGCGCTCGAGGTCCAGGCGGTCGATCGGGGCCGTCCCGTCGTCCCCCGCGTGATCTGGGGTCCCGGCTTCGAGGCCGAGGACGCGGAGAACCGGTCCAACACGTACTACTCGGATCAGGCGGTCGTGCTTGAGTCCGGATTGGTCCTGCGACTTCCGAGGCGGAAGATCGACGCTCCGGTCCTCCACCCCGAATCCGCGCGGCTGGGGTGGGCGGGGCTCGAGGACCAGTACTTCGCGGCGGTCTTCATTCCGGCGTCCTCGCGCGGTGCCGTGACGATCGCACCGCTCGGCCAGACCACGCTCGCGTCCCCCACCCTCCCGGCCGAAGCGGCGATCCTCGAGGCGCCGGTCGTCGCCGTCGCGCTCCCCGAGGGCAAGGCCCAGCTCCTCGCGGGCCCCAAGAGCTTCCGGCTTCTCGCGGGGCTCGGCCACGAGCTCGAGCGGACCGTGTGGTTCTCGAGCTTCACGTTGATCTACGCGTGCGCGAAGCCCCTTTTCCTGGCCCTGCTCTGGGTGCACGACCATGCGGCGGCCAACTACGGCGTGGCGATCATCCTCCTCACCGTCGCGCTCCGCCTCGTGCTGTTCCCCCTGAACCAGTACTCGATGGTCAAGATGCGGAAGGTCGCCGGGGACATGCAGCGGGTGCAGCCGAAACTCAAGGCCCTTCAGGCGAAGTTCAAGAAGAGTGGCGACGCCCAGGCGCGCGCGAAGCTCAATGCCGAGACGATGGAGCTCTACAAGCGGGAGGGCGTCAATCCGTTCGGCGGCGTGACGGGCTGCCTCCCCCTGCTCATCCAGATGCCGATCCTGTGGGCGTTCTTCGACGTTCTCACGGCGGCGGTGGAGCTGCGCGGCGCGCCGTTCGCCGGGTGGATCAAGGATCTGACGCACCCCGATCCGATCTTCCTGACGCCGATCCTCATGGGCGCGACGATGTTCGTCCAGCAGAAGATGACGCCGACGACGAACGTCGATCCCGCGCAGCAGAAGGTCATGATGTTCATGCCGATCATGTTCACGGTCATGTTCAGCAAGCTGCCCGCGGGTCTCGTGCTGTACTACTTCGTGAACAACCTCCTCGGCATCGGCCAGCAGTGGTTGGTCAACCGTCACGTGGCCCGGCTGGAGGCCGCGCCCACGAAGGCGTGAGGACATGCTCGAGTTCGACGGGAAGGACCTCGAGGAAGCTTTGAGCGCGGCCGCTTCGGCGGTGGGCCGCCCGGCGGCGGAGCTCGACTACGAGCTCGTCGAAGGCGGGCGCAAAGGCGTCTTCGGCTTGGGCTCGAAACCGGTGCGGATTCGCGTCGCGCCGTCCGGCCCGTCGGCGCCCCGGCGCATGCTCGAGGAGGTCCTCCGTCTCATGGGGTACGCCCTCGAGGTGTCCGAGGCGCGGCACGACGGGATCCTCGAGCTGTCGCTCGACGGCGCCGATCGCGCCGGACTGCTCGACAAGGACGGCGAGCTCTTGGCGGCACTCGAGACGGTGCTCGGCCGCATGGGCCGGCGCGCCTGGCCGACGGAGCCGCCCCTGAGGCTGCGCTGTCCGGGCTTCAGCAGCGACGAGGATGCCGCGCTCGCCGAGCGGATCCGCGGGATCGCCGGAGAAGTCCTGAGATCGCGTGCGCGCCACAGCCTCCCCGAGATGAACCCGTACGAGCGCCGCATCGTCCACATGACGGTGCGGGAGTTCCCCGGCCTGCGTTCCATCTCCGAGGGCGACGGTTTCCTCAAACGCGTGCACGTCGAGACGACCGGCTCCTGACCGGAAGGCGGGATGCACGATCTCTCGACGACCCTCGTGGCGGTGGCGACCGCGCCGGGGAGGGGCGGGCTCGGTTGCGTGCGCCTTTCCGGCGACCGCGCCTGGCCGATCGCGCGGTCGCTCTTCCGCGCCCGCGGCGCCGCGCGCGTCCCTCAGCTCGGCACGCTCTTGGACGAGGACGGCCGGCGCATCGACCACGGCTTCCTGGTGGAGTTCGAGGCCGGACGCTCGTTCACGGGTGAGCCGGCGGCCGAGCTGTGGACCCACGGGAGCCCTCCCGTCCTCGCTGCGGTGGTGGAGGCGGCGGTTGCGGCCGGCGCCACACCCGCGAGCGCCGGCGAGTTCACGTATCGCGCGCTGCGGCACGGCCGGATCGACCTCCCCCGCGCGGAGGCGATCCGCGACCTGATCCACGCGAGGACGAAAGCTCAGGCGCGCGCGGCGTTCGCGCAGGTCGAAGGGGCGGCTGCGCGGCGGATGGGACCCCTTCGCGAGCGCCTCGTCGATGCGGTCGCGCGCGCGGAGGCGGCGGTCGAGTTCGTGGACGAAGATGACGTGGACGCCTCGGGCGGCGTCTTGGGGCGTGCGGCGCCCGACGTGCTGGCCTTGGCCCGTGAGCTCCTGGACGAGGCCCGGCGCGGGCGCGTCTTCCGGGAGGGGGCGCGCGTGGCGATCTGCGGCGCGCCCAGCGTGGGCAAGTCTTCGCTGTTCAATCACTTCCTCGGCTCCGATCGCGCCATCGTGTCGCCGGTTCCCGGGACGACCCGCGACACGCTTGAGGAGACGATCGATCTCGACGGCATCCCGGTGACCCTCGTGGACACCGCGGGGCTGCGACCGGTCGAGGACCCGATCGAGGCGGAGGGCGTCCGTCGCGCCCGCGCGGCCGCGGCCGAGGCGGACGTGTCGATCCTCGTGCTCGATGCGACGCGCGAGGAGACCGCCGAAGAGCGGCAGGCGCTCGATGGTCCCTGTCTCGTCGTCGTGAACAAGATCGACCTCGTGTCCCCGCCCTTCCGCGCGGGCGACGCCTCGGCGATTCCGATCTCGACCGTGACCGGCGCGGGATGCGATCGGCTCCGAGCGGCGCTTCGCGGCCGGTGCGCCCCGGACGGGGCGGAAACCCCGGCCCTCACCCATGTCCGGCACGCGCTCGCCTTGGAGCGCGTGGTCGCGGCCCTCGAGCGGGCTTCCACCGCGGCCTCCTCGGGGCTTTCGGACGAGGCGGTCCTCCTCGACTTCCGCGACGCGCTCGATGCGTTGGGAGAGCTCACCGGCGAGATCGCGACCGAAGAGCTCTATGACAGAATCTTCGCCACCTTCTGCATCGGGAAATGACGTGAAGTCAGACGTCGTCGTCATCGGGGCCGGTCATGCGGGGTGCGAGGCCGCCCTCGCCGCCGCCCGGATGGGGCTTGAAGCGGTCGTCGTCACCCTCTCCCGCGACGCGATCGCGCGCATGTCGTGCAATCCCGCGATCGGAGGACTCGGGAAGGGGCACCTCGTCCGCGAGATCGACGCGCTCGGGGGCTCGATGGGTCGTCTCGCGGATCGCTGCGGGATCCAGTTCCGCCTCCTGAACCGGAGCCGCGGGCCGGCCGTGCGCGGGCCCCGGGCGCAGCAGGACAAGGACGCCTATCACCGGCTCATGCGCCGGGAGCTCGAGCTCTGCGCCGGACTGACGATCGTCGAGGGGGAGGCCGCGGCCCTCCTCGTGGAGGACGGCCGGGCACGGGGCGTCACGCTCGCCGACGGCCGCGCCATCGAGGCCCGGGCGGTGGTGCTCACCACCGGAACGTTTCTCGGCGGCCGGCTCCACGTCGGGCTGACGAGCACGCCGGGCGGCCGCGTCGGGGAAGCGCCCGCCAACGCGCTCTCGCGAGATCTGTCGGCCCTCGGATTCCGCATGGGGCGCTTCAAGACCGGGACGCCGCCGCGACTGCTCCGGTCGAGCGTGGACCTCGGCCGGTTCGAGGAGCAGCCCGGTGACGTCTCCCCGACGTTCTTCTCCGAGGAGACGGAGGCCGTCTCGCTCCCGCAGGTGAGCTGTCACGTCGCGTACACGAGCGAGCGCGTCCACGCGATCGTGCGGAGCAACCTCGACCGCTCCCCCATGTTCTCGGGCGCGATCGCGGCGCGCGGACCGCGGTACTGCCCCTCGCTCGAGGACAAGGTGGTGCGCTTCGCCGACCGGCCCCGGCACCAGCTGTTCCTCGAGCCCGAAGGCCTCGACTCCCCGCTCCTTTACGTCAACGGATTCTCGACCTCGTTGCCCGCCGAGGTGCAGGAGTCGATGGTCCATGCCGTTTCGGGCCTCGAGGACGCCGTGATCGCGCGAGCCGGGTACGCGGTCGAGTACGACTTCGTCGATCCCACCGAGCTCTCTCCGGCGCTCGAGGCCAAGCGGATGCAGGGGCTTTTCCTCGCCGGCCAGATCAACGGAACGACCGGATACGAGGAAGCAGCAGGCTTGGGCCTGATGGCGGGAATCAACGCCGCCCGCGCGGCCGCCGCGAGCCCGCCCCTCGTGCTCGGTCGCGAGGAGGCGTACCTCGGCGTGCTCGTCGACGATCTGGTGACGAAGGGAACGAGCGAGCCGTACCGCATGTTCACGTCGCGGGCCGAGTACCGGCTCCTCCTGGGAGTCGATACCGCCGCGAGACGGCTGGCGCGCCGGGGTGTCGAGGTCGGTCTCCTCCCCGAAGCGCGCGCTCTCGAGGTGGAGGCTCGATGGGGGCGCCTCGAAACGGCGACGCGCCGGCTCCTTTCCGAGCGGCCCGCGGGCCGTTCCGGCACGACGACGGGAGACGAGCTGCGCCGCCCGGAGACCGACGTGGAATCACTCACCGCCACGAGCGCGATCCTGGAGACGCTGTCCGCGGGTGATCGCCGGATCATCGCGGATGCGCTGCGCTACGAGGGGTACGTCGCACGGCAGCGGAGGGAGGCCGCGCGCGTCGGAAAAGCGGGTGCGCTCCGCATCCCTGCCGACCTCGCCTATCGCGGGCTCTCGGGCCTCTCGCGCGAGATCGTCGAAAAGCTGGAGGCCGTGCGCCCGGACACCCTCGGCCGCGCCGCCCGGATCGAGGGGATGACTCCGGCCGCGCTCGCTCTGCTCGCCGTCCACCTCGAAAAGCACGCCGGAGCGCGCGGCCCGCGCGCATGAGCTCCCTCGAGGAGGCGATCGCCGCCCGCGCGACGGCCGCCGGAGTCTTGCTCCCCCCCGTCGCCGTGAGCCGGCTCGCGTCGCATGCGCGCCTCGTTCTGGAGGAGAGCGCGCGGCTGCACCTCACGACGATCACCACCCCGGCGGCGTTTCTCGAAAGGCATCTGGGCGAGGCCTTCGAAGGGGCACGGCACATCGGCACCGACCGGAGCGGCACGCTGCTCGATCTCGGGAGCGGCAACGGATATCCGGGGATCCCGATCGCCGTCGCCCGCCCCTCTCTGCGTGCGGTGCTCGCGGAGGCGTCGCACAAGAAGGCGGAGTTCCTGAGGCGTGCGCTGGCGGCGGCCGGCCTCGCCGGAGGTTCGGTCCTGGAAGCGCAGGTGCAGCGCGCGACCGATCTCGACGCGCTCGCGCCGATCGAGGTCCTCGTGACCCGCGCGGCCGGCCGGTGGGAGTCGATCGTCCCTCGCCTGGCGAGCGCTCTCTCTCCCGGAGGGCTGGTATTGATCTGGGCCGGCGCGACCGCGGCTGACATCGTGCGCCGGGCCTCCTGGCGGCGCCTGGAGCTGGTGAGCTGCGACCTTCTCCCCGGGCGGACGGCGTCGAATCTCTTTGTTCTTACTAGGATTTAAGAATTAGAAGTAAAACGCCTCGTATGTTTCCACGTGGAACACTCGCGGTGTGTTAGATTCCGGTCGTTCTACCGGGGATCGCCGTGGGTCGCGTCGTCGCCATTACAAATCAAAAGGGAGGGGTGGGGAAGACGACCACGTCCGTCTCCCTGGCCGCCGCGCTGGCGATCGCCGAGCGCAACACGCTCCTGATCGACGCCGATCCCCAGGCCAACTCCTCCCGCGCGCTCGGTGTCATGGACGATCCTGAACGGGCGTCGCTTTACGATGCGATCTCGGGGGAAGCCGGGCTTGCCGACGTCGTGCTTCCGATCGACGGACTCCCCTACCTCGGGCTCGTGCCGGGCGACCGGAACCTCGCCGGAGCGGAGGTCGAGCTGACGGGGGCCGAGCGGCGGGAATTCAAGCTGAAGGACCTGCTGGCCCCGATCCGCGACCGCCACGAGCACATACTCATCGACTGCCCCCCCTCGATGGGGCTTCTGACCCTCAACGCGCTCTCGGCCGCCGACGGCGTGCTCATCCCGGTCCAGTGCGAGTACCTGGCGCTCGAAGGGGTCTCGCAGCTCCTTGATACCCTCGAGCGCGTGCGCCAGGCGCTCAACCCGTCGCTCGAGATCGACGGCGTGCTGATGACGATGTACGACGACCGGACGAATCTCTCACGCCAGGTCGTCGAAGAGGTGCGCTCCGTCCTCGGAGACCGGGTCTACACGACCGTCGTCCCGAGAAACATCCGGCTCGGCGAGGCGCCCAGTCACGGCAAGCCGATCCTGCTCTACGACATCCGCTCGCGCGGGGCCGAGGCGTACCTCAGCCTCGCGAGGGAGTTCATGGCGCATGAAGAGAAACGCGTTGGGCAAGGGTCTCGGTAGCCTCATCCCGGCCGCACCTCCTGCCGCTCCCGTTCCCGCGGCGGCGACCGAGCTGAAGATCGAGGTCAGCCGCATCCGCCCCAACCGGCGCCAGCCCCGGCAGGACTTCGACGACGGAGCGATCGAGGACCTGGCCAGGTCTCTCAAGACGACCGGGCTGCTCCAACCCGTCATCGTTCGCCCGGCGGAGAACGGCCACTACGAGCTCGTTGCTGGCGAGCGGCGCTGGCGCGCGGCGCAGCGGGCCGGCATCCACAGGATCCCTGCGGTGATCCGGGATGTCCCGGACGAGAAGCTCCTCGAGCTCGCGCTGATCGAGAACGTCCAGCGGGAGGAGCTCAACGCCATCGAAGAGGCCGAAGCCTACCGGATCCTCGCCGACGACCTTGGATTGACGCAGCAAGAGATCGCGGAGCGGGTCGGCAAGCAACGGACGAGCATCGCCAACGCTCTGAGGCTTCTCAACCTCCCCCTGAAGGTCCAGCAGATGGTGCGGGGCAAGCAGATCTCGATGGGCCACGCCCGGGCGCTCCTGGCCCTGGAAGACGCCAAGATCATCCTGGAGCTCGCGCAGAGGATCGCGTCGGAGGGCCTTTCGGTCCGGGAAGTGGAGGCCAGGGCGAAGCGGCCCCCGGGCGACGCATCCGGCAAGCCCGGCCGCCCGGCGAAGGCGGTCGATCCGAACGTCGCGGCGGCGGAGCAGACCCTTCAGAGGGCGCTCGCCACGCGCGTGCGCATCGTCGGGTCCGCCACCGCCGGGCGGATCGAGATCCAGTACCGGGGAGACGAGGACCTCGACCGCCTCTACCGGATGCTGCTCCACGGCGCCAAAGTTCCCGCGTAGGCGCGCCGACGCAATAGTCGGCTGCAGACCATTTTGTCTGCTGCAATGTCAAAGCAGACAGACCTGTCGGCCGCAGACACACACGTCGGCAGTCCTCAGTTCAGATTCGGAATCGCCAGTACGCAATCGGCGCCAAGCCTCCGTCGTCCACTCGAACTCAACGGGAAAAACGCTCCCCGGGTCCTGGCACGCTCATCGCTTTGATCGTCGGGCAGGGGAGGGGGCA
>Ga0137436_1000339_pt1 | contig 14538 bp, 10 predicted proteins | sample EasRivERMGT119_2_FD_102328 | JGI IMG/M metagenome (GOLD analysis project Ga0137436, IMG submission 102328) | Soil microbial communities from meander-bound floodplain in the East River, Colorado, USA - East River MetaG ERMGT119_2 | ecosystem: Environmental > Terrestrial > Soil > Floodplain ...
CCCGCGGGGGGCGGGGGGGGGGGCGGCGGCGGGGGCGGGCGCCGGAAGAGGCTCCGCCGGCTCGGCCGGCGCATACCCCTCGAAGAATTCCCGCCACGCCTCGCTGACGGACTCGGGATTGGCCAGGTAGCGGCGGTACAGCTCGTCCACGTAGCCGACGTTTTGCCCGAATCCGCTCATCGTGCCGGGTATCCTACGGTTTCGTGGGTGGAGCGGCAAAGGCCTTGATGCTCGCGTGGGTCGGCGGGGCGCTCGCGTGCACCCGGCCGGCCTCGGAGCTGCGGCGGTCGTGGCCGACGATGGGAACGTACGCGACCGTCGCCGCCCGCGGAGCCCCTCCCGAGGCGCAACGGGCGATCGACACGACCCGGACGGTGTTCGACCGGGTCGCGGCCACGATGAGCAACTGGTCGGCCGACTCCGAGCTGTCCCGCTTGAACGGTGCCGCGGCGCGCGGCCCCTACCGGATCGAGGACGAGGCCCTCGCGTCGTGCCTTCAAGCGGCGCTCGACGGGGCGGCTCGAACCGACGGTGCCTTCGACCCGACGGTCGGGCCCCTGATGACCGCATGGGGCTTCCGCCCCAAGGCCCCGCGCGTGCCCTCCGAGGCGGCGATCGCGGAGGCGCTCGAGCGCGTCGGTGCCGGGCGCGTGCGCTACGACGCGGCCTCGCGGACGGTCCGGTTCGAGCGCCCCGGAATGGAGATCGATCTCGGCGGGATCGCGAAAGGGTGCGCGCTCGACGAGGCGCGGCACGCGATCGGCCCCCGTGATGCCCGATTGTCGGTGGACCTCGATCTGGGAGGGCAGTGGGCCTATCTCGGGGGCGGGACGCGCGTCACGGCGATCGCCGACCCGGCCGCGCGCGACCGGATACTCGGCGAGGTCGAAGCGCAGGCGTCGGACTCGGTCGCGACCTCGTCCGACTCGGAGAATCACTTCGAGACGGAGGGAAAGACGTACGGCCACGTCATGGACCCGCGGACGGGGCGCCCTTCCGAGTCGGACGTGATCCAGGCGACCGTGCTCGATCCGTCGGCAACCACCGCCGAGGTGCTCGGGAAGGCGCTGATGGTCGCGGGATCGGGACGCGCCGCGGAGATCCTGCGGCGGTTCCCCCGGGCGCGCGCGGTCCTGATCGTGCGCGAGGGGGACCGTCTCGTCGTGCTCGCCTCGGCGTCTCTTCGCGCGCGTTTGCGCCTCGCCCCGGACGGGCGCTTCGCTGCGGATTCCCTTAGGATGCTGCCGCCCTCTTGGCCCCGGAGGACTCCATGACCACAGCGACGATGAGCGACACGATGGCCGCCTTGGGCGTCGGATCGACCAGTCGGGGTGCTTCGACAGGCACCTGGATCGAGACCCGCGGGACGGAGCTCGTGTCTCAGAATCCGGCGACGGGACAACCGCTCGGCCGGGTGCTCCAGGCGACGGTCGACGACTACGAGACGGTCGTCCGCGTCGCGGCGGCGGCGTTCATGAGCTGGCGCATGGTGCCCGCGCCCAAGCGGGGGGACGTGGTGCGGCAGCTCGGCGACGAGCTGCGCGCGCACAAGGACGCCCTCGGGCGCCTCGTCTCCCTCGAGGCGGGCAAGGTCCTTTCCGAGGGGCGGGGCGAAGTGCAGGAGATGATCGACATCTGCGACTTCGCGGTCGGCCTCTCCCGGCAGCTCTACGGGCTCACGATGCACTCCGAGCGGCCGCTCCACCGCATGTACGAGCAGTGGCACCCGCTGGGGCCCATCGGGATTGTCACCGCGTTCAACTTCCCCGTAGCGGTCTGGGCCTGGAACGCCGCGATCGCCGCCGTCTGCGGCGACACGATGATCTGGAAGCCGTCCTCCAAGACGCCGCTCACCGCGGTCGCGGTCCAGAACATCGCCGATCGGGTCATGAAGGCGAACGGGATCTCCGGCGTCTTCAACCTCGTCATCGGGCGCGGCGCCGACGTCGGCGAGCGGATGTTGGCCGACCGGAGGCTTCCGCTGATCTCGGCGACCGGCTCGTGCCGGATGGGGCGCAGGATCGCGGTCGTCGTCGGCGAGCGGCTCGGCCGGACGCTCCTCGAGCTCGGCGGCAACAACGCGATCGTCGTGCTCGACGACGCGAACGTGGACCTTGCAGTGCGCGCGGTGCTCTTCGGCGCCGTCGGCACCGCGGGCCAGCGGTGCACGTCGACGCGGCGCCTCATCGTGCAGAAAGGGGTCGCGAAGGAGATCGTGGAGCGCCTGAAGCGCGCCTACGCGCAGGTTGCCATCGGCGATCCGCTCGATCCCGGGACGCTCATGGGCCCGCTCATCGACCAAGGAGCGGTCGACGACATGATGGCGGCGCTGACGCGGATCAAGAAGGAGGGGGGCGAGGTTCTCTACGGCGGGCGCAAGCTCGACCGGCCCGGACATTTCGTCGAGCCCACGCTCGTCCGCGTGCGCCCCGGCATGGAGACGCCCCAAGACGAGACGTTCGCGCCGATCCTCTACGTCTACGAGGTCGCAAGCCTCGACGAGGCGGTCGCGATCCAGAACGACGTGCCGCAGGGGCTCTCCTCCGCGATCTTCACCGATAGCGTCACGGCTTCGGAGCGCTTCCTCTCGCATGCGGGGAGCGACTGCGGAATCGCCAACGTCAACATCGGCACCTCGGGAGCCGAGATCGGCGGCGCGTTCGGCGGTGAGAAGGAGACGGGCGGCGGACGCGAGTCCGGCTCGGACGCGTGGAAGACCTACATGCGGCGCCAGACGAACACGATCAACTGGGGACGCGACCTCCCGCTGGCGCAGGGCGTGACCTTCGACATCGCCCCCTAGGGGCAGATCGCGTGCGTGCGCGGGACGCCGTCGGAACCGGCGCCCCAGCCTCCGTCGCCGCAGGCGTTCCTCGCCTGGACCACGTAGTAGAACCCCGTGCCGGCCGCCGGAACGGTGGAATCGGAGCGGCTCGCCGACGAAGACGGAGCGCCGAGGCAGTCCGCCGTACCGATCGTTCCGGTCGTCCGCAGCACGCCGAGATCGCCGCGCACGACGTCGTTGAGCGTCCCGGCCCCCGCGGCTTGCGCCCAGGACTCCCAGCTCAGCGTGGCGCGATCTGCGGCGAACGCCGCGCCGACGGCCTCTTCCGGTGCGTCGTAGGCGCCCGGCGCGGAGGCGGCGCAGTCGCACGCATCCGGGATGCCGTCCGCGTCCGCGTCGGGCCCGAGGTGGATCGCCGCAAAGGCGTCGACGAGGCCGTACCCCCACATGTTGTTCGGCCGGCTCGCCACCGCCGTCCCGCCGCAGGTCTGGCTGACGGTCAGGGTGAGGACGTTCGCCGCGGACTGGCTGAGCAGACAGCGCGAGAGATCCACGAGACCTCGGACCTGGGGCTTGCCCGCCCAGAGGAGGGCCGCGGCCCCGGCGACGTGAGGGGACGCCATGCTCGTGCCGGACGCGGCGGCGTACCCCCCCGACGGAAGCGACGAGCGCACGCTGACTCCCGGGGCCGCGACGTCGGGGCGCAGCCGGCCGCTCCCGTCGATCGTGACGGGTCCGCGCGACGAGAACGACGCGAGACGGTTGGAGCTGTCGGAGGCGCCGACGACGAACGACTCCTCGTAGATGCTGGGAGGATCGTCCACCGACGAGCACGCCGACCCCGAGTTCCCCGCCGCAACCACCGCGAGGATCCCCGCGGCACGCAGCGCCGCGAAGCTTCCTTGCAAGGCGTCCGGGTCGCACCCCTCGATCGGCGGGCACCCCCAGGAGTTGTTCACGATGTCGGGAGCCTTCGACGGGTCGCCGTCCTCCTCCGGGTCGCCGCCGATCGGGTAGGGAGCCAGGAAGAACTGGTTGCACGCGATGTAGGTGGAGGGCGTCCCGTTCCCGCGGTCCATGTTGCGGCACCCGATCCAGCGCGCCTTCGGCGCGACCCCGATCTGGTTGCCCAGGCCGTCGTCGCCGATCATCGTGCCGGTCGTGTGCGTGCCGTGGTTGTTGTCGTCGAACGGCGCGGGCAGGCCGTCGATCGGGTCGAACCAGTTGTAGTCGTGGCTGGCGGTGGTCCCGTTCCACCCGCGGTAGGCGGTCTGGAGCGCCGGGTGCGTCCAGCTGACGCCGGTATCCGCGGAGGCGACGACGATCCCTTCCCCGCGGTTGGCGTCGAGCGTCCAGACGTCGTCGGCGTTGATGCGCGACACCCCCCACTCGAGGCTGTCGGGCGCCGCCGGTGCGAGAAGGTCCGTCTCGATGCCGCGCACGAGCGGGTCGCCGACGATGCGCACGACGTCCGAGCGGGCCGCGAGCGCCCGGGCGAGCCCGAGGTTCCCGCGCACCGCGAGCCCGTTGACGATGTAGAGCGACCGGAAGGGGATGCCGGCATCGCGAAGCGAGCGGCGAACCTCGGCCTGGAGCGTCGCCGCCCGCGCGCGGAGCCGGTCGTAGACGGCGCGGCCGCGCGGCCGGTCCTGCGGCGAGCCCGCGAGGGTGGCCTTCAGGCTCGACGGGTCGTCGAACAGGACGATGAACGAGTCCTCGCCGCCTTTTTCGAGCCGGTGGGTCAACCAGTCGGCGATCTTGGCCTCGTGGGGCGGGGGACCGCTCGCGTCGCTCGCGGCCGCCGCGAGGAGGAGGGCGCCCCAGAAAACCATGCGGCACCATCTACGGTGTCGACGGCTCCCTGTCAACGGACGGAGCGCCCAGGCCGCGGATGTTGTAATCGGGCGGCTCGATCTGGATCGTCACGTGCACGATCTCGAATCGCTCCGCCATGAGCCGCCGCGCGAGGCGGAGCACGTCGTGCGGCCGCGCGGCGTGCTCGACGACGAGGTGGGCCGTGAGGAGCGGCACCCTTCCGCCGAGCGACCAGAGGTGGAGATCGTGGACGTCGACGACCCCGGCGAGCGTCCGGAGCGCCCGTCCGATCTCCTCGGCGTCGAGGTGCTTCGGCGCGCCTTCGAGCAGGACGTGGATCGACTGGAAGATCAACCGCCCCGAGCCGAACACGATGATGGCCGCGATGACGAGGCTCGCCACCGGATCGACCCAGGGCCACCCGAAGGCGACGAGGGCACCCGCCGCGGCCAGCGTGCCGATCGACCCGAGCAGGTCGCCGAGGACGTGGAGCAGGGCCGCGCGCTGGTTGAGCCCTTCGGCGTGCCGGTGGAGCAGGCGGGCGGCGACGAGGTTGACGAGGAGGCCTCCGGTCGCGATCCCCGCCATCAGCCCGACGTCGATCGGGCGGGGATCGGAAAACCGCGCGATCGCCTCGCGCACGATGAGCGCGCACACGGCGACGAGGAGCACGCCGTTCGCGAGCGCGGCCAGGATCTCGACGCGCTGGTAGCCGTACGTTCGCCCCGCGTCGGGGGGGCGGCGCGCCGCCCAGGCGGCGAAGACCGCGAGGCCCAACGCGAGGTCGTCGGTGGCCATGTGCCCGGCGTCGGCGAGCAGGGCGAGGCTTCCGGAAAGCAGCCCGCCTACCACCTCGGCGATCGTGTAGGCCACGGTCAGCAGGAGGACGAGAACGAGGCGTCGTTGCGCGTGATCGTGCGCCACGGTGCGGAAGCCTAGCAGGCCTGGAACCCGCGCGGGCCGCGCTTCGTACACTCAGACGTCCGGCGTGTGCCCGGAGGAGGGTGCGATGTTCGGTCTCGTGCTGTTGGGGCTCGTGCTGGGGTTCCTGGTGGTGCTGCCGATCCTGGTCGTCCTCGCGCTGCTGCGTCTGGTGCTGGGCCTGGCGCTCCTGCCGCTGAAGATTCTGGGCGGCGTCGCCAAGCTGACGCTCGGGCTGGTCGTCGGGATCTTGGCGCTCGCGGCGGCGGTCGTCGCGGTCGTGCTCGTGCCGCTGCTCCCGATCCTCGTCCTGGTGGGGATGATCTGGCTCGTGGCGCGCGTGCTGAGGCGGCGGCCCGTTCCGGCCTAGGCCCCCGGCTCCGTCATCTTGAACGGGTCGAGCGCGGCGTCGAGCTGCTCGGGGGTGAGTTGCGTCTTCGCGCGCGCGACCTCCCGCACCGTGCGCCCGGTCTTGGCCGCCTCCTTCGCGATGGCGGCGGACGCGTCGTAGCCGATGTAGGGGACGAGCCCGGTGCAGATCGCGAGCCCCTGCTCGACGAGCTCGGGCCCGCGTGAGGTCGCCTTCAGCCCCGCCACGCAGCGCGACGCGAAGTTCGACGTCGCCGCGCCCAGGATCTCGATCGCCTGGACGAAGTTGTACGCGGCGAAGGGGAGCATCGTGTTCAGCTCGAAGAAGCTCCACTGACCCGCCTGGAGCACCGCGACGTCCCCCGCGATCGCCTGCGACGCCGCCTGGATCAACGACTCGGGGACGACCGGGTTGACCTTCCCCGGCATGATCGAGCTCCCCGGCTGGATCTCCGGAAGCGCCAGCTCGCCGATGCCGCAGCGCGGGCCCGAGCCCATGAGCCGCACGTCGTTCGCGATCTTGATCAGGCTGACCGCCACCGTGCGCACGGAGCCGGACGCTTCCACGACCGCGTCGATCGTCGCCTGGGCCTGGAAGTGGTGGCGCGTCTCCTCGACACGAACGCCGCTCGCTTTCGCCACGCGCGCCAGCACGCGGCGCGCGAACTCGGGGTGCGTGTTGATTCCGGTGCCGACCGCCGTGCCTCCGAGCGGCACCGCGGCGAGCTCGCCCTTGGCGTGGGCGAGCCGCTCGGCCGCCAGGGCCATTTGGCCGGCGTATCCCTGAAACGCCTGGCCCATGCGGATCGGCGTCGCATCCTGAAGATGCGTGCGGCCCGTCTTGATGACGTCCCAGAATTCCTTCGACTTCGCTTCGAGCGCCGCCTGGAGCTCGGCGCACGCGGGCTCGAGCACCTCCTGGATCGCGAGCAGCGCCGCGAGGTGCAGCGCGGTCGGGATGACGTCGTTGCTGCTCTGCCCGAGGTTGACGTGATCGTTGGGGTGCACGGTCCCGCGGACGCCGCGGCCCTGGCCGAGCAGCTCCGCGGCGCGGTTCGCGATCACCTCGTTGGCGTTCATGTTCGTGGAGGTGCCCGAGCCCGTCTGGAAGACGTCGAGCGGGAAGTGCGCGTCGAGGGTCCCGTCGGCGACCTCGCGCGCCGCGCTCGCCATCGCTCCGGCGAGCGTCATGTCGAGCAAGCCCAGCTCGAGGTTGGTCTCCGCCGCGGCGGCCTTGATCAGTCCGAGCGCTCGGAGGAAACGGCGGGGGAGCCTCAGCCCCGAGACCGGGAAGTTGATCACCGCTCGCTGCGTCGACGCGCCGTAGTACGCCTCCGCGGGGACCTCCATCTCGCCCATCGTGTCCCGCTCGATCCGGGGCTTCGAATCGCTCATGCTCGCCTCCGGCGCCACGATAGCAATGTTATCCTCGCCCACGATGGAATCACCCCGACGCTTGAGCTGCTTCAAAGCCTACGACATCCGGGGCAGGATCCCCGACGAGCTGAACCGCGACCTCGCCTACGCGATCTCGCGCGCTTACGCGCAGTGGCTCACGCCGCGCCGCGTCGCCGTCGGGTACGACGTGCGGTTGACGAGCCCCGAGTTCGCGGGGGCGGTCCGGCAGGGGCTGACCGACTCGGGCGTGGACGTCGTGGACCTCGGGCGCTGCGGGACCGAACAGGTCTATTTCGCCACGTTCCACCTGAAGCTCGACGGCGGGGTCATGGTCACCGCCAGCCACAACCCGGCGGACTACAACGGGCTCAAGCTCGTCCGGGAGGACGCCCGGCCGATCAGTGCCGACACGGGCCTCAAGGACATCGAGCGCCTCGTCCTGGCGGACGAGTTTCCCGCGGCTTCGCGCGTGGGATCGGTGGAGAGCATCGACCTCCTCGGCGCCTACGTCGAACATCTCCTGACGTACGTCGATCGCGACGCGCTGAAGCCGCTGACGATCGTCTCGAATCCGGGAAACGGCGGCGCGGGAGTCGTCGTGGAGGCCCTCGCCCCGCATCTCCCGTTCCGGATCGTGAAGCTAAACCACGATCCCGACGGCTCGTTCCCCAACGGGATCCCGAACCCGCTCCTTCCGGAAAGGCGTGACGCGACGGCGCGCCGCGTCGTCGAGGCGAAGGCGGACGCGGGGATCGCGTGGGACGGGGATTTCGACCGGTGCTTCTTCTTCGACGAGACCGGTGGATTCATCGAGGGCTATTACATCGTCGGGCTTCTCGCGTCACGGGTCCTTGGGCGCGTCCCCGGGGCGAAGATCGTCCACGACCCGCGCCTGATCTGGAACACGCAAGACGTCGTGACGCAAGCCGGCGGCATCCCGATCCAGAGCAAGTCCGGCCACGCCTTCATGAAAGAGGTCATGCGCCGCGAGGACGCCGCCTACGGCGGCGAGATGTCGGCTCACCACTTCTTCCGCGAGTTCGCGTACTGCGACTCGGGGATGATCCCGTGGCTTTTGGCGCTCGACATCATGAGCCGGACGGGCCAGCCGCTCTCGGCGCTGGTCGGCGAGCGGATGCGCTTGTTCCCGACCTCGGGCGAGATCAACCGGCGCGTCGACGACGCCGGTGCCGTGCTCGCGCGGATCCGGGCCGTCTACGGCCCGAAGGCCTCGCGCATCGACGAGACCGACGGGGTCGGCATGGACTTCCAGCGCTGGCGCTTCAATCTGCGCCTCTCCAACACGGAGCCGCTCATCCGCCTCAACGTCGAGACCAAGGGCGACCCCGCTCTGCTCGAGAAGCAGACCGCCGAGCTCCTTCAAGCCATCGGCGGGAGCTAGGAGCCTGTCCGAGTAATCGGGCTGGATTGTGGCCGGACGCAAGCCCGCGAAGTATTCGCTTGTTTTCGGCTGCTGCTCCCGTATGGTGACGAGAACTCAGGGGGAGGGTACCCAACGCACGGACCGTTGTGCGGCCAAGGACTACTTGGGCTTCGTGCACCCAGTGGTACGGCTGGGCGTGATCGCGGCGAGGTTTGTTCGGGCCGCTTGATGCCCAGGATCCAACTGGATCGCGCGCTCGAAGCAATCTCTGGCACGATCGGGCTTCCCGGTTCGCGCCCAGGTGACCCCAAGATTCGTCCAGGCGTCGGCGTCCGATTCGGCGCGGCGGACGGCTGCCTTCAGCTGCCTTCGGGCTTCGTCGACCCGCCCGTGTTCCAGCAGGAACGTCCCGTAGTTGAGCCGGGGGCGCGCTTCTTTGGGAGCCAACTCGATCGCTTTGTGGAACAGCCGATCAGCATCTACCGATCGCCCGTCTTTCGCGAGCCGTACTGCGAGGTTGTCGAGATAGTAGGCCGGGAATCGCTCGGCCGGCACGACCACGGCAGCATCCAGTTGCTTGCCGAACCTATTCGTCAGCTCACGAACGCTGATTTCTCTCCCCCGATCACTCAACTCGAGGAAGCGGGGAGTCCCTCCTCTGGTTCGCAAGAGGACATGATCGCGGAGCACATACGCGTCCCAGGCCGAGTCGTCCGCCGCCACCGCCAGCGCCACGAGGGCAGCGCAGCTTGCGCGGTGGTCCAGCAGCAGCCCGGTAAGAGTGGACTCACGAAGCGTCGTGGCGTCATTAACGATTGCCAGCCCGTTGCCTCCGTAGATCACGCTTCGCAAGCACGAGATGGGGGAATCCGTCGCGGGCTGTCCGGCGACACACCGGCCGAACGCAGCCGTCAGCTCGTCGAAGCGCACGCGAGGCTCTTCGCTGGTAGTGCCGAGGGCGCCGGCGTCGATCGCGAGGAATCTTGCTGCGCGCGACTGCGGCGACGAAGCCGCAGAAGCCATCGACGCGACACAAAACGCCAAGGAAATCAGAGCAACGATGGGAACAAGCCGGTTCGAGAGAACCGTGCACGAAACAACGCGACTGTCACGCATCAGTGGGGGCCATGATGATCTCGAAAACGTGGAAGGGTCAAATCCTTCATGCAGCCTTGGCGAGCATCACGCTCGCGATCGTTCTGATCTCTCGTCCAGTGCACGCCGAGATTCAGAACGACGCGATAGGGTTCTCGACGAACCACGTGTTCGAGTCGTCACAAGCCGGCGAGAACATCGACACGATGACCGGGAATATGACCCTATCGATACCGATAGGCCCTCGCTACAAGCTTCACGACACCTTCAGCTATGGGGTAACGCTTTACTACAACGCCAAGATCTGGGATCACGAATGCCCGGAAGACGCCACGATCAACACGCCCTGTCCGGGTGAACTGATCGCGCCAGACACGTATGGTCTGGGGTTCTCCATCTGGCCCGCGCGCATCTATCACAAGCCTCTTGACAAGGTCTACGTCTATCGAGTCGTCATGGAAGACGGTTCCGAGCACATGTTTTGCGATCCCAGCAATAACCAGTTTCCGGACTGTGAGTCCCCGTTCACGATCGACAGCGCCAGAATGAGGGTGGAGGAGCTCAGGAGCGGCAACATCTGGACGGGTTGGGTTGTGTACCCAGGGGATGGTCGGAAAATCATTCTCCAGGAACCGGCGGGCCCCGATCGAGCAGCGTATGTGACCAAGATTGAGTCTGTAGAGGCTGCGACCCAATGGGTCTCCTACAACTATGACCACAGCGTCGGCCATCGCTCGGGAGCCCTGGTATCTATTTCGGACAGCCAGGACCGAGTCATTGAGTTTGGCGGTGGCAACGATGGCCTCGAGATTCGATTCCCCAAGTTCACAGCGCAGGAGACGCTAAGCTCGCAGAAAACCGTCTACACGCTGCAGATTGGAGGATTCTCTGTATATGACCCCGCGGACGGTGTGGGGCAAGACATCCCGGACGATGCGATCAATACGCGCGTTCTATCCGCCATCTTGTACCACGACCTTCAGCCCACAGAGAGCTACCGCTTCGCCTACTCACGAGGGACCGTCGACGAGCACCCACGCGGATGGATGCTCCAACGGACGATTCCGACGGGTGCGGTGACGGACTACTTCTACCAGCAGTACTGGACGAGCAAGAAGCGGCCTTACCACACCGAGCTGACCATGAAGCGCCTGACGACCGGAACGGGGGCGAGCGCCAAGTCGTTTCAATGGACCTGGAAGCGATTTTCGGGACAGCTGATCTACGAGGCCCCGGCACCGGGGCACGGGATGGATGAGTCGCCGCAGGAGGCTAAGAGCTTCCGCGGGTCCAACCCGCACTACGTCCGAATGCTTGACCCATTCGGCAACCTAACGACCTACAGATTCCACTATACCCTCTACAACGATGTTGGCTGTCCGGCAGGAGACTGCCCCAACAACTGGGACGACGGACTGCTCTACGAGGTGGCAACGTACGCGGGGCCACAGCCGGACGACAATCGGCTCATTCAATTAACGACTCATGCCTGGGAAGCGGACCGCCATTCCGTCACGGATGCTCCCAAGATGTTCCAGTACCGTGCCGGCAGGTCCGTCAGCTCCCCGGCGTCCTGCAATTCGATGGTGAAGAAGGCGTATCAGAAGGAGGAGCGGACAATCGTGCCCTCGAGCTCCTCGTTCAGCGGCCGAATATCCGTGATCAAGTCGAGCGATTTCTTGATTGGACGACCAAGGCAACGAGATGAGTATCTGAATGGGTCCCTCTATCGGAGTACGTATACAGACTTAGATCCCAACGACGGCAGTGTGGACGCGCACAGGTTCGTCAGGGTCACGGATGCGTCGGGTGCCGTCGTCTCGCGCGTCGATCGGCGCTTCAATCTCGGCCGCGTCGAGTGCGAGGTGCGCCGCAAGGGGGCCGAGGGAAATGTGCTGGGTTCGTGCGAGGAAGGAACCTTGGGTCTCAACCGGCACCCTGGGGATATCGCCACTGTCAACACGTTCGACCCCAGTACCGGGCTGCTCCAGTCGACCGTGATCAAGGGCGGCGACGACTTGACGGAGCAGCTGATCGATCCTGAATACCTTCCCGGCGCCGGATACCTGAAGACGAAAAAAATTGGCAACGTCCAATGGAAAGTCATCGATCGCTCGGTTGACTTCAATACCGGGTTGCCATTCCAAACCCGCGATCCGGCGGGAAACACCGTCGGCTACGACTGGGACGACCTCGGTAGATTGAAGTCAGTTTCTCCCGACTCTCCCGAACGAGCGACAACCATCTCATACCCCAGCTTGCGGCAAACTGAAGTCAGGCAGCAGCTCGGCGCGACCAATCTGATCGAGTCGATCTACAACTATGACGAGCTTGGTCGCCTCGTGCAGACCAGGCGTCGCAATGTCGACAACAACTACGACAGTCAATGGACCGAGTACGACGCTGCAAATCGCGTGACCCGAAGGTCCGAGTGGGCACTCGGCAGTACGGCAACCGCACTGTTGAAGTGGACCACCTACGACTACTCGGCGACGTTCCAGCCGCTCGCGCCGATTCCTGGTTATCAATCGAACCCGCCAGACCCGCTCGGACGAATTCGCGGGGTTACAACCCCTGACGATCTGACGCCGGAAACTCCCACGACCGAGACGCTTTATTACGGCAATACGACGGTTGTGAAGGTCCGCGACATCAGGGGGTCCGTAAATGACAACGAAGCACTGCTGACGTCGACGACGCGCTACGTCAATGACGATCTTGGTCGCTTGATCGAGGTCGATGCGCCGGGCACTGGTGCAGACGCACAGTACGACTACGATGCGCAAGACCATCTGACCGAAGTGCGTCTTGTCGATCCCGCGGAGCCGACGCACGTTCAGCGTCGGAACTTTACTTACGATGCACTCGGGCGGCTGACGTCAGCCACAAACCCCGAGAATGGTACGACGCAATACAAGGGATACGACGCGCGTGGCAATCTGCTGGAGTTTGCCGACAGTCGTGGAACAACCTTCAACATGGCCTACGATTTACTCGACCGGCTCCTGGCAAAGACTCAGCACGCGGGCGCGACGGATTTGCTGCTCGTCGAGAACGTCTACGATCAGGGCGTCGGGTTCGAGTCCGGCGGTTCGGTCGGGAAGCTTGTCCAGCAAAAAAGCTACGAGATCGTCGGATCTCAAGCGTTGCTGACGTCGCAGGCTCGATTCGGCTACGGCTCTCCAACCCGCGCCGCCAATTCGGATGTGGAATGTCCCGTCAGCTCCCGGGGTTACACCGGCCTGAATGGACGTCTTTCATGGCAATCGACATGGATCCCGCCTTGGACCGGCGAGTACCGCACGGACCATTGTCAGGACGTGGTGGGATCGCCGTCGCTGCTTGCCTATCCTGACTACACAAGCTCCGGGCGCACTCGCACCATGGTCGGGTACAGCCGCCACAACGGATACCTGTGGCAAATGCAAGACGAGGGTCGTGCCCTTTTCTACTTCCGAAACGTGGCCTACGCCCCCGGCGGCGTTCCGAAGGAAATAACCCGTGGCAACTGGCTGGTTGACAAGGTTGAGCTCGATCTTCGAAGTCGTCCGCAGCGGATTCTTACGCTGGGCTTCCCGGGGATAATCTTTCCTGAAATTCCACCCGAGTGCGACCAACCGATTGGAGATCGCCCCCGCGAGCTTGTCATAGGTGACTGCAGCGGAGAGGCCGTTCCGCAACCGTCACCGGCGGCGCCGCTGTGGGACTCCGGTGTGTACGCCTACGACATGGCCGGGAACATCAAAGCAATCGGAGCAGACAACTACTACTACGACGAGCTCAGTCGCCTCACCCGGTCGGTCATGCTGGCCTCAGACACGAATCATGATCTGAAGTACTCGTACGACGGCTTCGGAAACATGAAAGTGATACCTACTCGATTGGCCCACCAAAGCTCCGGTTGTACAGCATGGATTGGCTGACCAATCGGATCACGCAGCAGGTCGTGGAAGGAATAGGACCGGAATTTGCTCTGGCCTATTCTTTCGATTCGGGCGGGAACATGACCGCGGAAGGAGGACGGGGCTTCGTCTACGACGGATCGGGGAGACTCCGCGAGCTGACGAGCTCAACCTCAGGCGTCCTGGGCACCTATCATTACGATGCATCAGGGTATCGAGTGAAAACCGAAGTTGCGGGACAAGAGACCTACTACTTCCGGGATAGTACGGGGCAGGAGTTGAGCGAGTTCCGAAAAGTTGTTGGGGCCGCCGTTACCGTCGAGCCCGCCTGGGTCAAAGACTACGTGTACGCGTTCGGAAAGTCGTTCGCGATTATCAATAACGAAGTCCCAAAAGCGCCGGCCGCGCTTTGGGTAGAGAGCAAGTCCGCTACGGGCATGAGGATTCGTTGGGCGGCAACGACGGATCCGGACTTGCTCGGGTACTCGCTTCAGCGGACATATCGCCGGGATGTCGCCTGCACGGAATTGGGACCGGTATCACACAACATCCCGGTGGGGGTCACATACTGGGACGAAACCTTTCCGACGTCGCCGACGAGCGGCTGCGGAGAAGGTGCGCTGACGGAAACCACAAAATTCACGTACACATTGCAAGCTCTGGATTCGGCCAGTAACCTTGGCGATCTCTCTCCTTTGTTGGTTGTTCGGCCCGGGCCCCGTCCCGATCCGGTGGCACCTTCAAACCTAGTGTTCCGTAACAGAAGTCATGTTAATATGTCCGGCCATGTAGACTCTCGGAGGCGAGGCCATGGCCAATCATCCGCGTCCCATCGTGTTGAAGGACGCCGACCGGCGTGAATTGGAGCG
>Ga0137436_1000340_pt1 | contig 14532 bp, 13 predicted proteins | sample EasRivERMGT119_2_FD_102328 | JGI IMG/M metagenome (GOLD analysis project Ga0137436, IMG submission 102328) | Soil microbial communities from meander-bound floodplain in the East River, Colorado, USA - East River MetaG ERMGT119_2 | ecosystem: Environmental > Terrestrial > Soil > Floodplain ...
AAGCTCTATGTCCAGCACCTCGACGCCGGTATGCCTGAGGCGCGCCTTGGTTTCCCTCATCAGCGCGGCATCGGTGGCGAGCGGGTAGACCGGGTCGCCGACCGCGACTTGCGTCAGCCGCAGCCCAACGTAGCGGTATCCGCCCGCCGCGGCCGCCTCCACCAGCTCGGGCGGCGAGAGGTGTAGCGCCGTGAGGTGGGCAAGCGAGTAGTCGTGCATGCTCAGGCGGCCAGCGCCGGCTCGTCGGCCTCGAGCGCCGCGTCGTAGAACTCGCCGAACAACTCTTCGTCGGACGGCTTGTCCTCCTTGATCGGCAGCGACACCCAGGTCGTGTTCATGTAGTGCTTGAGGTGCACGTTCTCGGAGACGACGTTCCCTCCCCAGGTGCCGCAACCGAGGCTCGAAGTCATCGGCATGCCGTTGTTGAATGCGCCGGCGTTCGCCTTCGACTGCGGCTGGCGCACCATGATCCGGCTCACCGGAGCGGCCAGGGCCAGGCGATGGATGTGGTCCTGGCTGAAGGAATAGATGCCGCAGGAGTGGCCCTTGCCGCCGACCTCGTAGATGGCGCGCATCATCTCCAGCGCCTGGTCGAAGCCGCTGTAGCGGTAGACCGCGAGCAGCGTGGTCAGCTTCTCGCCGGAGAACGGGCGCTCCCGGCCGATGCCGTCGCCCTGCACGACGATGAACTTGCGGTCCTCGGGGATGGCGAAGCCCGCCGCCGCCGCCAGCTTCTGCGGCGAGATCGCGACCGTGTCGGGCAGGCGCTGCCCCGCGTCGTCCCACATCACCCGGCGCAGCGCATCCCTCTCGGCCGCCGAGGCAAGGTAGCCGCCCTCGCCCTGCAGCCGCGACAGCAACTGGTCGAAGACGCGGGCGTCGATCAGCAGGTTGCCGTCGGCGGAGCAGCCCGAGCCGAAGTCCGAGGTCTTGCTCAGACGGGTATTGCGCGCGGCCTCCTCGAGATTGGCGGTCTCGTCGATGATCATGGTGGAGTTGCCGGCGCCCACGCCGTACGCGGGCGTGCCCGAGCTGTAGGCGGATTGCACCATCGCCTGCCCGCCGGTGGCGATCACCAGGTCGGCGCGCGCCATGATCGCCTGCGACATCGGGATGTTCGCCTTGGTGACGCATTGCAGGATGTCGGCCGGCGCGCCCTCGCGCTCGAGCGCCTCGCGCATCAGCCGCACCGTCTCGAAGGAAGTCTTCTTCGAGCGCGGATGCGGCGAGAAGATGACCACGTCGCGCGCCTTGATGGCATAGATCGCGTTGCCGGCCGGCGTCAGGTCCGGATTGGTGGTCGGCACGACGCAGGCCACGATGCCCGCGGGCTTGCCGTACTTGGCGATGCCCTTCTCGGGCAGCTCCTCGATGATGCCGACGCTCTTCTGGCGCAGCGCGTCGCGCAGCACGCCGCGGATCTTCATGCGCTTGCCCATTCGGCTGTCGGCATCGCCCAGCCCGCTCTCGGCGATGCCCATTTCAACCAGGCGCGAGAAGCTCCGCTTGTTCGCCACCGACCAGGCCACCGCCTGGCAGAGCCGGTCGACGCGCGCCTGATCGTAGGTCTCGATCACCGCCAGCGCTTTCCTCGCCCGCGCGAAGACCGTTTCCAGCTCCTCCTGCTGCTCGCCCGTGATCTGCTTCTTTGCCTCGCTCGCCGCCATGTGCGCGCTCCTTCAAGGTGCCGGATGCGGACTCCCGACATTCCGGACAAACCTCGCGGTCGCGTCAAGGCAACGTGCGCAGAAAATGGGCGCTAATCGCCCGAATGGGCGTTAATCGCCCGCCCAGACCACGGACAAAACAAGCAATGGGTATTGGTTTACTGCTCTTAGGCCGCGATGGCCTGCCGCGCGGTCTTCATGCGCACATCGCGCATGTCGTCGCCGCGCAGCTCGCGCAGGGCGTAACCGGCGAAATCGTCGGCGACTTCCTTGCGCCAGTAGAGGTCCATATCGGTGTTGTCCATCGGCTTCGCGCGGTTGGCGACCAGCGCGCAGGCCTCGGCGATGACCTCGTCGGTGAGCTTCCTGCCTTTCAGGAACTCGCCCGCCTTCTCGACCAGGAACGGCCGCGAGGCGACGGCGCCCAGCGCAATTCTCGCTTCTGTAATGATTTCTTTGTCGAACTTCAATGCGGCGGCCACGCCGAGGATCGGAAAGTCGAATGAGCCGCGGCGGCGCAGCTTCCAGTACGTGCTCTTCCAGCCGTCCGGCACCCTGACTTCCGTCAGGATTTCGTCCGGCCGGCGCGAGAGATACTCGATGCCATCGTTCTTATAGAGATCCTCGACCTTCACCTCACGCTCACCTGCCGACGAGACAAGCGTAACGGCCGCGTTCAGCGCAATAAGGGCGGGCGCCGTGTCGGTCGAAGACACCGCCACGCAGCGCTTGCTGGCGGTGGCGACCCAGCAGATGTTGCCGTCTTTTTTCAGGCAGAAGTCGATCGCCTTGCGCCACTCATAGGTCTGGTTGTAGTAGTTGCAGCGCGTGTCGAGGCAGAGGTTGCCACCGAGCGTGCCCATGTTGCGCAGGTGCGGCGTGGCCACCTGCACCGCGGCCTGGCGCAACGCCGTCGCGGTGCCGGGGTGCTTGACGACTTCGTTCAAGGTCACCGCCGATCCGAACGTACCGTTCGACACCGCCTTTAGATTTTCTATCTTTCTGATGGAGATCAAAACCTGCGGCGCCTGGTGGCGCCGCTTCATGTTGGGCAGCAGGTCGGTGCCGCCGGCAATGAGCATGGCGCGCGAGCCCTCGCCCGCCAGGATCTTCGCCGCCTCCGCGACCGTGCGCGGGGCGTGGTGCTCAAACCACGGCAGCCGCAGCATTGCGCTTGGTCTCCTTGCCGTCGCCTTCTTCCCACGGCGGCAGGACGAACGTGGGTTCCGGGTAGGGGACGGCCGGGAAGCTATCGGGCCCGACCCTGCCGGGTTTTCCTTTTGCTTTGAGTTCCAGAGCCCTCAACACCTTATCGGGCGTGATCGGAATTTCATCTATCCGCACGCCGACCGCGTCGTAGATCGCGTTCGCCACCGCCGGCATTACCGGCAGCAGCGGCCCCTGTCCCACTTCCTTCGCGCCGTAAGGGCAGTTCGGATCGGGATCTTCGATCAGCGCGACTTCGACGTCCGGCATGTCGAGCGAGGTAAGGCTCTTGTAGTCGAGCATGGAAGGCGCGCGGTGCACGAGCGCGCCGGAGAGCTTCTCCGGCAGCCGGCGGAAGGACTGCTCCTCCATCAGCGCCTCGCCCAGGCCCATATAGACGCCGCCGATCACCTGGCCGCGCGCGAGCGTGGGATTGAGCGCCTGGCCGATGTCGTGCGCGATCCAGATCTTCGGCACGTGGATCCAGCCGGTGCGCTCGTCGACCTCGGTCTCGACCACGCAGGCGCTGAAGCTGTAGGCGGGCGAAGGCCCGACGCCGGCGCCCTTGTACCTGCCCGGCGCCTTGGGCGGGGAATAGGAGCCGACCGCCGACAGCGTGCCGAGCGCGCCCTCGGCGATCGCCACGGCTTCGACGAACGACATGGCGCGATTCGAGTCCTCCGCCGCGAACACCTTGCCCTGCGAGAACACGACGCGATCGGGCAGCGTGCCGAGAGTCTCGGATACCGCCCCGGCGAGGCTGGCGCGCAGCCGCTCGGCGGCCTGCAGCGCGGCGTTGCCCGCCATGATGGTGACGCGGCTCGAGTAGGAGCCGAGGTCGACCGGTGTAATGCCGGTGTCGCCGGTGATGCAGCGCACGACGTCGGTGCCGACGCCGAGCGTCTCCGCCACGATGGCTGCCAGCACGTCATCGGAGCCCTGCCCGATCTCGGTCGCGCCGCAGTACACGATGACCGTGCCCGAGCGATCGAGGAGGATCTGGACCGCGGAGTGCGGCAGCTTGTTCCAGTAGATCGCCACGCCGGCGCCGCACATGTAGGTGCTGCAGGCGATGCCCACGCCGCGGCCGCGCGGCAGCTTGCGATGCTTGTCCTTCCAGCCGGACATCTCGACCACCTTGCGGATGCACTGGTCGAGGCCGGTCGAGCCGACGCGCAGCCAGCTCGCGGTGAGCGAATCGGCTTTCGTCAGATTCTTCAGGCGCAGCTCCGCCGGGTCCATGCCGAGCTTGTCGGCAATTTTGTCCAGCTGCACTTCCTGGCCGAAGCGCGGCTGCGGCGTGCCGTGCCCGCGCTTCGGGCCGCAGGCCGGCTTGTTCGTGAACACGCGGCAGGCCTCGAACTTGAACCGCGGGTAGTGGTAGGTGACCGGCGTCAGCACGCCGGTGTAGAACGTGCTCGCCGGCCCGTGCGAGCCGTAGCCGCCGCCGTCGAGCAGCGTCTGCAGGTGCATGCCCGAGAGCTTGCCGTCCTTCGACACCCCGGTCTTCATCCTCATCAGCACCGGGTGGCGGCCGCGGTGCACGTAGAACACTTCCTCGCGCGTGAGACCGATCTTCACCGGCCGGCCGAGCACCAGCGCCGCCTTGCAGACCACGAACTCGTGGCCGCCGGGATCGCACTTGCCGCCGAAACCGCCGCCGTTCGGCGTCGCCACGACGCGGATCTTCGCTTCGGGATACTGCAGCACGCGCGCCAGCTGGCGGTGCAGGTAGTGCGGGTTCTGCGTGCTGGAGCTGATCTGCAGCTTGCCCTCGCCGTCGAGGAAAGCGAGCGAGGCCTGCTGCTCCATCGGCAGGTGAGTATTGCCTTCGTAGAAGAATAAATCCTCAAATACCAGATCAGAATTTCTTAGTGAATCTTCGATATCACCGAACTCGTACGACTGGTTGCGGTGGATGTTGCCCTGCTCGCCGTAGTCGTGGATGCGCGGCTCGGGGTTCTGCAATCCCTCTTCCGGCCCGCAGATCGGCTTGAGCAGCTTGTACCGAACCTCGATCAGGTTTACGGCTTCGCTAGCCGTCTGCTCGTCTTTCGCGATCACCGCGGCCACCGGGTCGCCGACATAGCGCACGCGCTCGGGCGCGAGCGGGAACTCGTCGACCGACACGGGCATGATGCCGAACGGGATCGGGAAGTCCTTGCCGGTGAGCACCAGGTGAACGCCGGGATGCTTCTGCGCTTTTGCGGTGTTTACTTCCTCGATCACCGCATGGGGGTGCGGCGAGCGCAGCAGCTTGGCGTGCAGCATGCGCGGCATGGCGAGGTCGTCGGCGTAGCGCAGCGCTCCGGTGACCTTGGCGCGGCCGTCGACGCGGCGCCGCGCCTTGCCGACCACTTCGAGTTTCTTTTTCATTTCGCCTCCGCGCGCAGCTTGGCTGCCGCGTCCACCACGGCCTCGACGATCTGGTTGTAGCCGGTGCAGCGGCAAAGGTTGCCGGCCGTGGCTTCCTTGATTTCTTCTATGGTCGGATTCGAATTGCGGTCGAGCAGCGCCTTGGCCGTCATGATCACGCCCGGCGTGCAGTAGCCGCACTGCGAGCCGCCGAAGTCGGTGAAGGCGGCTTGCAGCGGGTGCAGCTCGGGGCCGCGCGCGAGGCCTTCGATGGTCTGCACGTCGCGCCCTTCGCATTCGAGCGCCAGGACCAGGCAGGAAAGCTGCGGCTCGCCGTCGACCAGCACCGTGCAGGCGCCGCATTCGCCGAGCTCGCAGCCGTGCTTGGTGCCGGTGAGATCGAGGTCCTCGCGCAGCACCTCGAGCAGCGTCTTATAGGGCGCAACCGCCGCCTCGGCGGCCTCGCCGTTGATCTTCAGGTGCAGCAGAACGCTGTGTTGCATTTAGTTTGGACCCCAAACTAATTCGCCGATACTGTACTGCAAATCAAGGGCTTTTGTCGGTAACAACTCGTTACCCCTGCGTCCCGGGCGCGGGCGTAGGCTGGTGGCGATGAGGAAAATCGCGTTCCTGCTCGTGCTGCTGGCCGCCGGCGCGCTGATGAGCGAGTCGGCCTCCGCCGGCGGGCGCGTGGTGGTCGGCGTCGGCTTCGGCTTCCCGGTCTGGGGCTGGGGCGCTCCCTGGTACTACGCGCCCCCTCCCTACTATTACGCGCCGCCGCAGGTGGTGTATTCGTCGCCGCCGGTCTATGTGGAGCGGCAGAGCGTGGAGCGGCAAAGCGTCGCCTCCGATCGCGCCCAGGACTGGTGGTATTACTGCGAGCAATCAAAAGGTTACTACCCGTACGTGAAGACCTGCCCCAGCGGCTGGCAGAAGGTGTCGCCCGTGCCGCCGCCCGGATGAGGAAGGCCCTCCTCCTTCCTCTCCTGCTGGTCGCGGGCTGCGCCTCGGCGCCAAGCGGGCCCGGCGTCCTGGTCCTGCCCGGCAGCAGCAAGAGCTTCGACCAGTTCCGCGTCGACGAGTCGAACTGCCGCCAGTACGCCGGCGCGCAGGCCGAAGGCACGACCCAGGCGGCGAACAGCGCCGCCGCAGGCAGCGCCGCGGTCGGCACGGCGATCGGCGTCGTCACGGGCGCGGTATTCGGCGGGCCACAGGGAGCAGCCGTTGGCGCAGGCATGGGCCTCGCCACCGGCGCGCTCGTCGGCTCCGGCAACGCACAGTACGCCGGCCGCACGGCGCAGCAGCGCTACGACTCCGGCTACCAGCAGTGCATGTACGCGAAGGGGCACAAGGTTCCCATGGCCGCTCGCTACGACAATCCCCGCCAGGTCGCGCGCCGCGCCGCACCGCCTCCTCCTCCGCCGCCTCCTCCGCCCCAGGGAACGCCTCCGGGAATTCCGCCCGACTACCGGGGATGAAATAAATTGCAGTAAGAAATCGGGGTCAGACCCTCCCAAGAAGAATCAGGGTCTGACCCCGATTTCTTTTGCGAGAATGCGCGGCATGGAAACGCTGCGCAGCTTTAGCGGCGGCCGCTGGGCCGCCGGAACCGGCTCTCCCCAGATTCTCCTCAACCCCGCCACCGAAGCGCCGCTCGCCCAGGCGTCGAGCGAAGGCATCGATCTCGCCGCTGCGCTGGAGTTCTCGCGGCGCACCGGCGGCCCGGCGCTGCGGGCGCTGACCTTCGCCGAGCGCGGCGCTCTGCTCAAGGCGATCGCCGACGCGATCCAGGCCGAGCGCGACGCGCTGCTCGAGCTGGGCATAGCGAACGGCGGCAACACCCGCTCGGACGCCAAGTTCGACATTGACGGTGCGATCGCCACGCTGCTGGCCTACTCGGAAATTGGAATTGGTGTTTTAGGTTCAAAGAAAATCCTTGTGGATGGCGAAGGCATCCAGCTCGGCCGCTCGGCGCGCTTCCACGGCCAGCACATCTCGGTGCCTCGCCAGGGCGTGGCGGTGCACGTCAACGCCTTCAACTTCCCCGCCTGGGGCTTCGCCGAAAAGGCCGCGGTAGCGCTGCTCGCCGGCATGCCGGTGCTGAGCAAGCCCGCCACCAGCTCGGCGATGGTCGCGCACCGCGTCATGCAATTGATCGTGGAGCAGAAGCTAGTGCCCGAAGGCGCCCTGTCGCTGCTCGTCGGCTCGCCACGCGACCTCCTCACGCACCTCGGTGCACAGGATGTGCTCGCCTTCACCGGCTCGGGCGACACCGGCATGAAAATCCGCGCGCTGCCGAACGTCATCCGCCACTCGGTGCGCGTCAACGTCGAGGCCGACAGCCTCAACGCCGCGGTGCTGGGCGCGGACGCCGCGCCGCGCAGCGACATGTATGAGCTGTTCCTGAAGGACGTGGTGCGCGACATGACGCAGAAGGCCGGGCAGAAGTGCACCGCGATCCGAAGGGTGCTGGTCTCTTCTCAAATAATGAATGAAGTAAAAGGCGATCTCTTCGAGCTGCTCGCGCAAATTCGCGTCGGCAACCCGGCGGACGAGGAAACGCGCATGGGGCCGCTCGCGACGAAGAGCCAGCTGGAGGATGCCCACAAGGGCATTGCACTGCTGAACGGCAAGCTCGCCTACGGCAATCTGGACCGGCAGCCGAAGGGCTTCTTCCTGTCGCCGATCCTGCTCGAGTCGCCGGGTGAAGCAGTGCATGAACACGAAGTCTTCGGGCCCGTCGCTTCGCTCCTTCCCTACGAATCGAATGCGGGTGAGGTGGTCGCGCGGGGTAACGGCGGGCTGGTCTGCTCGCTTTACTCGGAAGACCAGTCATTTCTGGAGGAGACGATCGCGGCGGTGGCTCCGTTCCACGGCCGCATCTTCATCGGCCATCCCAAGATCGAGCTCTCGCCCGGGCCGGGCACCGTGCTGCCGCAGCTGGTGCACGGCGGGCCGGGGCGCGCCGGCGGCGGCGAGGAGCTCGGCGGCCCGCGCGGCCTGGCGTTCTACTTGCAGCGCACTGCGCTGCAGGGCCCGCGGCCGGCGATCCAGAAGCTGCTGGGCTGAGAGCCTAGGCCCTGGCCGCGCGGCGCGCGCTCTCGAGGAGCGACGCCCGCATCAGGAAGGCCTTGTGGCGCGCCGGGTCGTCGGCCATGGCGCGCAGCTCGTCGAAGTGCCTCGCCCGCTGTGCGGGCTCGCGCTCCTCGAGGCGCTTCTTGTTGGCGACCGTCTGCTCCTGTACGTACTCGATGTTGAGCGGCCGGCGGCGCGCTTCGTAGGCGTCGAGCGAGGATGCATCCGCCGCCTTGCGCAGCACCTTGTCGAGCAGGTTCGCCAGATCCCAGGCCTCGTGGATGCCGGAGTTGAGGCCGAGGCCGCCGATGGGGTTGTTGACGTGCGCTGCGTCGCCGCACAGGAACACGCGGCCCTTGCGGAAGTGCTTCGCCACGCGCTGATGCACGTTGTACAGGTTGAGGTGCACCCAGTCGGCGCCCGGCGCGTGGCAGCGCGCAAGGCGCGCGCGCACGGCCGTGTCGGACAGCGCCTCCGCGTCGGTCTCGTCCTCACGCGTGTTGAACACCGCGCGCCAGCGGCCTTTCAGGTCGTCGCCCGCCACCTTGAACAGATTGGTCCACTCCTGCGGGTCGGCCATGTAGCTGCGCGTGCAGCAGCCGAGCGCGGCGGCGAAATCGAACTTCGTCGTCACCACGAGGAAGCGTTCGGGCCAGGTGTAGCCCTCGAACTCGATCTGCAGGCTCTTGCGCACCGTGCTGCGCCCGCCGTCGGCGCCGATGACGTAGTCGGCGCGGAACTCGCGCTCTGCGGCGCGCACCGTCGCTCTCTCGCCGTCCTGCTCGACCCCGGTGACCGCGCAGCCCAACACCACCTCGGCGTTCGGCAGGGCGCGCAGCCGGGCAATCGCCATGTCGGCGAGCTTGTGCTGCTCGGTCTGCACCACGTACGGGAAGTCGGTCTCGCCGCGCAGCCGCTCGAAGTCGAACTCGGCGATGCGGGTGCGCGTCGGCCGGTCCCAGAACTCGAAGGTGCGCGCCACCAGGCCGACGCGGTGGTACTCGTCGATCAGGCCGAGCTCGGCGAGGATCTCGAGGGTCGGCGGCTGCGTGGTGGAGGCGCGCGGCATGTCGTCGACGCGCGGCTGCGCCTCGAGCAGGGTGACGCTGTGGCCGAAGCGGGCGCAGGCGAGCGCGGCGACGCTGCCGACCGGGCCCGCGCCGACGACGACGATGTTGCAGGATTTCAGCACATCAAAATGCATCTTATCCTGCAGTCCTCGGTATGCTCTACTAGGATCACAGAATGAAAACAGCCCTCGCAATCCTGCTGCTCGCGCTTCCGCTCTACGCTAGTGCGCAGGCCTGGCCGACGAAGCCGGTGAAGGTGCTGGTGCCGTTTCCGCCGGGCGGAGTGACCGACGCGGTCGCGCGCATCACCGCCGATTGGCTGACGCAGCGCCTGGGCCAGGCGTTCGTGGTGGAGAACCGCCCGGGCGCGAGCGGCGCGATCGCCGCCGAGGCGCTGGCGCGCTCCGAAGCCGACGGCTACACACTGTTCTCGGCCTCGACGCCGCAGCTGGCCATCGTGCCGTACGTGCAGAAGGTGAACTACGACCCGCAGAAGGACTTCGCGCCGGTCTCGATCGTCGGCACCAACGCGTTCGCGCTCGGCTGCAACGACCGAATCCCGGCGGCCACGCTGAAGGAGTTCGTCGATTACGGCAAGGCCAATCCCGGCAAGCTGACGTACGCCTCGCCCGGCCAGGGCTCGGTCGGCCACCTCACCATGGCGCTGCTCCTCGCGCGAGCAGGCCTGAAGGGCGAGGCGGTGATGTACAAGGGCGGCGGGCCGGCGGTCGCCGACGTCGTCGCCGGCCACGTGCCGTGCTACTTCGGCAACTTCAACGAGCTGCTCCCGCACGCCGGCGCCGGCGGCCGGCTGAAGATCCTGGCCGTGTCGAGCCCGCAGCGCGCGCCACAGCTGCCGAACGTGCCGACCGTGGCCGAGCAGGGCTATCCCGGCTTCCGCACGCAGACCATGAACGGCTATGTCGCGCCGGGCGCGACGCCGCGCGACATCGTCGAGCGCATCGCGCACGAGATCGCAGCCGGCTGCAAGGACAGCGGCTTCGCCGCGCGCCTGGAAAAGATCGGCGTCGACCCGGTATGCAGCACGCCGGCGGCATTCACGCAGGCGATCAGGGAAGACCTCGCGATCTGGAAGGAAGCCGTCGCAGCGGCCGGCATGAAGCCGCAATGAAGCTGCGCGTCGCCATCCCCGACCTCATCTCGCCCTCGTACTTCCCGGCGATCGCCGCCGTCGAGCTCGGCTGCTTCAAGCAGCAGGGCTTCGATGCCGAGCTGTCCCTGCTCTACCCGGTCACCAAGACCTACGAGGACCTGCGCGACGGCAAGCTCGATTTCGTCGGCGGCGCGTCGCACGCCGTGCTCTACGCGTTCAAGGACTGGCAGGGCGGCAAGCTGCTGTGCGCGCTCGCGCAGCATATGTACTGGTTTCTCGTCCTGCATTCCAGATTCAAGGCTGCCAAGGGAGATCTGGGCGCCGTCAGAAATCTGCGCATCGGCGCGGCCCCCGGACCGGTCGACGGCCTGATGGAGATGCTGAGGGTCGCCGGCATCGACCCGGTGAAGGACGTGAAGATCGGCCCGGTGCCGGGCTTCTCGGTCGGCATGACCGCCTCCTTCGGCCTGCTCGCCGCCAAGGCTCTCAAGGATGGCCAGATCGACGGCTTCTGGGCGAACGGCATGGGCGCGGAGGTGGCGGTGAAAAGCGGCGTCGGCACGCTGGTGCTCGATGCGCGGCGCGACGGCAGCGCGCTGACGAAGGGCTATACGTTTCCCGCGCTCGTCACCAGCGAGCGCGTGATCCGCGAGAATCCGGCCTCGGCGCGCGCGGCCGTCAAGGCCGTGCAGGCCGCGCAGCAGATGCTGAAGGAAGACCCGAGCCGCGCCACCGCCGTCGGCAGGAAACTGTTCCCTGCCGAGGAGGCCGGCATGATTGCCGAGCTCATCCGACGCGACGCGCCTTTCTACGATTCCGTCATCTCAGAGCAGACGGTGCAGTCGATGAACACCTTCGCCCGGGGGATGGGACTGCTCTCGCGGCAGGTCGGCTACGCCGACGTGGTCTGGAAAGGTTGAAAGCTACCTGGATGAAAACCGCGGCATCACTTTCGAGGCAAGCAGCTCGACGGTCCTGAGCGCCTCGTCGTCCTTCGAGCCGCCGAAGTTGATCTGCATCGAAGGCTCGATCGGGCCGAAAGCGTCGATGCAAGCCTGCACCTGAACGATCACCTCGTCGGGCGCGCCGACGAAAGCGCCGCCCTGCGCGATGATCTTCTCGGGCGTGGTCGCCAGGATGCTGGCGACCATCTTGTCGTAGCCCGGATAGTCGGCCTCGTTGCGCCCCTTCCAGGACACCACCGCGTCGGCGAAGGTCTCGAGATAGCGCTTGCAGATGCGCGCGAAGCCGGCGTGCGCCTCGGCCGATTTCTCCGCGACGTAGCAGAACTGCGCCACCTGGATCTGCTCGGCGCCGGGCTCGTGGCCCGCCTCCACCCACTTCTCGCGGTAGAGCTTCACATACTCGCGCAGCTGCCCCGGCTTCCCGGCGTACGGCACGATCATCAGGTTGAAACCGTTGCGCGCCGCGTAGAGAAACGACTCCTCCGTCGAAATCGCCGCGATCCAGATCGGCGGATGGGGTTTCTGCACCACCCTCGGCATCAACCTCACATCGTCAAGCGACCAGAAGCGTCCGGAGGCATTGACTCTTTCTTCGGTCCACAGCTTGCGAATCAGGCGGATGGCTTCCTCGAAGCGCTCGCGGCTCTCGGACATCGGCACGCCGTAGACCTCGAACTCCTTCGGCAGGAAGGCGCGGCCGAAGCCGGCGTCGAGCCGGCCGCCGCTCATGTTGTCCAGCATGGCGAGGTCGCCGCCGAGGTGCGCGGGATGGTGGAACGCCGGGATCACCGCGCCGGTGACCAGGCGCACGCGCTTGGTGCGCGCCGCGATCGCCGACAGGAACACGCACGGATTGGGCGAGTGTCCGCCGTAGTCGTAGAACGAGTGCTCGACGGTCTTCACGCTGTGATAGCCGAGCCGGTCGGCGGCCTCGGCGATGCGCAGGCATTGCGCGTAGTAGTCGGCGGTGCTGCTGTCTTCCGGGCGGAAGGACGGGAAGAAGTTGATTCCAAATCGCATGGCGGGCCGATGCTACCATCCGGCGATGCGACTGAAGGGCAAGGTGGCGATCGTTACGGGGGCGGGCGGCGGGATCGGCAAGGCGCTCGCCATGCGCCTCGCCCAGGACGGCGCCTCGATCGTGATCGCCGACCTGCAGAAATTCGACCAGGCGGCCGCGGAAATCGCCAAGAAAACCGGCGCGCGGACGCTCGGCATCGAGACCGACGTCGCCCACGAGGCGCAGGTCGAGCGCATGGCGTCGCAGGCTATCAGCACCTTCGGCCGCATCGACATCCTGGTGAACAACGCGGCGATCTTCAGCTCGCTCGAGCTGCGCTCGTTCGAGAAGATCAGCGCGGCGGAGTGGCGCAAGGTAATGGACGTCAACACGCTCGGCGTGTTCCTCTGCTGCCGCGCCTGCGCGCCGCACATGCGCGCCGCCGGCGGCGGCCGCATCATCAACCTCGCCTCCGGCGCGCCGCTGAAGGGCGTGCCGCTGTTCCTGCACTACGTCTCGAGCAAAGGCGCGGTAATCGCCATGACGCGCGGCCTGGCGCGCGAGCTGGGCAAGGACAAGATCACGGTGAACGCGCTCGCGCCGGGCTTCACCCTTTCGGAAAACGTGCTGAACAGCGCCGAGCACAAGAAACAGGGCGCGGCGAGCGTAGCCGCGCGCGCCATCCAGCGCGAGGAAACTCCGGACGACCTGGTCGGCGCAGTCAGCTTCCTTGCCAGCGACGACGCCGCCTTCATCACCGGCCAGACCCTGGTGGTCGACGGCGGCTCCTCGATGGTCTGAATGAGAAAAACATGAACGACGCGATCGACGTACACAACCACGTAGTACCCGAGAACTTCCCCGCCTACGCCGGCAAGGGCGCAAACGTTCCCTGGCCCTCGATGGCCGAGGCGCACGCCTGCCACCGGCACGTGATGATCTCCGGCAAGGTCTACCGCACCGTGGCCGACGGCTGCTGGAGCGCGCCGCGGCGCATCGAGGACATGGGCAAGATGGGCATCGCGCGCCAGGCGATCTCGCCCATGCCCGAGCTGCTCTCCTACTGGCTGCCGCTCGATGACGCAAGAGTGATGGTGCGCTACCTGAACGAGCAGATCGCGGCCATGATCGCCCTGTCGCCGAAGAACTTCGTCGGCCTGGGCGCCGTTCCGCTGCAGGACGTCGACAGCGCGATCACTGAATTGGATTTTGTAGTCAAGAAATTAGGATTTTCCGGTGTGGAGATCGCCAGCCACGTCAACGGCACCTCGATCGGCGATCCACGCTTCGAGCCCTTTTTTGCAGCATGCGAGAACATTGGGGCGGCGGTGTTCGTTCATGCACTGCGCCCGGCCGGCCAGGAACGCATCGTCGGCGCCTTCTCCGAGCAGGCGGTGTGCTTCCCGAACGAGATCGCGCTCGCCTGCGCTTCGATGATCACCGGCGGCGTCGCCGCGCGCCATCCGAAGCTGCGCATCGCGTTCAGCCATGGCGGCGGCACCATGCCCATCCTGCTGCCGCGCCTGGTGCACGCCTGGAACATGGTGCCGAAGTCGAAGGAGTCGCTCCCCGAGTCGCCGGCCGTGACGGCGAAGCGCTTTTACTACGATGACGTCCTGTTCGACGCGGATTCGATCAAGTTCCTGGTCAACCGCTTCGGTGCTTCGCAGGTGATGCTTGGCACCGACTATCCGTTCGCGCTGGGCGAGCAGAACCCGCTGGGTCTTCTCGACAAAGCCGGTTTTGATTTACAAGTAAAAAATTCAATTACATCGGCGAACGCGAGGCGTTTCCTAGGATTGCCGGAAGCACCTCGCTGATCGGGCCGTCGAGCACGGCGTCGGCGACATCGTCGAACGGCGTCGGCTGCGCGTTGACGATCACGATCTTCGCGCCGGCATCGCGCGCGATTTCCACCGCGCCGGCCACCGGGTAGACCTGCAGGCTGGTACCCACCGAGAGGAAGAGATCGCCCTCGCCCGCCGCGCGCATCGCGCGGTCAATCACCTCCGGCACGAGCTGCTGGCCGAAGGAGATGGTGTCGCTCTTCAGGATGCCGCCGCAGGCGCGGCATTTCGGG
>Ga0137436_1000341_pt1 | contig 14525 bp, 13 predicted proteins | sample EasRivERMGT119_2_FD_102328 | JGI IMG/M metagenome (GOLD analysis project Ga0137436, IMG submission 102328) | Soil microbial communities from meander-bound floodplain in the East River, Colorado, USA - East River MetaG ERMGT119_2 | ecosystem: Environmental > Terrestrial > Soil > Floodplain ...
CCGGGTTTCGTCATCACACCTGACCGGAGCCTCCGGACGGAACTCGTGTGCCCACTTGACAGGGTCATTCCATATCAGCGAGATGCGGTTTCCCGCGTCCCGAGAGGATGACGTCAACGCATGAGCGTTGACGTTATCCGTGGAGGTAACGACCGGCAGTCCAGGTGGGCTACGGCTGCAGCCGCCTCGCGTAAGCTGTGCGTAATGACGAGCGACCCCTCGGATTCGGCGCGCCGGAAAGACTTCAAGGTGATCCGTCCCATTCCGACGCGCTGGATGGACAACGATCACTACGGGCACGTCAACAACGTCGCCTATTACTCGTTCTTCGACACCGCCGTGAACGGCTTCCTGATTGACGCGTGCGGCGCTGATATTCGCAACCTGCCCGCGATCGGCATCGTCGCCGAATCGAGTTGCCGCTTCCTGAGCGCCATAAGTTTTCCCGACACGATCCACGCCGGCCTCGGCATCGAGCGCCTCGGCACGAAGAGCGTCGTTTATCGGATCGCGTTGTTTCGAGGGGATGAAGACGAGCCGTGCGCGATCGGGCGATTCGTGCACGTCTATGTCGATCGCGATTCGAGGCGGCCGGTAGAAATTCCCGCGATGATCAAGAAGGCCCTCGCCGCCCTGGCGGCCTGACAACCTGTCTAGAACATATTTCTGAATGCCGCCATCAGCATCGTCACGCCGGCGAAGACGAGCAGCCACAGCACCGTCTTCCGGAAGGTGACCGGGCTCATGCCGACATAGATCTTCGATCCCCAAATCGCCGGGAGGACCAGCGTTCCGGCGACCAGGGCCATCTGCGGCACGTGGCCGCGATTCAGACGGCCGGCGTAGACGTTGGAGGCGACGGTCGCCGACAGCACGATCAAATTGAAATTCTGGATGACGGCGCGGTGCTCGTCCTTGTTATAGCCGCGCAGCGAGGCCCACAACGCGGGCGCGAGACCGCTGAAGCCGCTGAGCGGCGCCATCAACCCGCCGAGCAGGCCGACAACGGCGTCGGCCGGCTTGCCGCCCTTTCTGATCTGCGGGAGCTTGGCGGTGGCGAGCATCGCCGAACAGCAGATGACGAGCAGCGATCCCAGAACGAGCTTGAATTGATTGGCATCGAGATAGGGCAGCAGCATCTGTCCGATCGGAATGCCAATCGCTGCGCCGACCACGAATGGCCACAGGATGTCGACGTGCCAACCGCGGCGGATCCTGATCGCGGAAATCACCTGGCCGAACCATCCGCCGAAGACCGCCATCGGCGCGGCGAGGAGCGGATCGATCGTCCACACCCAGATCGACATCGCCACCATCGCGAAGGCAAAACCCGAAATGCCCTGCACCAGACCGGCGATGGCGGCGCCGATCGCCAGGATCCACATATCACTCATGCGTAAATGAGTGTATTCCATATGATGGTGTCAGTGATGCACGTCGACGATCGGCGCGAGCTCGAGGAACTGGATCTTCGGCTTCGCGTGCTGCTCCCCGAAACCTACCAGGACTCGTACGAAAAGCTCGAGCCCGTTGCGATGGGATCGGCGGGCCTGAAGTACGGGCCAGACGGCAAGGTCGCATGGGATCAGATCTGGCAAACCTTCTGCGATCTCGCGATGGCGGGCGGACCGCCGCACAAGGGCAGGCTGCTCGAGCCCGGATCGAAGGACGCGATCGATGCGGATCCCACTCGCTACGAAGAAGTCGTCGACGAGATCTGCAGGGGCATCACGCTGGCGAGCGAGTTGCCGGCGCGGGCATCCGAGAGACCAGGCTGGGTGAGCGTCGATTGCTACAGCGACACGATGGCGTCGTGGCTGCTTCGCGCCATCGTGATGGAGAACGTCGCCGCGCGCAGCCACGGCCGCGAGCTCATGTTGCCGGCGGCGCCGCACTTCGCGCTCGACAAGGAAATCAAGAACGTCGTCACGGTCATCGCCAAGACGACGCATTACTGGATGGGGCACATGTCGCGCGCGCAGAAGAGCGCGATCGCGGATCTCTTCGGCAAGATGTCGGCGTCTTCACCGCTCATCGAGCCGGCTTATGACGATGGCCATGCCCACCGTAGCTTTAGCGGAGGTGGGTGGCGCGACATCCCATGCCCGACCGTGAAAGCCGCGGTGTGGATGATGCGCGCGATGGTGGCGAACAACGTGCTGTCGCGACGCGAGGAGATGATGCTCTTTGTCCCGAATAATTCGGTGAGCGATCCGAACGGCGTCATCGTGGCGAGGACGGTGATGTCGGTTCACCGCCTCGCCGCGATGTGCGGTTTGATCTGAATTACGCCAGCGCCTTGCCGAAGATGGCGAGCAAGCGGGCCCACGCCTTTTCAGCCTGCGCCTTGTCGTAGACCTCGCCGTCGGGTGGGCACCAGCCATGCGCGGCCGGATACACTTCGATCTCCGCATCCTTTTTCGCCGCATCTGCGGCCTGGCGAAGAATGTTTTTCGATTCCGGATCGCGCTTGTCGTCGTTGTCGGCAATCGCAAACAGGAACGACGCCCTGGTCTGCGGCAGCAACAGGTGCGGGCTGTTGGTGTCCTTGGTGGTCAGCCCGCCGCCGTGGAATGATGCGCCCGCGCCGACGCGATTCGGCAGCGCCGCGGCGCCGCGAATGGTGTACGAGCCGCTCATGCAGTAACCCATGATGCCGGCCTTCTTGCGCGTGTCGACGGACTTCTGCGTGTCGAGCCACGCGAGGAATGCTGTCACGTCGGTGACGACGGTCGTGGCGTTGAGCGAGCCGGCCAGCGGCATCAACTGGCTGCGCACCGCGGGATCCGAGAACTTCGATCCGTCCGGCACGACCGGAGCCGCCTTTGTCCGGTAGAACGGATTCGGTACCAGCACGGCATAGCCCGACTCGGCGAGACGTTTGCCCATCTGCCGGAACGCCGGACGCAGTCCGACGATGTCCGGGAACATGATCACGGCGGCGCCGCTGCCGGACGCGGGCGCAACGAAGTAGGCATCGCAGGTCCCGTCGGGCGTCTTGATCTTCACTTCTGATTCGGTCACCGCCACCGCGTTTGCGGGCCGCTGGAGCACGAACGCCATGCCGGCGCCAAGTCCGAGCGCGCCGAATTCACGGCGGCTGAGCGCCGCGCGCTCCTTGTAGTCCTTCAGGTCGTCATCGTAATGGTCTTGATCGCACATGCAGGTTCCCCCCGTGAGTGGTTCGAGTGCGCAGTATAAGTGATCAGGGATCAGGGATCAGGGCGGGAATAACTGCGCCCTAATCGGGTATCTAGTAAGGGACGGAATGGCGCGGCGGCTCCGGGAAGAATTCAACGACCAGGCAATGCCGCACGTGGCGGCCCTGCTGCGCACGGCCACGCGGCTCTGCGGCAGCCGCGATCAGGCCGAGGACCTGGTCCAGGAGACCTGCCTGCAGGCATGGCGATCGTTCCATCGCTTCGAGCCCGGCACCAACTGCCGCGCGTGGATGTACAAGATCCTGATCTTCAGTCACGCGCGGCTGCGCCGCGATCAATCGCGCCGGCCTTTTGTGACCGACATCGAAACCGCGGACGAGTCCGTGCTGTTGTTCGATCCGCCGACACCGGACACGCTGACCGCGCAATCGATGCGCGCCGCCTTCGAGGCGATCCCAGAGGCCTTTCGCGTGGCGGTGTTGCTGGTTGACGTTGAAGGACTGACTTATCGCGAAGCCGCCGACGCGCTCGACGTGCCGATCGGCACGATTATGTCGCGACTCAACCGGGGACGCCGGTTGATGCGCATCGCACTCGTGGACCAGGCCGCCGATTACGGCATCGACGTGGCCGCCGCGGATCGGAAACGACAGGTATGACGAACGCCATTGATTGCCGGCGGGTTCGCGAGCTGATGGACTCGTATCTCGGCAGCGAGCTGACCGTTGAAAGCAACCATGAAGTGCTGCGGCATCTGGAGCGATGCGACGCGTGCCGCGCGGAGCTCGCCGCGCGCGAGCGCGCGCGAGCGTTACTGATCGAGAGCTTCGGGCCCGCGCCGGATGCACGCGCGCTCGAAGCGCGCGTCTCCCAGGCGATCGATCACGCGCAGCCGCGCTGGTGGCGTCTCGCCGGCTACGGCAGCGTCGCGGCGATGCTGGCGCTCGTCGTCGGACTCGGTGTGTGGTTCTCGCGGCCGGTCGATGCCGCGGCGTTCGACGATTCGGTGGACAATCACATCGCGTGCGCGCTGACGCTGCCGCCGGACGCCGTCTACGATCCGCGACGCGTGGAGCAGTCGCTCGCGCCGCCGTATCAGAACATCGTGAATGTGGTCGTGCACCAGTCGGGCGAGTACGAGCTCGTCGATGCGCACGCGTGCCCGTACAACAATCGCGACTACGTGCACCTCGTCTATCGAAGCGGCACGCACCTGGTGTCGGTGTTTGCGGAAGCGGCCGTGCACGGGCGCCTGCCGTTGAGACACGAGCCCGAACGGAAAGGATTTGTGTCGACCGGGGCGTCGACCGGCGGCCAGCATGTCTTCGTGGTCGCGGAAGGCGGCACGAAACCGCCGCCGCTGGTCGTCGATGAATTGATTAGGTCGACGACTGCCTTCGTGAGGAACCTCGAGCGGTAGAACTCAGCCCCTCATCTTCCCAACGGCGACAACGAGCAACACGACAACTAGGATGACGCCGAGGGCGCCGACCCACATGCCGGCCTTGAAAATGCCGCCGACTACCTCACAACCCGCGGCGGACAGACCGAGAAAAACCAGCAGCGCGATGCGTGCGACCGTGGTCGTTTGCAGCATGACCTTCTCCTGCATTCGGCAATGCAAGCGACATGCCTCATCGCACCGCGCTGCTGAGGTAAGGCCTACTCCGGAATCGTGATCTCGATCGTCCGATCGTTGCCGCTTCCCGGATGCTGGATGTTCACCCAGGCGCGGCGCTTGTCGGTCGGATCGAAGTAAAGGCCGGTGAACTCCGAGCCCGACGTGCCGTTGCTCGCCCAGCGGCCGATGCCTTCGCCCGCGTCGAGCAGATCCCCGTCTCCGTTAAGATCCTTCGCGAACCAGATGTCGTCGTCGGTCCCGCCGTTGCGATCCTCGACGATGTAGATGTTGCCGTCGTGATCGATGCCGAGGTTATCGGGGCTGCTCAGCGCGCTGCCGACCGCCGCGCCAGTGGCAAGGTTGATCGTGTTGCGGTTGACGAACACGCTGATCGAGCTGCCTCGCAGATCCGCGCGATAGACTTCATGCGTGCTCGTCGTCGTGAAGTAAAGATAGTCGGTGCCCGCGCTGGTCTGGATCTGCATGTCTTCGGGGCGCTGATAATCGGTGCCCTTGAAGGCCGCCCGGTTGGTGGTGTTGCGCGCATCGACGGAGGTCACGCCGTTCACGTCCGTGATCGTGATTGCGCCCGTCAGCGCCACGCCGTTCTCATCGGTGATCGGTACCCAGACGAACGCGCCGGTTGCGTTCGGCGTGTTGCCGTCGCCGACGCGCAGCACGAACGTCTGTCCCGCATCGAAGTATTCCGCCTTGCCCGACATCACGTCGCCCCACTTCGCCTTCGACGTGAACTTGTAGATGTTGCCGCCGTCGAGCTCGTCGATGAAGTACAGGTTGCCCGCTTCATCGAACTGGATGCCCTCATGCGAGGTGCGCGGCACGACGTTGGCGTGGACGAATTCGGCGCCGTCGTTGCTGCCGGGCCCGATCGGGTTGGTGATGCCCCACGCGGTGAGCGGGTTCTTCAGCTCGAAGAGCCGTCCGTAGGGGCTGGTCGATCCATTGACCGCGGTCTGCCAGCTCTCTTCCGCCGTGATGAGCGTGCCCCACGGCGTCCAGTAGCACGCGTCGAACGAGACGGCGTTGCCCGGCGCCGGACTCTGCCAGATCGTGTCCGTCACACCGGTCTCCAGATCGGTGCGCTGCACGCCCGAGTTGCCGGTTTCGAAGACGGTGAACAGGTATCGGCCCTTGTGCGGTCCGGTTTCGTTGGTCGTGTTCATATCCCACGAGCCTGAATTCGGTTCGTTTTCCGCGAGCTGCGTGGCGCGTTCCGTCAGCGTGCGCTGCTGGAAGTCCGGGTTGCCGAACGTGATCGGTGTGGCCTCTCCGGCGACCGGTACCGGACCAGCGGACGAGGCGAGGGGCGTGTAATCCGAGAATCGCAGGCCGTCGGCGATGACCGCGGCGCCGGCGACGAGCAGGGTGGCCCCGAGGAGGGTCTGTGAACGTGAGATTTTCATGCTGTGAAACTCCAGGCTTGGACAACTCAACGGTGAATTCCGTGGGTGCACAGCAGATGTACCTGCGCGTCGTTGCCGCGGAATTTCAGCCGCGCAACACTTGCGAAACGTTTATGATTCGGCCGTTCGACAACGAGGAGGCGTTTCCATGGCTCGACCGCAGCGGCTCGCCGGCGTCGTGTTCATCGGTGTCCTGATCGCACTCGGCATCGCGCAAAGCGCGATCGAGCGCAGCGTCGCGGCGCAAACGAAGGGCGCCGTGCAAGCGCCGCGCTTCGAGGTTGATTTCGCGTGGCCCAAACCTCTGCCGAATCACTGGGTGCTCGGCAACGCGATCGGCGTGTGGGCGGATGAGCGCGACCACATCTGGATCGTGCATCGCGGATCGGAGACCCTCGCGAACAACGAGAAGGGCCTCGAGCTTAAGTCAGGTGACTGCTGCGCGGCGGCGCCGCCAGTGCTCGAGTTCGATCCGGATGGCCGCCTTGTCGGACAGTGGGGCGGACCGGGAGCGGGCTACGACTGGCCGGATTCGAATCACGGCATCTTCATCGATCACGTCGGCAACGTCTGGATCGGCGGCAACGGTCCCGGCGACTCGCACATCGTCAAGTTCACGCGCGACGGCAAGTTCCTCGCGCAGTACGGCAAGCCGAACGCGCGGATGAGCGGCAAGGACAAGCAGGGTAACCCGACCTTCGCGCGCAACAGCCACGACCAGGACAGCTTCGGGCGCGTTGCGAAGATCTTCGTCGATCCGAAAGCGAACGAGGCGTACATCGCCGACGGCTATTTCAACAAGCGCGTCGCGGTGATCGACGCGGCGACCGGCAAGATGAAGCGCTACTGGGGCGCCTACGGCAAGAAGCCCGATGACACGCTCGACAACAGCCCCTACGATCCGGCCGCGCCGGTCGCGCAGCAGTTCCGCAATCCGGTGCACTGCGCCGACATGTCGAAGGATGGATTGGTCTACGTGTGCGATCGCCTGAACGATCGACTGCAGGTCTTCAAGGCCGACGGCACGTTCGTGAAGGAAGCATTCTTCTCGAAGAACACCAAGCTCTCGGGATCGGTATGGGACGTCGCCTTCTCACGCGATCCGCAGCAGCGCTATCTCTACGTGGCCGATGGCATCAACAACCGCGTCTACATCGTGCTGCGCGATACGCTCGAAATCCTGACGAGCTTTGGCGATGGCGGACGGCAGCCGAGCCAGTTTTACGGCGTGCACAGCATCGCGACCGATTCGAAGGGCAACGTCTACACCACGGAAACGTGGGAAGGAAAGCGGCTCCAGCGATTTATCTACAAAGGACTCGGGCCCGTGACCACGATGCATCAAGGCACGGTGTGGCCACGGACCGGGAAATAGTGAGGTCTTTCGGGCTGGTGGGCTACGGGCTTGGTTACTACCAGCCGACGGCTTGTCCATCCTTGCGGTGATCCGAGCCGCCGCGATAGATGCCGTTGACCGGTCGATCCTCGCGCGCCCAGGACGCGTCGAAGGCCGGCGACGGCAACCGCGGATCGCGCGTGAACAGGATGCCCTGATAACCGCCGACCGCGCCGCCATTGACGCTGCGCACGTCGTGGCCCTTCCCCTTCAATGCCGCACTGACGAGATCGAACAGCGCTGCTTCGAGCGAGAGCTGGTTGGAATTCTGGTTGTGCGTGAAGCGCGCCGCATCGGTGGTCATCTGCACGTTCATGCCGTGATCGATCAGGTTGACCATGTGCTGCGCGTGCGTCTCGGGCTGCACGCTGCCGCCCATGTTGCCGAACGTCATCAGCGGCTGTCCGTCCTTCATCACGAAGCCGGCGATGATGCTGTGGAATGGCCGCTTCCGCGGCGCGACGATGTTCGGGCTCTTCGGATCGAGTGAGAACGCCGAGCCGCGATTGTGGAGGACGAAGCCGTATCCCGGCACGGTGGCGCGGCTGCCGTAGACGCTGAACACACTGTGCACGAGCGACACCATGTTGCCCCAGCGATCCGCGGTCGTCAGATAGATCGTGCCGCCCTCAGTGCCGCCGGCGATGCCGGGCTTGCCGGCGACGTTCGGATCGATGCGTCCGCACAGCGACGCCGCATGCTCCTTCGAGATCAGCTCCGCAACCGGGACCTTCGAGAATTTCGGATCGGCGTTCTTCGCGAGCAGGTCGGAGTAGGCGAGCTTCTTCGCTTCGACCATCAGGTGCCAATACATCGGATCGGACGGTCCGAGGCTCGTGAGATTGAAGCCGAGTTTCGGCACGCACACTTCGAGGATGTTGAGCATCTCGAGCGCGGCAAAGCCCTGTCCGGGCGGCGGCAGCTCGAACACGTCGAAGCCGTGATAGTTCGTCGACACCGGCTCGACCCACTCGGGTGAGAACTCGCCGAGATCGTTGAGGCTCATCACGCCGCTGCCGGACTTGATCTTCGCGACGATCGCGTTGGCGATCTCGCCTTTGTAGAAACCGTCCTTACCATGCGCCTGGATCAACCGCAGCGCCTTCGCGAGCCCGGGATTGTTAATCACGCTGTAGAGCGGCCACGCCTGTTCGCCGTCGAGGAACACGGCCTTCGAGTCCGGATCGTTCTTGAGGCCGTTGGCCGCGCTGCGCAGATCGTTGTGGCGGCGCTCGGCGAGGCCCCAGCCTTCTTCGGCGATGCGCGCGGCGCGCTCGAAGGTCTCCTGGAACTTCATCGTGCCGAAGCGCGAGAGCAGCGCGTCGTAGCCGGCGATTGCGCCGGGCACCGTCGCGGAGTTGACGCCGTTGTTCGGCACGCGCGTCTGCTTGAGCGTGTCGGTGAAGAACTGCGGCGTCCAGCCGGCCGGCGCCCAGCCGCCGGAGTTGAGCGCGTAGAGCTTCTTGTCTTTCGCGGAATAGACGATCGCAAACAGATCGCCGCCGATGCCGGTGTCGTTCTGCGACGTGACGTCGAGCACCGCGCCGGTCGCCACCGCGGCGTCGATCGCGTTGCCGCCCTGTCTCAGGATTTCGAGGCCGGCTTCAGCGGCCAGCGGATCGCTCGTCGCCACCATCCCGTGGCGGGCGATCACTTCCGATCGGCCCTGGTCGAGCCAGCCCTGCGCGCGCGAGCCGGGCGCCGCCTTGACGGCCGAACCGGGCTGCGGCGTGTCGGCGGACGGGATGCCGAACGGGTTTTTCGACTGGCCTTCCGCAACGACCGTGCAAAAAACGGCAAAGATGGCTCCGATAGTGGCTGGACGCATGGGCCCTCCTAAAACGATCGGCCGATACTACCAGCAATGAACACTACCGCGTCGCCCATCGCCCACCAGGAGCGTTACGACTCAATCGATCTGCTGCGCGGCGTCGCGGTGCTCGGCATCCTGGTCATGAACATCCAGTCGTTCGCGATGCCAATGGCGGCGTACTTCAATCCGACCGCGCTTGGCGATAAGGGGCCCGTCGATTTCTACGTCTGGGCCTTCAGCCATCTGTTCTTCGACCAGAAATTCATGACCATTTTCTCGTGGCTGTTCGGAGCGGGCATCGTCCTGATGACGGCCCGCCTTCGCGAAGACGCTTCGGCGGGGCAGGCGCGCAGATTGAATCCGGCGATGTTTCACTACCGGCGCATGCTCGCGCTGCTGGTGTTTGGCCTGATCCACGCGTATCTGATTTGGGACGGCGACATCCTCGTGCTGTATTCGATCTGCGGCGCGATCGTCTACCCGTTGCGAAAACTGCGGCCGATGGTCCTGCTGGGGCTTGGCCTGCTGTCGCTCGCGATCGGGTCGTCGCTGATGATCGCAGGCGGTCTCTCTATTCCGCGGGGGCCCGCGGAGGCCATCAACGAGTTCCAGGCATTCTGGGCGCCGACGGCGGAACAGCTGCAGCGTGAGACGCTGGCGTTCCAGGGCGGATGGCTCGCGCAGATGCCCGAGCGCGCCGCCCACGCGCTCGACTTCCATCTCTCCGACATCTGGCTGTGGGGCATCTGGCGCGCCGCCGGCAACATGCTGATCGGCATGGCCCTGCTCAAGTGGCGCGTCGTGACGGCGGAGCTGCCGCAGAATTTCTATCGCGACCTGGCGGTGATCGGATTTGGCTTCGGCCTGCCGTTGATCGTCGGCGGTGTCGCCAGCATGGCCGTGCATGACTGGGAGACGTTTTATTCATTCTTCATCGCCGGGCAGTTCAATTACTGGGCGAGCCTGCTCGTCGCGTCAGGGTGGGTGGGATTCACGATCTCGATGTGGCACGTCGGTTTCGCGCCGGGATTGACGGCGCGACTCATCGCGGTCGGCCGCACCGCGTTCAGTTGCTACATCCTGACGTCGCTGATTTGTACGTTCGTGTTCTACGGACACGGCCTCGGGTTCTATGGCCACGTGTCGCGGCCGGGTCAGATCGCCGTGACGCTCGCGGTGTGGATCACGCTGTTGATCGTGGCGCCGCTGTGGCTCGAGCGATTCCGCTTCGGCCCGCTCGAATGGCTGTGGCGAACGTTGACATACGGCGAGCGTCAGCCTTTGCGCCGCGAACGCCACTCGTCGAGCGACTGGCCCCAGATGTCCACCGGGGCTTCGTGAAACGGCGGCGGTAGTTTTCCAGGACCGAGATTGCGCGCGCCGAGCTTGCGGGCCACAGCTTGCGACGCGGCGTTGGCGGGATGGATGCTGTGGATCACGTTGGTCCAGCCGAGATTGTCGAATGCCCAGTCGGTGGCCACCGCGGCGCCTTCCGGCGCGTAACCGCGGCCCCAGCACTCGCGCGCGATCGCCCACCCACTTCAGGGCCCGGCCAGCCTTCGGGTTGCCACGGCCCGAGCCGTCCGACCCAGCGTCCGCTCGATTTTTCGATTACCGAGAACATGCCGATGCCGGTCGCGTGCCACGCGCCGATCACCGTCATCATGCCGCGCCAGGTGACTTCGCGCGGCGCGACGCCGCCGATGAACTGCGCGGCCTGTTCATCGGCCATCATCGCCGCCCACGCATCGAGATCGTCGATGCGTGGCACGCGCAGGATCAGCCGCGGCGTTTCGACACGCAGCGACTCGAGACTCACGTCCGCGATCTCACTGCTGCGTGCCGTCCGCCTTGCCGATGATCGCGAGGCCGATGCGGTTCGTGCTGGTCTGGTGAATCGTGAGATTGCCGTCCGGGGTCTTGCGCATGTGACGGATGATGCCGACGCCCGAGGGCACCGCCCAGCTCTGAAACTTCTCGGTCTTCGGATCGAAACGCACCAGCGCGTCGGGCCGCGTGTTCGATTCGTTGTACCAGATGATGTCGTCGATCACTTCGATCGCATAAGGATGTGACGCCGGCCCGCTCGGCGACGGCCATTCCTTGACCTCACCGGTCTTCGGATTCAAGCGCCCCAGCCGTCCGACCGATGAATTGACGAACCAGATCATGTCGTCGCTGGTGATCGCGAGGCGGCGCGAGCGTGTCTTCTCGTCCGGCAGCCGGTGTTCCTTGACGGCCATCGTCTCTGGATCCATGCTCGCGAGCTTGCCCGAGCCGTTATACGAGACCCAGATCGTGCCGTGCGAATCCTGCTTGAGGCCGTAGGGCAGGGCGCGCGGCGTCGTCAGCGTGACGAGCTTGATCTCGCCGTTCGACGGATCGAGGCGGCCGAGCATGTTGCTCTGCTGCAGCGTGAAGTACATCTTGCCGTCCTTGCCGAAGATCGCGGTGTGCGGATCGCGCGCGGCGGGATCGGGCATTTTGTAGATGGTGATCTTCCCGGTCGCGGGCTCGAGCTTGCCGATCGTGCCGTTGCCGTTGCCCGTGTACCAGATGTTGCCCTGCGCGTCGTCGACGATGCTGTGCGGCTTGGCGTCGGTTTCGAGACGGTATTCCTTCATCTCGCCGGTCTTCGGATTGAGGCGCCCGACGATGCTGATGAACTGGCCGTTCCACCAGATCGTGCCGTCGGCGGTCTGCAGCGGATCGCGCGAGCGCTGGCCGAGCGTCGGCACGATCCATTCCTTGAAGGTCACCTGCACGTTGCCGGGCACGAGCACCGGCGCGCGTCCGGGCTTCGGCGGAAAGTGTTCCGCGAGATACTGCGAGATCGCCGCGGCACGATCGTCGGGCAGCTTGATCATCGTGCCGATCAAATCCTTCCACGCGGCCTGCGTGAAGCCGGGCGATCCGGTGATCATGTTGAGTCCGTTGCACGCGTTGCAGGTGGTGGTCACGGCATCCTTCGCGGGACCGTCCGGCAATTGGACCGCCGGCCGCTGGCCCATCGGCTGCTGCGGCTGCTGCGCATTAATTGCGATGCTGAGCGAAAAAACTACCGCGGACGCGATCAAAATTCTCGAGGAAATGGTCATAACAGCATCCTTAGGGTATCAGTTGGTGCCAGGCACCAACTGATACCCGCCGACAGTATTACATGCGGAGGAACCGAATCGGGAGACGCGGAGTCTAAGCTCCTCGGTGGGGGTGCGGTGATGGATCGACGAACATTCCTGCAGATGGCAATGGTGGCTCCGGTCCTTGGCCAGGCCGCGAAGCCCACTCCCAAATTGGCGCCGGAGCCAACTCCGCGCGGCGTGCCATGGACGCAGTGGGGCGGCCCCCACGGAAATTTCCACACCGAATCAAGCGGCATCAAGGACAGCTGGCGCGCCTCCGGTCCGCCGGTGGTGTGGAAGCGCGCGCTCGGCGAAGGGTATTCATCGCCGTCGGTCGAAGGCGACCGGCTCTACACGATGTACGGGCGGCGCGGCGAGGAAGTGGTGATTGCCGCGGATGCCGCATCCGGGCAGACATTGTGGGAACACGCGAACCCGATGACGTTCGTGAGCGACGCGGCGCGGGAAATGGGCAACGGTCCCTACGCCAGTCCACTGGTCGTGGGCGATCGACTCTTCACCACGGGCGTCGCGGGGCGGCTGCAATGTTTTGACAAGAAGAGCGGCAAGGTGCTGTGGACGCAGGAGCTGCTCAACGAGCATCGCGGCTCCTTAATGATGTATGGCTACGCGCCGAGTCCGGTTGCGTTTCGCGATCTCGTGATCGTGCCGGTCGGCGGGCGCGGCCGCGCGTTGATGGCGTTCAACCAGAGCGACGGAAAAATCGCATGGAGCCGCAATGATTACGGGAATGCGTATTCGACGCCGGTCCTGATCAAACTCGGCGGCTTCGATCAGATGGCGGCATTGATGGACGGCGCCGTGATCGCCGTGAATCCGCACAACGGCGATCTGCAATGGAAGGTGCCGTTCAAGGCCGACTTCTCGATCGCGATCTCCACGCCGGTGTTCGGACCGGACAACCTGATATTCGTGTCGTCCGAATACGGCGGCGGCGCCAAGGTGTTCGAGCTGAAAGTGAGCGATCAACAGACGACCGCGACAGAGCTGTGGAGCTCGAATCGACTGCGCTTGCATCACGGCAACGCGATTCGCATCGGCGACGCGATCTATTTCTCGAGCGGCGGCAAGGGCAGCCAGGCGATCCTGAGCGCGGTCGACGCGCGCAGCGGCGACGTGCTGTGGCAGCAGCGCAGCATCGAGAAGGCCAGCTTTGTCTACGCCGACAACAAGCTGATCACCCTCGATCAGGACGGCAACCTGATGATCGCGTATCCGTCGCCGCAGGGCTTCAAGATCGCGGCGAAGGCGCCGATGATGTCGCGCCTGTCGTGGACGCCGCCCGTGCTGGTCGGCACGCGGTTGTATCTGCGCGATCGCGCGACCTTAATGGCGGTTGAGCTCGGTTAGCTCGGCCATCGCACATTTTGCTTCGGCCGAGCTTCAATCCTTGCCGAACTCGATATGCTGGAAAGGCTTGGCGCAGACGGAGCACGACATCACCGCGCGACACCTTGCCAAGGTCGTCGAATCATCCGACGATGCCATCGTCAGCAAGGATCTCAACAGCATCATCAAGTCGTGGAACCCCGCGGCGCAGCGCATGTTTGGCTACAGCGAAGCGGAGGTCCTCGGCAAATCGATCCGCATCCTGATTCCGGACCATCTGCAGGACGAAGAGGATTTGGTCCTCTCGAAGATTCGCGCCGGCGAGAAAGTGGAGCATTACGAGACCATTCGCCGCCGCAAGGATGGAAAACTGATCTCGGTATCACTAACGGTGTCGCCGATCTATGACGATGCCGGCCAGATCGTCGGTGCCTCGAAGATTGCCCGCGACATCAGCGATCGTGTCGCGATGGAGGCCGCCGCGGCTGAATACACAGCCAACACGCAGAAGCTCAGCGAGGTCGGCGCGATGGTGGCGTCGACGCTGGACCGCGAAGCCGTCGTGCAGAAAGTCACGGATACGGCGACGCAGCTGACGCATGCCGAATTCGGCGCGTTCTTCTACAACGTGGCTGACG
>Ga0137436_1000342_pt1 | contig 14495 bp, 12 predicted proteins | sample EasRivERMGT119_2_FD_102328 | JGI IMG/M metagenome (GOLD analysis project Ga0137436, IMG submission 102328) | Soil microbial communities from meander-bound floodplain in the East River, Colorado, USA - East River MetaG ERMGT119_2 | ecosystem: Environmental > Terrestrial > Soil > Floodplain ...
GGACACGAGCTGGTGGATTCCCGCGAGGATCCGCCGGGGACGTGGACGCTGACGATCCGCCGCGGAGGCTAAGCCGGCCAGAGAAGCTTGAACACCAGACCGGTCACGACCGCGTAGATCACCCCGTCGATGAGAAACCGCGCCGTGTTCGACCACGGCTGCGCCTTCCAGATCGAGTCGCTGACGTTCCCGAGGAAGTACCCCGCGAAGGCGACCGTGCCGGTGACCTGCATGACCTGCACTCCGTCGGCCCCCGGCATCAGGGTGTGGCGGGCGACGTAGGCGGCGATGAAGCTGACGAGGACGGCGAAGCCGAACCACAGGCCCAGCAGCTTCCCCATGGCCGGGGCGCCGTTCGGGAGCACGGTGATGACGGCCACCGGGCCCTTCTTGTACTTCTCCTGCATCGCGGGCTCGGACATCGCCTTCATGTCCTGGCAGTAGGGGAGGACGTACTGCCCCGGGCCGAGCGTTCCCCGCCCGAGCCCCTCGCGTGCGGCGTCTTCGTTGGGGAGCCCCTTGTAGTCGGCTCGGTGATAGCGCAGGGCCATGTGGAGGATCGAGCTGACCACGAAGACGGCGACGGCTGAGGCCAGGACGGGCATCCATAGGCTTCCGAACGGCATGGGGGACCTCCTCTGGGGTTGGGCCGCGCGCATTATTGCCCGATTCGTTCCCGTGCCTATCTTTCTGGGGCATGAGCGGCGATGCCATCTGCGAGGCCCTCGACCGGCTGCGGGCCGAAGGCGCCTCCCTCGAGAACCTTCTCTCGAGCGCCGTGTCCCTCCTGCACGACTCCCACCCCAAATTCCATTGGACGGGGATCTACGAGCTGTTCCCGGACGACGTCTTGCGGCTCGGGCCCTTCGTCGGCGCCCCGACCGACCACGTCTTCATCGCGGTGGGGAAGGGCGTCTGCGGGACCGCGGTCGCCGAGCGGCGCAACATCAACGTGCCGGACGTCTCCAAGGTCTCCAACTACCTCGCCTGCTCGACGTCCACGAAGTCGGAGCTGGTCGTCCTCATCCGCTGCGGCGAGACGATCTACGCCCAGATCGACATCGACAGCCACGAGCCCGGCGTGTTCGACGCCGACGCGGTTCAAAGGGTGGAGCGCGTCGCGGACTGGCTCGCGGACGCCTACGCCGCCCGTCCGGGCGCGTAGTGGCCGTTGAGGGGGAGCGCTGGGCGCGCCTGCTCGAGGGCCAGATCCGGGTCCTCGAGCGCGAGCGCCAGAAGCTCTCGGCCGTCGTCAACCACGCCGACGCCGGCTTTCTCGTCTTCGATTCCCGGCTTCGCGTCGTCTGGGCCAGCGACTTCTTCGCGAGCCGGCTCTCCGCGGGCGCCCATTCGTCCGACCTTTCGGGAAAGGGCTGCCATGAAGTCCTGTGCCGTCGCGACGCCACGTGCGACACGTGTCCCGCCGCGGTCCCCTTCGGGACCCGCTCGGTCGCCCACCACGAGCTGAAGCTCGTCATCGACGGCGCGCAGCGGACGATCTACGTCACCGCGATGCCGATCCTGGCCCCGGGGGGCCAGGTCGACCAGACGATGGTCATGGTCCAGGACGTCTCGGACCTCGAGGTCCTGAGGAGCTCGGAGAAGAGGCTCCGCGAGAGCGAGGGGCGCCTGAGCCTGCTCGTCGGCCAGATGCCCGCCATCCTCTGGACCGTCGACCGCGACCTCCGCTTCACCTCGTCGGTCGGCGCCGCGCTCGGCCACCTGCAGCTCCAGCCGAACGAGGTCGTCGGGCGCAGCCTTTTCGAGTACTTCGGGACCGACGACCGCGAGGCGCTTCCGATCGCCACTCACCTGAGGGCGATCCGCGGCGAGACGGTCACCTACGAGATGCCCTGGAAGGGGCGCACCTTCCACGCCCACGTGCAGCCGCTGCTCGACGCGGAGGGGAGCGTCATCGGCGCGGTCGGGGCGGCGCTCGACGTCACCGATCGCAAGTTCGCCGAGGAGGCGCTCAAGGAGAGCGAGGCCCGCAAGGACGCGGTGCTGCGCACGGCGCTCGACGCGGTCATCACGATGAGCCACGAGGGGACGATCACGGAGTTCAACCCGGCGGCCGAGGCGATGTTCGGGTATGAGCGCGCCGAGGTGCTCGGCCGGCCCCTGGCCGAGCTGATCATCCCGGAGCGCTTCCGCGAGGCCCACGAAAAGGGGCTCGCGCGGCTCGTGCAACACGGCGACCCCAAGGTCGTCGGCCGCCGGATCGAGATCGCGGCGCTGCGCCGCGACGGCACCGAGTTCCCGGTCGAGATCGCGATCACGCGCATCCCGCTCGCCGGGGCTCCGACCTTCACCGGCTACATCCGCGATCTCACCGAGCGCAAGCAGGCGGAGGAGAAGCTCCGGGAGAGCGAGGAGCAGCTCCGCCAGTCGCACAAGATGGAGGCGATCGGGACCCTCGCCGGTGGGGTCGCCCACGACTTCAACAACATCCTCACCGCGATCCTGGGCTACGCGGTTCTGTTGAAGCGCGGCATCGACTCGCGCGAGTCGGCCGAGCGCGCCGCCGACATCATCGAAAAGGCGGCCCAGCGCGGCGCCGCGCTGACCCGCCAGCTCCTGGGCTTCGCCCGCAAGGGGAAAAACCAGACGATCCCGGTGGACCTCGCGGCGACGATCCGCGAGGTGCTCGAGCTTCTGGACCGCACGCTCGAGAAGCACATCCGGATCACCCAGGTCGGGCGCGAGGGCGGCCTGTTCGTCTCCGGGGATCCCGCGCAGCTCCAGCAGGTCATCCTCAACCTCGCCGTCAACGCGCGCGACGCGATGCCCGACGGGGGTGAGCTGATGTTCGCCGTCGAGTCGGTGCGCCTGGACGCCGAAGCTTGCCGCCGCTGCCGGGGCACGAAGCCCGGCGAGCACGTGCGCCTGACGATCAAGGACACCGGCTGCGGCATTCCGGACGATGCCATGGCCCGCATCTTCGAGCCGTTCTTCACGACGAAAGAGCGCGGCAAGGGAACCGGCATGGGCCTCGCGATGGTCTACGGCATCGTCGAGAACCACGGTGGCGGCATTCGCGTCGAGAGCCGCGTCGGCTACGGGACCACGTTCGAGATCTACCTCCCGCGCGGCGAAGGCGCGCCGCTCGAGGCCGTCCTCCCGGTCGATACGGGCGTGCGCGGCACCGGCCGGATCCTCGTCGTGGACGACGAGGAGGCGGTGCGCGAGGTGACCGCGGACCTCCTCAAGGACCTGGGCTATGACGTCGCGACCGCCGTGGACGGTGTGGACGCGGTCGAGTACTACACGCGCCACGCCGACGAGATCGACCTCATCCTGGTCGACCTCGTCATGCCGCGGATGGGCGGGCGCGAGTGCTTCCGCGCGCTGAAGGAGCTGAACCCCGCCGTCCGCGCCGTGCTGTGCACCGGCTACGGGTTCAACATCGCCGCCCAGGAGCTGCTCGACGAGGGGATCCTGGATTTCATCTCGAAGCCGTTCGAGCCGGGGCGGCTGTCGTCGGTGGTGTCGCGGAGCCTCAGTCCGCGCCGGTGAGGATCGCGGCCAGCGTCCGAGGGTCGATGTTCCCGCCGGAGACCACGCACGCGATGGTCCCGCCCCCGGCCTCCCCCGACAGCGCCGCGGCGACCGGGACCGCACCGGCCCCTTCCGCGACGACGTGGTTCCGCTCGACCATGAGCCGCAGCGCCGAGGCGGCCTCCTCCGGCGTCACCACGATCGAGCCGGCGAGGAGCTTCGACGCGAGCGGCCACATCTCCTCGAGCATCGTCCGGCCGCCGATCCCGTCGATGAACGAGGGGACGTAGTCCACCGAGACCGGCTTTCCCGCCGCCAGCGACGCCGCGAACGGCGCCGCTGTCGACACCTCGCAGGCGTACACCTTCGTTCCGGGCTTCAGCGCCGCGAAGGCCGAAGCGATCCCCGACGACAACGCCCCGCCGCCGTACCCGACGAGGACCGTGTCCACCTCCGGCAGGTCCTCGAAGATCTCGAGGCCGACCGTCGCGTTCCCGGCGATCACGGCCGGATCGCTGACCGGGTGGATGAACGTCGCGTCGATCCCGGGGTGGCTGTGGGTCTCGATCACCCGCCACCAGTCCTCGAACGGGATGCGCACGATCTTCGCCCCGTACCGCTCGATCGCGTCGATCTTCGTCTGCGGCGCGTGCTCGGGGACGACGACCGTGCAGGCGATGCCCAGGCGCCTCGCGTGCCACGCGAGCCCCTGCGCCATGTTCCCGGCGCTCGCCGTGTACACCCCGCGCGCCAGCGCTTCCTTCGGCGCCAGCGCGACCGCGTTTCCCGACCCGCGCAGCTTGAACGAGCCGATCGGTTGAAGATTCTCGAGCTTCAGCCAGATCGCGGCGGGGCCGTCCTCCACGCCGAACCGGACGAGCGGCGTGCGGATCGCGGAGCCCGCGATGCGCTTCCTCGCCTCGCGGATCTCCTGGATCGTAGGCGGCTCAAGGCGCACGGCGATGCCCCCCGAAATCGACGGCGATCCCCTTTCCCTCCGCCCGCGCCCGCGCGTGGATGTGGTGCGCGGCGGCGAGGTCTTCGATCGCGATCCCGAGCGACTTGAACAGGGTCACGTCCGCCTTCGAGGTGCGCGGCGGGACCTTCTCCAGCAGCACGTCCCCCAGCTCGCCCACGATGTGGCTCTCGTCGAAGGCACCTTCCTGGATGGGAATCAGGATGTCCCCCGACTCGGCCAGCGCGGATTCGCGCCGGTCCACGAACAGGCGCGACCTCACGACCGCCGCGGTGTCGAGCTCCCGATTGGCCGCGAAGCACGCGCCCACCGCGTTGACGTGCGCCCCCGGGGCGATCCACTCCCCGAGCAGGATCGGGGTGGGGGAGGCGGTCGTCGTGCAGATGAGGTCCGCGCCCTCGACCGCCGACTCCGCTGTCGGCACCGGCTCGATCGCGACCCCGGCCCGCCCCGAGCAGCGCTTGGCGAAGGCGAGGGCTGCCTCGACGTGGATGCTCCACACCCGCACCCGCCTCAGCTTTCTGACCGCGGCCATCGCGTCCAGGTGCGATTCCGCCTGCACCCCCGACCCGAGGATGGCGAGGTCGCCGGCCTCTTCCTGCGCGAGCAGGCGCGTCGCGAGCCCGCTGACCGCCGCCGTCCGGATCGCGGTGATCGAGCTGGCGTCGATGACGGCGAGCAGGCCCCCGGTCTTCGTGTCGAACAGGAGCACGGCCCCCTGGTGCGAGTCGCGCTCGGTCCCGTGGTTCGCCGGCAGGTACGAGATCACCTTCAGCCCGAGCGACGCCGGCACGCCGAGGTACGCCGGCATCAGACCTAAAAGCCCCGACCGGTCGGGCATCCAGACCATCGAGCGCAGCGGGAGCACCGCCTCCCCCTTGGCCAGTCCCGTCAGCGCCCCGGCCATGACCTCGATGCAGGAATCCATAGGAAGAAGCGACGGGACCAGGGCTTGAGGAATGATCAGCATGGTCATCCGAGCACCTCCGCGAGCCGCGCCGGGTCGATGTTCCCGCCGGAGACGATCGCCGCCACGGTCGCGCCGTCCGGGACGCCCGTCTCCCCGGAGAGCAGCCAGGCCAGCGCCGCCGCCCCCGACCCCTCCACGACCAGCTTCGTGCGGGTCGCCAGGAGCCGCATCGCTTCGAGGATCGCCTCCTCGGTGACCGTGCGGATCTCGACCCCCTTCGCCCGCACGATCTCCAGCGGCAGCGCGCCGACGAACGGTGGGGTCATCCCGTCGGCGACCGTCCCCGGCGGACGGGACACGGGCACCGGCTTCCCCGCCGCCAGCGCGGGGCCGAACCCCGGCCCCTCGGCGAGCTCCACCGCCACGATCCGCACGCCGGGGTGCGCGCCCGCGACCGCCGTGGCGACGCCGCCGAGCAGCCCGCCCCCTCCGACGGGAACGACCACGACCGAAACCGAAGGCAGGTCCTCGACGATCTCGAGCCCCACCGTCCCCGCCCCCGCCAGCACGACCGGGTCGTCGAAGGGGTGGATGAAGGTCAGCCCGCGCGCCACCTGCACCTCGGCGAGCCGGTCGAACAGGGTCGCCCGGTCGTCGTGGAAGACGATCTCGCCGCCGTACCCGCGGACCGCCCCCACCTTCGAGACCGGCGCGTCGGCCGGCATGACGACGACCGCCGGCACCCCGGCCCGGCGCGCCGCCCAGGCGACCGCCGCGGCGTGGTTCCCCGCGGACACGGTGACGATGCCCCGCTGGCGCTCGATCTCGGTGAGAGACAGCACCTTGTGGAGCGCCCCGCGCGCCTTGAACGAGCCGGTCTTCTGGAAGCTCTCGCACTTCAGGTAGAGCTTCACCCCGGCGCGATCGCCCAGGGTCGTAGCCGAGAGCAGCGGCGTGCGATGGACCGAGCCCGCGATCTTGGCCGCGGCAGCTTCGATCGCAGCTAGGTCCGTGTGTACTCCACGAGCATCGTGCGGAACCGCTTGCCCTTCATCTTGGTCCACATCTCGTACGTGTGGCGGTTCTTGTCCTTGATCTTGGTGATCGTGTCGAACACGATCTTCTTCCCGGTCGGGTCCCACGCCTGCGCTACCGCGACGATCTCCTTGGCCGAGGCCTTCGTGCTGGCGAAGTGCATGATCCCGGTGCCGAACGTGTCCATCCACGAGCCCACGTACTTCTGCTGCACGTTGTCGAAGCCCATGTAACAGCGGCCCTCGAACGGCATCCCCATCGACATGCCCCTGTAGAGCTGCTCGACGAAGCGCCCCTCCAGGATCCAGCGGTTCTCCGAGGTGCCGTCGCTCGTCTGCGGCGGATCGCCCGGCTGCATCACGAACGTCGTCTTCGCCTTGAACTTGCCGACGGTCGGCTCGAGGCGCTTGTGCCCCTCGGCCGGGGTCATCGCCTTCTGCCACGCGGCCATCATCGCTTCCATGCCGCCGTCGGCTTTCTTCTTCGTCGCGGTCGTGCGCTTCGCGGCCTTGAGACGCGTCGCCTTCTTCATCGTCATGGGTTTCTCCTGGATGTCGATCGCACCGTGCGCCGATGGATCTCGAATTATCTCACGGTGGCTCTCCACCCGACCGCCACGCGGAACGCGCCGCTCGATCGCACGGTCGTGCGCACGAGCAGCAGCCGTCCGTCCGGGGCGACGTCCCAGCCGAGGAGGTTCTCGCCGTCGAACCACGGCAGCGCTTCGGGCTTGCCGGGCAGGGCGCGGCCGCCCTCGAACCGGATCGACACGTGAGCGACATGCCCGGCCGGGTCGATGAGGTACATCCCGCCTCCATCCGGATCCCAGCGGGCATCACCGCTTCCGCGGATCGAGACCTGGACGGCCGGGCCACCGCCGATCGGGCGCACGTAGGTCTCGGACACTCCCGAGCGGTCCGACCGGTAGGCGACCCAACGGCCGTCGGGGGAGACTCTGGTCCCGGTTTCGTTCGCGTCGGTCGCGATCCACGCCGTCCTCTCTTTCGGGGAGGCGAGCGGGACACGCCAGAGGTCTTCTCGCGTGTCCGGCATGGACCGCTGGGAGAAGACGTCCTCGCCGTCGGGCGTCACGGACATCGCGAACCAATCGTGCCCCGGCTCGTTCACCACGACGCTCGGCTCGGACGACCCGTCCGAGGCGCAGCGGTACACCGCGTAGGGGCCATGCTCGTCGCTCGAAAAGAGGAGCTCCGACCCGTCCGGAAGCCACGGGCCCAGGGACTCGGCGCCCCGCGTGTTCGTGATCCGCGTCCTGACCGACCGCTCGAGGTCGATCACCCAGACGTCCGGAGCACCTCGGGCGGGATCGAGCTTCTGGATTGCGACCCGACGGCCGTCCGGTGAGAGGAGCATGCCCCCGAGGTCGTCCTCCTCGAACGCCGTGCCCACCCGGGTTCCGCCGCTCCACCATTCGGCGACGGCGTGATTCGCGCGATAGGGGTGCCAGGCGAGCACGTCCGACGCGACGCTGGCGCTCGCCGTCGCCCACGACTCGTTGAAGTCGACGTCGGGGGCGATCTTCACGCGCTCGCCCGACACCTTCTCGCTCCCCGGATCGAACCGCTGCCCGTACAGCTCGCCGGCACGCACGAAGAGTAGCCAAGGGGCCGAATAGCCCACCAGCGCGTCGGCCTCGGTGACGACCTGCCGCTCTCCGCTGGCGACCGTCGCGATCTCGATGCGATTCGAGACGCTCGCCGTCGTGCGCGAGAGGAACAGCACGTTCTTCCCACCGGGGAGGAACACCGGCCAGACGTGGCCCGACTCCCCGCGCGCCTCGTCGATTCTCGTGAGGGGGCGCGGGCTCCCCCCGGCGGCATCGACGAGCTTCAGGCCCTCGTTGAACGCCGGGGAGAACGCGATCGCGCCGCCCTCGCCCCAGCTCACTCCGGCCCCATAGGCGATGTCGCACACCTCGCGGGACTTCCCGCCCGCCACGGCGACGACGCGAATCTTCCCGCCGTCCAGGTAGCCCAGCTCGGCCCCGCTCGGGCTCCAGAACGGGAGGTAGGCTCCCTTGGATGCCTCCATGCGGCGCGGCTCCGCCTCGTCGAGGCGCCGCACCAGGAGCTGGCGGTCCTCGCCCGACCCCGACACGTACGCGATGGAATCTCCTCCCGGCGACACGGCGAGGAAGAAAGGCGGTGCCGTGTTCCCGCCTTGATCGACGTCGAACCGAACGACCGGCGACGGCGGATCGGCGCGGAAAAACGCCAGCACGCCGAGCACCCCGGCCCCCCCGAAGCAGATCGCGGCGACGACCCAGGGCAAGCGGGATGGTCTCGGGTCCGGGAGCCGGACCGCCGCCTCGACGGGCGCACCCGCGAGTCCCTTCAGCTCCCTCGCCAGGTCGTGTGCGCTCTGCCGCCGGTCCTGCGGGTCTTTCGCGAGGCAGCCGAGCACCACCCGGTCGAGCGCGGGGGAGATGCTCGGATCGAGCGACGACGGGGCCTTGGGCTCCCGCTCGAGGATCCCCGCGATGACGCTGGCCTGGCTCGTCCCGTCGAATGCGCGCTTTCCGGTCAGCATCTCGTAGAGCACGGCCCCCAGCGCGAACAGGTCCGCCGGCGGCCCGACCTCTTTCCCCTCGAGCTGCTCCGGCGCCATGTAGCTGAGCGTGCCGAGGATGGCGCCTTGTGCCGTGAGCGGCGTCGTGCGCGTGGGCAGGTTGCCCGCGGCGCCAAGCCCCGAAGGCGACTCCGTCAGCTTGGCGATCCCGAAGTCCAGGACCTTCGCCCCCGCCCGCGTGAGCATGATGTTCCCGGGCTTGAGGTCGCGGTGCACGATGCCGGCCTGGTGGGCTCGAGCGAGCGCCGAACAGACCTCCGCAGCAACCTTCAGCGCCGCTTCGACCTTGAGCGGCCCGCGCTCCAGCCGCTGCGCGAGCGTCTCGCCTTCGAGCAGCTCCATGACCAGGTAGCTCGTCGTGTCGTGCCGCCCGACGTCGTGGAGCGTGCAGATGTGTGGGTGGTTGAGCGACGAGATGAGCTGCGCCTCGCGCTCGAACCGCTCCCGCAGCTCGGGATTGGCCGACGCTTGTGCCGGCAAGACCTTGATCGCGACGTCGCGGCCCAGCCGCGAGTCGCGGCCGCGATAGACTTCGCCCATACCGCCGGCACCGAGCGGCGTGAGGATCTCGTACGGACCGAGACGAGCCCCCGATTCGAGCGGCATGGCCGCGAAGTATATGCACGGTGGCCGCAAGCTTGTGGGGTGCTCGACCTCGGCGGAATGGGATGGAGGTTGCAGATGGGCAACTTCGCGAATGAGCGTGCTGTGATGACGCGCACGCAACAGACGGGCTCCGGCTCTCGAGCCCCAAGGCTCGGCGGCTCAGGCTCGCGGCCACCGTGGTGACGCGCCGCTACGTCGCGAGGTACGTGTACACCGAGGTCGTCCGCGGCGAGCCCCGGCGCTTCGAGCACGAGACGATCGTCGAAGCGCCGAACCTCGCCGCGGCGCACGGCTACGCGCTCCTCCACTTCGAGCACCTCGCGCGCACGAGCGGCGTCGGCTGGACGCGCACGCTCGAGCGGTGCGATGTGGTGCCGGCAAAGCAGGGCGCAGTGGCGAAGGGCGGGAGGAGAGCGGAGCCGGATGCGGACGCGGGCACCTAGCGAGCGGCAAAAAAGGCCCGAATGGCGCTAGTCCTATCATCCGATCCGAGGAGACGAGGGAGCGCTCAAGAGCGTCGGCTCCCGCCTGTTTGAAGAGAAGAGGCGCGTCAGCGGCGCCGGTTGCGCATAAGCAACCGTGGCCCTTGGCTCAGTCCACGAACCTCACGGTCCCGAGCACCTTCTCGAACAGCTCCATGTCGGAGTCCTGGAACCGCACCTTCGAAAGGTGCACGTCCGCCAAGACGCCGTCGCGCACGAGGTATGCGTTGACGCTCTTCTGGTTGACCTCGCGCCCCCAGTAGGTCGGCACCCGCATCTCGAGGATCGCCATCGGCCCGCGCTCGGACCGCTTGACGTCCTGCCGGTCCATCGGGCTCGCCGTCTGCATCGTCTTCCAGGCATCCTCCCGCTGCGCGACCGCCGTCGACCCCGCGTGCGCCTCCTCGAGGAAGACGGTGACGACCATCCCCGTCGTCTTGTTCTTACCGGCGAGCCGGACGCCCTTCCCCTCGCGCCCGAGCTGGGTGGGCGCCATCTCGAACCCTGGCAGGTCCAGCGCCAGCTTCCACGCCTTCCCCGGGTACGACACCGCCACGCCCCCCTGAGGCGTCCGCCACGGCGGTCCCGCGCTCAGGTGGCGCGCCGACTTCACGATCTCCAGCGCCTGCGCGTGCTCCGCCCCATCGTTGGCGTTGGTCAGGATCGTGAAGCTCACCAAGAGGCGCCCCACCGCCGCCGCCCCCTGATCGACGTGCTTGAAGCTCGTCCCCGTCCCCGCCTCGACCGTCTTGTCGGTCGCTGACACGTACCAGGCGTGGCTCCCTTCGGATTCCAGATCCTTCACCGGCAGCTCGGTCTCCACGGCGTTCTTCGCCAGCCCCGGCTTCGCTGCCTCGACGGCCTGCTGCGCCGCCGCATCGAGGTCCTCGGCGTTCGCCGCCGCCAGCGGCGTCATGAGCAGCACCAGCGGGAAGCCGCCGCCGGGCGTGATCTTCACCGCCCCGCCCCCCTCGGCGTCCTTACCTTGGGAGTTCGCCGTCCAGCCTTCGGGCAGGTCGAGGCCGAGCTGGCCAAACTGGCCGAGGGAGTAGTTGACGGGCGTGGCGGAGGCGACGGTCGCCGCCAGGAAGATTGCTGTAAACGCGGGCAGCGCCTTTGAGTTCACGGTGAGTCCCTCGTGTTGGGAGCACCGTTCAGTTTAGGCGACACCTCGGCCGGGGGCTCACCGCACCCGGATCTTCCGCTCCGTGGCGACGACGAGACGGCCGCGCCACCGCGCGACCTCCTCGGACTCGAATAGGCTCGTTGCCCGTCGCAGGAGCGCCGCACTGCTCGGAACGCCGAGGCGCAAGACCAACATGCCACCGGTCGCCCCAGTCTCGGCGAGGGCAACGCTTCCGAACCGGACGTCCTGGGTCACCAGCAACCGATCTTCCTCGGCGATGGCGTTCCAGATCACGTCATCCGACTTGCCGGTCAGCCCTTGGTCGACCACCGTCCGAACGTCATGACCGAGGGCGATGAGGGCGGGTGAGAGCGAGTGGGGAATGTTCTCGTCGAGCTTGATCTTCACGTCCGGCTCGGGGCGCCGGGCACAGGAAGGTCCTCGCCAGCCGAAGCCGCGGCGAAGGCGATCGCCGCCCGCACATGCTCCTCGCTGAGGCTGGGGAATTCTGCCAAGATCTCGCCCACACGCGCCCCTTCGGCCAAGCTGGCCAACACCGTACGGAGCGTGACGCGCGTACCGCGGAAGACAGGCTCACCGGCGCAGACCTTCGGATCCCTGACGATGTGCGATTCCCAGTTCATCGGCATCCAGACCTCCGGAGGCGTCGGGGACGGGTCACTGAAAACATACTCCGGAAGCTTCAGAAGCTCCCGCGCCTGCGCCAGCGCGCGTGTGTCCCATCCGAAACTCCGGTCCACAGCTACCGAACGAACGTCGCTTTCACCCGCCGCGATCGAATGCAGTAGGGCACCCAGATCGCCGCTTGCATCGCCGCGCGGAGGGCGACGTTGCGGGAGGCCTGGAGATCCTCCGCGTCCGTGCTCGGGAGCAAGGCCGTCGCACCCGCATCCAAGGTCAGCCCGATCACCGCCGCCAGGAGCATCCCGACGAAGAGCATCGGAAAGTTCCGCTTGCGCCGCACGAACAGCACGATCAGCAGCACCGAGTACACGAAAAAGAACAGGTTCATGATCAGCTCGCCGGTGATGAACGGCGCCCAGAGCGGACTGAACGCTCCGCTTTCCGGATTCGTGAGGATCGCCCACTTGTCGGCCTGAAACGCCAACGTGAAGAGCGTGACCATCTGGACCAGGACGCCCACGGGCCGGATGAACACGCCGATCGCGACGAGCACGAGCCATCCCCGAATCCCGGCAAGCGCCGGGTCGGGGATCGCGTCAACCGCGGGCGCGGGCTGCCAGCGCGCCACCTTGACCGCCGCCCCCGTGAACATCCCCGTGAACAGAAGCGACACCATGGCCAACGGAAAGTTCAGGTTCGCGATCCCGGTCGCCTTCGCCTCGGTCTGCACGATCCCGTGGTGGGTCAGCTCCCAGCCGAGCGAGTCCGCGATCGTCCCGACCTGAGCGAGCGCCTCGGGCACCTTCTCCGCCGGGATCGAATCGGCCAGCGTCTCCCAGCTGTGCCGGAAGGTGGCCACCCGCCCCTTCACTTCCGCGCTCTCCTTGTAGCGGAAGTACGGCGTCTCGACGTTCTTCGCGTTCGGCGTGAATCCCCAATCCTCGGGAAGATGGATCACCGCTTGGTGAACCACCGTGACCGGGTAATCCAGCCCCAGCGGCATCGTCCGCTGGCGCGATTCCGGGTCGGGGAGGGCGTCGCGGATCTCCTGCGGGTAGATCGACGCGTAAAAGCCGCGGCGCTGCTTCTGCTCCGCGAAGAAGCTGTCGACCGTGTAGCTCTCCTTCAGGGTCACGACGTTCCGGACGGGATCGTCTTCGATCTCGATTGGCTTCGCCCTGGAGATCCCCGGATAGCGCTCCGTGTAGAACTCCAGCATGTCCTTTTCCATCGCGTCGCGGTGCCGATCCGCGAAGCTCGCCCGCATCCTGTCGGCCCCGGGCCCGAGAAACCGCGTCGTGACCGAAAGCGCAGCGGCATCCACGAGCGACGGCACCTCCCACGTCTCCGAGACGAGCGTCTCGCGCCGCCTCGGTGCCGTCATCTCGCTGAGGGCGGTCGTCGTCGGATCCACGATGAGGGCGCGGAGGAAGGGCGGTGTCGCTGCCAGGCCGTCCCCCTGCCGGGTCTGCGTGGGATCGAGCCAGGGCGAGCCGCCCCCCGGCACCTTGGCCAGGACGATGACGTGGTTGAAGGCGAGCGGGGAGGGCTGCCACGCCGCCACTTGCCCCGCTCGCTGGGTGTGGACGAGGGCCGGCCACGCCTCGACCCCCAGCTCGTCGAGGAGCGCCACGAGCAGCAGCGCCTTGTCCTTGCAGTCCCCGAACCGCCGCGACAGCACGACGCCCGGCGGGTTGGGCCGGTACGAGCCGGTCCCCATCTCGAGCCCCAGGTACCGAATCTCCTCTTGCACGAACTTCAGCGCCGCCGCCACGCGCGCCGTCTTGTCCTTCCCTTCCGCCGCAAACTTCCGCGCGAGCGCCCGCACCTCGCTGCTCGGTCGCCCGCGCTCGTAGAGCGGCACCGCCCACCGCGCGACCTGCCCCCACGTCTCGAACTCCGTGAGCTGCAGCCACGGGAACGGCTCGTACCAAGACGGCAGGTCCGACTCGACGAGGACCGGCGCCGCATGCTCGACGTCCCAGACCAGCTCGAGCACGTCGCCCGTCGTCTTCATGCGGGGGAGGGGCAGCTCGCCGTGCGCCTTCCGGAACAGCCGCCGCTCTTTGGGCCACAGCAGCCGGAAGCGCAGCCGCTCGATCGGCACGCTCGACCGCACCCCGAACTCGTCGAGGTACTTCCCCGCGAAGATCGGATTCCGTCCAGTCCTTGTGAACGCGTACTCCAGCGTGTCCCCGGGCCGCACGTCGTCCAGCACGAGCGCCGCGGTCAGCGTCCCGTCGAACAGGCCGTACTCCATGCCCGTCTCGCGCTGCAGGACTTTGACGGCGTCCGGCTTCAGCGCTTCGATCCGCTGACCCCCGCGAATCAGCGCGACGCCGTGGATCGTCAGCGTCTGGTAGCTGGGGTCCCACTGGAACGTCAGCTGCGAGCCCCGCTCGACCCCCGACGCGGTGACGAACCGCCGCGCCAGCCTCACGTAGCTGGCTTGTTCCACCGCGTTGACCTGCCGCTCGTAGAGCAGCTCGTCGATCCCGTTCCCGTCGTCTTGGGGCTTCTCCGCCTTCGCGGGGACCGGTATCGGCTCCACCCACGCCGGCGGCGGCCCAAACCCCAGCCCGCGCGCCTTCGGCGCCGCGTGCGCGGCACCGGAAACCAGCACCGCAA